>BNJV01001923.1_pt1 | contig 160398 bp, 164 predicted proteins | sample 8540591 | NCBI WGS metagenome assembly BNJV01 (sample SAMD00202457, study PRJDB9452) | human saliva metagenome | host: Homo sapiens
GCACCTGCTCGACGGTGAACTGTCCGGGGGCGCTGCCCTCCCACCCGGGCAGGGTCGCGAAGGTGGCCGCGGACCCGAGGGCGGATCCGACCAGGCGCGTGGGCGCGCCGTGCTCCCCATGGAGATGCCGATGACGGGACGGTCGTAGGCCTCGCGCGCCCACGCCTGAGCAGCCAGGACGCGCGCCGCGTCCGTGGCGCTGCTCGCCATGCACGCGAACTTCAGGACGTCGGCGCCCGCGTAGTTCATGGCCGCGAGGACCTCGGCGAGCTGCTCGTCGCCGGGCGTTGCCTCAAAATCGTGGAAGGAGGCGACGACGATCGCCCCGGCCTCGTGCGCCTCCTCGATGAGCGCGGAGGATCCGTCGCGCGAGATCTCGACGTCGACGCCGCCCGCGAAGGAAGCAAGCCGCCGCACGAGGGTGCAGTATTCCTCGTCGTCCAGGTAGGCCTTGCCGCCCTCGACCGACGTGCGGATGGTGGCCAGAACCGGCAGCGGCGACGAATCCGCGACGTAGCGGGCCATGCGTACCAGGTCCTCCTCCACGTCCGAGGCGGCCACGAGATGCGACCCCACGAGGGAGGATAGGAAAGTGTCGGCCCTCCACTCGACGATGTCCGCGCGGCACGAGGCCAGCGCCTCGACCTGCCCGCTCAGGGCTGCCGCGTCCCCGCTGACGGGGACGATGACCTGGGTGCGTCCCCCGAGGGTCGCCTTCTTGGCGGCTCGCCCGATGGTGACGAGTCCGGGCGCAGGGTCGGGGTCGGGCGCAGATGGGTGAGGCATGATTCCTTCGCTTAGTATCCGATTTCTGCCAGGTGCAGGCGATCTCGTTCGCTCTGCGTGAGGTAGGGGTGGTCCAGCCAGCCGTCGGGCAGGTGGGGGGTCTTTTCGCCGCCGGCTCGGCCGCGCGGTCCGCGTGCGGCGGGCGGGAACGCCTGGTCGAGGTCGAGGTCCGCGAGGCGCTCGTGGAGCTCCTGCAGCGTCGAGACCATGGACAGCGCGTGACGCTGGGGGCCTCCGACGGCGAATCCGCGCAGGTACCAGCCGATGTGCTTGCGCATCTCGCGCAGCGCACGCCCCTCGTCGCCCTGGTCAACGACGCACCAGGCGGCGTGACGCTCGATGACGGAGACGACCTCGGCGAGGCTGGGGCCGGGCGGGATGGTCCCACCGTGGTAGGCGGCGACGATGTCGCGGAAGATCCACGGGCGTCCCTGGGCACCGCGCCCGACGCTGATGCCGTCGCAGCCGGTGCGTTCCAGCATGGCCAGGGCGTCGGCGGCCTCGAAGACGTCGCCGTTGCCGAAGACCGGAATGTCCAGCAGGTCCTTTGAGGCGAGCGATCTCGTCCCAGTGGGCCTGATCCCGCGTAGTGCTGGTTCTGGGTGCGCGCGTGCAGGGTGAGCGCGGCGGCGCCCGAGCTTTCTGCGCAGCTCAGGGCGGCGTCCGTCGCGGTCTCGTGCTCGGAGTCGATGCCGATGCGGATCTTGACGGTCACGGGGATCTCGCGCCCGCGCGCTCCCCGGCCTCGTTTGAGGCGCGCACGACGGCGCCCACGAGGTCCGTGAACAGGTCCCGCTTCCAGGGGCAGGGCCGCTCCCCGCCCTTCTTCGTCACCTTTGGGGACGGGGCACCCGAGTTCAGGTCGATGTGGTCGGTGAGGTCGCGCTCGACGAGCATCGTCGCGGCCTTCGCCATGACGGCCGGGTCGACGCCGTACAGCTGCAGGGAGCGTACGCGCTCGGCGGGGTCGGGGCGCACCATCTCCAGGGTGCGTTCGTTTTCCTCGACGAGCGCGCGGCTGGTCACCATCTCGGTGACGTACAGGCCGGCGGGCGCGTCCACGCGCGGGATGGCGACGTGGCGCGGCTCGGCGAGGGGCTCACCCGCAGCGGTCTCGCCCGGGGTGCTCGGGGATGAGGCCGTGGCCTCCCGCCCGGATTCGGCTGCCCAGGAGGGGATGCCGACGGGCCGCAGGTGGTCGGGCAGGCCCGACTCGCCCATGATGCGGCACAGGCGGCGGAAGGGCACGTCCGTCACCCCGGCCATGGGGGGCCAGGACGACGGGTGTCCACAGGCGCAGCGGCCCCACGCGAAGCGGGGCCGCTGCGGACGAGGAGGCTAGCGACAAGTCAGCAGCCCAGGCGTTCGATCAGGTACGACTTGACCTTGTCGAGCGGGATGCGCACCTGCTCCATCGTGTCACGCTCACGGATGGTGACGGCGTGGTCCTCGATCGAGTCGAAGTCGTAGGTGATGCAGAAGGGGCGTGCCGATCTCGTCCTGGCGACGGTAGCGCCGTCCCACGGCGCCGGCGTCGTCGTAGTCGACGTTCCAGATGCCGCGCAGCTCGTCGGCCAGCTCCTGGGCGGGGCCGGTCAGTTCGGGCTTGCGGGACAGGGGCAGGACGGCGGCCTTGACGGGGGCCAGGCGCGGGTCCAGCTTGAGCACGACGCGCTTGTCGACGCCGCCCTTCGCGTTGGGGGCCTCGTCCTCGTGGTAGGCCTCGATGAGGAAGGCCATGAGGGAACGGGTCAGGCCCGCCGAGGGCTCGATGACGTAGGGGGTCCAGCGTTCCTTGGTGTTCGGGTCGAAGTAGTCGAGCTTCGCGCCGGAGGCTCGGAGTGGACGGTCAGGTCGTAGTCGGTGCGGTTGGCGATGCCTTCGAGCTCGCCCCACTCGCTGCCCTGGAAGCCGAAGCGGTATTCCAGGTCGACGGTGCGCTTGGAGTAGTGCGAGAGCTTCTCCTGCGGGTGCTCGTACTCGCGCAGGTTCTCCGGGTCGATGCCGAGGTCCACGTACCAGGCCTTGCGGTAGTCGATCCAGTACTGGTGCCATTCCTCATCGGTGCCGGGCGCGCAGAAGAACTCGAGTTCCATCTGCTCGAACTCGCGGGTACGGAAGATGAAGTTGCCGGGCGTGATCTCGTTGCGGAAGGACTTGCCGATCTGGCCGATGCCGAACGGCGGCTTCTTGCGCGCGGCGTTCATGACGTTCGCGTAGTTGATGAAGATGCCCTGGGCGGTCTCGGGGCGCAGGTAGTGCAGGCCGGCCTCGTCGTCGACGGGGCCCAGGTAGGTCTTGAGCAGGCCGGAGAAGGCGCGGGGCTCAGTCCACTGGCCGCGCACGCCACAGTTCGGGCAGGCGATGTCGGCGTTGCTCAGGGAGGACTCTTCGACGCCCTTCTTTTCGGCGAGCTCTTCGATGAGCTGATCCTGGCGGGCGCGCTTGTGGCAGTTGAGGCACTCGATGAGCGGGTCGGTGAAGGCCTTGACGTGGCCGGAGGCGACCCACACTTCGCGCGGGAGGATGACGGAGGAGTCCAGGCCGACGACGTCGGCGCGGCGGCGGACCATGGCGTTCCACCAGGCGCGCTTGATGTTTTCCTTCAGTTCCACGCCGAGCGGGCCGTAGTCCCACGCGGAGCGGGTGCCACCGTAGATGTCACCGCAGGGGAAGACGAAGCCGCGGCGCTTGGCCAGGCTGATCACGTTGTCGAGGCGGGAGGGTCCCTTAGCCACTTGTCACTCCTTGAGTATTTGGGGCACGACTGGCTGTCGTGTCGCCATCGATACTAGCCGATAACTACTGTTTCGGGCGGCTCCGACCCCTTCCGCGCCCATGGATCCCGCCACAGGTGCGCGCCGGGAGTTCTGGCTGGGCCCTGCGGCGCTCTTCGCCAATGCGTTCGCGGATAGGTTATGCAGATCCGGATAGGTTGTGAGCATCCGGATAGGGTTATGCAGATCCGGATAGGTTTATGCAGATCCGGATAGGTTATTAACCTATCCAGATGTCAATAACCCTATCCACATCGTCGTAACCTATCCGCATGCGCGCGAGCCAGCCCCCAAAAAGTCGCATGCAATTCCCCTTTACCTATTTCATGATTTGAAATCAGATCGTTGAAATTCCGCCATTTTCAGCACATGATTGAATGTTCCATCACCGAATTGCATGCGAAAGTGCAGGGCTCACACAGACACTCACCGACACTCAACGACGACCGTCCACGCCTCGAGCGCACAAAAGAGCCCCAGCCTCGTCGCTCCTACGGGGAGGGAACGAGGCCGGGGCCGGGTGACTGGGGTCACGCGCCCAGGGCCCCGACCAGCGTTCAGCCGACGCGCCGGATGTGCCCAGCGGCGGTCAACGACCAGCCAGCAGCCACGACCGTCAGGGAGATAAGGCCCAGCAGGTAAGCGGCCGTGGGCATCGGGGGCAGGTAGCCAGACTTGTGGATGAGGGTGAGGACCAGCCACATGACCGGCACACCAATGCCACAGATACCCAGCGGAATCGCACCCATGAGGGCAAAGACTCGCTTCCAGGTCCCCCCGACACAGCGGGAAAGTCCACCAATGAAGCGCCCGGCTCCGTCGCACGCCACCCATGCGAGAAGAACGAAAATCCACGAATCGACACCGAGAGGCAAGGACTGTCGTCCCATAACGAAGAGCAGGGGATGGATTGCGATAAGAAGCCACCAGATGAGAGTCCCCAGGCCAATGATGACAATGGAGTGAACATAACTCGCCACAGTGAGCGTGGTGCGTGATCCACCGCTGAGAGCAGAGGCTCGCAAGTCGACGGTGACGCAGAGAATACCCCAGATAAAGAGGAAAATACCCGTGACGAAAGCGGAGTTTGTGGCGGCATTTTCAATATTCTTAGTGACATCGGAGCCTGATAGGTAGACGATGCCGTTGATCGCGAAGTTGAGCAGGAACTGGAAGCCCACAATCAGGAGGTAGAGCACCACAGTGAATCTCGAACCGACGAGGCCAATGCGCAGGGGCGAGGGGGCGGATTTGATGAGGTCGGGGGTTGCAATGCTCATTGGTCGTTCTCCTGGATGAGGTAGGCGAAGGCGTCCTGGAAGGAACAGGGTGAAGAGGTCAGGGAGTGGGATGCAATCTCATGGTCAGTGACACCACAGCCACGTAGGTCCACAATGACCTCTCGTGCGGACCCAAGCGCGCGAGAAGTGACGACGGCGATATCGGAACGATCGACCAGGAAGCGTTCCACGTCGGCGGCGTTACCGGTAATCGCACGGATGCGCGAAGTGAACTCGTCAACGCTCTCATGGGCAAGCAAACGCCCATTTTTGAGGGCGACAACATCCTCGGCAACATTTTCAAGCTCGGAGACCATGTGTGAGGACACAAGGAAGGCGCGCCGCGGGCGACGTCCCTCCATACTGTCGGAGGCCAGGGTGAGCAGTTCCTCGTAGAACGCGTATCGGGTGGGAACGTCCATGGGGGCTTGAATCTCATCGAGGACGGTAATGGGCGCACCCGATGCCAGCGCCACAGCGCCGGCCAGGATGGCAGCCTGCCCCGATGACATCTTGCTCAGCGTCTTGCGCCCCTTCAGCTGGAAGGAGAAACGCTGAACGTAGCGGTCGAATAGTGTCTGATCCCAGGTCGTGCGCAGCGCGGCATAGGCGACCATGGCCGAAGCCGAGGAATTATCAAAGTCCCTGTCGGAAGAGACCACGATTGAGTAACCGAGTAGGTCGTTAGAGCTCACCTCCGTTCCACATAGGGACACATTTCCTGACGACGGCGGAAGCAGGCCGCCAAGGATCTGCATGAGGGTCGTCTTGCCCGAACCGTTGGGGCCGACGAGGGCTGTGACGGTGGCATCCTCGAGAGTGAGGGACACGTCGCGCAGCGCCGCCTCATTCTCTCCCGGATAGGTGTGGGTGATGGAGTCGAGGGTGATCATGAGTCTTCCTTGGCGTTTGTGTCGGCGCCGCAGGCGCGGACGTGGTCGATGATGGCGTCGATGTCGAGGCCCAGGGCCAGGCCCGCTTCGACGGCGGGGTTCAGGGTCTCCTCCACGTAGGTGGCGAGCCCGTCAGCCACGAGCGCGTGCTGTGCGCCTTCGGCGACGAACATGCCGATGCCGCGCCGCTTTTCGACGAGCCCCTCGTCGACAAGGATGGCGAAGGCCTTGCCAACGGTGGCCGGGTTGATGCGGTAGGTCGCGGAGTACTCCGTGGTGGAGGTGAGCTGGTCCCCAGCGCGCAGGGCGCCGCGCAGGATCTGCGCGCGGATGTCGTCGGCGATCTGCACGTAGATCGGGATCCCAGAGACGAACGTGGGTGCCATGCGAAACCCTCCCTTCAGGTTCTATGGTTCATTACATGCCTAATGAACCATAGAACCAACTAACCTGTCAAGCGATCTCACCACTTGACCCTCAAGCCGCCCCACTCCCCCGCGCCAAAAGTCGCACGTAATTCCCCTTGACAAATTTCAATTCCTGAAACGACATCGTTGATATTCCGCCGTTTTCAACACATGATTGAACTCTTAACCATCGAATTACGTGCGAAATTGCAGGGCGCACCCAGAAGTACGGTGCCGCACTCAGCAACCCGCCACCCGTACGCACAAACAGCCCCGGCCTCGTCCCACGGGGATAGGGGACGAGGCCGGGGCTAGCTAGGCAGGAGGGCGCGGAGCGCTTACTCCTTGACGCCGCCGGCGGTCAGGCCGGAGACGATGTACTTCTGCAGGTACTGGAACAGCAGGATCACCGGGATGGCCGCGATGACGGAGCCGGCCGCGAAGATGCCCCACGGGGCGGTGCGCTCATCGGCTGCCCACATGTACATGCCGACGGCCAGGGTGAACTGGCTCTGATCCTGCAACACGACCTTCGCGATCACGAAGTCGCCGAGCGAGGAGATGAAGCTCAGCAGGCCGACGACCGCCAGGACGGGGCGGACCAGCGGCATGATGATCGTCCAGAAGGTCTGGGCGTGCGTCGCACCGTCGATCATGGCCGCCTCGTCCAGCGAACGCGGGATCGAGTTGAAGAAGCCGTAGAGCAGGAAGGTGTTCGAGCCGAGCGCTCCACCGAGGTAGACGCAGATCAGGCCGAGCTTGGAGTTCAGGCCGAGGATCGGGAAGATGTCCTGGATGCCCAGGAGCAGCAGGTACAGGGCCACGAAGGCCAGCATCTGCGGGAACATCTGCACCAGCAGCAGGCCGGTCAGGGTCGCGCGGCGTCCCTTGAAGCGGAAGCGGCTGAACGCGTAGGCGGCAGCCGCGCCCATGAGGACGGTGCCCACAGCGGTCGTGGTCGACACGATGAGGGAGTTCAGGACCCACGACCAGTAGGCGGCATACTTGCCGGAGCCCAGCGCCGTGAAGTTCTCGAGCGACACGGTCGAGAAGAGCTTGTTCGAGCCGGTGAGCGTCGCGCCGGGGTTCAGGGACACCGACAGGACGTAGAGCAGCGGGATGAGGCAGTAGATGATCATCAGGATGGCGACGATGTGGCGCCAACCGACCTCTTTCCACCAGCGCGCACCCTTCAGGGTGGACTCGCGATTCTTCTTCACAGTTGCAGCGCTCATCACAGCTCCTCAAGGGTCTTCGTCTGGCGGAAACCGAGCCACGCGATCACGCCCACGACGATGAAGATGACGATGGACATGGCCGAGGCCAGGCCGTAGTTCGGGGAACCCGACTCGATCGCGATCTTGTAGACCATCGAGATCAGGATGTCAGTCTGGCCGACATCCATGCCCGGGTAGTTCGAGCCGCCGCCGGTCAGCATGTAGATGAGCGAGAAGTTGTTGAAGTTGAACGCGAAGGAGGCGATCAACAGCGGCACCGTGGACTGCAGCACGAGCGGCAGCTTGATGGACCACACGGTACGCAGGCCGGAGGCGCCGTCGATCTTCGCGGCCTCTTCGACGTCACCCGGCAGGGACTGCAGGGCACCCAGGCACACGAGGAACATGTAGGGGAAGCCCAGCCACAGGTTCACGCCCAGGATCGAGAACTTCGCCAGCAATCCGTCCGTCAGCCACGGGATATTCAGCGCCGCCGAGCATCACGTCATTGATGAAGCCGAAGTCCTTGTTGAGCATGCCCTTCCACACCAGGGTGGCCAGGAAGGCCGGGAAGGCGTAGGGAAGGATCATGAGGGACTGGTAGATCTTACGACCCTTGATGCGCTTGTCCGCGAACACGAGGCCCAGGATCAGGCCGAGCGCGAAGGTCGACAGGACGGACGCTGCGGCGAAGACGAAGGACCACAGCAGGGCCTTCAGGAACGGGCCAGCCAGGTCGCCGCGAGCGAACATGTTCATGTAGTTGTCGAAGCCGACGAAGACGCGCCAGCCCGGATCGATCTGATTGCCATCCGCGTCAACGAAGGCGCCGATCTTGTTGTTGGCCGTGTAGACGACGCCGGTCGTCGTGTCGGTCAGGGTGTCGGCGGCCTCGTCGTAGTTGTAACGCGACTTGGCGAGGTAGGCGGTCGAGCCGTCGTCGGTGCGGTAGCTTCCGTCGTTGCGGTCGGAAGAGCCGGAACCTTGATGGCAGAGACCTTCTTCTGCATCTCAGGCTTCAGGATCTCGGCGAGCGTCAGGACCTTGTAGCCGTCAACCGCGCTGATCACGCCGGCGGCGTAGGTGCCGGACACCTCGTGCAGCGGGGTGTCGGAATCACCCACGCTAATCGTGCCCGTCGCGGTATCGACAACCGCGAGCCCGAGGCCGGAGCTGTCCTCAACGACAGCGGCGGGCAGGCTCGGCGCGCCCTCGGCGCGCTGCTCGGAGGCCTGCAGGATCGACGCGATGGCGTCGTCCTTGCTGGAGTTATGGCCCTGGCCGTAGTTCGTGAAGGACACGTAGCCCGTGTACCCCATGACGAAGACCTGGTAGATGAGCAGGAAAACCATGCCGGGAACGAGGTACTTCGCGGGGAATCAGTCCGCTTCGAGAAGTACACCCAGTTGACCGCGAGAAGCAGGACGGCCAGGACGGCGAGAACCGCCCACGACTTCACCAGGTAAGCGGTGAACATGCCGTAGATCCCCGAGGGCATCGATGAGCATCATCAGGACAAGTTTGACGAAGAAACCGGGCCTGGTCACTTCGCTGGCGTGCGAGGCTGTGCGCCTCTCTTTTTTCTTTTCTGCAGCCTTCGCTGGCTCAGACATCGTGTCCTCCACACGTGCGCAGTTTGCGCGTCATTGCGACGATACCCGCCTGTCGGCGGGTCTGATAGCACCGTGAGGTGCGAGTGCGCCGCACTGCGGCGCGAGCGCTGTAGGGCCTCGCACCCGCCCGCCGCGTGGGACGCGGGCGGGTGCGAGGCTGGGTGCTCGCGTCAGGCGAGCGGGGTGCCGACCGTCAAACGCCCGGCAGGTTCGATCACTTGGAGGCGATCGCGTTGTTGATGTTGGTGACCATGGTCGCCCAGCCTTCGGCGGGGGTCTCGGTGCCGGTCACGATGTTAGCCTCGGTCTGGCCCCAGAAGTTCCACACGGAACCCATCGCGGGGATCGCGGGGGCGAGAGCGCCGGACTCGGCGACCTTCGCGAAGTCCTTGATGTCCGGGTCGCCCGACTTGGCGGCAACCTCAGGCATCGCGGAGGCGCGACCACCGAGCCTCTGCATCTTTTCCTGAGCCTCGGGGGTGGCCAGGTAGTTGAAGAACTGCTTGGCAGCAACCGGGTTGGCCGACTTGGCGCTCTGGTAGAACATCTGGACGCCGACGAAGGGCTGAGCAGCCTGGGAACCGGCGGAGGGGATCGGCAGGACGGAGACGTCCATGCCCGCCTCGCGGAAGGCGGTGACGTTCCAGGGGCCGGTCACCGTGTAGGCGGCCTTGCCATCGAGGAAGGCCTGCTTGGCGATGTCGCCGGTGATGGACGGGGAGAACACGCCCGCGTCGCCCTGAGCCTTCAGCCAGTTGGCGAAGTCGGTGCCGCCGGAGCCGCCCATGGGCCAGCTCGGAGGTGTACTCGCCGTCAGCGTTGGTGTTGAAGACGGGGGCACCGAAGGAGGTCTGGAAACCGTAGAAGTGGTACGGGTCGCCCTTGTCGCCCATCTGGATGATGAAGGGGTACTCGACGCCGGTGGTCTTGCCGGAGGCGATCATGTCATCGTAGGTGGTGGGGGTGTCCTTGGTGAGCGCATTGTTGCGCACCAGGGCGACGGACTCAACGGCGTAGGGAACGCCGTAGGTCTGGCCGTTGTAGGTGACGGCCTTGACGGCGACGTCAGCGAAGTTGGACTTGGCCTCACCCAGGTCCACGGGGGCGACGACGCCGTTAGCAACGAGCGCGCCGAGCTTGTCGTGGGCCATGACGATCAGGTCGGGGCCGTTGCCGGTGGGAACCTGGGTGGTGAACTCCGTGTCCATGTCGGATTCGGACTTCTGCACGACGTTAACCTTCACGCCGGTGCTGGTGGTGAAGTCCTCGGCGAAGCTCTCAACCTGGGAGAAGCGGGTGTCGTCCGCCCAGATCGTCAGCGTTGCCGCAGCATCGCCGCTGTTGTCAGAGGACGAGGAAGAGTTCGTCGTGCCGTTGTTGCAGGCGGCCAGGGCGGTAACCGCCGCGAAGACGCCGAGTGCTGCGATGCCACGTCGCATTTTTACTCCTGTGTTGGTCGGGCCGGTCGCCTCCATCAGCGACCTACTACATGGGTCACTGTAATACCCTCCATTTTGTTTCTGCAACAATTTTCGCAATTGTGTGCAAGCTGTTACATTTGTAGGGAAACAGCTGCACTCGGACACCCAAAGGAGCGTTGAGCCGATGACCAAGAATCGTACAAGCATGGCCGACATCGCAGCGCATGCGGGCGTATCAACCGCAACTGTTTCACGCGGTTTTCAACGGCGTCGGCCAGGTTTCCGAAGACACGCGCCGCAGGGTTCTCACGGCGATCGACGAGCTGGGCTACGACCGTCCACCCAGTGAACACACGCCCAGCACACCGACGATCGGCGTTATCGTGCCGGAGCTGACGAACCCGATCTTTGCCTCCTTTGCCCATCACCTTCAAGAGGAGATCTCTCGCGCGGGCGGCATCGCCCTCATCCGCACGCAGACGCCGGGTGCGACGTCCGAGTTCGACCACCTGTCATCGCTTATTGATCACCGCGTCAGCGGGCTCATCTTCGTCTCCGGCAGGCACGCGGACCTCCTGTCCGACCTCTCCCCTATCACGACGTCGCCGCACGCGGCATCCCCTTCGTCACGATCAACGGTGCACGCCCGGAGGTCCCGGCCTCCGACTTTTCCACCGGAGATTCTCTCGGCATCCGCGCCGCGGTCGCACACCTTCACGAGCTGGGCCACACGCGCATCGCGCTTCTGACCGGCCGCACGCACATCGTCCCGGCCCTGCGCAAGGCCGAGGCATTCACGCAAGTGATGGGCGAGCTGATTGGAGACCACTCCCCCATCATCGAGGAGACTTTCTACACGTACGAGGCCGCGGCCGCCTACACGCACGCCCTCCTGGAGCGCGGCGTGACGGCGATCGTCACGGGTTCTGACCTGCAGGCGCTCGGCGCCATCCGCACGATTTCCTCGCTCGGCCTGTCGGTCCCGGGCGACGTCTCGGTCATCGGTTTCGACGACACGTTCCTCATGAGCCACCTGGATCCGGCACTCACGACGATTCACCAGCCCGTGCAGTCGATCGTCGCCTCCGCCGTGCGCGCCCTCTTCGAGGCATTGAATTCGGCCGACTACGCTCCTACGCACGCCGACTACGTCTTTTCGCCTGATTTGATCGTGCGCGGCTCGACGGCGCGCGTCAACTAACAACCCGGATCACGGAGGTCCGAGCATCGAGATTGACTTGACAAAGATTCTCAATTTCAAAGAGAATGATTTTCATGTCGAAGAGAATCCTTGCTGTCGCATGCGCGGCTGCCACAGCGCTCACCCTGTCCGCCTGCATCTCCCCGTCCACATCCAATGGCGGTTCCTCCAAAGACGGAAAACTGACCGTCATGGCCTCGTTCTACCCCCTGCAGTACCTGGCCGAAAAGATCGGCGGCGAGCACGTCTCCGTTACCTCCCTGACCCCTGAAGGTGCCGAGCCGCACGACCTCGAGCTCTCCCCCAAGATGGTCGACTCCCTGTCCTCCGCGGACGCGGTCATCTATCTCGCGGGCTTCCAGAGCGCCGTTGACGAGGCCATCGAGCAGCAGGCCCCCAAGACCGTCATCGACGTGTCCTCCGCGGCCGAGCTGATCGAGGCCGGCACCGACGCGAACCACCCCTCCGAGGACGAGGAAGATGCCACCGATGAGGCCCAGTCCGGCGAGACCGAGGCCCACGATCACGACCACGAGGGCGCGGATCACGCCGACCACGATCACCACCACGACATGAGCGCGGATCCGCACTTCTGGCTGGATCCCACCCGCATGGCGAAGGCCGCCACCCTGGTGGGCGACAAGCTCGCCGAGGCCGACTCCGCTCACGCCGACACCTACAAGGCGAACGCGAAGGCCCTGGCCGAGGAGCTCAACACCCTGAGCAACACCCTGGTCACCAAGACCTCGAACTGCAAGGTCAAGACCTTCGTCACCGCCCACACTGCCTTCGGTTACCTGGCGGACCGCACGGGCCCTGACCCAGGTCGGCATCTCCGGCCTCGACCCCGAGTCCTCCCCCTCCCCCGCGCGTCTGGCTGAAATCGCCCAGATCGCCAAGGAGCAGGGCGTGACGACGATCTTCACCGAGGCCCTCATCGATCCCAAGGTCGCGCAGACCCTGGCCGACGACCTCGGCATCACGACGGCCGTCCTGGACCCGATCGAGTCCCAGACCGACGCGTCCAAGGACTACGCCGCGACGATGAACTCCAACATTGACGCCCTGACGAAAGCCCTCGACTGCCAGTGACAACAACTGACAACCCCACGACGGCGGGAGCCCCCCACGCGGAGGCGACCGCCGTCGTGCGTCTCGACAACCTGCATGTGGCCTGGGATACGGACTTGATCCTCCACGGGATCTCGCTCGACGTCCCCGCCGGCCAGACCGTGGCGATCACGGGCTCGAACGGATCGGGCAAGTCCACGACCCTGAAGGCCCTGCTGGGCACCGCACCCATCACGAGTGGCGATGCCCAGCTCTTCGGTCGCTCGATTTCCACTCGCCGCCGCGTGCCGTGGAACAAGATCGGCTACGTGCCCCAGCGCATCTCCTCGGGTGGCGCGATCAGCGCCAGCGCGATCGAGGTCGTGCGATCCGGTCTGCTCGGGCCTCGTCGCCTGTGGACACTGCCGGGCGACACGGCGAAGGCCATGGCCGCCCTCGAACGCGTCGGCATGGCACACCGCGCCCACTCTCCCCTGAACATCCTCTCGGGCGGGCAGGCTCAGCGCGTTCTAATCGCTCGCGCCCTCGTGCGTCGCCCCGAGCTGCTCATCATGGACGAGCCGATGGCCGGCATCGACGCGGCATCACGAGCGCGCCTCGCGCAGATCGTCGCCGAAGCCAAGGCGGAGGGCACCACGATCCTCATCGTCCTGCACGAACTGGGCGAACTTGGCCCGCTCCTGGACCGCGAGCTGCACATCAGTGCGGGCCACGTCTCCCTACGACGGCCCCTCCCCACATTGAGGACGACCACGAGCAGCACCACGGCGGCGGCGACCACTGCCACCCCGAGACCGAGACGAGGCCCGTGACGGGCGACCACGGCCTCGTGAGCGGAATCTAGACGGGAGCGACGCATGATTGACGCACTGACTACCCTCCTGTCCTCGCCGATGATGCAGCGTTCGCTGCTCGCCGCCCTGATCGTGGGCCTCACCGCCCCGATCATCGGCACCTACCTGGTCCATCGGCGCCTGGCGATGCTCGGCGACGGCATCGGCCACATCTCCTGACCGGCGTCGCGCTGGGCTGGCTGGCGGGAACGTTCGCGAACGTGAGCCCCGCCGACTCGTGGGCGATCCCCGGAGCGGTCATCATCTCCCTGCTGGGCGCGATCACGATCGAGCTGGTGCGCCAGAGTGGACGTACGTCCGGCGACACGGCCCTGGCCATGCTGTTCTACGGGGGCATCGCCGGCGGCGTCTTGCTGATCGGCCTGGCGGGCGGCACCTCCGCTCAGCTGAACTCCCTATCTCTTCGGCTCGATCTCGACCGTGCGTTGGAGCGACATTACGCTCATCACGGGCCTCGGGATCGCGATCGTGGCGCTCGGTGTAGGCCTGGCTCCCGCGCTCTTCTCGGTGACCAACGACGAGGACTTCGCCCGCTCGACGGGACTGCCCGTGCGCACGCTGTCCCTGCTGATCGCGATCCTATCCGCACTCACTGTGGCCGTCGCGATGCGAGTCGTCGGTTCGCTGCTGGTCAGCGCGCTCATGGTGATCCCCGTGGCGATCGCACAGCTCGGGGCACGTTCGTTCCGCTCCACGATGGGCCATCGCGATGGCTCTCGGCGTCATTATCTGCACGTGCGGACTGTGCCTGACATACTTTGTCGACCTGTCCCCCGGTGCGACCATCGTTGTGGGCGCGATCGGCCTGTACGCGATCGGATTTACGATCCGGGCTATTGTGGACCGTATCCGCAGGGTGCGCAGGCTTCGCGCAGCCCGCGGCCACAACCAGCATCCGGAGCGCGAACACCTCGCTCACGCAGACGCATCATGACGAAGGGAACACCATGCAGCGCATGACGAAACAGCGTCAGGCGGTCCTCGATGAGCTGACCCGCGTCACCGACTTCCGCAGCGCCCAGCAGATCTTCGAGGACCTCCACGTCCAGGGGCAGCGCGTGGGCCTGGCGACCGTCTACCGCTCGCTCCAGAGCCTCGCGGACGACGGCCGCGTCGACACGCTGCGCTCCTCCGACGGCGAGGCCCTGTACCGCTCGTGCACGACGCACCACCACCATCATCACCTGGTGTGCCGCACGTGCGGCTTCACCGAGGAGATCGAGCAGTCGCAGATCGAGTCGTGGGTGGATTCGGTCGCGGCGGCGCACGGATTTGGAGATGTCGAGCATTCCCTGGAGCTCTTCGGGGTGTGCGCATCGTGCCAGTCGAAGAAATGACTCACTAAGGCCAGATCGGCCGCGACGAGGCCTGGGAGGCGTATGACGCTTTCCCAGGCCTCTTGCATAGGTTAGGATAGGCTTTGTTTGATTAGCCTCACTATAGGAGTGTCATGTTCGCCGCCGGAATCAATTCCATGGTCCCCGCCTTTGCACGCGAGGGTATATGGCTCTTCGTTTTCCTGTTTGTGGTCGTCCTCTTGCGCGCGCAAGCGACCTACTGGCTGGCTCGCGGCGCGGCGTCGGGTGCCGTCCGGGCGACGGGACGTCAGGGGTTCCTGGGTGCTTTGGCCCGCTGGTTCGACGGCCCGGTCCCCCGCAAGGGCGCTGCCATGCTCGACAAGTGGGGCCTCATCGTCATTCCCCTGTGCTTTCTGACCGTGGGCATCCAGACGGCGGTCAATGCGGGCGCTGGCCTGGTACGCATGCGCTGGAGCACCTACACGATCGCGATGATCCCGGGGTGCGTCCTGTGGGCGCTGCTCTACGGCCTCGGCACGCTCGCCGTCTTCGCCGCGGCGATCCGAGCCGTCGCCGGCTCCCCTTGGGGCTGGGCGGGCCTCGCCCTCATCGTCACGCTGATCGCCGCGAAGATTGCGTGGGGTCGCCGCAAGCGCCGCGCAGTCGACGCCGCACTGGCCCCCGACAACAGCTAGGACTGAGCGACCCGGTCGATCGCACCGCCAAAACGGCGGTCGCGGCCGGCGAACCCCTCCAGGCAACCCCCACAGCTCCTCGCGGTCGAACGCAGGCCAGGGCGTGTCGACGAACATCATCTCCGCATACGCCATCTGCCACAGCAGGTAATTGGACAGGCGCTGCTCTCCCGACGTGCGGATCATGAGGTCGACGTCGGGCACGTCGGGCAGGTAGAGGTGGCGAGACAGCGTCTTTTCGGTGACGCCGCGCGGGCTCAGGCGCCCGGCCGCGACATCCTCGGCGATGGATCGGGCAGCATCCGCCAACTCGGCCCGACCGCCGTAGTTCACGCACATGATGAGGTCGAGGGTCTTGCAATGCGAGGTTGCCCGATCGGCCTTCTCCAGCGCGTTGATGACGCTCTTCCATAGCTTGGGTCGCCGCCCACTCCACCGCACGTGCACGCCCCACTGGGCGAGCTGGTCAGTGCGCCGCGCGAGCACGTCGGAGGCGTAGTTCATGATGAACGAGACCTCGGCGGGCGAGCGCTTCCAGTTCTCCGTGGAGAAGGTGTAGACGCTCAGGTAGCGCACACCAGCATCGATGGCACCGGCGATCGTGTCCATGAGGGCGTACTCCCCCGCCCGATGCCCCTCGGTGCGCGCCAGTCCCTCGACTATTGGCCCAGCGTCCGTTCCCATCCATGATGAGGGCGACGTGCGCGGGCACTTCCCCTTCGAAAGACCGGCGCCTCGCAGTGCCACTGGCCTGGCCCGACCAGCGGCGCGGCGGGGGTCGCTCGGTGCGCGGTCCATGGGGGTGGGTCGCAGGTCCGTCATGGGTGACTCCTATCGATGACGCTCAGCGAGCGCAGGCGACGTTCCAGATGCCATTGAGTGTACGAGGAGATAAGGCCCGAGGCCTCGGTGCGCGCATAGGGGTTCGCATCGGTCGGCCCTGCTCCCAGTCACCGCTGAGCAGCTGGCCGAGGAGGGCCACCGTGTCGGGCGCAGGCGAGGAGGCACCGGGCGGACGGCAGGTATCGCAGACGGTGCCGCCGTCAGGGATAGAGAACGAGGAGTGGGGTCCCTGAGTTCCACACACGGCACAGTCGAAGCACGAGGGGGCCCAGCCGGCCAGGGCGAGGGCGCGCAGCGTGTAGGACGTGCGGATGAGGGTCGGGTCGTGGCGGCCTCGTGCCAGGGCGTTGAGAGCACCCAGCAGGAGCAGGTATTGGGAGTGGGTGCCGTCGTGCGCGTCCGCGGTGAGGCGCTCGGCTGTTTCGACGACGACGGTGGCCGCAAGGTACAGGTCGTAGTTAGCGGCGATGGCGTCGCCGTATTGGGCGATCGAGGCGACCTGGGTGAGGGTGTCGAGGGTGCGGCCACGGTGCAGCTGGGCGTCGATGACGGAGAAGGGTTCAACGCGGGCACCGAACTTCGAGGTCGTCTTGCGCACTCCCTTGGCCACGGCACGTACCTGCCCGTGCTCGGCGGTGAGAAGCGTGATGATGCGATCCGCTTCACCCAGCTTGTGGGTGCGTAGGACGATCGCCTCGTCTCGATAGGACTTCATCACACGGACATTGTGTCACGACCGCGCGACTTGGGAGAGAAGGCCCGCCCCGCATTGCACGGTGCGAAATCTGTTGTGAAGTGCGCTGTCACATCGATCGACAAGCGCCTCCGCTTGCACTGTCAACAATATATGAGAAACTGACAGCGTGGTCGGTTACACAGCCGGCAAACGGTTTTCAAATAGATAGTTTCTTCGTAACCGGATATGGTTTACCCATAACCGTCGAAGGAAGGAAACAAATGGCTCCGCCGATTGATGCCCGCGAAAAGCTTGGCACTGCACTGCGCCAGGCCCTGACGCAGACCCCGCTGTCAAAGATCTCTGTCAGCGCACTGACACGCTCCGCCGGAGTCACCCGCCAAGCGTTCTACTACCACTTCAACTCCCTCAACGACCTCAATGCCTGGGTTTTCCGCGAGGAAGTCACAGCGCGCCTGACCACCAGTTCGGGAGAATGGCTCGACGCCATCGAAGCGACCATGACGTGGATGCACGCCCATCGCGACGAGACCGCCGCCGCCATGAAGACCATTGAGCCCAACGACCTGTGGGCGTTCCTGGCCTCCCACATTCAGGAGCTCATCGAGTCCCGTCTCCCCGGCTCCGCCTCGGCCACGGCGCGCGACGTCGTCGCCCAGCACTTCGCGCTGGCGACCACCGCCCACATGGCTCAGTGGATGCTCTCCGGCCTGGAGGTCAACCCCTCGCTCGCGATTGCTCGCATGCGAGTGCTCATGACCGACCAGACCACTCCGGCTCTGGGCCGTCTCGCCAAGTAATGCGGTAATTCCCACCAACCGCACGAGGGCAGACACAGCTCACCCCAGGCCCCGACCTCGTTCCACCAACGAGACCGGGGCCTGGCGCATATCCGCAACATAATCGTGACAACCAATCCCCAGACGCGCGACCAGGGCCTCGCTGTACGATTGGTCAGTTCTGTCTAGACAGGCATTAGGCAGCTCCGCGAATTTACATGTATAGTTCGCACGTAACCTCATTGTTTCTTGTCGCCGAGGATCACTGATGCCCCACCCCGATGCGAAAGAGCGGCTCGCACGCGCGCTGCGCGACGCCCTCACGACCGTCCCCCTGTCGAAGGTGACGGTTTCCGGAATCACGCGCACTGCCGGCGTGACACGCCAAGCCTTCTACTACCACTTCTCTGACATCCGCGACCTGACCGTGTGGGTCTTCAAGCGCGAGGTCGCCGACCAGATCATCGCCCACACCACCTACGAGGACTGGTCCGATGGCCTGCTCGCCATGTTCGTGTGGATGCAAAAACACCCCGAAGAGACCCGTTGCGTCGTCTCCTCCCTCGGCATGGAGGATCTGCTGATCTTCCTCCACAAGCAGCTGCATGCCGTCATGGAACCCATCGTCGATCAGCACAGTGCCGACCTGCCCGTCACCGAAGACGACCGCGTGTTCACCACCGACCACTTCACCCTCGCCATCCTCGGCCATATCTCCCTATGGCTCGCAACCGGCATGAGCACCGACCCCTACATCCTCACCGAGCGCATCGCCCGCGTGCTCGACGGCCAGGTGCGCCGATCCCTTGAGGCCCTCGCGGCGAGCCCGATCCCATCCGCGCAGCGCGCCTGAAGACACAGGTGAACCCTGACCTCGTTTCTCCATGAACGAGGCCGGGGTTCGCCGTATCTGCCTGCGAGCGCTTAGCGCAGGGCGCGATTCACCGCCGAGATGACGGCCTTGTAGGACGCGCGCGTGATCGAGGAGTCAATACCGACGCCCCACACGATCTGGCCATCCACGGCCGCCTCCACGTAGGCGGCGGCGCGGGCGTCGCGGCCCTGGCTCATCGCGTGCTCGGAGTAGTCGAGGATGCGCACATCCAGATCGAACTCGTGCAGCGCCGAGACGAAGGCGTCGATCGGGCCGGTACCCGTGGCCTGCACCTTCACGGTCTCGCCGCCGTCCGTAAGCACCGCGTTGAGCTCGACATGCTCATCGTCGATCGAAGAAACCTGCGAGGAGCGCATCTCGAAGCGGCCCCACGGCTCCAGGCCGGGAGCGGCGCTCGTGGGCAGGTACTCGTCCGCGAAGATCTGCCACAGCGTGGCCGCATTGATCTCGCCGCCGTAGGTGTCGGTGTGGCGCTGGACGATGCGGGAGAACTCCACCTGCAGGCGGCGCGGCAGCTCCAGGGCGTGCGCCGTCGACATGAGGTAGGCGACGCCACCCTTGCCGGACTGCGAGTTCACGCGCACCACGGCCTCGTACGAGCGTCCCACGTCGTGCGGGTCGATCGGCAGGTAGGGCAGCTCCCACACGACCGCTTCCTCGTCGCCGCCAGCCGCGTCCACCTTGGCCTTGCGGGCGGTGAAGCCCTTCTTGATCGCGTCCTGGTGCGAACCCGAGAAACTCGTGTACACGAGGTCGCCGACGTAGGGAGCACGCGGCGAGGTCTCCATCTGCGTACAGTGCTCGACCGTGCGGCGAATCGCGTCCACGTCCGAGAAGTCGATGCCCGGATCGATGCCCTGGCTGAACAGGTTCAGACCCAGCGTCACCAGGTCGACGTTGCCGGTGCGCTCACCCTGACCGAGCAGGCAGCCCTCGATGCGGTCCGCGCCAGCCAAGAGCGCCAGCTCGGCCGTCGCCACGCCCGTGCCACGGTCGTTGTGGGGGTGCACGGACAGCGCCACGTACTCGCGGTGGCTCAGGTTGCGACTCATCCACTCGATCTGATCCGCGAACACGTTCGGGGTCGAACGCTCCACCGTGGAGGGCAGGTTCAGGACGATCTCGCGCCCCTCGCCCGGCTCCCACACGTCCATGACGGACTCGCACACCTCGAGAGCGAAATCGAGCTCAGTATCGACGAAGATCTCGGGCGAGTACTCGAAGCCGACAATCGTCTCATCACCCAGGCGCTTCTCAGCCTGCGCGATCACCTCACGCGTACCGGACTGCGCCAGCTCAATCGTCTGCGCCTTATCCGCGTGGAACACGACCTCGCGGAACACGGGGGCCGTCGCGTTGTAGAGGTGCACCGTCGCGCGCGGGAAGCCGACCATGGCCTCGACCGTGCGCTCGATCAGCTCGGGGCGCGACTGGGTGAGAACCGAGATCGTCACGTCCTCGGGAACTGCGTCGTCCTCGATGAGGGAACGCACGAAGTCGTAGTCGGTCTGCGAGGCCGCGGGGAAACCGATCTCGATCTCCTTATAACCCAGCTTAATCAGCAGGTCGAACATGCGACGCTTGCGTGCCGGGTCCATCGGCTCGATGAGGGCCTGGTTGCCATCGCGCAGGTCGGTGGACATCCAGCGCGGCGCCTTCGTGATGCGCTTGGAGGGCCACTGGCGATCCGGCAGGTCCACAGGATTCGTGTCGAGGAACGCCCGATACTTACGAATCGGCATGCGCGAGCCGGAGGGGACGGGAACAGCGGATGTAGTCTTCACGCTTCGTAGTCTATCGACGAGGCTCCGCCCGCGAGCAGACGCTGCGCATACTGGACGTGAGATGCGGCGCGCCCCCATCCAACATTGACAAAGAAAAATACGCAAAAATGTGTACGCCACTGCCTTCATATGTCATGATAATTGGGTCCAATGTCCCACTCACTGACGCGCGGAGCAGCCATGACTTCTCTCTTGTTAGCCCAATCCTTTACCCCGTCGACGACGGCAGTCGCGGGGAATGTCTTCCTGACAGCCGTCGTCGGGCTTCTCCCGCTCGTCGCCTTCTTCGTCCTCATGGGCGTCTTCAAGGTCGCCACCCACTGGTGTTCGATCATCTCCCTGGTGCTGTCCTTGGGCATCGCGGTCGTCGCCTTCAAGATGCCCGTCGGCATGGCCCTCCTGTCCGGCACGCAGGGTATAGCGATGGGCTTCATGCCGATCATCTTCATCATCATCGCGGCCGTGTGGCTGTACAACCTCACCGAGAAGTCCGGACGATCTTCCGACCTGAAGGCCGTCTTTAATACGATCGGCCGCGGCGACCAGCGCGCCCAGGCCCTCATCGTCGCATGGTGCTTCTGTGGCCTGCTCGAGGGCCTGGCTGGCTTCGGCGCGCCCGTGGCCATCACCTGCGCCATGCTCGTGACCCTGGGCGTCCCCAAGATCAAGGCCGCCGTCGTTGCCGTCGTCGGTAACGCTATCAACGTCGGCTTCGGCGCCATGGCCATCCCCACGACCACCGCCGGCAGGCTTGGTGGCGCGGATCCCGTCGTCGTCGCCGGCGACATGGGCCACCTGACCTGGATCTTCTGTCTGTTCATCCCGGTCCTGATGCTGTTCATCCTCGACGGCGGACGAGGCGTACGCCAGCTGTGGCCCCTCGCCCTCGTTGCGGGCGCTGCGGCCGGCGTCGGCCACTTCTTCACCCCCTCCATCTCGTACGAGCTGACCGCGGTCGTCGCCTCGCTGCTCGGATTCGCCGCCTGCTACGCCTTCCTGCTGGTCTGGGGTCCCACGACCCCCGAGGAGTGCACGACCAGCTCCGACGAGGCCGACAAGCCCACCGGCTCGCGCATCGGCCTGGCCCTGCTGCCCTACGTCCTCGTCGTCGTCATCATCGCAATCACGAAGCTGGCCAGCCGATCGCCGCTTTCTTCTCCTCGACTGACGTGAAGATCCCGTGGCCCGGCGTCTATGGCAACCTGCTGACCGCGGACGGCTCCCCCTCCGGGGCTGCGTCCTACACGCTGTCGACTCTCTCTAACCCCGGCACGTGGATTTTCCTGACCGGCATCATCGTCGCCATCGTGTACGGCACGAACTCCTCGAACGGCCGCTTCCAGACCTCCGTGGGTGAGATGTTCGCGGTCCTGCCGCGCACCATCTACTCGCTGCGCATGGCCATCCTGACGATCGTCTCCGTCATGGCCCTCGCCTTCGTCATGAACTTCTCGGGCCAGACGACCTCGATCGGCGCCGCCCTGGCGACGACGGGCGCGGCCTTCGCATTCCTCTCCCCCATCCTGGGCTGGATCGGTACGGCCGTCGCCGGTTCCGCGACCTCGGCGGGCGCTCTGTTCGCGAACCTGCAGTCGACCGCCGCGGCCGGTGCGGGCCTCGACCCGTCCATCCTGCTGGCCGCCAACACCATCGGCGGCGGCATCGGCAAGATCGTGTCCCCGCAGAACCTCGCGATCGCCGCCTCCTCCGTCGATTCGGAGGGTTCCGACGCGGAGATCCTCAGGAAGGCTGCTCCCTACTCGCTCGGCCTGCTCCTGGTGCTGTGCGCCCTGGTGTTCATCGCATCCCAAGGCTGGCTCGGCGCCTACATGCCGCACTGATCGGCGGCTCATGGGCTCGGGAGGTCCCGGGAAGCGAGTTGCTTCCCGGGACCTCCCCCTTGTAGGCTCCCATCAGAAGTACGGACAAAGGAGACGCCAGCGCCTGACTTGAGTTTTTCAAGCGACGCATTACGCACGGCCGCGCAATACGTCGACGAAGCGGCAACCTGCACAAAGGTCACACCCCCAACGGGAGATCCCTGCAGTAGCGTCTACGCGCAGAGGATCAGCGGGCCGATCAACAACCCCAACAATGCAGAGGCCGCGATCCAGGACGAGCTCAAGGCAATGCACTCCGACATGCTGGAGACGCTTCGGGAGTTCGAGGCGATGGAGAACGCGCTTGTCGGTTCCTTCAGCACAGTTGCCGGGGGATGACACAGATGATGGCGAAAACCAAGCTCTACGCGCTCGATTTAAGATCTTTTACCGCCACCATCGAGCAACTTGGCGAGCAGCTGCGAGCGAATCAGGAGAAGCTAGACGACATCGCCCACGCGAAGGAAACAATCGCGTCAGGCATGCAGGGACAGAGCGCCCAGGCGATGATCGCCAAGCTGGATGCGCTCGAGCAGAAGATCAACGATCACATCACGTCGATCCAAGAGACACAGGCAGCCATCACCACCTACCGCACCAACAAGCAGCAGCTCCAACGTGAGGTCATCGACTACGTTGATAGTGTCGAACTCGATGGTTTCCGTGTCCAATGTCTGGGTAATCCTCCCCTCCGACACGATGCTCGCCGCGCTTTCCCCACTCTACATTGGCGGAAAGTTCATTGCAGCAGGCATCAGGCAACAACGACTCGTAGCGCTTGTAGAAACATTTGTGCGATACGATCTTCAAGGCGCTCTCCATTCTGGCTCAGATGTCAAACCCTATACAACGTCAGGCGGGTTCTCGACTATCGAACCCGACCGAACCATCGAGTGGGACGACGACTTTCCCCACGGTTCTAAAGCAGGCCAAGACACTCCGGAAGACTGGGACAACTGGTACAAGTGGGAGCTGTACCGTCAAGGAGCAGGCTGGGTCTTGCAACACTCCGACTCATATGATTTCTACGGACACTTTCGGGAAAATACAGGTACTCCCAAGACCTTCAACTACGAAAAGGCTTACATGGACGATGCCATCATCCGAAACTACGTCAACACAGACCTCAATGCGTCACTGCAGGCTGCAAATGAGGCAGTGATGGCCGGCCAGACAGACGTGACGCTCTATTCCCCCAAGCACGCAGTCGGCAATCCGGCTACCGAAAACTGGCAGAGAACGATCGGCGGCCACACGATGTACACCGACACGGATGTCAAGGTCGAGGGAGACACGGTGACCGCCACCGTTACCATCTACGCTCGGGATAAGTGGAATTTCGACCGCGGCAAGGCCGACCAGGGTTCAGGGACACCGGATGCTGTTAATGGACGTTTTGAGGAGCTCGGGTGGGGAAAGAGCTTTCATTCCAGCGGTAGCTTAACCCGCACCTACACCTGGAAGGTCGGCGAACAGCCACCCTTTCTGGATACGCACACCACCGAGAGCAACGAAGACCGTAAGACGCACGACTACGAAAAGTACAAGCCACGATGAGTTCACAACAGCTACTATCAGATGAGTCACTTGACCGTTTTTCCGGCCCACACTCTGTTCCAGATCCTGGACCGCAGTGTTGTCCTGCGCCCAGGCGAACTCCTCATCGGACCTTCGAATAGGTTTCTGATCATCTGCGCGGAGGCAACCGACGAGTGGAGTGCTTTGGTCGCCGAGCACTGCACCGGTGAATACGCTGAGGAGCTCTACCTTCCTCACACTCTCGCGCGCCTCGCAGGCGAAACGTGGTTGACGGGACCGGACCTACCAACCTATCTGGGCATCAGCTTCCCGGCGACCGACGTGGCAGTCTGCGGGAACTACGTGTACATCTCATTCAATGTGAGAGCCTGACCAATGAAATCACTCCGTCAGTTGTCCCTTCCCGTGCTCGCCGTCGCGGCGCTCGCCACCGCGTGCAACCCGTTCACACCCAGGAACACGCCGGCGGCCACGCCGACTCAATATCCGCAAGACCCCTGCTTCGCCGAATTTGTCTACAAGAGCGACGAGACTCCGCGGCCAAAAGATCGGACCGACTCCGTCAATATTCGATGGCCGAACGCAAAGGCGAGCGAGGCGCACGTCGTCGTCGAGGCTTCCCCGGCGCTTGCCTTTATCCCCGCACAGGACCCCGAGTTCTGGCTCACCGCTGTTGCCACCGTCCCCGACGAGACGATCGATCTCCTCGCGGAGGGTGCAGCCGCCGATACTCTCCTGCCCGGTATCCACCCAAGCCTGTACGGGTATGTGCCGCAGGAGTGCCAGTTCACCACCATTACCCCGTCCTTCGCGGACAAGGCGCTCGCACCAGATAAGGAGAAGATTCCACACGATTTCGGCCCCATGGACATACAAGCGCTAGCCGTGTCCGAGGATTGTCACCTTCTCGTGTTCACCGCACTCGGCGACTCCTGAGCCCCGCGACTCTCCCGCTCCTCCGCTCAAGCCCGCCCCGGCCTCGTCCCTCCGCCTGGCGCAATGCCCGGGCAGCAATGCACTAGTTACGGCAGCAATGCACTAGTTACGAGGGCATTGCACTGCCTACTATCTAGTGCAATGCTGCGCCAAATAGTGCACTGCCCCCCGAGCGACAAGCTCACGCGCGGCTAGGTCCGGCCCGACACCTCTCCAGCAAGCCGCCCATTCCCCGCATCGGTGCCGATACCACCATCACAAGGAAGATAGGTCAATCAGGAACGAGGCCGGGGCGAAGCTGCGCGCACACAACCATCGCAAAAACGAAAAACGAAAAACACACCCTGAGCTAAGTCACGCCCCGAAGGTCCTAAAACACCCAATGAGAGGCCGATTTTCGTTGATCACTTGTGGAGATTTTTCCGCAAGAAATAGCGAAAACATCACCCTCGCCCACGTTGTCTTGACAAAAACGGTCGCTAGGACCTCGGACCCAGCCATAACCTGGACTGGACAGCACCCACGAGGAAGGATCCCCCAGTGCGCATCGCTCTCTTTTCCACCTGCCTGGCAGACGTCATGTTCCCCCAGGCTGCCCAAGCCACAGTGACCCTGCTCGAACGCCTCGGTCACGAGGTCGTCTTCCCCGAAGACCAGGTCTGCTGCGGACAAATGCACGCAAACACCGGCTACTTCGAAGACGCCGCGAAGATTACCCGCAACCACGTCAAGACCTTCGAGCCCGTGCTCGACGGCCAGTGGGACGCCATCGTCGTCCCCTCCGGCTCCTGCACCGGTGCAGCGCGCCACGAGCAGAAGGTCGTCGCCGAGCACGTGGGCGACAAGGAGCTCGCGAAAGCAGTCCCAGCGCATCGCTGAGCACACCTACGACCTCACCGAGCTCATCACCGACGTTCTGGGCCTCGAGGACGTGGGTGCCTACTTCCCCCATACCGTCACCTACCACCCGACCTGCCACTCGCTGCGCGTCGCCAAGGTCGGCGACCGCCCCTACCGCCTCCTGCGCGCCGTCGAGGGCCTGACCCTCGTCGACCTGCCCGACGCCGAGGTCTGCTGCGGTTTCGGCGGCACCTTCGCCATGAAGAACTCCGAGACCTCCACTTCGATGCTCGCAGACAAGGTCACCAACGTCATGTCTACGCGCGCTGAGGTCCTCGTCATGGGCGACTACTCCTGCCTCATGCACGTCGGTGGCGGCCTCTCGCGCCTCAACTCGGGCATCCGCCCGATGCACCTCGCCGAGATCCTGGCATCCACCAAGGATCAGCCCTTCGAGGGCAACATCTCCTTCGCACCCGAAAGCGCACAGGTGATCTGACATGTCTGAAACATTCATCGGTATGCCTGGCGTGGTCTCTGACGACGCGAACGCGCAGGCCCACACCGGCGGCTGGCGCACCACCGTCTCCATCCCCGAGGACACCCTCCGTTGGGGCCCAACCTTCCCGGAAGGTGCCCACAAGACCCCTGGCGAACACCCAGATGCGCCGCAACCTGGGCCACGCCACCCGCACGATCCGCACCAAGCGCGGACAGCGCGTCGCGGAAATGCCCGACTGGGAGGACCTGCGTAACGCAGCCGAGGCCGTTAAGTTCGAGGTCGAGTCCCGTATGCCCGAGCTCCTCGAAGAGTTCGAACGCAACGTGACCGCCCGCGGCGGCATCGTCCACTGGGCGCGTGACAAGCACGAGGCCAACCGCATCATCGCGGACATCATCAAGTCCAAGGGCGTCGACGAGATCGTCAAGGTCAAGTCCATGGCCACCCAGGAGACGAACCTCAACGAGTACCTGAAGGAACAGGGCATTCACGCTCGCGAGACCGACCTCGCCGAGATGATCGTCCAGCTGGCCGACGACATGCCCAGCCACATCGTGGTCCCCGCGATCCACCGCAACCGCTCCGAGGTCCGCGGTATCTTCCTGGATCGCATGGAGGACGCTCCTCGCGACCTCTCCGATGACCCGACCGAGCTGACGGCAGCGGCCCGCTCCCACCTGCGTAAGAAGTTCCTGCACGCCAAGGTCGCCGTTTCCGGCACCAACATGGGCGTTGCGGAAACCGGCACCGTCTCTATCTTCGAGTCCGAGGGCAACGGTCGCATGTGCCTGACCCTGCCCGACACGCTCATCACCCTGATGGGTATCGAGAAGCTGGTCCCCCGCTTCCAGGACATCGAGATCTTCTCCCAGCTCCTGCCGCGTTCCGCCACCGGCGAGCGCATGAACCCCTACACCTCCATGTGGACGGGCGTCACCCCCGGCGACGGCCCGCAGGAATTCCACCTGATCCTCATGGACAACGGCCGCACCAAGGTCCTCGCCGACCCGATCGGCCGCCAGGCCCTCGCCTGCATCCGCTGCGGCTCGTGCATGAACATCTGCCCGGTGTACCAGCACACCTCCGGCCACGCCTACGGCTCCGTCTACCCGGGCCCCATCGGCGCGATCCTGACGCCGCAGCTCACCCAGGGCCTCGACGAGCACGACCCGGTGCACACCCTGCCCTTCGCGTCCTCCCTGTGTGGTGCGTGCGGCGAGGTCTGCCCCGTCAAGATCGACATCCCGACGATCCTCATTCACATGCGCGCGCGCACGGTCGACGTCAAGCGCAACCTCGTGCCGGACGTGTGGGACCTCGCAATGGGCGTGACCACCCCGGTCATGTCGAATGCCAAGCTGTGGAAGGCCGCGAACGTGCCGACCAAGGCGACGCGTCTCTTCGCGAAGAAGGGTGCCATCGGCGCACTGCCCTTCCCGGCCTCGCTGTGGACCCGTGCACGCGACCTGCCGGTCGCCCCCAAGGAGACCTTCCGTCAGTGGTGGAAGCGCACCCACAAGGATTCCGACGCCAACGCGCCTCGCACCGACGCCCCAGCGACGGGTATCCCCCTCGCGTCCGAGCATGGCATGACCACCAACACGACCCCGAAGGAGGCGTGACATGAGTACCACCACCATGGACGCGAAGACCGCGATCCTGGCTCGCGCACGCGACGCCATCTCTCGTTCCCAGCAGGACCGTCCGGTGCGTCCGATCCCCCGCGACTACATCCGCTCCACCGAGCACGCGCCCGGTTCGCAGGCTGTCATTGACGAAATGATCGAGAAGCTCGAGGACTACTCGGCGAAGGTCGTCGTGGTCTCCAAGGAGTCCGAGGTCGCCGACGCGATCTCGACCTTCCTGGCCGACCAGAAGGCCACCTCCGTCGTGGTCCCCACCGGCCTGGACGACGCCTTCAAGGAGGCCGCCGCACGCGACGGCCGCACGGTCCGCGAGGACAGCCGCGAGCAGGCCATCCCGACGCTGGAGCTCGACCAGATCGATGCCGTCGTCACGCGCTGCCGCGTCGCGATCTCTATCTCCGGCACCATCGTCCTCGATGGCGAGCCCGACCAGGGTCGCCGCGCGATCACGCTCGTGCCCGACACTCACGTCGTCGTCCTGCGCGCCTCCGACATCGTTCCCCACGGTGCCCCAGGCCGTCGAGATCCTCGGCAAGAACCCGACCCGTCCGATGACCTGGCTCGCCGGCGGCTCGGCGACCTCTGACATCGAGCTCGTCCGCGTCAACGGCGTGCACGGCCCCTCGCTTCCTGCGAGTCGTCATCGTCAAGTGATCTGATCACGACGTAGGGTGCCCGGCTGCCTCACGGCAGCCGGGCACCATGCTTATCTGGGCCAAGACCCACCTGATGTTTCCCTGCGACAGAGTCTCAGCGCAGGTAGCGTCCCGTCACCGAGGCCTCGCTGTCCACGATATCGCTCAGAGTGCCCTGCGCGACGATACGACCACCTTCGATGCCGCCGCCCGGGCCCATATCAATGACCCAGTCAGCGCAACGGATCAGGTCCAGGTCGTGCTCGATGACGAGGACCGTCGCTCCACGCTCAATGAGGTGCTGGAGCACGTTCAGGAGGACCTGCACATCATCCGGGTGCAGGCCGATCGTCGGCTCGTCGAAGACGAAGAGAGTGCCCTCCTGGCGCCTACCCATTTCGGAGGCAAGCTTGAGGCGCTGGGCCTCGCCACCAGAGAGGGCGGGAGTGGCCTCCCCCAGCGTCAGGTATCCCAGGCCGAGGCCGGCCAGGGTCTCCAGGATCGCTCCGGCTTTCTTCAGGCCTCGCACGGCCATCCTTGCCTCGTCCACGCTCATCGCCATGAGATCGGGCAGGCTCAGCCCATCGCGGCGGATTTGCGACGCCTGCGCGCCGTAGCGGCTCCCCAGGCAATCTGTGCACTCGATGTCCACGTCGGGCAAAAATTGCACATCCAGGGTGATCTGCCCGGTACCGTCGCACGTGGGGCATCGAAGCGAACCCGTGTTGTAGGAGAAGGCGCCGGGCTTCAGCCCAGCAGCCTGTGCCTCCTCGGTACGTGCAAACGCCCGGCGTAGCTCATCCAGGACACCGGAGTAGGTGGCCACGGTCGAGCGCACGTTCACTCCGATCGGCGTCGCGTCGATCAGGTTCACCCGTGAGATACCGGCGCCGTCCACGTCGCGCACGTGCGCGGGCAAAGGCTCACCAGTAAGGCGCGCACGCAGCGCGGGAACCAGCGACTCAAGGACAAGCGTCGTTTTACCCGACCCACTGACGCCCGTGACAGCCGTCAACGAACCCAGCGGAATATCAACACTCAGGGGCCGCACCGTGTGGATCTGGTTAGTCTCCAGGTGAAGCGCACCGCGCCCGTCAATATCCGTGCCCTGATCCGACTCCCCCGCTGCACGCTCAACCCGACGGACCCCAGCCATGTACGGGCCGATGCGGGACGCGGGGGCGTGGGAGGCCTCGTTGATGGGGCCCTGGAAGATGACGCGACCACCGTCTGCTCCCGCTCCGGGTCCGATCTCGATCAGGTGATCCGCGGCTGCGAGGACACGTGTGTCATGGTCGACGACGACAGCGGAATTCCCGTCGGCGAGGAGTTCCCGGATGATCGCCAGGACGCCGTCGACGTTGGAGGGGTGCAGGCCGATGGTCGGCTCATCCAGCACGTAGAGGACCCCGGTCGTCCGGTTGCGTACGGCACGGGCGAGCTGCACGCGCTGGCGCTCACCGTTGGACAACGTCGAGGACGCGCGGTCGAGGGACAGGTAGGACAGGCCGAGCTGCACGAGGCGATCCATCGGCTCGGTCATCTCCTCGACGATGACGCGGGCCATGGGAGCTACCTCATCCGGAACGAGGCCGGGGACGCGCTGGACCCACTCGCGCAGCTCCGTGAGCGTGAGGCGCGAGGCCTCGCCCAGGTCGATGCCCTCGATCAGCGTGGAGCGCACACGTTCCCCCAGGCGCGTGCCGTCGCACGCGGGGCATGTGCGGGTGATGAGGTATTTTTCCACGCGGGCAAGGGCCTTCTCGTCTTTCGCCTTCGACAAGGCGTTTTCGACCGTGGCGACCGCGTTGAAGTAGGTGAAGTCCAGCTCCGCGCCACCGGTCTTGGTGGCGACGACGATGTGACGTTTCTCGGCGGGCCCCTCGTAGACGATCGCCTTCTCCGCATCGCTCAGGTCCCGGAAGGGCACGTTAGTGCGCACGCCCATTTCGCGGGCGACGTCCTTCATGAGCTTCCACATGAGGGACCCCCACGGGGAAACCGCGCCCTCGTCAATAGTGAGGGATTCATCGGGCACGAGGGACGCTCGGTTGACGACGCGTTGGACGCCCGTCCCCTCACACACCGGGCACGCACCACCCGAGTTAAATGCCATCTCCTCCGCACCGAGGCCGTGGAAGGATGCTGCACACTGCGGGCACGTGAGAGGCACTTCTAGGGCCACGTTGCGCGAGGGTGGGACGCGGTGCCCGTTGGGGCACAGGTAGGAACCCGCGCGCGAAAACAGGAGGCGCAGGTGGTTGAGAAGCTCCGTCGCCGTACCGAAGGTGGAGCGCACGTCGGGCACACCCGGGCGCTGGCGTAGCGCGAGCGCGGCGGGCACGTGCGCAACCTCGTCGACCGAGGCCTTGGCAGCCTGGGAGATGCGCCGACGCGTGTAGGTCGCCAGGGACTCCAGGTAGCGCCGCGATCCCTCCGCGTAGAGCGTGCCCAGGGCCAGGGAGGACTTGCCCGACCCGGACACGCCCGCGACTGCGACGAACGCGTTCAGAGGAACGTCGACGTCCACGTTTTTCAGGTTGTGGACGCGGGCGCCGCGCACGCGGATGACGCTGGGCATGTCAGAAGCCCAACCGCCCCAGCATCTTCGGGTCGGACTGCCAGTCCTTCGCGGTGCGCACGTGCAGGTCGAGGTAGACGCGACGGCCCAGCAACTCCTCGATGCGGGCGCGCGCCTGGGTGCCGATCTGCTTGAGGCGGCTTCCCTTGCGGCCGATAATGATGGCCTTCTGGGAGTCGCGCTCGACGTAGACGTTCACGTGGATGTCGAGCATGGGCGGACGGTCGTCGCCCTCGCGGCGGGGCCTCTCGATGATTTCCTCAACCTGGACTGCCAGGGAGTGAGGCAGCTCGTCGCGCACGCCCTCCAGGGCGGCCTCGCGAATGAACTCGGCGATCAGGGTGTCGCGGGACTCGTCGGTGACGTCACCCTCGGGGTACAGCGGCGGCGAAAGCGGCACAGTCTCGGCGAGGACCTCGCGCAGGTGGTCGATGCCCTTGCCCTCCACGGAGGAGACCGGCACGATGGCCGCCCACTCCCCCAGCTTCTCGATGGACAGCAGGTGCTTCATGACGCGGTCGCGCGGCACGGCGTCGCACTTGGTCGCGACGGCGATGATCGGGCGCATAATGCCACGCAGCTCGCGGGCGATGAACTGGTCGCCGGGGCCGATGCGCTGGTCGGCGGGCAGGCAGAAGATCACGACGTCGACCTCGGAGAGGGCCTCGCGCACCATGTCGTTGAGTCGCTTGCCCAGCAGCGTGCGCGGGCGGTGGTATCCGGGGGTGTCCACGAGCACCAGCTGGTAGCCCTCACCGTGCACGATGCCGCGGATGTTGTGGCGCGTCGTCTCGGGACGGCCCGAGGTGATCGCGATCTTGCGCCCGACCAGCGCGTTCGTCAGGGTCGACTTGCCGACGTTGGGGCGCCCGACGATCGACACGAAGCCCGCGCGGAAGTCCTCCGAGAAGTCCGGCATCTCGATGGTCGCGGCCGCATCCTCGCGCAGGGATGCGAGCGATGTCAGCGCCTCGAACGCATCGAGGTCAGCGTCCTCCTCGTCCTCCAGGCCCTCGAGGTCCTCGTACTCGTTGTCTTCGGAGTCCTCAAAGTCCTCGTCGTCGCCGGGCTCGGCCCCGGCCTCGTACTCGTCGTCGCCGAGGCCGGCTTCGATCTGTGCGCGAGCGTCGGCTTCCGGGTCGGCAGCGTCGGGGGCGACCTCGATGCGCGCGTCGCCGAAGGCGTTGGGGCCAGCCATGAGTTCGTCGTCGGAGGGGAATCGCATGTCAGTTGTCCTTGTCGTCGGCGGGGTCGAGGTCGGGGGTCAGGAGCTGCGCGTCGGGGTCGAGGCGGCAGAGAATCGTGGAGACTTGGCGGCGGCGCCCGCGCGCCTCTTCCGCCGTCATCGTGACGCCGGCGAGGGTGCCGGTCGCGCCGGGCAGGGGAACCCGCCCGATCGCCTTGGCAAGCAGGCCGCCGACGGAGTCGACGTCCTCGTCTTCGATCTCGCGGTCGAGGAGCTCGCCCAGCTCGGAGATCGGGTAGCGTGCGGGGACGCGCCACACGCCCGGCTCGACTTCCTCGGGTTCGATAGAGTGGCGGTCGTGCTCGTCCGTCAGCTCGCCAACGACCTCCTCGAGGATGTCCTCGAGGGTCACGAGGCCCGCGACGCCGCCGTACTCGTCGATGACGATGGCCATGTGGAAACGCTCGGCCTGCATCTGGCGCAGCATGTCGTCCGCGGGCTTCATTTCGACGGCGAACTCGGCGGGACGCATCATCTGCTCGGCACGCATGTCGAGATGGCCGCCCGTGGCCTCCCAGCGCGACACGAGGTCCTTGAAGTACAGAATGCCGCGAATATCGTCCACGTCGTCGCCGACAACGGGCACTCGGGAGAAGCCGGAGCGCACGAACAGGCGCAGGGCGGAGGGTGCGGGAGTGTCGGCGTCAATGGTCACCATGTCGGTGCGCGGCACCATGACCTCGCGCACGAGCGTGTGCCCGAGGTCCAGGACGGAGCGGACCATGTCGCGGTCCTCTTCCTCGAAGCTCTCGGGCTCGCCGACCTCGTCGACGATCTCGCGCAGGTCGGAGATCAGGTCGGCGCGCACCTGGGCCTCGGTGGGCTCGGGGGCTCGGGCGCGAGGAGCGTACGCGGGTCAGGAGGGGTCCACCAGGTGGCTCAGGCGCGCGAGGCGGTCCGCAAATCTGGTGCCCGCCAGGGCAATGCCCTCGGGGTTGCGCGCACCCCACTGGGCGGGCAGGAAGGACACGAAGAGCAGCTGCAGGGCCGCGATCACCGTGACAGCGACGAGGGCGACCGCCCACCACGGCAGGCGGGTATCGACCAGGATGATCGTGCCCATGACCGCGTAGACGACCTGCCAGAAGGTACGGAAGGCGCGCAGCGACAGCAGAGTGCGCCGGCGGTGATCGACGAGGCCGTAGAGGACACGCGCGTTGCGGTGCTCCTCCTCAATGAGGTCCTCGACACCGGCCAAGGTCAGGCGCTGGACGGCCTGCTCGACGCTTTGGGCGACAGACGCGAACCCCAGCGCGATGACAGCGAGGACCAGGAGAGCCACGGAGGGTGCGTTCAGCGCTGACGAGGCCGGGGATGCTTCCAGGGGAAGGATCATCGGGTGGCCAGGAAGGTCAGGAGGAGCTTGCGCTGGAGCGCGAACATGACCTCGCGCTCGGCGTCGGTCGCGTGATCGTAGCCCAGGAGGTGCAGCATGCCGTGCGTAGCCAGGAGGAGCATCTCCTCGGCGGCGCTGTGACCGGACTCGGCGGCCTGGCGGGCGGCGACCTGCGGGCAGATGCAGATGTCACCGAGCATGCCGGGGGGCGTGGGGTGGTCCGCCGTGCCGGGGCGCAGCTCATCCATGGGGAAGCTCATGACATCGGTGGGGCCGGGCAGGTCGAGCCAGCGCACGTGCAGGTCTTCCATCGGCTCGGGCTCGATGAAAATGATGTTGACTTCCGCGTCGGAGCTGACGTGCATCTGGTCGAGCACGTAGTCGGCCAGCGCGGAAAACTCGGCTTCGTTGATCTCGTAGTCGGTCTCGTTGATGACCTCGGTCATGACGTGTACTCCCTGCGTGCGGTGTTGTGGCTGCGGGCGCGTGCGCGGCGCGCGGCGTTTTTGTCGTCGAAGCGCTGGTAGGCATCAATGATCGCGCCGACCAGCTCGTGGCGCACGACGTCGGCGCTGGTCAGGTGGCAGAACTCGATGTCGTCGATGTCGCCGAGGATGTTTTCGACGACGGACAGGCCGGAGGTCTGGCTGCCGGGCAGGTCGACCTGCGAGGCGTCGCCCGTGACGACGACCTTGGAGCCGAAGCCCAGGCGGGTGAGGAACATTTTCATCTGGCCGACCGTCGTGTTCTGTGCCTCGTCCAGGATGATGAAGGAGTCGTTGAGGGTGCGCCCGCGCATGTACGCCAGGGGCGCGACCTCGATCGTGCCGGCGGCCATGAGCTTGGGCAGGGCCTCGGGGTCGAGCATGTCCCCCAGGGCGTCGTAGAGGGGACGCAGGTAGGGGTCGATCTTGTCAGTGAGGGAGCCGGGCAGGAAGCCGAGATTCTCCCCCGCCTCGACGGCCGGGCGAGTCAGCACGATGCGGCGGACCTCGCCGGAGAGGAGGCGGCGCACGGCCTGGGCCATCGCCAGGTAGGTCTTGCCGGTACCCGCGGGGCCGATGCCGAAGACGACGGTGGCGCGGTCGATGGCGTCCGTGTAGGCCTTCTGGCCGGGGGTCTTGGGCCGAATCGAGCGCCCGCGCGCGGAGAGGATCTCCTCCGTGGGGGCCTCGCCCGAGGTGAGGCGTCCAAGCAGGCCGATGGCCTGTTCGACGGCAGTGGCGTCCAGGGCGGTGCCGCGCCGGGCCATGCCGATAAGTTCTTCGAGGAGGCCCGCGGCCACGTCGATGTCGGCCTGGGTGCCGGCGAGCGAGATTTCGCGCCCGGTGATGAGGAAACGGACGTGCGGGAAGCCGCGTTCAAGGGCGCGCAGCACCTGGTCTGCGACGCCGAGGACCACGATCGGGTCCATGTCTGCGGGGATGGTGACGCGCCCCGTGGTGTGTGCGAGGGTGGCCGCCGCGAGCGCCGGCGCTGTGTTCTCCGTAGTCATACTGCTTTCAGTCTACTCTGCCGTCCCATCTTCCTCACCCTCATCACCTTCGTATTAGCCTGTGTGTATGAACAAACAGACCGTGCACGTAGAAGCTGTCAGCGAGGACCAGATTGACGCGTGGGTCACAGAGGCAGAAGCAGGGTACGACGTTGAAATGCTGCGAAAAAAACGGCAGCTCTACGCGATGAAAGCACGCCCACAGTATCTCTCCCTCCTCGATTATTGAGCCATGCCCACCCTCGAAGAACTCGTTTCACACCCGCCGCAGCTGCCGGTCACGCGCGCCCTGGACGATATCGCGGCGGCGACGCGGCCGGGCGCCTGTGCGGTCGTCACGGCTCCTCCGGGTACGGGTAAGACGACGCTGCTGCCGCCCGCGGTGGCGGTGGCGTTGGCGAGCCACGACGCGTCGGCGGGGCGGGTTCTCGTCACGCAGCCGCGCAGGGTTGCCGCGCGGGCTGCCGCTCGGCGGATCGCCCGTCTGCTCGGTGAGGAGGTCGGCGGGCAGGTCGGCTATTCGGTGCGCGGGGATTCGCGCGTCAGCGAACGCACGCGCGTGGAGATGGTGACGCCGGGTGTGGCGCTGCGTCGCCTGCAGCGCGACCCGGAGTTGCCCGGGGTGTCCGCTCTGATCGTGGATGAGTTCCACGAGCGCGACCTGGACACGGACCTGGCGCTCGCGTTTGCGCTGGATGCCCGCTCAGCGCTGCGCGACGACCTGTTCGTGGCGCTCACCTCAGCGACGCTCGAGGCCTCGCGCACGGTTGATTTCCTGCGCGCCTCGACGGGTGAGGAGCCCGCGCTGGTCGATATTCCGGGCGATATTTTCCCGCTGGAGCTGCGCTACGCTCCCCCGCCGCGCGGCGTCGAGGCCGTGGGCGCTATCGGGAATGAACGCGTGGGCGTGCGCCGCGAGTACCTGGCGCACGTGGCGCGCACGGTCGAGGAGACGGTCGCCTCCACCGAGGGCTCGGTCCTCGTGTTCCTGCCGGGTGTGGCGAGATCGAGACCGTCCGAGGCAACCTGCGCCTGGGAGATGTCCCGGTCCTGACGCTGCACGGACAGCTGAGCGCCGCCGAGCAGGACCACGCGCTCTCCCCCGCTTCCGGCCGCCGCGTCATCCTCTCCACATCCATCGCGGAGTCCTCGCTGACCGTTCCGGGCGTGTCCGTCGTCGTGGATGCGGGGCTTGCGCGCGAGCCGCGCTTCGACGCGGGACGCTCCCTCTCCTCCCTCGTGACCGTGCCGGCGGCGCTCGCCCGCCTTGAGCAGCGTGCGGGACGCGCCGCGCGCACCGGCCCGGGCATCGCGGTGCGCGTCATGGACTCGGTGGACGTGGCCCGCAGGCCCGCGCAGTCGGCGCCGGGGATCGCTACGCAGGACCTGACGGACGCGCGCCTCCAGGTCGCCTCGTGGGGCACGCCTGTGGAGGAACTCGCCCCTGCTCGACGCTCCACCCGCGGGCACGTGGGGGCCGCCGGGCAGCGCCTGTCCTCCCTGGGGGCCATCGACGAGGCCGGGGCCGCCACCGCTGCGGGCCGCAAGCTGGCGTCGCTGCCGCTGGACCCGCCCTGGGCAGGGGCACTCCTGGCGTCGAGCGGAGTCCTGGGGGCGTCGAAGGCGGCGCGTTTCGTGGCCCTCCTGTCGGAGGACGTGCGTGCGCCGGGGGCTGACCTGGGTGCGTGGGAGCGTCGGCTGGGTCGCGGCGGCGCCAGCGACGCGGGAGTGGGGAAGGCGCAGGCGGCGCGGGTGAAGGAGACGCAGGCGCGCCTGGAGCGCCTGGCGCGGCGGCTGCCGGCTTCCGCGTCGGACGACGCGCTCGCGTCCGTGGCCGCGCGCCAGGGAGAAGGCGCGCACGCGTGAGGACGAGTTGGCTCTGACGTGCGCGCTGGCGTACCCGGAGTGGATCGCGCGGCGCCGCCCGGGGTCGATGGCCTACATTTTGGCGGGAGGCGTGGGCGCCGAGCTGCCGCAGGGCTCTCCCCTCGAGGGGCAGGAGTGGCTAGCCGTGGCGTCGATTGACCGGGCGCCGGCCTCGCGCCACGCGCGCATTCTCGCGGCGGTACCGCTGTCGGAGGAGGACGCCCTGGCGGCGGGCGGCGCGCTCCCTGGAGACCCGCACGCAGGCATCAATCGACAAGGGAGCTCTGAAAGCCACCCGTACGCGCACCCTGGGCGCTATTCCCCTGGCAAGTGCCCCGGCCTCGTCCCTGAGCGAAGAGGAGGCGATCGCTCTGGTGGCCGAGCACCTGGCGCGCGCGGGCTGGGTGATCTGGGATGGGGGAAGGAGGCCTCGTCCCTGCGTGAGCGCATGCGGGTGCTCCACGAGGTGCTCGGCGATCCGTGGCCGGACGTGTCGGATGAGGCCCTCGCGGGCAGCGCGCACGAGTGGCTTGCTCCCTGGGCGAAGCGCCTCGCACAGGGCGGCTCTTTGAGTAGCGTGTCGATGCTCGACGCGCTGCGCTCGATGCTGCCGTGGCCGCAGGCGGCGCGCCTGGATGAGCTGGCACCGGAAAAGATGCCGATTCCTGCCGGAGGCACGCGACCCATCGACTGGAGCGGCGCGCATCCAGTGCTCACGCTGCGCGTCCAGCAGGCGTTCGGGTGGACGGACACGCCCCGACTGGTGGACGGGCGCGTTCCCCTCGTGCTGCATCTGACGGATCCAGCGGGTCGCCCCGCGGCGGTCACCTCTGACCTGACGTCGTTTTGGGCGGGGCCGTATTCGGACGTGCGCGCGCAGCTACGCGGGCGCTATCCGAAGCATCCGTGGCCCGAAGACCCGCTGCACGCGGAGCCCACGAACCGCGCCAAGCGCCGGGGGTAGCCGCCGGCTCCCCCGCGCCGGGCGATCAATCGTCCAGTTTGCCAACGATTCCCCGCCCGTCGGGCAGGGTTCTTGGACGGCATCTGGTAGGCGTCGAGGTCCGCCATAGCGGGGCGCTCAAGGCCCAGTTCGCGCAGCTGCGCGTAGGTCGACATGCGCACGGGACCCAGCTCGGCAACGGGCTGGCCTTCCTCTGTGAGCGTGACGACTTCGCCGGATGAGGCGCGCGCCAAAGCGGCCCCCACATCCTCTTTGAAATCACCAATTTCTAGAGCCCTCATACCCTTATCTAAGCATGCCGAAGGGGGTTTGAACGAACGGCACGATCACTATGTGACCCTTCGATCCCTTACACCCGCCAAACGAGCGTCATACAGCCAAAACATCGTGAAAATAGACACCCCTGCTGCGACCACCTGGTGGACATTTCTGGTGGATGGAATAGATCCGGGCGCACTGCGTTGAGATAGGTAACCCTGTTCTACCCAAGGAGAAACATGTCCACGAACGCAATCGAGACCGTCGACCTGCTGGTCGTCGGCGGCGGCAAGGCCGGAAAGTCCCTCGCGATGGAGCGCGCGAAGGCGGGCTGGAAGGTCGCCATGGTGGAGCGCCAGTTCGTCGGCGGCACCTGCATCAACGTCGCCTGCATCCCCACGAAGTCGCTGGTCAACTCGGCTCGTCGCCTGAGCGATGCCCGCTCGGACGAGGCGTTCGGCGTGGTCGGCACCGAGGGTGCGCGCGTGGACCTGGGTCTCTTGCGCGCCCACAAGGAGGGCATCGTCGGCGCCATGGTCAGCGCTCACGAGAAGATGTTCGCGGCCCCCGGCCTGGACTTCATCCGCGGCGAGGCTCGTTTCACGGGCGAGCGCACGGTGACAATTGCGCTTCAGGACGGCGGCGAGCGCACAATCCGCGGCGAGCGCGTCCTCATCAACCTGGGCTCGCGCCCCGCGCGCCCCGCGATCCCCGGCCTGTGGGAGTCCGGCGCGTGGACCAACGAAGAGATCCTGCGCCTCGAGGAGCTGCCCTCCTCCCTGACGATCATCGGCGCCAGCTACATCGGCGTGGAGTTCGCATCGATGATGGCGACGTTCGGCGTGGACGTCACGCTCATCTCCTCGGGTGATCACGTGCTGCCTCGTGAGGACGAGGACGCTGCCCGCGTCGTCGAAGCTGGCCTGGAAGCCGCCGGCGTGCGCATCGTGCCCGGCCGCGCCGAGTCTGCCTCGCGCGAGGGCAACACGACGACCCTGACGCTCTCCGACGGCTCGACGGTGTCCGCCGAGGCGGTCCTGGTGGCCGTGGGTCGCGTGCCCAACACGGACGGCATCGGCCTGGACGAGGCCGGGGTTGAGCTGACCGATCGCGGTTTCGTCGCGGTTGATGAGCACCTGCGCACCTCTGCGCAGGGCGTGTGGGCGGCCGGCGACTGCGCGGGCACCCCCATGTTCACGCACGCGTCCTGGTCTGACTTCCGCATCATCCGCGCCCAGCTGACGGGCACTTCCCTGGACGATCCGACGACCACCACGAAGGGCCGCACAATCCCCTACGCCGTGTTCGCCACCCCCGAGCTGGCCCGCATCGGCCTGTCCGAGGGCGAGGCGCGCGAGGCCGGCCTCGACGTGCGTATCGCCAAGGTTCCCACGGCCGCGATTCCGCGCGCCAAGACGATGCGCTACGCGGGCGAGGGCTTCTGGAAGGCCGTCGTCGACGCGAACACGCACCAGATCCTGGGTGCCACGCTGATCGGCCCGAACGTCTCCGAGGTCATCACGGCCGTGCACGTCGCCATGGCCGGCGGCCTGACCTACGAGCAGCTGCGCTTCCTGCCGATCGCTCACCCGACCATGGGCGAGGGCCTGCAAGTCCTCTTCGACTCCCTGGGCTGAGAACCCATTGCACCCCAGGGCACCGTTGGGGGCGCGCCCGGATCCCTCCCGGGACGCGTGAGGGAATAACGGGGCGGGTCCGAACGATAAGTTCGGACCCGCCCTTGTTATATTCAGTTGCGCGCGCTGTCAGCTCAGCTCGGGGATTGAGGCCGGAGCGTCCCGGCCCAGACCTCGTCCCCTTCTGGCTCAGCCGATCCAGGCGCCGGAGGACGCGAAGTGGTAGCGCGTGCCGTCGATGGTGACCCAGCCGGTGACCATCTTGCCGGAACCGTCGAGGTAGTACCAGGTACCGCCGTCGTTGACCCAGCCGATCGCCATCGCGCCGTTGCCGGTCAGGTAGTACCACTTGCCGTTCACGGCGGTCCAGCCGGTGGCCATCGCGCCCGAGGCGTTCAGGTAGTACCAGGTGCCGCCGTCGTTCACCCAGCCGGTGGCCATCGCGCCCGAGGCGTTCAGGTAGTACCAGGTGCCGCCGTCGTTCACCCAGCCGGTGGCCATCGCGCCGGTGACGGGATCGAGGTAGTACCAGGCGTCGCCGACCTTGGTCCAGCCCTTCGCCATGCGGCCGGACGGGGTCATCCAGTGCCACGCGGCGTCGAAGGTGACCCAGCCGGTCGCCATCACGGCGTCGCCGTTGAAGTAGTAGGTGGCGCCGTCAATCTGGGCGTACTTGCTGCGGGCGCAGTAGCCGTCGGAGTAGCAGTACTTCCAGCCATCGGTGCTGTTGGTCCAGGCGCCGCCGTCGCGCAGGGATTCATCCACTCGGAAGTGGATCGAGTCCTTGACGTCGTCATCGGCGCGGGCGTCCTTGTTGCGGCCCTCGGCGGAAACCGTGACCTCGTTACCCGCGAAGGCGCCCGTGCCGGTGCCGGTCACGGGTTCCTTGTTAGCGACCTGCAGGGAGACCTTGGTGACGGGGCCGGAGACCGTGGTGCGCACGTAGACGGTGCCCGCAACGCGTGCGTCTGCGAGCGGACGCCAGTCGGTGGCGCCGTCGTGGGAGTACTCGAGGCTGCCGAGGACGGGCTGCGGCTGGTCCTTGAGGACGGCAGCCAGAGCGTTAACGAGGCCGGCGCCGCGGTATTCCTTGCCGTCGGTCGGTTCAGCGAGACGGTCGTAGGTGTAGCCAGCCTGCTTCTTGAGCAGGGCGATGGTCTGATCCGGGGTGTAGTCCGGGTGGATCTGCTTGATCAGCGCGGCAACGCCTGCAGCGTGCGGGGACGCCATCGAGGTGCCGGACAGGTAGCCGAAGGGCGGGTCCTTCTTCCAGGTCGGCAGAGTCGACCAGATGCGCGAGCCGGGGGCGGCCACGTCCACGGAGTTCTTGCCGTAGTTGGAGAACTTAGAGCGCTCGAGCTTGACTGTCGCCGGATCAGTACCGGTGGGCAGGGCCACGGCGGCCACGGAGACCACCGAGTCGTTGACCATGGCGGGCACGTCGATGCCGCCGGCCACGTTGCGCTCAACCGCGGCGCCCTCGACGTCGTTCGGCGAGTCCTTGTCGATCGTCGGGTTGTCGTGGTCGTCGTTGTCGTTACCCTCGGCGGCGATATTGACGACGCCGTGGTTCTTCGCGTAGCGGATCGCGCGCGAGGCAGCCTCAAGGCCCGCAGCCTGGGAGGCCTCGCCCGGCATCCAGAAGGCGTAGGGGTCCATGTAGTAGCTGGAGTTCGTCACGTCGACGTCGTGCTCGGCGGCCCAGTCGAACGCGCAGGCCACGTACTCGGGGTAGAAGGAGCCGGCCTCGTTCGAGGTCTTGATCGCGACGATCGTCGCACTAGGGGCGACGCCGTCCACGCCGTAGGCGTTGTGCGCGGCGGCGATGGTGCCGGCGACGTGCGTGCCGTGGTAGTGGTCATCCTTCCAAGCGCTGGGGTCCTGGTTGGGGATGCCGTTGACCTGGCAGCCCACCGAACGCGACGCGTCGAGGTTGTCCTTGAGGTCCTTGTGGTCGGGGTCGATGCCGGTGTCCATGACGCCGACGGTGACCTTCTCGCGGGTCACGTCAACCTGCTGGGCGTCAATCGCGCCGATGGCGGCCAGGCCCCAGGCATTGGCGTCGCCCTCGTCGGGCGTGAAGTCGTTGAGCTGCGAGTCGGCGGACAGGCCGGTCGAGCGGGTGCCTGCGGCATCGGCGACCGCGTTGGCCTCGAGACGTGGTGGTCTGCGGCTGGTCGGTACGCACCTCGGCGCCGGTAACCGTCTTGTAGCGGGTGGGGCCGATGGAGTGGTAGGAGATGCCGGCGTCGACGAGGCTCTTGCCGAGCGTCGGGGCGAAGGCGGCCTTCACCGACTGGACGAAGAAGGAGTTGAGTTCGGGGTACTGGGCCAGAACCACGCCGTTCTCCGAGGCCTTGGACACGGCCGCGTTGAAGTCGTAGCGGGTTGCGTCGGCGGTCAGGTTGACCGCGTAGTTCATGACCTCGTCTTGAGCGCGGGCATCGGAGGTGATCCCCGGGACGCCGGCCGCATGGGCGGGGGGCGCCGAACGCGGTGAGCGTGACGCCGACAGCGAGCGCGACTCCTCCCGCGATGAGGCTCTTCCATGAGCGTTGATGCATCATTGTTCCTCGTTTCTGTACTGATAGGGGCGCGCCCCCGAGCACTCCGGATGGTGCGCCATTGCACCATCGTTTCAAGGATTTCGACAAACGCCTCACAGGGTTTCACGTTTTAAGAAATCTTGACCCTCGGATCGGAAATGCTTGACCAGGAGTGGCGATCAGAGAGCATCACAGCGACGTGACGTCACCAGACGCGTCGATAACACCGGTCGAAACCCTGGCGCAGCAAGGTTTGGCGAGCCGCGAGGCCGAGGGACAGAACCTACCGACCAGACCATTAGACACTACTTCAAAATCGAAAAGCAACTGAAGTCACTCCGGCGACTAAGCCTTGAAATGGTACGTCTTTGCCAATCTGCTCGAGCGCGCAAATAGCTTGACATTTGCGCATGAAACATCGAATCATGTGTGCTACGGTCAGTAGCGTCAGTCAGACACCAGTGATGGGAGGCACCGTTGCCAGCATCCGTCTACGTTCGCTTTGATGCACCAGGGCAGGTGCCAGCGACACCACGAAGACTACACGCCGCCCTGTCCGCGGTTCTGGACTTGCCGCCCGGGGTGAGCCCCGAGCGGGCGGCACAGTTTCCGACGCTGGCACACCGCCCCGTTCATGGTTCAGGTGGAGTAAAGCCCTATTCGCTCGGCGAGCTGAGCCATTCTGAGTCGACGTTTGGCGTCGAGGTTCGATTCCTGGATGATCGCCTGGTTGACACACTGGATGCGTGGCTGTCATGGGGCGGCGTCATGCGCCTTGGCGCAGGCACCGACGATGACGCGGTGCTGGTTGCGGTCGAGGGGCAGGTCATCGCCCAGGAGTCCTGGGAGGAGCTCGCCGAACGAGACGGGGACACGGCGTGGGAGGTACGCCTGGTGACCCCGACGACTTTTTCAAGCAAGGGGCAGCACGTCCCGGGGCTGAATCCCGCGACGATTGCGACGAGCTTGCAGCAGAGGTGGTGGGCATGGAATAGGAGGCTCGCTCCCCGCGGATTGATCGGCATGAGATGGCGAGCGTGTTGGCAACGCAGGATTTCACGCGCTCGTCGATGGTGTCACTGGCGATGCCACGTAATTCTGGCCAGGGCCGCCTGAGTTCGCACCGCATCCCGGCCCACGAGGGCCACCTGCGCATCAGCGGCGTCGAGGGGGCCGAGGCCACCCGCGTCTTCTCGCGCCTCATGGCACTGTCGGCCTACACGAACGTCGGCTCACACACAAGCTACGGCATGGGCGTCATAGACGCCGTGGCCGCCTAGGGTTGAAAGCGTAAGTCAAAGGAGATCAGCAATGAGTAAAGACAGCAATAGACGAAGGATTACAACACTATCAGCAAGCGCGGTCATCGTGGCAGCGATAACCGTATCGCTACTTTATTTCACCCTACCGCAATCATGGTTGACTAAACTATGCGAACTTCTTTTCTTCCCTTCCATCGTCGCAATCTCAGGAGGTCTCGCCGCGATTTGGGCAGGAAGTGCGATTGCCAAACCACTTCTCGACACATACCTTGAACGTAAAGGGTATGGATTGGCGAAACGCAAGGTTTATTTCAGAGGGTCAGAGCCTCTTATCCAAGAACTTAGAGAGAACCTACAAATTTCAAATCTCATTGAACCAAAGAACTATTCCAGAACAAATGTTTCACTGGAAAACGCAGACATTGCGATCCTCTGCATTGACTGGCAGGCTCCACTCGATACTGATCCGAAAAAGGAAGAAAAGACGAATCAATGGAAGAGCGAAGCAGATAAGACAGTATCAGCCTTTATTGAGGAAATTAACAAGAATACACAAGGCGAAGACCATAAGGGGCTTATCGTCTACACTAACGGCTGGTTCCGTGATTCAACAAAACGGACAATTAACAACCGCCCTTTCTCAGTCCTAGTCAATTTCAGCGGTCGAATCGTGAGCGACATTCATTCACTCCTGACGACACTCCCCCCGCGCAATGGTGAGTAGGGAAGAGCCAACGATGACAAGTTACCTCGTCATGCTGCAGACGAACAGCAATCAGCCGTTCATCTTTTCGTCGCCTCGCCTGCGCGAGCAGATCGGAGCTTCCTTCGAGATCACTCTGCTGTCCCGCTGGGTGAAGGAGGAAGCTGAAAAACTCCTCAAGCCAAAGCCTCTTCCAACCTCTTTCTGGGTCTCCGACTCGTCCGGCAAGGTGATCGTCCGATTCACTGGACACGGAGACGAGCCCAAGGCGAAGGCCAAGGATCTGATCAGGAGAGTCACTCTCCGAGCGCTGACCGACGCCCCGGGCCTCGACGTCACGGGAGTCTTTGTTCAGACGTCATCCAACACGGTTGATGCGCGTGACCTCAACGCGCTTGATAGCGTGTTCCTGGCGTACTCACTGAACCGCCGCCCGGCGCTGGCACGCTTCCCACAGTTTCCGTTCCTGGAAAGGGCGGACGAGTCGGCGCTCCCCGCCTCAGCAGCACTCTCGGATGAGGCACTCGACAGGATCCGCGAGTACGCGAGTTACTCACTCAAGGTTCCGATTCTCTCGGACGACGAGGGTCAGGTCCCAACGCAGACGGGAAAGGACAAGGATCGGTCCCTGTCACTTCCGTCGCGAGTCAAGCGCGCATGGTCGCGTTCGGCGCGCCGATTGCAGCTCAGGGAAGTCATCGCGCGCCAGGATTCGACTCTGAGCGACGAGGTAGTCAGAGATCGAATCAAGAACCTGAACGAGGACCCATTTCAGCTGGAGAGGGCCTTTCAGGATGTGTCTGACGAGGACGGGGCCACGAAGCCTCTCCCGGAGCTGTCCTCCGTCGGTGTCATCCACATCGACGGCAATGGCGTGGGTGCGATCATGCGTGACCTCGGCAGAGCCTTCGACACAGTCGACGCGCGCCTTGATTCGCTCAAAGACGCGGCGTATAAACGCAGAGACAACCCGTGCTCGATTAAACACGATCGTTTCCAGTGGTTCATCATGGAGGTCAACTACCGTCTCGACGGAGTCGTCAACCACGCGGTGGCTCAGGCATGGCAAACCGTCGACAACATCGCTGGCGTCAATCACCTTAAGACCCTTCCCGTGGTTCCCGTCCTGGTGGGCGGCGACGACGTCACGGTCTACACGGACGGGCGATACGCGATTCCTTTCGCGGAATCCTACATCCGCCACTATGAGAAACTCACGAAGGACGACAGCCTTTTATCAGTTCTCGCCATTGTTGCTGGAGGAAAGAAGCCCGACGCACCACAGCGGGACTACTTCGAAATCGGCGACTACATCATTCAAAACCCCGGCCCCCTCACGGCCTCGGCGGGCGTTGCCATCGTGGGGCGTAACTTCCCGTTCCACATCGCATATGACTTGGCGGAGGGCCTGGTATCGCGCGGGAAGAAGCTCGGTAAGAAGAAGCGGGAAGTCCCCTGTTCGACGATCAACTTCCACGTGCTGCGCGACACGACGGTCCTCGACCCGGAGGACACGCTGGACGAGTACAAGGGCCGCACGCAGCGCCCCTTCCTGATCGGTCACTACGCGCCGGAGCGGATCGGGGACGCGACCACGACCTCGTCCGAGGAAACACCCACCACGACGTCGCACACGTTGTCCTCTTGGGCGCGCATCCTTCAGGCGGTCGCAGCCTTCGACGGTAAGAAACCGGACGCCCCCACGCAGATCACCGGCGATCCGTCCCACGTGCCCGCGCGAACCGCATCGTCAAGCTCCTCGCGCAAGAAGCCGGAGCGGACGATGCGGATAAGACGCCGCGCGCATGCCTGGGGTATGTCCTCAAAGCCGATGAGAAGGTGCTCGCGCCTTGCGAAGAGATCAAAGTGGATGAGTCCCGGGAGGACAAGGATAGGAAGACCAAGCGCTGCAAGCATCCGATCTGCGCGATCCTCGCAGAGTGGTCGGACGCCCAGGAGAACGCGTCGGGCGCTAAAGGCCTCGTCAAGCGCTTGACGGCGCTGCCCTCCCAGGCGTGCCTCGCCAAGGCTGAGATAGCCGGCACCACTAGCGGCACCGCCGCTTCAGCTCAGGGCCAGGCCGATGAAGAGTCATCGGAGCGTCAGAGAACGATCGAGGACTGCGTCGCGCATTCGCGGTGGCTCCTGGACCTGATCGACCTGTCCGAGAACTTGCCTGACGGGTATATCGCTTGCCGGATAGCCCGAGACGCCAGCGGCCAGATAGCTTGCGACGAAGCGTCAGGCGCGAACACCGCAGGAGGTGCCAAGTGAGCGCTCAAACCACGACGAGTAGCATCACCCCCGCGAGCGGCCACGTGACCATCGTGTTCACGTCCGACTGGGGCGTGTCCACGGGCGTCGGCCAGGCGGGGCGCACACACTCAACAATCGAGCGTTGCGGCGACGACCCGGTCGTGCGCGGCACGGTCATCACGGGTGTTCTGCGCGAGCAGGCGATGCTGGCGGCGAAAGCCCTCGACGGGCAAAAGGACGGGAAGTGGACCAACTTTGCCCTGTGGCTCTTCGGCCAGGACCCCAACAGCGAGCCGGGCTCAACCCCCCCACCCGCGTCACGTTCTCTTCACGGACGCGACCCCGGCCTCGTCGATTGACATCCACGACACGGTGTCTCTGTCCATCGACCCGACCACGGGGACGGCGCGCGACCAGTTCCTGCGCTTCACGGAGCGCGCGGCGGCCGGCATCCTCACGGGCACGTTCACTCTCATCGACGAGGCCGGGTCTGAGCTCTCCGATCCGGCGAAAATCAAGGCCGCGTACTTCCTCCTGGGTGTCGCGGGCCTCATGGTCCGAGGCATCGGCTCAGGCCGCAGCGGAGGTGACGGAGAGTGCACGGTCCTCGTGACCAACCAGGAGGTTGAGGCGCACGCCGGGCAGTCCACGCCCGCGTTCGTCACATACGCGTCGAAACAAACGAACGCGTTGAGGAGGACCCTCAAGAATCTGGCACAGTCTCTCAAGCCAGACGTTGTCAGCACGCTCCCAGCCCCGCAGCAGGGCGGTACACAACACCAGGTCGGGACCGTTGACGGTTCCGCAGCTCAGCACAGCGGCGGGCACCACCTGATCCTCGACCTCACGCTCAACTCGCCCATCGTGTCCTACGAGGTTCCCTTCTCGAACGAAATACGCTCCTTGGATTTCCTGCGCGGGACGGTCTTGCTCCCCTGGCTGCACCGGCTGGTGTCGTCGAAGAAGCACGGAGACAAGGAAGCAGTCGTCACCAACGCCGTGACCGGTGGCCACCTGGTCGTCTCAGATGCGTTGCCCGTCATCAAGAAGATTGAGGGACTCCCCGTTCCCCTCACGCTCAAGACGGACAAGACATCGCCCTCGGACTCGACCATCACCCTGTACGGCGACTCCACCGAGGAAACGGGGAAGATCCCCATTCGCGGCGGATATGTCTTCTTCGCCCCGAAGGAAGGCGACGGTGAAGAGCCCGGCACGAAGACTCAGGGCTGGTACGGTAAGCCGCCCCTGCGCGGGCGACAGACGACCGCCATCAACCACGAGACGGGCGCGGCCAGCAAGGGGCAACTCGTCCTGGTCGAGGCCTTGCCAGAAGGAATATGCATGCGCGCGCACGTCTGGGTGTCGGATGAGCTCTGGGAGGCCGCCTCTGTCTCCTCTCTTCTCGGTACGACACGCGAGGCCCGGCTCGGGTCGCGCAAGCTCACGGGCACTTTCGGGTCCGCGACGTGCATGCTCCGCGAAGAGACAGACGACGAGCGGGAGTCGCGCAGCCGTTTCGGTAACGCAGGAAGCGCGCAGCTCACGAGCGCTGCCTCCACGTCCACCGACGGGGCAGCACCCGGCGAGGACACCACCGCCTCGTCCAGCGTTGTGTCGCTGTGGTTCACGTCCGACGTGATCGCGCGTTCCGCTGGGCTCGGTGCCGGAGGGACCGCCGACGACCTGATTCGTGCGTTCGAGCGTGAGGGCATCATCGTCGAGGCAGTCGGTACCCCCTCTATCCGCCACCGCCGCGTCGACTCGTGGTCGCCTGCAGACAACGGGCCGCGCGCGAGTCGGCTCGCAATCCAGGCGGGATCGGTGATCCAGGTGCACGTCAGCAAGGAGGATCGAGCCAAGCTCCTGAAGCTCGCCCCCTTTGGAGTGGGCGAGCTAACGGCGCAGGGCTACGGGCGCTTCGTCGTCGCTCATCCCCTTCTCAGCATCCGATCCATTGAGTTAACGAAAACAAAGCTCAAGCACTTTGTGTGCAAGAAGGCGCCCAAAGGAGGCGAAGAGAAGTGACATTCACACGCTATGAACTCACTATCCCTGTTGAGCTGACGTCGGAACTCCACATCGGTGGAGTGGACCCGGTCCCCGACCGCGACGGCGAGGGAACCGTCATCCGCTTCAACCGCAACGGCCTGGGCGAGCCGACCATCCCCGGCCGATCCATCAGGGGTGCGGTTCGCGCGTCGTGCGACGTCGCCCGTCAAGCGCTGGACGACGCCGGGGATCCCGCGACTCAGGACGGAGGGGGTATTCTCGAAGGCCAGCTGGGTGTCCCTGTGGGGCGATGACACGGACTACACTGGCAAATCTGCCAATGATCGCGGGCTGCAAAGTGATGCGTCGCTCCCTATCAGGAAGAGTGCACTCACCTTCCACGCGGTGGCCTTCCCGGAATACAAGGACAGCGACTCCGGAGAGTCCCCCCTTGCCGAGGCGTCACGGCGTCGGCATCGACCGGACGACCGGGGCGGCCTCGGACGGGGCCCTCTACGAGCACGAGTTCTTGCCGCGCGGGACAGCATTTCCCATTCGCATCACCGCCGAGGGGCGCGATGACGAACCGATGGGACGCGACCAGTCGGAGGGGATTCCGGGGCCCGCGTCATCCGAGTCCGTCAAAAAGCTCCTCGAGGTCATCGTCGATGTCCTGACATCCGGTGCGGTATGCCTCGGTGGGCGGACTGGCTCTGGCCAGGGAACAATCCAGGTTATTGAGCCGAAGCTCCGTCGCACCGGCAAAACGACCGATACCGGTGCGCTGACTGCACCTGCAGACGTTCTCGATGCGCTCATCGGTCCGGACTCGGAGGGAACGCCAGTTCCCCTCGAACTGGGCGGATGGTCGCTCGAAGAGCCTGCGCGCGTCACGATCACTTGGTGGTCGCCCACCGGCATTTTCGTCGCCGAGGACGAGGAGCTGACGAAGCAGCGCAAGGAAAAGGCTCAGGAGACAGATCTCACCGCCAACGGAGTAACAGAGCCCCTCCGCGATCCGTCTGTCCCCTGGGATGAGGCCCAACTCCTCATACCGGGAACCTCGATTCGCGGTGCGCTGCGCTCACGGGCCTCACGCATCGCGCGGACGGTCCTCGCAGCAAGAGACGAATTGTCCACGTTCGCGTCCCATGATCTTCACGAACAGATCGCCGCGGAGCCGAACCTGGTCCGCTACATGTTCGGGAGCACGGAGTACCGGGGCGCGGTCACCGTCCATGACTGTCTCTCCACTGAGCGCGGGAAACGCATCGAGGTCACGCACAATGCGATTGATCGCTGGACGGGCGGCGTCATCGACGGCGGACTCTTCACTGAGGCCGTGTATCTGGGCACCGAGTGGGAGCCGATCACGATCGACATTGATCTGCGCCAGCTCCTGAGCAACATCGAAGCTGAGAAGGGGGAAGCCAAGAGCAAGCCCAAAGAGGCAGAGACAAAAGAGACAGAGCCGGATGACCAGAAGGACTCTCAGCAACGGGAGCATGTTTACGCTCCCTACGCTCGCGCTGCCTACGTCTTGCTCGGCTTGGTGCTCGCCGAGTTGTCCGCAGGCACACTCCCCTTGGGTAGCCGTTCGACGCGAGGCCTGGGCCAGGTTGTCGTCTCAACGATCAAGGTCCGTGGCAGCAGCCGGGACGGCGTCGCGATTCCGGAACGGAAGCTTTTTGGCGACATGGCATTGGGGCATCCGAGCATCACAGCGCCCAGCACGACGCAGGGGCAATATGACGCACAGCGAGCGCTTGCAGGGGATGTCCTGGGCTATTTGAAGAAAGTCAAGGGAGCGACCGACTGGTCTGAGCATTTAGAGAACGGCTCGGGAGCTGCGCGCACACCATCGAAGGAAACAGGAACCGCCGATGACTGACAAGAATCAGAAAGCGATACTGACACACTCATCTATCCCCCCGGTTTCTGGTGACACACCACGCTTGGACGTCTTCCTCGTATACGCACGGAAACATTCGGGTGAGGACGTTCAGGGCCTGGCGTTCGCGACCAACGGGACGTGGACCGTGTTAGGTTTCGATAAGAGATCCTCCGCCGAGGCACCGAAGCTCTCGGTCGCGCCGATCAATGGACGAGAATTCGATCCGACGAAGATCTTCGAACTGCGTCTGTGGGTACCGGTGAAACTGCCCAATGAACCTGCAGAGGGAGACGTTCTGGCTCACGAGTACCGTTGGGTGAACGGCGTGGGTGCCGTTGAGCTAACGCTCACCTCCGGCAGACCGAAGGCATCGTCTGAGGTCACGGAATCAGTATCTGTCAGCGGGTGGTTCCACAAGGCGAGCTATCTGCAGCACAAGTCTGCTGTGACTAGCAAAGAAGAGTCTGCCCCCGATACCAGCACTCGTCAGACACAACAGGAAAAACAAGACACCGCTACTAACGAGATGTCAGCAGTCGAGTTCATCCAAGAAGAAGATAAGTACGGAAACACGGTCGTAGGTGACCAGCTATTCACGGGAAGGTGGAAGTAACATGAGTAACAAACGCAAACAAAAAAAGAATACGCAAAAACACATTCCATTCGAGCGTAAATAGAATCCCTCGCCTGCCCAACGAAGCGCGAGCTTACGATCCAACAAACAGCGATGAGATCTATCAACAGGGCGTTACGACAAGCCTCGATAGGCTTCACCCCGAAAGGCTCAGTGGCTACTTTGATCTCGAATTAACCGCGCATTCTCCATTAGTCCTCGGGGAACAGACGAAAGAAGAGGGCATTCATTACATTCATGTTCAGGAAGCCGACGGCTCAACTTTCATTTCTCCAACCATGATTAAGGGCTTTTTGAGCGCATCCTACGAAAGAATTACGTCGTCACGCTTTCGGGTGTTCGACACAAAAACACACAACACACGACTGACTTACCGAACACAACCAAATCAAGCAATATCACTGGTCCCTGTACGATGCACACATGCACCGCATATCAACGATACCGACGGACAGTACACGTTCGAACGCCTTGACGGCGGCGGACACAACGATAATAAGCCAGCATTCATACCAATCCAAAATTCTCCAGCTTTATCTGACACTAAGACAAAAGGAGGAAAAAAATAGAAATCGGCACATTTGAATACAATCAAGACAATGGCAAACAAATCACAGAAAGATTCAAGAATCACGAGAGAGTTAAATTCAAAGCCTATCGAATCAAAAACACGATGGATTGCAAGCGAAATCTCGAAATTGGATGACAGCTTCACCTTACCTCTCGGCACATACATAAAGACGAATCCCAACGACCAACAATCGAAGGAGCCACAGACATTCTTCGGATACCTATATTTGACCACACCTCGCGAGATGTTACATAAGAACAAAAACAAACTTCGGGGGAAAGTGGGGAAAGAAGAAATGGTCGGAGAGAATCTTCATCGAGCCAGAGCAGGATTCGAGCCAAACAAATGCCAATCCAACAAACAGAGTAGTGTGCTCCCCGTCCGTAGCCGAAGCTTACATAGCAACACTTCGGTCATACCGCGCCATACAAGACGAAACTGATGCTCGCAACAAACGCAATGGCGAGAAGCTGACGAGACACAATGTCTACTCGAGCGGGGAAGCTGATAGCGACAGGCTTACAGAAGGAACGCTCGCATATGCCTCAATGGATACAAGCAACACCATTTTGGAATTGATCCCAATTAGCGTTGGACGACACGCCTACTCGCACGCACCCAACACCCTGGCAGAGGCAGATGGCGTCAATCCAGCTAGGACACTTAAGGAGGCCTCCGCTGCCGACAGACTCTTCGGTTTCGTCGGTAACGACAATGAGAGCGGCACCTCGCTACGTGGGCGTGTTCAGATCGGCCCCGTCTCAACATCGAATTGTTCCACCGCAGTACCGCCCGAGGGACAAGCCTACGTAACGCTTCCTCCACTTCTAAGCCCCAAGCCCAGCAGCGGTCGTCGTTTTCTGGTTTCTAGGGAGGACTTCCCCAATCCACCTAGCAAAAACACACGCCGCGACCGCCTCTATGATCCGAACGAGTCTTCGTTGGGCGAAGCAACATACCCGACACATCGATCCTGCATCGGACAGTCCCTAGATAGCATCATCGAAAAGTTCAGCACTAGTGGCGGCGACCTGAAGACAAACGAATCCCTTCAACTTCGCGCACGATCGTGGATCAAAGAAAGTAGCGTTCTCACATGCAGGGTTCACTTTGAGAATCTATCCTCAAAGGAACTTGCTTTCCTAGTGTGGACTCTCATCCCTGAGAATCTTTCACCAGACGGAAGAGACATAGGATTTCACAAGTTCGGCATCGGAAAGCCCCTCGGCCTAGGGCTTGTCAAGGCAAGAATTGTTGAAAACCGCTTGTATCTTGAGAAGACACAAGACATCACATCGGGTTATGAGACGCTCACCAGCGTTCTCGGAACTCAATACGAAGAGGTGGATGTTTCAACACTACTCCAAAACAGCAAGATAGGAGATTTGTCAAAGCTTCCTTGGATTCGCGCCTTCCAAAGAGCAGCTTACGGATTTGAAGACACTGACGTACCTGTCAGATATGTCAGTCTTGAAGAGAACAAAGCAAATAATGCAACTAATAAGGATGGAAGTCCGAAGTATTTTGACAAACAGAAATGGCTCGCGGGACGCTCCCCTCAGTCCCTTTGGATTGAAGATTCCGCGACAGTCCCAGAAGTCTTCTTGAGGGAAGTGAAGACAGAACGTAGCCACAAGAGCGCCCAAGAATCAGGGGAAGAAGTCCATTCATCTGATAAATCTAGGAAGAATCAAGGAAAACATAGGGAGAAGGACCGTCGCACGGACAGATGCACTCAGCACAATGCATCTACTTCCAGTGATATCCAGCGCGACAAGTCTGATACCCGCAGGCGCCGAAAGCGCCGACCTCGCGACTAGCCCCTCACCACACTCCCCGACACAACCCCACGTCGTCAAGCGCTATGGCCGCGCCGAGTATGTCGGCGTGGCCGGCGCAGGAGGCGCAGATCGGGTAGATGTGGATGACGTCGTCGGTCTCCGAAATGAGGATGGCTAGAGACGAGCGGACGCGCGCCAGCGTGGCGCTATCAAGGCGGAGCTGGAACACGGATTCTTGGATGCGGTAGCCCCAGGATTCCAGTGTTTTGGCGACGCGCAGCCGCCGCTTATTGTCGGCGATGTCGTAGGCGATGATGTAGATCATCGCCAGGCGACCCCGCTCCACTGGTAGTCGGGTTCGGCGATGGCGCGCGCCAGCATCTGCGCGGAGTGGGCGATGTGTCTGCGCCACGACCCCGAGTATCCGGGGAGGGCTCCGGTGACGGACCGCTGCGAGGCGGCCTCGTACGCATCGACGAGGATCTTCTTGCCGTCGGTGCCTAGCCAGACTCCCCCGGCCTCGGCCTCGACGACGCCGTGTTCGGGTCGGAGTTTGCGCGTGCGTAGGAGCGCCATGACGGTTTGGTCGACCAGGAGTGGGCGGAACTGTTCCATGAGGTCCAGCGCCAGGCTGGGCCGCTTGTCGGTGGGCGCGTGCGCGATGCCAAGGGATGGTTCGAGCCCAGCGGCGTGCAGCGCTCCGACGCATTCGGACAGGAGGATGGCGTACCCGTAGGATAGGGCGGCGTTGGGCAGGTCGCGGGGTGGGCGTCGGCTGCGCCCGTCGAAGGTGACGTCGGCGGGTACACACCCGGCGAGCGCGTCGAAGTAGGCGTTGGAACACGCGCCTTCGATGCCCATGACTTCGTCGAGTGTGCGCACCCCTGCGAGGGAGCACCGCCAGGCGTGCATGTGCGCCGTCGTGTCGGCGACGTGCACGGCTTCGTCGCGTCGGGCGATGCGGGTGAGGACATGGATTTGGCCGCGGATTTTCGCGCCGATGAGGCTGGCGGCTAGGCGGACGCGCCGCTCATGATCGCCGGTGAGGGCAACTTGCGCGAGGAGCCGACTGGCGTGCGTTCCCCTGTTCGAGCCGATGAGGGTGCCTTGGTAGGAGCCTCGCCGCGACAGGCACACGACATCGACGCCGCTGCGCATCGCCCACGAACGAGCGCCGGCGGACAGTCCGACGTTTCCGGATAGGGACGACGCGCGTGACGCTGTTTTTTTCGGCACGGAGGTGGAGGGCAGCGAGCCCGGCGCGTCGACGATCACGCGTCCCGCTTTGACGTGGATGCGTGCGCCGTCGCGACCGACGTAGAGGATGCGGTCGGCTTGGCCCGTGGGTCCGTCGCTGGGCCGGGTGATCCACGGGTCGATGCCGACGCTCGCGAGGGCTTTCTCCTTATCGATGTGCTGGGTCGTCAGGTCGGTGATGCGCGCGCCCGCATTGATGGCCGCGGCCGCGACGGCATCGATGGCCTCGGCCAAGCGCTGGTCGCTCGGTGCCGCGAGCATGAGGGTGGTTCCGACGCGCGAGTAAAGCAGGCCTGCCCCGGTGGCGTACCTGTCAAGGTCGAGCAGGGCTGCGTCGGCGAGGACACACGTGAGCGGGTTGGGGTCCGAGGCCTGGGCGAGTTCGTCGATAATGGTGGCGTCGGTGTCGGGCAGGCCTAGTGCCGAGAGTGCCGCGCGGGTCACGAGGCCTGGGTCGGCCGGGCAGATAGCGGCTCGCGCCAGGTGGTGGTTGCCGTGGTCATAGTCGTCTGTGACTGTCCGACTGAAAGCGTCGTGTCCTGCACGCGTATCGTCGGAGGTGCCGTGGGGGCGTTCTGCGGCAAGCCGCCGTTCGAGGGTTTCACACACCGATTCAGCCAGGAGCGCCCGGGTGATGGGGTCCGCCGTCGCGATGGTGCTCGCGTCGAGCGCGGGGATGCGTGGCGGGGCCCAGTCACTCGCGGCGAGGTTTCGGAGCTGGTCATCGGTGAGGCTTCCCGACGTGGGGGTGTTCGAGCTGGTGGGGTTGGGCTCTGCTGTGAGGAGTCGACGTCTGGCGCGAGTGAAGGCCTCGGGGGTGATTGCTTTTCTCAGGGAGGAGGTTGTGGCAAGTGTAGTCATTGTCTGTCCTTCCTTTCAACAACCTTGCAGTTACTCTACAAGCGTGAGGTGTGGTGGTGGAACGACACGCCGGTGACGGCGGCGATTTCTGGGGTATCACCGACCCCGCAGACGGTCCGCGGCGATGCATGTAGGCGCAACGAAAGGTCTGATATCCTAGCCTTGTGCTTGCCGGTCGGAGGGGTGCTTTTTCGACCACTGGCGATCCGAGATGGCGTTCCCCCTGGTCACAGGGGGCGCGACACGCCGGGCAGTTAGAAAGCACCGAGCGCCATAAGGTGCATTAAGACCTCGCGGAGCAGGGCTGGGACGCATACAGCCTGTTCCGGTTAGAAAGCACCGAGCGCCATAAGGTGCATTAAGACGATTCCGACGTCGTCGATTTCGAATTGGGAGGAGTCGTAGGTTAGAAAGCACCGAGCGCCATAAGGTGCATTAAGACTTCACCGGCCTGGATACACCACGAGGCCAGCGCCGCCGCGTTAGAAAGCACCGAGCGCCATAAGGTGCATTAAGACTGTTGATTGCGTTGACGTGGCCCCGCCCGAGGGGGTTAGAAAGCACCGAGCGCCATAAGGTGCATTAAGACCGCGACATGCCATACAAGCCGATGAGTGAACTGTCCGTTAGAAAGCACCGAGCGCCATAAGGTGCATTAAGACTAGACAGGTCGGTGCCAGCCGGGCCGAGATAGAGCGTTAGAAAGCACCGAGCGCCATAAGGTGCATTAAGACGTGTCAGTGCGCCACCGCTGCCTCGGGTCCTGGGTTAGAAAGCACCGAGCGCCATAAGGTGCATTAAGACTCACCACGCTTCTTGTAACAGATCACGAAGAGATTCGTTAGAAAGCACCGAGCGCCATAAGGTGCATTAAGACCGAACGTCACATACGCGCCACCGTTTTGCCCCGTGGACGTGTTAGAAAGCACCGAGCGCCATAAGGTGCATTAAGACCGCTCTTATCGCGCACAAACGTCGCGTTATACGCGCCCTGTTAGAAAGCACCGAGCGCCATAAGGTGCATTAAGACAGCGTATTCGCTGGTTCCTAGCGGCATGAATGCAATGAGGTTAGAAAGCACCGAGCGCCATAAGGTGCATTAAGACGGAACAGGCATCGTCCCTCCTACTTCTTGGACTTCTTCGGTTAGAAAGCACCGAGCGCCATAAGGTGCATTAAGACGGTCGAGGCTGACGTCGATATGTCGTCGCTGCCTGTCGTTAGAAAGCACCGAGCGCCATAAGGTGCATTAAGACCGCTCGCTGACCACTCCATGCCGATGACATCCCACTGTTAGAAAGCACCGAGCGCCATAAGGTGCATTAAGACTCCGTGGACCGCGTACTCGCCCAGCTCGGCCCCGCCGGTTAGAAAGCACCGAGCGCCATAAGGTGCATTAAGACAGGCCGAGCTCGCGGAGTCGATCATCATCAGCGGCTAAGTTAGAAAGCACCGAGCGCCATAAGGTGCATTAAGACTTAGGACAGTGGCATCCGCGATGCCGATCTTCCTACGTTAGAAAGCACCGAGCGCCATAAGGTGCATTAAGACTAATAGTTCGTGCCCCATATCTTCTCATCCTCCCAGTTAGAAAGCACCGAGCGCCATAAGGTGCATTAAGACTTGAAGCCGCGGCGTGGAGCTGCGGTGCCCCAGATGGTTAGAAAGCACCGAGCGCCATAAGGTGCATTAAGACCTCGTCGGAGATGAGGGCCTTAATGGCTTCGCCGGGTTAGAAAGCACCGAGCGCCATAAGGTGCATTAAGACAGTCCAGCAGATGATCGAGGCGCGGGAGGCTTCTCGCGTTAGAAAGCACCGAGCGCCATAAGGTGCATTAAGACCGAAATCGCCGTTGGCAACCAGGTCAGCCTTACCCGCGTTAGAAAGCACCGAGCGCCATAAGGTGCATTAAGACCAGCAATCCCAGGCTTCACAGTGATCGGTTCAGGGTTGCGTTAGAAAGCACCGAGCGCCATAAGGTGCATTAAGACCGGCCACGACGGCGGGCAGGGTCTCGGAGGCCGCGTCCGTTAGAAAGCACCGAGCGCCATAAGGTGCATTAAGACGACGTGATGGTGCGGCCCCTGGACTGGTCGGAGGGCCTGCGTTAGAAAGCACCGAGCGCCATAAGGTGCATTAAGACCCAGTCCACGGACGCTCTGTCGAGTGACCTTGCTGGGTTAGAAAGCACCGAGCGCCATAAGGTGCATTAAGACCTACGGCTCGGTTGCCATCGAAATCCCGTCCGGCCTCGTTAGAAAGCACCGAGCGCCATAAGGTGCATTAAGACCCCTCATGCTGACCATGTTCTGCGCTTACCTGATTTTCAGTTAGAAAGCACCGAGCGCCATAAGGTGCATTAAGACTGTATCGGACTGAGCGCCCGATCTTGATTGCGGCGACCTGTTGAAAAGCACCGAGCGCCATAAGGTGCATTAAGACAAGCGGCATGAGCGCTCCATCGAAGAGACCTTTGAGCTTGTTAGAAAGCACCGAGCGCCATAAGGTGCATTAAGACCCAGCCATGAGATCGATGACCGGAACAACCGGGTAGTCGCGTTAGAAAGCACCGAGCGCCATAAGGTGCATTAAGACTTCGACCGCGCGGGCGATCGCTTTATCGGTGCCCTGTTTGTTAGAAAGCACCGAGCGCCATAAGGTGCATTAAGACACAGTGCCATGAGTGTCAGAACTTCCCTGCGACTGTTAGAAAGCACCGAGCGCCATAAGGTGCATTAAGACGGGCCGTGTGCAGGATGCGTTCGCCGCGACCAATCGCGCGTTAGAAAGCACCGAGCGCCATAAGGTGCATTAAGACGCAGCAGGCGCTGCCCTCACCCTCGCGGCGCTCGCACTGCGTTAGAAAGCACCGAGCGCCATAAGGTGCATTAAGACGCGTAATCAACATCAGGCACTTCATCATCGCAGTCCAGAAGTTAGAAAGCACCGAGCGCCATAAGGTGCATTAAGACGCGGCTCAAAGGACAAGGACTCGGCAACTTCCAGGTGTTAGAAAGCACCGAGCGCCATAAGGTGCATTAAGACACGCGCCTCGGACTGACCGGCGACACCCTGCAGACCGGTTAGAAAGCACCGAGCGCCATAAGGTGCATTAAGACTGAAAACTTGGTGGGCGGGCACCCGTGTGCCTGGGGTTAGAAAGCACCGAGCGCCATAAGGTGCATTAAGACGAGCACGCTACCGACCGGAAGACTAACGATGCCTGGTTAGAAAGCACCGAGCGCCATAAGGTGCATTAAGACGGTCTCGTCCTGGTCCTCGATGGGGGCGAGGAGCCCGTGTTAGAAAGCACCGAGCGCCATAAGGTGCATTAAGACCTGGGCACTCGAGGGCGACGTGATCTTCGCCCGTCCCGGGTTAGAAAGCACCGAGCGCCATAAGGTGCATTAAGACCCTTAAAGGTGGAAGTGTTGGATTATGAGAACGCCCAAGTTAGAAAGCACCGAGCGCCATAAGGTGCATTAAGACCGCGCGCTCAGGTCCTCCTGGAGGATGCGAGCGACCTTAGTTAGAAAGCACCGAGCGCCATAAGGTGCATTAAGACATCGGCGGTCTGGCTGCAGCAGCGGTCGCTCCGCTGTTAGAAAGCACCGAGCGCCATAAGGTGCATTAAGACGTAGACAGGCTGCTGCGGTGAGGCCGTGAGGCCGTTAGAAAGCACCGAGCGCCATAAGGTGCATTAAGACGTAGACAGGCTGCTGCGGTGAGGCCGTGAGGCCGTTAGAAAGCACCGAGCGCCATAAGGTGCATTAAGACCGGCCGTGACGGCATGTGCGCTCCCCGAGCTGCGCGGTTAGAAAGCACCGAGCGCCATAAGGTGCATTAAGACAGGAAAAGAATGATTGCGAAGAAGGCGAGTGAGAAAACAGTTAGAAAGCACCGAGCGCCATAAGGTGCATTAAGACTCCAACTTCTCTTGCAACGTCTTCGCTAACTCTTCAGGAGTTAGAAAGCACCGAGCGCCATAAGGTGCATTAAGACGCGGCCATCGCACCCGGCGTCACCACCGAGGAGCTTGACCGCAGTTAGAAAGCACCGAGCGCCATAAGGTGCATTAAGACACCCAATTCGGCGCCTGCGTTGGAGCCGATCGTGTAGTCGGTTAGAAAGCACCGAGCGCCATAAGGTGCATTAAGACAGGTTGCCACCACCAGCCGGGTACACATATTCATACGAGGTTAGAAAGCACCGAGCGCCATAAGGTGCATTAAGACACGCCTTGCCAGTCGCCGGAGAGGGCGGATGTCCAGTTAGAAAGCACCGAGCGCCATAAGGTGCATTAAGACGCCTTGAGGGTCCAGTTTACAATGTCGTCAGTGGTGTGTTAGAAAGCACCGAGCGCCATAAGGTGCATTAAGACGCGTGAACACGGCGCCCGAGGCGTTCGGCCCCGGGTTAGAAAGCACCGAGCGCCATAAGGTGCATTAAGACCGAGGAGTAAGGGTGTTCCCATTCGTCTGCTTCTTTGTTAGAAAGCACCGAGCGCCATAAGGTGCATTAAGACTATTGTAGCATCATCCGACACCCTAGTAAGTGCTTCGTTAGAAAGCACCGAGCGCCATAAGGTGCATTAAGACTTGGTATCGTACGTGTAGTCGAAGAGGAACAGCTTACCCGCGTTAGAAAGCACCGAGCGCCATAAGGTGCATTAAGACGCGATGAATGAGAATGTGTTACCCATGGAGAGCCCAGGTTAGAAAGCACCGAGCGCCATAAGGTGCATTAAGACCATCCTGAGTTGTTGTTCGCGGCTTAGGTCGAGGTCGGTTAGAAAGCACCGAGCGCCATAAGGTGCATTAAGACTTATTCAGGTGGTCGGTTCCCGTGATGGTGTTATTGGTTAGAAAGCACCGAGCGCCATAAGGTGCATTAAGACCCACAGGCCGTCACGCCTACTCCTGGGTCGCAGTCGGTTAGAAAGCACCGAGCGCCATAAGGTGCATTAAGACTTGGTATGCCTTTCTTGTTGGGTGAAAATTTAAAAAACCGTTAGAAAGCACCGAGCGCCAAAAGGTGCATTAAGACATTCCAAGCGGAGTCCTCCTATCCCTTGATTTAGTCGTTAGAAAGCACCGAGCGCCATAAGGTGCATTAAGACTCTTGGACGATCTGGCGGGGCGCGGGCTGCTGTGGGGGTTAGAAAGCACCGAGCGCCATAAGGTGCATTAAGACAATGTCTGCCAGTTGATTCGGTCGATCAGGTCGAGCACGTGTTAGAAAGCACCGAGCGCCATAAGGTGCATTAAGACGGATCGTCTGAAGAGCGCCATAGTTTGACGGCTCAAACGAGTTAGAAAGCACCGAGCGCCATAAGGTGCATTAAGACTAGAACTCCCCCCGTTGCCACCTGTTGTAGGTTTCTTCGTTAGAAAGCACCGAGCGCCATAAGGTGCATTAAGACGGGTGTGAGTGTGGTTCCCCAGGCGAGCGGTTGTCTGCGTTAGAAAGCACCGAGCGCCATAAGGTGCATTAAGACGAGTTCCTGATACACAGAAATGTTTTTGTTTGTCGTTATCGTTAGAAAGCACCGAGCGCCATAAGGTGCATTAAGACCCGATACAGTGAGCGTTGTATCTGTGGTTGTGTTCTCAACCGTGTTAGAAAGCACCGAGCGCCATAAGGTGCATTAAGACTGGGCAACGCCGGGACCAACACGAGGCTCGCCACCATCGTTAGAAAGCACCGAGCGCCATAAGGTGCATTAAGACATGCTCAGCGCGCGCGTGGGGTTGACGTGCTGCGGCCGTCAGAAAGCGCCGAGCGCCATAAGGTGCATTAAGATTTTGTGTCGTGATGTATGATAGGCGAGAGTCTTGTGCGGTCAGAAAGCACCAAGCGCCATACGGTGCATCACGACGCGGCGTTCCGCGAGCTTTCGAAAGGACGAGCCCAGTACCGAACTAGCACGCGCGCAAGCGAGGCCTCCCCGGACCAACCGGGGAGGCCTCATCAATGTTGGGCAGAAGATCACCTACGACCGCGAACCAGCGTCCCTCTTCGACGGGTGCCTCCTATCCTCTCCCCTCCACCAGGGCATCCAGGCCCGGTAGCCGTCCACGGGCGGCGTGGGAGAGTCGGGCTCGAAGCCGAGCTCCGCGGGCCTCTCGGGGATGCGGTCCACCAGGAAGTACTTGTCCTTGTCATCGCAGTGCTCGCGCACGATCGTGCGGAACTCGCCCAGCTCGCAGTACAGGACACCCGTGATCGGATTCCTTCGAAACACAACGATCTTGTACAGCCAGTAGGCGAACAGCGCGACGTTCGCCGCGAGCGCGACCACCGCGCACGCGATGTTCGCGCGCGGGTCCATGGTCGCGAAGTTGAAGATATCCGAGGGAGGGACCAAGACCTCGGGCAGGAGGGTGTTCATGGAGATCCAGAAGACCAGGGTGAAGCAGCGGAACCAGATCCACTGTCCCTTCGCCCACGTGAACGCGGGGATCGTGCAGGCGAGCAGCAGGGCGAGCGTGCAGTACCACGTGTAGTCGGCCAGCGAGTTGTACAAGAACGCATGGTTCCACAGGTCGTAGGCGATCACCCACGGCCACACCATGTCCACCCAAATGAGGCCTCGAACGGAGCGCTTGCCGGGCGAGGTCACGATGATCTTGCCCAGGCCCGTGATCGTGATGATGTTGAGGAGCCCAGCGAGAGCAGACAGCAGGTTCCAGTAGCCGCCGATCGTGCGGAAGCCCGTCTCCGGGTCGATACCGACGTGGCGCTCCGCCAGGTTGGCGGCCACCTCCTGGTACCACTGCTGGGAATGCAGCTCGGTGGTCACTCCCCTGGCCTCGGGCAGGCCTGCGATCATGTCGATCGTGTGCGCGTCGTTCACGCCCTTCAGGCACTGCCAGTCGGCGCCGCACGCGTAGTACGAATCCGCGTTGAACCAGATCGTCAGGTCGCGGATGTTGGCCTCCATGATGTTGACGGCCAGGCCGATCCACAGGGCCACGCCCAGCCAGATCGCGTACTTGTGGGCCTTGACGGGGTTGCGCTTCGCGTACACCAGCACCGTGCCCGTCATGGTGGCGGTGAGGATCATGATCGCGTACTTTCCGAAGGGGAACCACCCCACCATGGGCGTCCCGTGGATCCACGCGTAGGGCATGAGGGCGATGCCACCCACGGTCCACACGGCAAAGATCGTCCAGTTCCACCGGCGGTTAATCTCCGCGACGGCGATCTGGGCGGCGAGCACGAGCATCCAGATGAGATAGACCTTCGGAGTCCCGAGCTCCCACAGGAAGAGCGAGTCCACAGCATTCTCCTTTGAATGTGCAACCGAGCTAATAGTTGTCGGCTATCATAATCCGAAACACTAACCTAGCGTGCGGGGTTCACCGTCGAATCCCCACCGTTCCGGGGCTCCCCACGGGCCAGCGCCAGCGCGGGCGCCCCTCGTCAATTCCTCAAGGAGGAGGACCCATGACACGCCTACCCCGTCGTACCCTCTGCACCGCCTGCCTCGCCGGGAGCGCCGCACTCCTGGGAGGCATGTACGCCTTCAGCCAGCTCAGCGGCAAAGCCACGCCCGAGGAGCAAGCCTGGCACTACCCGGGCGACGACCTCATCGACGCCAACTACGACAACGGCTACTCCTCCACCTACGCGATCACGATCGACGCGCCCGCCTACGCGGTGTGGCGACTCTTCAAGCAGATCGGCGCGGAAAAGTCCGGGTCCTTCTCTCGGAGTTCCTCGAGCGCGTCTTCGCACGCCTGCCCTTCTTCAACTCCTACGAGATCCAGGAGGAGTTCCAGCAGCCCGACTCGATGATGCCCGGCGACATCGCGGCCTTCGACTTCCACGGAATGTCGATGGAGTGGGCGGACGTCGTGCCCGGCAAGTACATGGTCCAGTGGGTCGACACGAAGAACCCGCCCAAGGCGCCCGGATCCTACGCGTTCCGATTCCCAGGGATGACGAACTTCTCGGCCGCCTGGTGCTTCTACATGGTTCCCCTGTCGGGAGGGCGCACGCGCCTCATCAACCACTGGCGCATCGGCTACGAGCCCGCCTCCCCCGCCATGAAAGCCCTGAACTGGATCAACATCGAGTTCATCGGCGGATGCATGACCCACCTGCAAAACCTCTACGTCAAGCGCGTCCTCGAGTTCAAAGAAGAAGCAGCACCTGACGGGCCGCTTCATGCGCGGCATGCTGGGCGGGCGCTTCTTCAACTCGGGCACGCCCGCCGGGCGCTACGACGGCACTCCCCTCTTCGAGGAGACCTACACTCAGTGGCTCCGCTACGGACGCTCCGCCCCGGCCGTCGCCGAGATCCGCCCACCCGTCACCGACGACCCGTCATGGCCGCCGACGGGCGCGGACAGCCCGTGGGCGAGCGAGGTCGACACCTCCTACTTCGACGGCTGGCGTGAGCCCACCTTCTCCTGGGAGGAGCAGATCCGCCAGAAGATGGAGCGCACCTACCTGCCCAATTGGGGCAAGGAGCAGCGCTGATGGGCGCCGTCACTCCCCCGGACTACCCGACGCTCTTCTTCTTCGAGGTCGGCCAGTGGTGGGACTACGCGATGCTCCTCCTCGTCATCGCACTCCTCGCGGGCGGCGCATGGCTGGCTCAGCGCAACATGTGGGTGGTCCTCGCGCTTTTCGTGGTCGTGCCCATCGCCCTGACCATCTTCTGGTGGCCGCACTCGACGGCGGGGACGGCCTCGGCGGGCTGGTTCCCGATCGTGAAACAGTACTCGGCGCTGGCGGGGTCCCTGTGCCTCGTCGCCCTGCAGGTCTTCCCCAGGCTGCGGCACAACCGCTGGTACCTGATCATCCCGCCCGCGATCCTCGCGATCAACATCGCCGAGGCCGTGGTGCGCGACTTCCAATGCTACGGGATTCACGGCGTGGACCCCTCGCAGGGGATGGTCACGTGGGGCGGGCCGTGGAACATCATGAACGGCATTGCGGGCATTTTGAACCTGCTCGCGATCTCCGGGTGGGTCGGGATTTTCGTGTCCAAGGGCAAGGAGCGCGCCCTCATCTGGGGCGACCTGGCGATCGGGTGGATCATCAGCTACGACCTGTGGAACCTCGCCTACGTGTACAACTGCCTGGCGGACCGGGCGTGGTACTCGGGCGTGGCGCTGCTGGCCTCGTGCACGATCCCCGCGCTCATGAAGTTCGGGCGAGGCGCGTGGATCCAGTACCGGGCATACACGCTCACGCTGTGGTCGGGAGTCGTGCTCACGTTCCCGCACTTCATGCACGATTCGATGTTCGCCCACCGCAGCGCCCACAACCCCTGGGCGATGCTCATCCTCTCGGCGGCCGCCCTGGTGGCGAACGCGTGGGTGTTCGCCGCGCACGTGCGCACGATCGTCTCCAAGCGGCGCAACCCGCTCACGCAGGAGGTCCACGCCGACGAGGCCACCTACGCCTCGTGGGTCCGTGACCTCGCGTCCGAGGAGGACAAGGAGCTCATCGCCGCGCGCCTGGGTACGACACCCGAGAAGGCGGGATTTACGTCCGCGCGAGCAGGGTAACGGAGTGAGATTCTCGTACCAAGAGGTTCCGAGAACAGGGCTATCGAAGTTCCTCCAGAAGTTGCGGACGCGCCTTCATCGCATGGATAAGAAGTTCACCGCCACTGTCAAAGATCAAGACGACCATTTCCAAAATGCGTCCAGATTGGTCAATGCCCACCACGAGCCACCGCCTGGGGTCATCCTCATCATCGAGAGGGCGAGAGTTCAGGGCATGCTCATAGGCATACAGGACGGACTCATCTGTGAGCCGGTCGCGCCCAAAATGCTTGCGTGCACTGGCGTGCAGTTTAGGCGACATGGGTCCACTCGCGCACCGCTGCACGTATCGCGTCGGAACGGCTATCGATCCCCTCAGAGGCAGCACGTTCCATCAGCGCGCTGAGCGTCTGCTCATCCAATCGCACCGTGACGGCCACTCCCGGCCCCTTCCCGACCGAAGGGCGGCCCGGACGCGGGGGTGCCAGCTTGGTCAGGTCATAACCACGCTCAGCCTCATCAGCCCACGCTTGAATCTGCTCATCGCTGACGGGGTTTCCATGAAGAAGACGCTCACTCATAGAAATATCGTATACGAAATTCTCGCCTTGCACTATCGAATGCATAATGGCAGTTCAACAAGGAAACCCCCTTCTCCCCACGCGAGGGGCCGCCGGGAGCCGAGTCGTCAGTTGTGGGCAGGTTGTCCAGGTCGGTCGAGAAGTTACCGGCGGCCACCACGTTGATGACGTCCTTCAAGGTCGCGTAGTCGACCGCGCGCTGCACGGCCTCCTGGCCCGCGGCCTGCTCGGGATCGTTCGGCAGCCAGTACTTCCACGGGTCCACGTAGTACGAACCGTTGGTGACCGAGATGCCGTGCTCGGCGACCCACACGAAGCCGCACACGATGTACTCGGGGTAGAAGAATCCGCCGTTGCGCGAGGCCACGTTGATCGCGGCGATGCGCAGGGTCGGGTTCACGCCATCCACGCCCACGCCGTCGTGCTTCGCGGCGATCGGGCCGGCCACGTGCGTACCGTGGTAGAACTCGTCGCGCCACCCGTAGAAGTCCTGCGTCGCAACGCCATTCACCGAACACTTCACAGAACGCGACGTATCGACGCGCCCCTCCAGGTCAGGATGCGTGTCCTCGACGCCGGAATCGACAACCGCGACGGTCACGGGGGTGCGCTTGACGTTGACGGCCTCAGCCTCGCGCGCATGCATGGCGACGGCACCCCAGTTGAAGATCTCCTCGTTCGCCCCAGCGGGAGCGGCGCTCGCGGTCTCATCGCGCATGGAGTTCAGGCCGCCCACAGCGCCGGACTGCGGGGCCTCGTCCTTCTTGTCTGTGGGCAGCTCAACGCGCTCGTAATAGAGGACGGGAGCCACGCGGGTCGGGCCGATCGAGTGGATGGGAATGCCGGCTTGTCGCAGCGCGGCGGCCAGGTCGGGCGCGAACGAGGGCGTGGCGCTCTGCGCGAAGAAGGTCCCGATCTCCGGGTACGAGGCCAGGGCGGCACCACCGGCTCCGGGGACGAGGGCGAGGGCCCGCTGGAGGTCCTCGGGGTTCGTGCCCGCTAGGTTGATCGCGTAGTTCATCCCGTCGGTGTCGGCGCGGGTGGCGGAGACGAGTCCGGGCTCCTCGGCTCGGGCGGAAGCTGCGTTCACCGCGGCCACGCCCACGGACAGGGCGAGAGCGGCAACGACGCCGATGCGTGCGGCAGTGCGGCGCATGATTCCTCGACTTTCGATTGTCACTGTCAGGATTTCGCCTGCATTGGCAGCTGCGCCCATCATCCTAGAGTTTGTCAGCAACAACAAAACCTAGGCTTACCTAAGCTCAACTTCTAAGATCCACACAACGCACCACATGCAAAACGGAGAGCGCCCGTAGGCACTCCCCGTCTGCTCTGTTTGTTGCAACCCGACGTTTACTCCAGGCCAGCGTCGAGGGCCAGCAGGTGGTCGACCGTCTGCGGACGGATGAACCAGCGGGCGGATCCGTCCTCGACGGCGAGCACGCCCGGCTTCGTCAGCATGTTGTAGTTCGAGGCCATCGAGTAGCCGTACGCGCCGACGGCGGGAACGGCCAGCAGGTCGCCGCCCGCAATGTCGGCCGGCAGGTCGATGTCGCGGATGATGATGTCGCCACTCTCGCAGTGCTTGCCGACGATGCGGCAGCGCGCCAGAGACGAGGCCTGTGCGGGGTCGCGATTCGCGAGCGTCGCCGTGTATACCGCGTCGTAGAGGACCGGGCGTATGTTATCCGACATGCCGCCGTCGATCGCCACGTAGCGACGCACTCCCCCGTCTTCCAGGGAAACATCCTTCACGACGCCGACGCGGTAGAGCATGACCATCGACGGGCCAGCAATCGAACGGCCCGGCTCGACGGACACGTGCGGGATCGGCAGGCCGTGGTGGGCGCAGCGCTCACGCACCACGGTCGCAAGAGCGCGGGCGACCTCGACCGGGGAGGTCGGGACCGGATCCTGACCCGTGTAGGCAATACCGACGCCGCCGCCCAGGTCAATCGCTGGAACGTCCATGCCCAGCTTAGCCTTCAGGAGCGCCGCGAAGTCGATGACGATGCGCGCAGCCTCGGCGAAGGCCTCGGTCCCAAAGATTTGGGAGCCGATGTGACTGTGCAGCCCGCGGAAGTCCAGGTGCGCCGCATCCTTGATCGCAGCCACGGCCTCGTACGCCTGGCCGGTGGCCAGGGACAGGCCGAACTTCTGGTCCTCGTGGGCGGTCGCGATGTACTCGTTGCCGCCCGCGTGGATGCCGGACTTCAGGCGCGCCATGACGGGCGCGACGACGCCGAGGTCAGCGGCGATGCGCTCGATCTGGTGGACCTCGTCCATCGAGTCGATGAAGATGCGGTGGATGCCGGCCTCGAGGGCGAGGCGGATCTCCACGTCCGACTTGTTGTTGCCGTGCAGGCCGATGCGATCAGGGGTCCACCCCGGCGCGCAGGGGCCAGGCTCAGCTCGCCGAGCGAGGCGGTGTCAATACCCAGGCCCTCGGCCGCGACGAGGCGCGCGACGTCAGCGCTCAGGAATGCCTTGCCGGCGTAGAAAGCGTCGCCGCTGCTCATGCCGTAGCCGTCCCAGAACTCCTCGGCCATCGCCGAGGCCCACACGCGGGCGCGACCGCGCATGGCCTCAACGTCGAGCACGAAGGTGGGCGTGCCGAAGTCGGCGGCGACACTGGTCAGGTCAACGCCTCCCACGCGCAGCACGCCACCCTCCCGACTCGCGCTCCACGGCCACAGGTCGGGGCGCTCATCGGGGGTCGGGCAGGGTGAGGGTACCGACGCTTGCCGTCTCGCTCACCGAGTCACATCCTCTCGGGGGCGCTCACGCCGAGGAGGCCGAGGCCGGTGCGCAGCACCTGGGTGACCGCGTCGTTGAGCCAAAGGCGGGCGATGTGGCCGGGCTCGACCGGGTCGTCGCCGCGAGGCGTCACACGGCACTGGCCGTACCAAGCGTGGTAGGTCGCAGCCAGAGACTCAAGGTAGCGGGCGATGCGGTGCGGCTCGCGCAGCTCGGTCGCCTGCGCAACCTGCGCGGGGAACTGGGCGAGGGCGGCCAGCAGGGCCTCGTCCGCCTCGGAGTCGAGGGCCGCCGGGTCGAAGCCGGCGTCACGGGTGACACCGTGCTCGGCAGCGTTGCGGGCGACGTTGCAGGTGCGCACGTGCGCGTACTGCACGTAGTAGACCGGGTTGTCGTTAGAGTGCTGCGAGAGCAGGTCCAGGTCGATGTCGACCTGAGTGTCCATTGACACGCGCACGAGGGCGTAACGCGCGGCGTCCACGCCCACGGCGTCGACGAGGTCGTCGAGCGTGGCGATCGTGCCGGCGCGCTTGGACATGCGCACAGGCTCGCCGTCCTTGACGAGGTTGACGAGCTGGCCGATGAGGATCTGCAGGTTCTCGCCCGGCTTGTCGCCGAACGCGGCGCACATGGCCATCATGCGGCCGATGTAGCCGTGGTGGTCGGCGCCCAGCAGGTAGATGGCCGCGTCCGCGCCACGCTCGCGCTTGTTCAGGTAGTAGGCGACGTCGCCCGCGAAGTACGCGGCCTGGCCGTCCGACTTGATGAGGACGCGGTCCTTGTCGTCGCCGTAGGTGGTCGTGCGCAGCCACACAGCGCCGCCCTCGTCGAAGATCTCGCCACGCTCACGCAGGCGCTCGATCGCCGCGGCAACCGCGCCGGAGGTGTGCAGGGAGTCCTCGTGGAAGAACACGTCGAAGTCGGCGCGGAAGGAGTGCAGGCGCTCCTTGATCTCCGCGAACATCAGCTCGACGCCGCGAGCGCGGAAGACCTCGATGGCCTCTGCTTCGGGCAGCATGATCGGGTCGGGCTCGCCGGCCGCGCGCGCATCGGCGCGGACCTGGTCGGCGATGTCGGCGATGTACTGGCCGCCGTAGCCGTCCTCGGGGACCTCGCGGCCCATGGCGCGGGCGTAGAGGGAGTGCGAGAAGCGGTCGATCTGCGAGCCGTGGTCGTTGAAGTAGTACTCGCGGGTCACGGCGGCACCGGAGGCGGCCATGAGGCGAGCCAGGGAGTCGCCGACGGCGGCCCAGCGGGCGCCACCCAGGTGCACGGGGCCGGTCGGGTTCGCGGACACGTACTCAAGGTTGTTGGAGCGACCCGCGAGCGTCTCGTTGCGGCCGTACGCGGCACCGGCCTCGACGATGGTGCGGGCCAGCTCGCCGGCCGCGCCCGCGCCCAGGCGGATGTTGATGAAGCCGGGTCCCGCGACCTCGACGGAGTCGATGCCGTCTGCAGCAGCCAGGTCGTCGGCGAGGATCTGCGCGAACTCGCGCGGGGCCATGCCAGCCTTCTTGCCGAGCTGCATGGCGACGTTGGTAGCCCAGTCGCCGTGCTCGCGCACGCGGGGGCGCTCCACGGTCACGGGGTCGGGGACCAGCGAGGGTCGATCGAAATGCGACCGGCGGCAGCAGCGTCCAGCAGGGTCGCGCGGATGAGAGCAACAAGTTCTTCAGGAGTCACCCCTTTAGACTACGGGGTTTTTACTCCCCATCCGCGAACTCTCCCCGGGTCCGTGGATGAAAACCTGGCCACACGAGGCGCGCCTGGGTGGCTTTCGTCCCGCCGTGAGGGACGCTAGGGCGAGTAATATTTCGGGTAGCCGAATATTTTTTTCTACCTATAGTGAGGATCCCCGTGACCAGCACGGACACCGCGCAGCACCACAAGCTCATCCCCTCCTCGGCCCCGCTTTCGTCGCGGCCGTCGCCTACGTCGACCCCGGCAACGTCGCCGCCAACATCACGGCCGGCGCGCGCTACGGCTACCTGCTCGTGTGGGTCCTCCTCGCCTCGAACATCTTCGCGATGGTCATCCAGTACCTCTCCGCGAAGCTCGGCCTCGTCACCGGCAAGTCCCCTGCCCGCCCCTGCTCGGCGACCGCATGTCTAAGCCCGCCCGCATCGCCTTTTTGGATCCAAGCGGAGATCGTTGCGGCCGCGACCGACCTGGCCGAGGTCATCGGCGGCGCACTCGCCCTTCACCTCCTGTTCGGGGTCTCACTCCTGTGGGGCGGCGTCATCGTCGGCGCCGTGTCCATGGCGCTTCTCGTCGTCCAAGGCGAAGGCAAACAGCGCCAGTTCGAGACGATCATCGTCGGCCTACTCATCATCATCACGCTGGGCTTCCTGGCGGGCCTCTTCGTCGCGCCTCCCAGCCCGTCGGGGATCCTCGGCGGCCTCCTCCCCCGCTTCCAGGGCACGGACTCGGTCCTCGTGGCCGCGTCCATGCTGGGCGCAACCGTCATGCCGCACGCGGTCTATCTGCACTCCTCGCTGGTCAACGACCACGAGACCGACGAGCTCGGCCCCTCCACCGGCGACGCCCACCACTCCTCCGGACACCTCACGCGCCTGCTGCGCGCCACGCGCATCGACATCTACTGGGCGCTGAGCATCGCGGGCCTGGTCAACATCGGTCTGCTGCTGCTGGCGGCCGCGGCTCTGGCCGGTCAGAGCGGCACCGACACGATCGAGGGCGCGCACGCCGCGATCTCCTCCACGCTCGGACCGGTCGTTGGCACGGTGTTTGCGGTGGGCCTGCTCGCCTCGGGGCTGGCCTCCACGTCGGTGGGTGCCTACGCGGGAAGCGAGATCATGAACGGCCTGCTCCACATCCGCGTGCCCATCATCGCGCGCCGCCTCATCTCGCTGATCCCCGCGCTCATCATCCTGGGCGCGGGCGCCGAGCCCACGTGGGCACTCGTCGTCTCGCAGGTCGCCCTGTCCTTCGGTATCCCCTTCGCGATCATCCCGCTCATGCGCCTGACCGCCTCGCCCGAGGTCATGGGCGATTACGCGAACAATCGTCCCCTGCGCGCGACGGGTTTCCTCATCGCGGCCGTCATCGTCGCGCTGAACCTGTTCCTCGTGTACCTCACCCTCACCGGCCAGGGGTAAGAACGTCGACACGAGGCCGGGGCTGGGGTCGCGTTGCGGGCCCGATGCGTAGAGCACAAGCTTCGGGAAGGGTGCGCGGGCCTGGTGCGGGAGCCTGAGTTGCGAGCCGCGAAAAAAACTCGCCCGGCACGGCACAAACGCTCTGTTGTGGCCCGTTTGAGGCGCGCTGGGCGAAAAATGTCGTGCTCTCTACGCAAGCACTCGACGCGGGGCGAATTTTTTCGCGCAGTTGGTACCACATCCCGGTTCGGCGAAACCAACGGATCCTATGCCGGGACACGATAAGCCACAGCCGAAACCACTGACGCCTCTGCTCGCAGCCATCAGGGGCGCGATGAAACCTATGATACCTCTGCGGGTCGGCAATCAGCCCTCATTGAAACCACAAGCACCTTTGCAGGCCGAAACACGTCTCAATTCAGCTATTTTTCGCCCGCAGTGGCGCTAGCGGTTTCACTCCACAATGATCGCGGGCCAGCAAAGGCGTCATCGGTTTCTGCGGCACGTACCTGTCCCACTGAGACGCCGGTGCGGACTCCCCCACCCAAAGTCGCATGCAATTCCTCTATCGCTTACCCCTACAAGAGTTCACAAACGTTGGAATCTCAAGGATCTACTGCCACGGCCTGAAGGACTCACCGGGGAATTGCATGCGAAACTGCCGAGCCTCAGAAAGACGGCACACTAAACGGGGCCGGTGGTCATTCACCGGCCCCGCCTCGTGAGTCTGCGCGTCGCTCAGGCGCGCACGGAGCGCTCGTAGTCCTTCATCAGGTCGATGCGGCGCTGGTGACGCTCGTCGCCGCTGAAGGGGGTCTCCAGGAACGCGTCGACGAGGGCGAGCGCCTCTTCCTCGCTGTGCTGGCGGGCACCGACGGCAACGACGTTCGCGTCGTTGTGCTCGCGGGCCAGACGCGCGGTCGCATCGGACCACACGAGAGCGGCGCGCACGCCTTCCACGCAGTTGGCGGCCATCTGCTCGCCATTGCCGGAGCCGCCAATGACGATGCCGAGGCTGCCCGGCTCGTCGACGACCGCCTGGGCGGCCTCAATGCAGAACGGCGGGTAGTCATCGAGTGCATCGTAGCTGTGAGCGCCGTGGTCGACGACATCGTGACCGGCCTCGCGCAGGTGCGCGACGACCTTTTCCTTGAGTTCGAAACCGGCGTGATCGGTGCCGATATGAACGCGCATGTGATCCTCCTGAAGAGTTCTCAAACAACCAACGCCCACTAGTATGGCACACATCACCGTCCCGCGTGGTTGTATGAAACCCTGCTAAAATGACCGAGCTGCCCCGATAGCTCAGCGGATAGAGCGCTTGCCTCCGGTGCAAGAGGTCGCAGGTTCGAGTCCTGTTCGGGGTACCACTCATATCCGAGCCGCTCACAATGCCCGCGTACAACCCAACGGATACCCGCGCGCGAACGCGCCCCGGCCTCGTTGATGAGGCCACTGCCACCTCCCGGAACGCTCCACACCCCGCTCCCCTACCCCATAAAATGGTGCTCGTATTTATCGTCAACCAAGGACTGGCCGATGACCTACCCCTGGTGGAGCCTGCTCCCCTTCGTTGCGATGCTCGCATGTATCGCCCTTCTGCCTATCATCCCGAAGACCTCGCACTGGTGGGAAAAGGAATGCTCCCAGCTCTCCGTCGCGCTCGCTCTCGGCGTGCCGACGACGGTCTGGATGTTCATGAGGGCGGGCACCGGCCCGCTCATCGCCACGGGCGTGGAGTACGTGCAGTTCATCGCGCTGCTCTTCGCGCTGTTCGTGGTCTCCGGGGGCATTCACCTGGCCGGCGACATCAAGGCGACCCCGCGCAACAACACGATTTTCCTGGCGATTGGCGGCCTGCTGGCCTCGTTCATCGGGACGACGGGCGCGGCCATGCTGCTGATCCGCCCGCTCCTGGAGACGAACAAGGAACGTAAGCACCGCGTGCACACGGTCCTGTTCACGATCTTCATTGTGGCGAACTGTGGCGGCATACTGACTCCGCTCGGCGACCCGCCGCTGTTCCTCGGCTACCTGCACGGCGTGCCCTTCACATGGACGTTCGCGCTGTGGAAGGAGTGGCTGTTTACCGTGGCGCTGCTGCTCCTGTCGTACTACTCGATCGACTGCGTGCGTTACGCCTCCGAGGACACGTCCTCCATCGAGGCCGACGACCGCGAGGTCAAGCCCCTGAGCCTGCATGGCACAATCAACCTGCTGTTCTTCGCGATCATCATTCTGTCGGTCGCTTTCGCTCCGTCCTGGGACGGCGAGGCGCTGGCTGAGGGCCACGTGCACTCGTGGACCGGCTTCGTGCCGTGGCGCGAGATCATCATGTTCACGGTCGCGGGCCTGTCCTACAAGCTCTCGGATAAGAAGGTGCGCTTCGAAGAGAACGCGTTCACGTGGTCGCCGATCATGGAGGTCGCGACCCTCTTCATCGGTATCTTCTCGACGATGGCGCCGGCGCTGCGCTACCTGGAGCAGATCGCCCCGTCGCTGCCGCTGACCCGCATGACGTACTTCGTGTTCACGGGTGGTCTGTCCTCGATCCTGGATAACGCCCCGACGTACATGACGTTCTTCGAGATGGCGAAGGCCTCCGGCGGCGAGGGTACCCTGGTCGCGGGCGTGCCCGAGTACTACCTGATCCCGATTTCGCTGGGTGCCGTGTTCTGTGGCGCGATCACGTACATCGGCAACGGCCCGAACTTCATGGTCAAGTCTGTCGCCGAGTCCGACGGCGTTCCCATGCCCTCGTTCGGCCGCTACGTCGGCTACGCGTTCACACTCCTGGTGCCGGTCCTGGCCGCGATGGCGATGATTTTCGTGGGCGAGTCGTGGCTGGTTCGAGGCCTGGGCATCGCTTTGGCCGCCGGCCTGGTCTTCCCTGTCGCTCGTGCGCATCCGCCGCGCGGGCCTGGACGAGGCCGTGGCCGACTTCAGCGGCAACGAGTGAGCGGGCGGTCCTGACGGACGCGTCGAGGGGCGGAGCCGACCGGCTCCGCCCCCTCATAGTGTTATGTCGTGCCCTAGGGAGAGCCTTCCTTACCTTCCTGTTCTCGGGTCTCGCCCTCGCTTCCGTCACCGTGCCACTGCTCGCTGAAGGGATCAGGGTACTGGGGATACCAGTCGTCGGGGAATCGAAGTGGCGTCAGGCCTGCGACCATCACCGCAGCGGTGACTTAGGTAAGCGCATTGAGACCGAACAGCGCCCGGTCGGAGGCACCCCAGGAAGCGGCCGCTTTGACGTAGAGAACCATGTAGCACAGGCAGATGAGGCCGGAATACAGACCGCGCGAACGTTCTTGCTGACCTGGCTGGTGACGTCTGCGTTGCGCCACGCGACCCCGATCCAGGAGTCCGACCTCGTCTCGACGAGGAGCAGCCCGAGGAGCAGGACCCACAGGCCAGCCAGGCATAGCGTGATCACGATGGTGTCACTCATAGGCTGTTCCCCTCCCCTGCCTGGCGGCACTCCTGCGCAGGTCGATGAATGTTCCGGCAGCTCCGTCCGCGCCACGCAACCAGCGCGCCCGGCGCGGGAAGGAGCGCTCACCGGCGTGCGGGTTAGTCCCTCGGCATCGGGTGCACGCCAACGCCGGGAGCCGGAGGCTGGGTCCACAGGCCTCGCTGATCCAGGAAGTCGCGCAGGAAGACGGGGCGGTCGGTGATGATGCCGTCGACGCCGACCTCGAGGAGGCGCAGCACGTCGGCCACCGTGTTGATGGTCCACACATGGACGGCCAGGCCCAGGGTGTGGGCGGTCGCCACGAAGCGCTCGTCGACGACGCGGATCGGGCCCTGGCGCATGGGCACCTGCGCGGCGATGGCACCCTGGCGCGGGCCGGGCACGTGCCACCATGCGGGGTTCGTGGCGCTCTTCGCGGCGCCCACGAGGCGCACGACGGCCTCGGTACCCAGTGACGTGGCGACCGCGCGCGTGGGATCCGAGGCGGCGATGTCGCGCACGGCGCGCAGGCGCGGCTCAGAGAAGGAGGCCACCAGCACGCGGTCGGCTGCGCCATGGTCGGCGATGACGTCGAGGAGGGGGCCCTCAACGCCCGGCTCCTTCGCATCGATGTTGAAGTACATGTCCGGGAAGGCCTCGAGGACCTGGGCGAGCAGCGGCATCTGCTCCCCGGAGTCGCAGTGACGCAGCTTAGACAGCTCGCGCCACGTCATCTGAGCGATCGCGCCGGTCCCGTCGTAGCAGCGGTCCACGGTCTCGTCGTGGCAGATGACGACCTTGCCGTCGGCGGTGACGTGGGCGTCGGTCTCCACGTGGCGGATCCCGGCCTCGTAGGCGTAGGCAAATGCGCTCATCGTGTTCTCGGGGGCCTCCTCGCTGCCGCCGCGGTGGGCGAAAACGATGGGTCCCTGACGCATGGTGACGGGCATCATGAGCAAGACTCCTGTCCGAGATAAACAGCTTTGTTTTCCTGCATCCACGCGTCCGGATCCACGGGGGTATCCGAGGAGTCGTGGATTTCGAAGTGCAGGTGCGGGCCCGTCGACCAGCCGTTGTTGCCGACCGCGCCGATGACCTGCCCGGCGGTCACGGTGTCACCGACCTTCACTTTGATTTTTGTTCATGTACTGGTGCAGGTAGGCGGGTGGAAGACGGTGCCGTCAGACTTCGTGTGCTTGATCTGCACGTAGGCGCCCGAGCGCGAGTTCTCCGCGACCTCCTCGACGACGCCGCCATACACGGCCGTTATAGGCGTGTCGAGCGGAGCGGCCATGTCGATACCCTCGTGGGCGAGGAGCTGGCCGGACACGGGCGAAATACGCATCGCGAAGGGCGAGGTGATCGTGTAGGTCCCCTCCGGCAACGGCCAGTAGATCGTGTCGGCGACGACGCGCACGTTGCGGTTGCCGTCCGCCCCGTTGCCCGACGCGCAGCCGGTGATGGACACGGGCGCCTTCGCCTTAGCGCGCGAGTTCGCGGTGAGGGTGCCGTCCCAGGGCGGTCGCCTGGGGCAGCGCGTAGGATACGGCCCAGCTGGGGCCGCCCATCGAGGCGCCGAAGGCTCGCGCGGGAACGGTCAAGGAGGAGTCGGATCCGACGCGTCCCGTCATAGGCACGGCAATCGTCGTGCCAGCCAGCCCCAGCACGAGGAAGGCGCGCAGCACGTAGCCGACCGGGTGAACGTTGCGGCGTCGCTCCCCCACGGACGAGGCCGGGGCTTCCTCCGCCTCCTCTCGGTCCGTCGCGGGATCGGGGGTGGGGGCCGAGGCCTCGTCAGTCATCGGGATCGCAGACGTCGTCGGGTTCTCCTGCTGATCATCCGCGTCGTGGGGGCGCGCCGCGCGCAGCTGCGACCGCTTCGGCAGCGGGCACTCGGTGTCACTCACGCTCTCCCCCCTTATCTGTGTTCGTCACGAAGTTTTAACCTCGACCTAATGTACCTTGCGGATCGCGGCTCGTCACGGGCGCTGGAGAACGTCTCGGACTTCGCCGACCAGCAGTTCGAGGATGTCCTCGAGGAAGAGGATGCCGACGACGGTGCCCGCCTCGCGCACGAGGGCGCAGTGCACGCCGGTGCGCTGCATGTGGCGCAGCGCGTCTTCGACCTGGTCGTCGGCGGACACGGCCTCGAGGCGTCGGATGCGCCACGGGGTGATCGGCTGCTCGCGCTCCTCGCCGGTCGCGTACAGGACGTCTTTGAGGTGCACGTAGCCGACGATGGAACCGTCGTCGCCAGAGATCGGGAAGCGCGAGTAGCCCGTGTGGGCGACCTGTTCTTCCACGTCGGCCGGGGTGGCGCCCTCGGGCAGGGACGACGAGCTTGTCGAGGGGGACCATCGCGGTCCCGGCCGTCTCCTCGGAGAATTCCAGGGTGCCGCTGAGCAGGCCCAGTTCGTCGGTCAGCACGCCCTCCGCCTGCGAGGCGACGACGATCGAGGCGACCTCTTCGACCGTGTAGGAGGCCGAGATTTCCGAGCGAGGCTCGTAGCCGGACAGGCGCACAAACCAGTTCGCGAAGCGATCCATGGCCTCGATGATCGGGCGCAGGACGTGGCCCAGGCGCACGAGGACGGGGGCCAGGACCAGCAGCATGCGCACGGGCGCAGCGATCGAAATGTTCTTCGGGACCATCTCGCCGAAGACGACGTGGCGAAAAAGAACGACGACGAGTGCGGCGGCGAAGCCGACAACGTGACTGGTCGCCGCAGGCGCGTCCAGGCGCTCGAGCGGCGACTGGACGAGGTGGGCGATCGCGGGCTCGGCGACGACACCCAGCGTCGTGGACGCGACCGTCACACCGAGCTGGCAGATCGCCAGCATGAGGGAGACGTGCTGCAGCGCGTACAGGGCTGCGGCCGAGCGCGCGCACCCTCATCCGCGAGGCTCAACCTGCGAGCGGCGCGTCGAGGTGACGGCGAACTCGCCGGCGACGAAAAACGCGTTAACGGCCAGCAGGGCCACGGTGATAGCGAGACCAACTCCCACGCTCACAGCGACACCTCCTCGTCGTCGGCCTCGGGGGCAGGGCGTGATCGCCACCTGGGCGACGCGCCTGCCCTGCATCTGCGTGACCTCGATGCCGATGCCGTCCACGCTCACGCGCGATCCGACGACCGGGATCTCGCCCAGCTCGTTCATGACGAGACCGCCCGATCGTGTCGTAGGGGCCATCCTCGGGCAGGTTGATGTCCGTGCGGCGCGCGAGCTCGTCGGGGCGCAGCGTGCCGGGCACGAGGAACGTCCCGTCGGGGCGCGGGCGAATGCCGAGGCGACGCTGGTCGTGCTCGTCGGAGACCTCGCCGACGATCTCCTCGACGACGTCCTCGAGGGTGACGATGCCGGAAACGCCGCCGTACTCGTCGACGACGACGGCCATCTGCAGGCCCTCATCGCGCAGCTGGACCATGAGGGGTCCGATCGGCGCTGTCTCGGGAACCGAGGGCGCGTCGGTCATGAGAGACGAGAAATGACGGGAACCTCGGCGCGGCGATCGGCGGGCACGGCGACGGCGCGGCGCAGGAGACTCAGGCCGAGGATGTCGTCGGAGTCGTCCCCGATCACCGGGAACCGGGGTGGCCGGTTTCGTGGGCCAGGTCCAGCACGTCCTGGGCACTGTCGCACTCGCTGAGGGTATGCAGGCGGCCGCGGTCGGTCATGACGTCGGCGGCGCTGAGGGTGGACATGCGGATCGTGTTGACGAAGAGGTCGGCCGTGGACGTGTCGAAGGTCCCTTCTTCGACGGAGTGCTCGACGAGGGCTGCCAGCTCAGAGGCGGAGCGCGCCGATGAGATCTCTTCCTGGGGTTCGATGCCCATGCGGGCGAGCACCCAGTTCGCGAGTGCCGCCCAGCACCCAGATGAGGGGGCGGGCGATGGCGGTGAAGACCATCTGGAAGGGGACGACGCACGGCGGTCGCCAGGGGTGGGCCAGGGCGAGGTTCTTGGGGAACAGGCTCACCGAAGAGCATCGAGAAGACGTTGATGAACGCGGCGGCCACGAATGCCGCGATGCCTGTCGCAAGCCCCCACGCGAGGCCGACCGATCCGAGCAGGTCTTCCAACAGCTCCGCTAGGGCGCTCTGCGTCGTGTAGCCGAGCAGAATCGTGGTCAGCGTGATACCCACCTGGGCCCCCGACAGCTGCGTGGACAGGCTACGGGTAGCGCGCAGGACGGAGGCGGCCCCTCGGTCCCCTTCCTCGGCCTTCTTGTCAAGAACGGCCTGGTCGACCGCAACGAGCGAGAACTCGGCGGAGACGAAGACGAAGGTACCTGCGGTCAGGACGATGCCGAGCAGAAGCATGAGGGCGGTCGTCATCGCGTGGCCCCCTCGACGAGGCCGGGGCGCCTCGCGGGTACGCGCGCGGAAGAGGGGTGAGAAAGAGCGGCGATAAAGCCGGCAGTGTCGCAGTCCATGATGGTTACAGTTTAGCGGTCCAGACCGTCTCTCCCCGCGCGCATTTCCACACACCGCGAGGCATGTGCCAACAATCATTCTTCAACGGACCAAAAGGCCCTTGAAGTACACGCCAAGGTGTACCAGGTTTCGTGAAGACGATCACGCGGCGGTAGAATTGCGGAGGTATGGCCGCGCAGGATTTTGCCCATGCGCGCGGCGCGACGCTTACGGAGGAATACGTGCCCTCCCACCGCTTCCCAGCCCGATCCGCAGTGGTACATCGCGAAGATGCGAGACCTCTACGAGCGCGATCCACAGCTCCTGGATCCCTCCTGGCGTGCTTATTTCTCAACCGAGTCCGCTCCCCGCAGCTGCGCGCCAAGCGTCCCGACATCCCCGAGGGCACCGCCTCGACGCCGGAGCCAGCCCCGGCCTCGTCTGTCAATGCCGCACCCCCAGTTGACCACATCGCCCCCGTCTCGGTCACCCCGCCGACCCTCGACATCGAAGAGGACGGGCCCGAGGCAGCCGCCACCGAACACGCTCCCATCGTCTCCGTGACGCGTTCCGACCTGCCGCCCGCCCCGCCCGCCGCCGTCGCCGATGCCACCAGCCCCTACACGCGCCAACAGCACGGGCGCGCAGCCTTCACGCTCTTCCAGGGTGCCCCCTCGCACGACGAGCTGCACATCCTCAAGTCCGCGGCGCGCGCGACCGCCAAGCACATGGAGCGTCGCTCTCCATCCCCACGGCCACCTCCCAGCGCCAGATCCCGGCCAAGCTCCTCATCGAAAACCGCGCCCTCATCAACGCGCACCTGGCGCGTACCGTCGGCAACAAGGTCTCTTTTACGCACCTCATCGGCTACGCCCTGGTGGAGGCGCTGTGCGAGATGCCCGACCTCAACGTGCGCTACACGATTGAGGGCGGCAAGCCCGCCGTCGAGCAGCTCGCGCATATTGGCTTCGGCCTGGCCATCGACGTGGCAGACGCGCAGGGCAACCACTCCCTGAAGGTCCCCGTCATCCACGACGCCGACACGCTGACCTTCGCCGAGTTCGTCGACGCTTACCAGGACCTCGTTGCGCGCGCCCGCACGGCGACGCTGACGACCGCCGACTTCCAGGGCGCATCCGTCACGCTGACCAACGCGGGCACGCTCGGCACCACCACCTCCGTGCCGCGCCTCATGGTCGGCCAGGGCCTCATCATCGGCGTCGGCGCCACCGACTACCCGGCGGAATTCCGGGGTGTCTCCCCCAAGCGCCTGGCCGCCCTCGGCATCGGCAAGACGATGTTCTTCTCCTCCACCTACGACCACCGCATCATCCAGGGCGCGGCATCGGGCCGCCTCCTGGCCCTCGTGGACGCCAAGCTCTCGGGACGCGACGGCTTCTACGAGCGCGTCTTCACCTCGATGCACGTGCCCGCGCGCCCCTACGCGTGGGAAGCGGACTACGACTACGACCCGAACCGCGAAAAGGGCAAGCCCGCGCGCATCGCGGAGCTCATCCATGCCTACCGTTCGCGCGGCCACCTCGCCGCCGACACCGACCCGCTGGCCTACCGCGTGCGTCGCCACCCCGACCTCGATCTGTCCTCCTATGGCCTGAGCGTGTGGGACCTGGATCGCCCCTTCCCCACCGGCGGTTTTGGCGGCTCCGATCAGATGCTGCTGCGTGACATCCTCACGCGCCTGCACGACACCTACACGCGCACGGTCGGCATCGAGTACATGCACATTCAGGACCCGAAGCAGCGCGCGTGGGTCCAGCAGCGCATCGAGCGCCCGTACGAGGCCCCCTCCCCCGACGCACAGCGCCACATCTTGGGCACCCTCATCCGTGCCGAGGCCTTCGAGGAGTTCCTCCAGACGAAGTTCATGGGCCAGAAGCGCTTCTCGCTGGAGGGCGGCGAGTCCCTGATCCCGCTGCTCGACCACATCCTGGCCGACTCGGCGCGCACCGGCATCCACGAGGTCGCCATCGGCATGGCGCACCGCGGCCGCCTCAACGTGCTGGCCAACATCGCGGGCAAGTCCTACGCGCAGATCTTCGACGAGTTCGAAGGCAACTACATGCCCAACTCCGTCCAGGGATCGGGCGACGTCAAGTACCACCTGGGCACGTGGGGCGTGTACTCCCTCGACGATGGCCTGGCCACCAAGGTCTATATGGGCGCCAATCCCTCGCACCTGGAGGCTGCCGACGGCGTCCTGGAGGGCATCGTTCGTGCCAAGCAGGAGCACCTGGGCGACCCGGACCTGCCGATCATCCCGATTCTCATCCACGGCGACGCGGCCTTCATCGGCCAGGGGCGTCGTTCAGGAGACCCTCAACCTCTCCCAGCTCGAGGGGCTACAAGACCGGCGGCACGATCCACATCATCGTCAACAACCAGATCGGCTTCACGACCGGCCCGACGCAGGGCCGTTCCACCGGCTACGCCACCGACCTGGCCAAGGGCCTGCAGGTCCCGATCCTGCACGTGAACGCGGACGACCCCGAGGCCGTCATCCGCTGCGCGCACCTGGCCTTCGAGTACCGCAACGCCTTCCACAAGGACGTCATCATCGACATGGTGTGCTACCGCCGCCGCGGTCACAACGAGGGCGACGACCCGTCGATGACCCAGCCCGTCATGTACTCCCTCATCGACCGCATCCCCTCCACGCGCGCCGTGTACATCCGCGGCCTGGTTGGTCGCGGCCAGCTCACCGAGGACGAGGCCCGCCAGTCGATCACCCAGTACGAGGCGGAGCTCGGGCGCATCCTCGAGGAGACCCGCGCGGGCGGCGCCTCCTCGGTGTCCGAGATCAACCCGGGCAGCCGCACGCACGACCCGGCGCTCACCGTCGGCGTGGGCGGGGCCGGGGAGTCACCCGACGAGGAATGGACCATGCCGGAGTCCCAGATGCCCGGCATCGGCATGATGATCGGCTGGACGTCCGCTGCCCCCGCCAAGCAGCTGCGCCGCATCGGCCACGCGCACACGCACTTCCCGGAGGGCTTCGAACCTCACCCGAAGCTGCGTCAGCTGTGCGAGCGCCGCCTCGAGATGGCGCTGGGCAACAAGCCGATCGACTGGGGTTTCGCGGAGCTACTGGCCTTCGGCACGCTCCTCATGGAGGGCACCGGCGTGCGCCTGTCCGGCGAGGACGTGGGCCGAGCGACCTTCGTCCAGCGTCACGCGATCCTGCACGACGCGAACGACGGCCGCGAGTTCACACCGCTGCGCTTCCTCACCGAAAACCAGGCGCGTTTCGACGTGTGGAACTCCCCGCTGAGCGAGTACGGTGTACTGGCCTTCGACTACGGCTACTCGCTGGAGAGCCCCGAGACCCTGACGATCTGGGAGGCGCAGTTCGGCGACTTCGCGAACGGCGCGCAAACCGTCATCGACGAGTTCGTGTGCTCGGCCGAGCAGAAGTGGGGCCAGCGATCCTCGCTCGTCATGCTGCTCCCCCACGGCTACGAGGGCCAGGGACCCGACCATTCGAGCGCGCGTATCGAGCGCTACCTGCAGCTAGCCGCCCAGGACAACATGTGGATCGTCCAGCCCTCAACGCCGGCGAACTACTTCCACATGCTACGCACGCAGGCCTACAAGCGCCCGCGCAAGCCGCTCATCGCGTTCACACCCAAGCAGCTGCTGCGCCTGTCGGCCGCGTCCTCGCACCTCGACGAGTTCACCTCGGGCGGCTTCCAGCCCGTCATCGGCGATCACACCATCACCGATCCGGCGTCGGTGACGCGCGTCCTCCTGTGCTCGGGCCGCCTGTACTACGACCTCGTCAAGGAGCGCGAGCACCGCGCAGACACGTCGACGGCGATCATTCGCCTGGAGCAGCTCTACCCGCTGCCCGAGGCCGAAGTGGCCGAAGCCCTGGCCCAATACCCGAATGCCTCGGTGACCTGGGTGCAGGACGAGCCTCGCAACCAGGGCGCGTGGCCGCACCTGGCGCTCAACCTGTTCCCGTCGCTGGGACGCCCGGTGCGCGTGGTCTCTCGCCCCGAGTCCGCCACGACCGCTGCGGGGCGTGCCTCGCTTCACAAGGAGCAAGCAGCTACCCTTATTGCGCAGGCCTTCGAAGGCTAACGAGGGTCGGCCCTCCCACCGGGGGGGCGCAGGCGGCACCGGAAAGGAACACCATGCGGATCTGTTTCATCGGAGACGAACTCGTCGCGGGCGTTGGCGACCCCCGCGGCCTGGGCTGGGTCGGCCGCGTCAACGCGCACTCCACCTTCGATCTGCCCGCCACGTTCCTGACCCTGGCCGTGCCCTCCGAGACGACGAAGCAGATGGCCGCTCGCTGGGAGGCCGAGGTCCTGCCGCGCCTGGCCGAGGGCGAGCCCCACGGCCTCGTCATCGGCGTGGGTCCGGGCGACGTCGCGGCAGGCATCTCGACGGCCCGCTCGCGCCTGAACCTGGCCAACATCACCGACCGAGCGACCGCGCTGGGCATCCCCAGCTTCGTGGTGGGTCCCCCGCCGCTCGCGGGCGTGGACTCCGGGTCGCTGAAGGCCCTGTCCTCCTCGTGCTCCGAGGTGTGCGCGCGCCGAGGCATCCCCTTCGTCGACTGCTACACGCCGCTCGTCGCGCACGACCAGTGGTTCGAGGACATGGCGGCGTCGTTGGCCCGAGGCGCGGATGGCCAGACCCTGCCCGGACAGGCCGGCTACGCCCTCATGGCGTGGATCGTCCAGCACCAGGGCTGGTACGAGTGGACGGGAGCAACCCCGGCGGACGTGTGAGCGGCTGGGTGCGAGCGGAACACCCTCACCCCGTTTCACCCCACCTCAACACGTGCGAGCACACGAGTGACAGATGAGCACACGCAACCCCTTCGATCCTTCCGACCTATCTGACGACCAGACCGAACTGGACGTCTACTACCGTTCCTGGGTGATTAGCGGTGCCAGGCTGGACTGACGAGGCTCATTGTCCCTCCGACCACGCATACAGCGTGACCGTCTCTTCCCCTCGATCAGCGAGGCCGTGAAACGCCGTGTGAAACGGGTCGGCTCACGCCTGGGTGAGGATGCCCGAGATAAAGCGCGCGCTGTAGTCGAGGGCGGCCTCGGCCTCGGGAATGGTGGGAACGCCCAGGACGTACACGTGGAAGCCATCCGGCTCCACCCGCGCTCGCACGTCGGCACCCGCGCGAGAGGCCTTGCGGGCGAACTCGATCACGTCGGGGCCCACGATGTCCGCGTCGCCCTGGAAGATGCGCATCGGCGGAAGCCCCGACGGGTCACCGTACAGGGGGCTGACACGCCAGTCGGCCGGGTCCAGGTCGCCCGCCCACGCGCGGCCCGCCCACGCCAGGCCGGGGACACGCAGGATCTTGTCGCGGGGCTGCACCTCCTCGATGCGCGGGTTCGTCATCGTCACGTCCACCCACGGCGCGTACAGGACGAGGCCATCCACCTGACGCTTGTCCGCGTCGCGTCGCTGCATGGCGAGGGACAGCGCCAGGCCGCCACCCGCCGAGTCGCCAAAGATGACGACGCGGCCGAACTCAGCCTGCGCCTCGTCAATGATGGGCTGGACGAAGTCAAACGCTTCGGTCGCCGTGTGCTTGGGGGCGAGCGGGTAGTCGGGAATGATGACGGGCAGGCCCGTGCGGTCGATAAGGCCCTCGACGATGCCCCACTGGCCAGCGACCATCGGGCACACGTACGCTCCGCCATGCAGATAGATGAGTGCACCGCCCGAACGCAGGCCCCGCTTCGGGAAGACACGCGTGACGCCTTTTTCGCACGTCGCCGTGAAACGTCCTCGCATCGACGCGGGCATGGGATGCGGCTGCGGGGCATGGAGCGCCACCTGCTCAGCTACTGTCTCGCTGTGTAGCAACGGAGGCACAAGCCCCATACAGAAGTGAACAAGGCGCATCTGGAGGGACATGGAGCCTCTTTCGTATCGACGAATCAGTCTGCACGCAGCGGGATGCCCCGCGCGCCAACATGTACCAGGATACGCTGCGAGAGAGGCTTCCTACCTGTCGCACAGACTCTTTGATGCGCAATGTGGCGCGAGTTCGATCCGTGCAGGGCACGACTTCGACGCCACCCGCGTCGAAGTCGTGCCATCTGTGTTTCCCGCAGGAGTACGAGGCACCGGTTATCGCGGGCACCCGTAGTTCAGACGTTGGCTGTCGCTCACGCGGATAGGTTACGAACATCCGGATAGTTACGGACATCGGGATAGCTTAATAACCTATCCAGATGCGCGGTTCCTATCCAGATGCGTCCGCAAGGTTATCCACAGGGCGTCTATCCCCTACCGGTTGTATCCACAGGCCACCATCTAGTGCTTTCCTCACTGCTTATGATGGTACGAAACTTCGTCTATGACGCAGGCTTCCATCATCATCACCCCTCCAGCAGACTCACCTCGTGAACAACCATCATCAACGATGGTCCACATCATGCGTGGCGTGTGTGCTGTCCTACCCCTCGATTCCAAGAATTCCAACCCCTGGGACGTATGGGATGCCGTCGCTCGCGCACGCATGCATGCCGTCGATACCTCCCACAAGGACTCTCCCATCTTTGTCGGACAGAGCTGCTTACGACTTATGGGGATTCGCGGCTGGTCACAAAACCCTCCCGTTACCATCTACCGGGAAAACCGAAGATGCACTTCTTCTCTCCCCTCGTGTCACGTCAGCTCCACGACGGTTCCAGCAACATCGGTGTCATGCTCTGGATTTCCACCTCTTTCGGAAGAACGCAGCAGGATCGACGGCTTGGTCGTAGAACACCCCTACGATGCGCTCGTGAGATGCGCGCTTCATGATGAGCCGTTAGAGTCCTTCGTCCTCGGCTGCATGGCACTCAACGTATGGAGCCAGTTCTCGATGTTTCATCAGGATGAGTGCCGCCGGAGAGCCGAGGAGATACGAGCTGAACTGCTCGCTCGACTTGATCGGGCTGGCCACGTGCGCGGCTACCGACGCGCTCACGCGGTCCTCAAGACTATCGACCCGGGCTGCGCCAATCCCGCCGAAGCTGCGCTTCTGTGGCTGGTACGGTCCGCCTGTCCCTTCACGGTTAAAACACAGGTGCATATTGGGGTAAGCGGCCGCCACTACTACATCGACATCCTGATTGAAGACTTACACCTCATCATCGAATTTGATGGGGTAGCGAAACTTGGGGAAAGTCGCGTCGAGTTCGAACAAGCCAAGCGCGAGTGGGTATTGCGCGATCAGAACCTTCGAGATGCCGGGTGGCAGGTCATCCGAGTGAGTTGGCCAGACTACGACGACTGGGAACAGCTGCGGATCAGGTTGAGCCGAGTCCTAGGTCCAATCAATCCTGCTCCCGACTGTCGTTTCCTGTGGAAACTACCGACACAACGTTGCGATGGGCCGTTGCGACGCTTCTACTCACAAACACGACGCATGAGAGGCAATCACGCGGAAAGGTAACGAACATCCGGATAGGTTACGAACATCGGGATAGCTTAATAACCTATCCAGATGCGCCGTTCCTATCCAGATGCGCCGTTCCTATCCAGAACGACGGCCGGTGGATTGGCACCGCCCATTGACGGGTTACTCACGCCACCGCGCTCCCTCGGCATCGGCCCAGCACACGGACGACCTATCCGCATGCACCGGACACGCTCACGATCAGCCACGTATGAGCCCACCGCACACCGTTTTCCTACGCCGCGGGGACGCAAACCAAGCGGCGCACAACCCCACACGTCACGCGTGCCTCGCACAACCGCACCCGGCACACACCCGCCACGCGCTTAGACAAAACGCGCCCGGACCAACCGGTCCGGGCGCGCAACGTATTCGGCTCAGGCGTTAGGACGCTTGCCGTGGTTCGCGCCGTGCTTACGACGATCGCGACGCTTACGACCCCGCTTCGACATGTCATTCTCCTTGGGTTTGTTGTCTAGACTGAAGCATTTTTGCACACATTGGCCCAAACCACCAAGGCACAGGCCGTTCGCGGCGACGAAGGTCACCGAAAAACGGGCGGCAGCCCAGGCCTCGTCAGCCCACGTAACGCTACGCGGTCGCGCGTTGTCGCAGCGCGCTTAGCGCCAGGAGACGGACACGCTGGTGATCGAGGCGACGACGCGGGCACGCAGCGTATCCGAGGCCTGCTCGGTCTCGTAGCAGCCGCGCATGAGGGCGCGCACGTGGCGCTCGGCGTCCAAGGCGTCGGTGCAGTGGGCGCAGGTGGCGACGTGCTTGATCATGAGTGCGCGGGCGCGAGCATCGGGACCGGGTACGGATCCGGCGTCGATGAGGCCGCTGCGGCGGTCGCACTCCTCGCAGTCGATCAGTTCGTACAGGGCGTCCAGGACATCCTGGCACGTGATGTGGGTGGTCACTTGGCTCCTCCGATCCCGTATTCCGCAGCGACGTCGGCCAGCGCGGAGCGCAGATTCTTGCGCGCCCGGTTCAGTCGGCTCATGACAGTCCCCATGGGAACTCCTAGTTCTTCGGCGATTTCCTTGTAGCTCATACCCTCAACGTCAGCCATGAGGACAACCATCCGATGTTCCTCTGAGAGCGAATCGAGGGCGTCGCGCAGCTGCGAGGAGGGCAGCGACTCGAGGGCCTCGACTTCCGCGGATTTGAGGCCGACCTCCGAGTGGGAGGCGGCGTCGGCGAGCTGCCAGTCCTCGACGGTGTCGCTGGAGGCTCGCTTGGGCGAGCGCTGCGCCTTGCGGTAGCTGGTGATGTAGGTGTTGGTGAGGATCCGGTAGAGCCAGGCCTTGATGTTGGTGCCGGGCTGGTACTGGTGGAACTTCTGGTAGGCCTTGAGGTAGGTCTCCTGAACCAGGTCCTCCGCATCGGCGCGATTGCGGGTCATGCCCAGCGCCGCGCCGAAGAGTTGATTCATGAGGGGCATCGCTTCGTCCATGAAGCGCGCCTCGAGCTCGGCTCCGTCCTGGACGGACGAGGCCGGGGCAGGGCTCAGGTGCCTGCGGCGTCGGTGAGGGGTTGTCGTATCCATCGCCTCCCAGCGTAGTCGCGCGGGCGTGCAGCGCGAATGGGAGTGGGCGATTGGGCGGTCATGCTGAGGGCAACGCCTCACGCCCCTCTTTATTCCCCAACCTCCAACAATTGTGCGTTGCACCACTTTCACCCCGTTGTTTGGGAGTGGCCGGGCCGTTCGGCTTCCCCCGGGGGCAAAGGTGTCGAACAATAGGGGTATGAATCTGCTGCGCGTTGTTGCCCGTCCCCTGCTCGCCGCCCCGTTCATCGCCGACGGGGTTGATGCCCTCATGCATCCGCGTTTCCACGTGGAGCGCGCCGCGGGCGTCCGTCCCCTCATCGACAAGGCGACCGACGCGGTCGGCCTGGAGCCTCTGACGGATCAGCAGCTGGCGCTCGCGACCCGCATGACGGGCGCGGTGACGGTCGTTGCCGGCCTGCGTTTCGCACTGGGTCGCAAGCCCCGCGTGGCCGCTCTGACCCTGGCAGCGATCGGCGCGCCCATGGCCCTCGTCAACGCTCCCCTGCCGGGCACGACGCGAGGCCTGTCCAAGGAGCAGATCAAGCGCCGTCGCTACCGCACGCTGAATAAGGCGGGCCTGGCCGCCGGCGTCCTCCTCGCGTCGACGGACCGCGTCGGTCAGCCCTCGGCCCTCGTCGCCCACGCGATGCGCCGCGATCAGCGCCGCGCGATCGCCGCTGCCGAGCCGCCGTCGCGCGAGCGTCTGAGCGGCACCGCTTCGTGAGCGCGCCCTGGCCCGCTCCCCTGGCCGCCTCTCCCGTGGATGCCACGGTCGAGGTGCCGGGTTCGAAGTCGATCACGGCGCGCGCCCTGTACCTGGCGGCCGTCGCCGATTCTCCCTCCGTCATTCGCGGTGCCCTGGATGCGCGCGACACGCGCCTGTTCGCAGCCGCCCTGGAGGTGATGGGCGCGCGCGTCGACGACGAGGGCGCGGGCGTCCTGCGCGTCACCCCGATGGTGCTTCCGCCGCGCGGCGGTCGCATCGAGTGCGGCCTGGCCGGCACCGTCATGCGTTTCCTGCCGCCCCTGGCGGCCCTGTCCCCCGAGGAGACGCTCTTCGACGGGGACGAGCAGGCCTACGCGCGCCCCCTCGGTCCCGCTCCTGGACGCCCTGGTGCGCATGGGGCGCGACCGTCACCTATCACGGGGAGCGCGGGCACCTTCCTTTCACGATCCAGGGCCCGATCCACACGCCGCTCGGCGCGCAGGCCTGGGTGGACTCCTCGTCCTCCTCGCAGTTCCTGTCCGCCCTGCTGCTCGTCTCTCCCCTCGTGGGCGATCCCTCTTCGTGTCGGCTCCGGGCGCTCGTCCCGTCGATGCCGCACGTGGAGATGACGCTCGCGTCCCTGGCGAGCGCGGGCGTCGACCTGGAGGTCGTGGACGAGGGACGCGCGAACCCTATCCACCTGGCACATCTTCCCGTCGCGCCCCTGCGAGGCGGCGACATCACCGTCGAACCGGACCTGTCCAACGCCGGGCCCGTTCCTGGCGGCCGCGATGGTGACGGGCGGGCGCGTGCGGATCCCTGCGTGGCCGGGGGCGACGACGCAGGCGGGAGACGCCTGGCGGGCGCTGCTGGGTCACATGGGCGCGACCATCACGCTGGACGAGGAGGGCCTGACCCTGAGCGGTCCGGGCGCCGGAAACTACCCGGGCATCAAGGCGACCATGGCCGAGGTCGGCGAGCTCACCCCCACCCTGGCCGCGATCTGCGCCTACGCCTCGACCCCTCGCACCTGAGCGGCATCGCGCACCTGCGCGGACACGAGACGGACCGCCTGGCGGCCCTGGTCAGCCGAGATCAACCGCGCGGGCGGGCAGGCCGACGAGACCGAGGACGGCCTGATCATCACGCCGCGCCCGCTCCACGCCGCGCAGATCCGCTCCTACGCGGATCACCGTATGGCGACCTTCGGCGCGATCCTGGGCCTGGCGACGCCCGGCATCACGGTCGACGACATCGCCTGCACCTCCAAGACGATGCCCACCTTCGAGGCCATGTGGGCCTCCTTGGTGAGCGCTCACGGTCAGGAAAAGCGCCCAGGCTGCCCCCTGCCTCGTCGATCGAGGAGGAGCAGTGATGGCCCGCCGCGACACCGGAACCGACGACCCGCGCGTGCGCGTGCGCGCCGGCAAGGGCTCGCGCCCCCGCACGAAGGACCGGCCTGACTGGTCCTCCAAGCCGCTGGGCCGCGTCGTCGGTATCGACCGCGGCCGCTACCAGGTGTGCCTGGAGCAGGACGGGCACCCGCGTGGTCGCCGTGCGCGCCCGCGAGCTGGGGCGAGGCTCCGTCATCATGGGCGACCGCGTGCGTCTCACCGGGCGACCTGTCCGGCCGCCCCTGACACGCTCGCGCGCATCGTCGCCGTCGAGGAACGCTCCTCCGTGCTGCGCCGTTCCCTCGAGGACGCGCCGGATCAGCGCGGCGAGAAGGCGATCGTCGCGAACGCGGACACGATGTGCATCGTCGTGGCGCTGGCGGATCCGCCCCCGCGCACGGGCATGATCGACCGCTGCCTGGTCGCCGCCTACGAGGCGGGTCTATCTCCCCATCCTCGTGCTGACGAAAGCGGACCTGGCCAGCGCCGGACGAGCTGATCGCCGCCTACGAGGACTTCGACGTGCGCGTCGTGCTCACAAGCGCCGAGGCCGGCGAGGCCGACCCAGGGCGTCGCCGAGCTGCGGGCCCTGCTGACCGGCCACTGGTCGGTGCTGGTCGGGCATTCGGGGGTCGGCAAAGTCCACGCTCATCAACCTCCTGGTGCCGGGCGCGGGCCGCGCGACAGGGCCACGTGAACGAGGTGACGGGGCGCGGGCGCCACACCTCCACGTCCTCGGAGGCCTTCGAGGCTGGCTGAGGGCGGCTGGATCGTGGATACGCCCGGCGTGCGCTCTTTCGGGCTGGGGCACGTGAGCGTCGCCGACGTGCTGGGTGTCTTCCCGGACGTCGCGGAGGCGGCCGCCTGGTGCCTGCCGCTGTGCTCGCACGGTGAGGAGGAGCCCTCGTGCGCGCTTGACAGTTACGCGCGCGCCACCGGCCCCTTCACCATCGACGAGGGCCGGGGACGAGGATGCAGATCAGGGTGCGCTCCGAGCGCGCTTCCCGCGTGGCGTCGGTGCGCAGGCTCCTCGAGGCCGTGGCGACGGCGGAGGCTGCCAGCAAAGCAGCCCGGTAAAGAAAAGTGCGCGCCGAAAGTACTTGACAGTGCGCCCCCTGCGTGGACAATGAGGGTATAGCGATGGTCGCTATCTCTGATTCACAAGGTCGTGATCGCTATGTCCACCATTGAGCAGAACCTTATCGGCAACACTGCAGGGCTTTCTCGGGTCGACAAGGTCCTTCGCTACTTCTTCCTCGCGCTGTTTATCGGCACGTTCGTCTATTCGATCGGCGGCACCTTCTTTGGCAGGGACAACCGCCTGAATGACTACGAGATCGTCAGTGCCTCGGCGTTACTCGCTTATCTGGCTCCAGGATATTCGCGTCACGATTCCCTGGCGTTCATCCTTTCCTTCGCGCCTGCGAGTGGGTGGTGATGGGTTGTTCCCTCGTATGCACCGCCACTGTCATCGTCGGTGATGTCACGGACGGGGGCATCGACCCCGAACCCCTACAACACGCCATGGAACGTCGCCATGGGTGCGGAGTTCGTTGCCCTCTGTTTCTTCGTGGTGCTCCTCATCGCAACGTACCGCGCCCGCCGCAGCGGACCGATCCACCCAGCCGGATAGCCTCGTACCCTCACGTCGTCACCGACAGCGGCCACGTCTCACCCCTGTTTGAGACGTGGTCGCTTTCCGCGCGGCCCGCCCGCCGGCGGCGCTCAGCGCTGGAAGCGGCGCACGAAGTTGCGCAGGATGAGACGCGAGGGGATCCGTGTCCACGGTCGCGACCTGGGCGCGGATGGCCTCGGCCTTCTCCACCGGGTAGTAGCGGCCCGCGTACTGGTCGATACGCACGTTGACGCCCCTCAAGGTCCATCTCGGGGTGGAACTGAGTAGCCCACGCAGCCTCGGCCCACGCGCACCATCTGGATCGGGGTGTCGTCGCCCTGCCAGGAGGACCTGCATGCCGGGGGCCAGCTCGCGCACGGCCTCGTGGTGGCCGACGTAGGAGTGGAATCGGTCGGGCGTGCCCTCCAGGAGCGGGTCGTCGCGGCCGGCGTCGGTCTTTGGTCAGAGCGATGCCGCTGATCTCCTCGCCGTGATGGGTGTCGACGACGCCGCCCAGGTGCAGGGTGAGGGTGCCCAGCCCGTAGCACAGGCCCAGGAGCGGGAAGGATTCGCCCAGCGCCCGGTCGTAGAAGGAACGCAGCCATGCCTCGGCGCGCACCTGGCGCTCTTCCTTCAGGTGGTCGTCGGCGTTCGCGTCCCACGGGGATCCACACACGAAGGCACCCGAGTACTCGGACAGGTCGAGGTCGGGCAGCTCCCTTTCCATGCGCACCTGGCGGACCTGGTCGGGGGTGAGTCCCGAGAAACGAGGCAGGTCGGCGCTCTCCGCGGCCAGGACGGGGCCGTCGTCGCGCGAGGTCAGCATGAGGAAGGGCTTGGTCATGCCCACCATGCTATCGGGTGAGGGCGTGCGTGCAGCTCGTGTCCGCTCTCTAAGCGTGTGTGACGGACGCAGATGTGGGCGCCCTCTGCCACACTGGAATCATGTTGATTCTGCACACCTCCGACTGGCACCTGGGGCGCACGCTGCACGGCGCGTCTCTGGGCGACAGCGCGGATGCGTTCATCGAGTGGCTGGTCGCCCTGGTGCGTGAGCGCGGCGTGGACGCCGTGCTCATCTCGGGCGACGTGTTCGACCGCGCGGTTCCGCCCGTGGACGCGCTCGCGCGGATGCGCCGCGCCCTGCGCGAGCTGACGGAGATCACGACGGTCATCCTGACGTCGGGGAAACCACGACGGGGCCGCGCGCCTAGGGCTTTTCGCAGGTTTACTGACCCCCTCGCTGCACGTGGTGACCGACCCTGATGCGATCGGCACGCCCATCCAGGCCGGGGGCGCTCTCGTGTATCCGATGCCCTACCTGGAGCCCGACCTCGTGCGCCAAAGCCTGTCGGACCTGGAGCCCAGTGGCGAGGCCGACCTGCCCGCTCCCCTGCCCCGCTCCCATCAGGCGGTCCTGGCGGCCGCGCTGCGCCGGGTGCGCGCGGACCTGGAGGCTCGGCGAGAGGGGCGACGAGCGCCCGGCCATCGCGATGCCGCACGCATTCGTGACGGGTGCCCAGGCCTCGGACTCGAGGCGCGACATCCAGGTGGGCGGCGTCCCCTCCGTGTCGGCGGACCTGTTCGACACCCTCGGGGTGAAGAACCCCTGGCCCCACGGCCTGGACTACGTGGCGGCCGGGCACCTGCACCGCCCGCAGGACATCTCGGGGGCCTCGGTCCCGATTCGCTACGCGGGATCGCCCCATCGCGTATTCCTTCTCCGAGACCGGGGCCACCAAGTCGATCACCCTCGTGACCACGGACGACACCTCGGTGACCGACATCGAGGTGGTGCCCATCCCGACGCTGCGGGGCATCGCGGTGCTCGAGGGGACCATGGATGAGCTGCTCACGGATCCCGACGAGGCCACCACGGCCTCGTACGTATCGATCACGGTCACGGACGACGCGCGCCCCGAGCGCATGGTTCCGCGCATTCGCGAGGTCTACCCGCACGCCCTCGTCGTCGTTCACCGTCCCTCCCAGGCCTCCTCACTGGCTCCCGCGATGGCCGTGCGCGCGTCCCGCGATCCGCGCGAGGTCACGGAGGAGTTTTACGAGGCCGTGGGCGGGCGGACGCTAAGCGCACAGGAGCGCGAACTTGCCCTGGACGTGTGGGCGGGGCTTCGAGGAAAGGACATGCAGTGAAGATTCGGTGGCTGCGCATCCAGGGCATCGGCCCCTTCGCGGGCGAGCACACGGTCGACTTTTCGGCCTTCGAGGACTCGGGCCTGTTCCTCCTGGACGGGCCGACGGGCGCGGGAAAGTCCACGCTCATCGACGCGATCACCTTCGCCCTGTACGGGGACGTGGCCCGCACGAAGGACGCGTCGAAGGACCGCCTGCGTTCCAACCACATCTCGGATTCGGATCCGTCGGAGGCGGACCTGGTGTTCGAGGTGGCGACGGGCATCTACCGGGTGACCCGCACCCCCGCGTACACGCCGGCGGGCAAGAAGTCGCAGCGCAATTCGAAGTCGACGCTCACTCGCGTCGTGGAGGATCCGGACGCTCCGGACGGGTGGCGCACCGTCGAGCCGATCGCGTCGGGTCCGCGCGACGTGGGCTTTCGAGATTCCGGCAATCGTGGGCCTGGACAGGGACCAGTTCCTGCAGACGATCGTCCTCCCGCAGGGCAAGTTCTCCCAGTTCCTCAACGCCACGTCGGATGCCCGCGAGCAGATCCTGCGCGACATTTTCGACACGCAGATCTACGTGGACTTTACGAAGGCCCTCGTCGATGCGGCCGCCTCGTCGAAGCGCGGCATTGAGGAGCGGCGCCTGGCCGCGGTCGGTGCTTTCGAGCGCGTACGGTCGCTCGATGACACCCTGAGCGAGGACGTGCAGACGGATGCGCCCGGCGCGGAAAATCGCGCAACAGAGGCCGCTCAGCTGGATGCGGGTTCGGAAGACCCCAGCCCCGTGACGCGCTGGGCCGACGACGCATGTGAGCGCGCGCGGGAGGCGCACGTACAGACCCTTCGCGTCGCCGAGGCGGCCACGACAGCAGCACGCGAGGCCTCCCGTGCCCTCGCCGAGGGGCGTGCCCTCGCGGAGGCTCAGGCGGAGCACGCGCGCGTCAGCGCGACGCTCGCCGAGCTTGCCGCATCGGAGGAGTCGATTGCATCGGACCGTGAGCGCGCACGCCAGGCCCGGCGGGCACTCGCCGTGTCGCCCCTTGACGCGGCCGAGGCCTCGGCACTTGCTCGTCTGGAGGCCGCAGGGGACCAGGTCGCGGCTCTGTCTCCCGCCCTCTCAGACGCAGATGCCATCGATCCTGCATCCTTGACACCCGAGGCCGTGGCGGCTCTCGGCGAGCGGGCGCAGCACCTGCGCGACGAGGTGACGCGCACGCGCGGCTCTCTCGACGAAGCCCTGGACGTCGAGCGTTCGCTGCCCGAGGCGCGCGCCCAGATCGAGTCGCTGCGCTCCGAGCGCGAGCAGGCATCGGCGCGCATCGCGTCGATCGAGGCCGAGCGCGAGGCGTTGCCCCTGCGCATCAAGCAGGCCACCGAGGCCCTGCGCCTCATGCGCGCGGACGCCGACACCCTGCCCGAGGCCGCGTCTGCGTTGCGCGCCATCAACGAGCGCCTGGATGCCTCCATGCAGGCGGACCTGCTGCGTTCGGCTCTCCTCGGAGCGTCGGACGAGCTGCGCGAGGCGACGGTCGGCGCGAAGCTCGCGAATGCCGCGTCGGCAGACGGCCACGACCTGTGGATCGCGCAGAGCGCCTCGGCCCTCGCGCGCGAACTCGAGGAGGACACGCCCCTGCCCCGTGTGCGGCTCCACTGAGCACCCCGCCCCGGCACCTGCATCAGACGGTGAGATCACGCGCGAGCAGGTCGCCGAGCTGGACCAAGCACGCGACCGCGCGGAGGCCGCGCTGCGGGATGCGCGGGCGCGTCATCAGGACCTCGTGCGGCGCATCGCCCAGCTCAACGAGGTGGCCGGTGCCCCCACTCCCACTCTGGAGACCGAGCGGGATCGGGCCGCCGAGCTCGTCGCGAAGCTCGAGGCTCTCAGCCCGCAGATCACCGAAATTGAGGCGGCCCTCGCGCAGGAGCGCACGCGCCTCGACGGACTGACGGATGCCCTTGCGGGCACCCGCGAGAGTGCCGCGTCCCTCGCCTCCACACTGCAGGAGCGCGAATCCGCGCTGACCGCTGCGCTGGCTCGCGTGGAGACCGAGCGCGCCGACTTCGCCTCCCTCGATGAGCGCGCGGCGCACCTGAATGAACGCGCACACCGGGCGGCGGCCCTGGCCGGGGCATGCGCCGATTGGGACAACGCCAGCGCCTCGCTCGTGCAAGCGCGCCGCTCCCTCGCGGATGCGCTGACGGAACAGGGTCTTCAGGCGGACTCCTGGCGTTCCCTCCTGCTTCCCGCTCCCCCAGGTCGAGGCGCTCGAGGCGCGCGTGGCCGCGCACGAGAAGGCGATCTTCGCGGCACGCGAAGCCCTTGCTTCAGAGCGCCTCACCCGCGCGGCGTCGGTGCCCGCGCCGAATCTCGAGTCCCTCACCCAGACCGCCCGCAAAGCCGAGGAGGACGCCACTGTGGCCACCCGGGCCTCGGGCATCCTCGAGCAGCACTGCGCGCAGCTGGACGCCGCCCGCGCCTCCCTCGAGCGGGCGTTGGAGGCGCTCGCGCTCGCCCGGGAGCAGGCCGGCCCCATCCGCCGCCTGGCTGACATCGCCGCTGCGTCGGGCCCCGAGAACCTGGCGTCCACTCCCCTGTCGGCGTGGGTGCTCATCTCGCGCCTGGAGGAGGTACTGGCTGCCGCGAATCCACGCCTGGCTGCAATCTCGTCGGGACGCTACGAGCTCGTGTCCGTCCCCGACGACGGCACCGCCTCGCGCAAGTCCGGCCTGGGCCTGGCGATCATCGATCACGACACGGACGCGCTGCGCAGCCCGCGCACGCTGTCGGGTGGGGAAACGTTCTACACGTCCCTCGCGCTGGCACTCGGCCTCGCGGACGTCGTCTCAGCCGAGGCCGGGGGCGTCGAACTGCGCACGATGTTCATCGACGAGGGCTTCGGATCGCTGGATTCGCACACGCTGAGCCTCGTGATGGCGCAGCTCCAGGCGCTGCGCTGCGCGGGACGCACGGTCGGCGTCATCTCGCACGTCGAGGAGATGGCGACCCAGATCGCGGATCAGATCCAGGTTCGCCCCCTGCCGGAGGGCGGATCGACCCTCAGCGTGCGCGCGTAGGTGTCAGCCCTTGTGCAGGGCCAGGACGTCGGGGCGCTCGGAGCGGTCAAACCACGCCAGGGAGGACTCCCACAGGGCGGCCACGGCCTCGTCGGCGCTCTCCTGCGTGTCGGCGCTCAGCACAGCCTGCACAGCGGGCGACGCGTCGGGCAGGTCCGCGAGGATCGCGGCCACGTCCGACCAGGTGTATTCGAAGGCCGCGGCCTCGAAGATGTGGGGTTCGATTTGCTCGCCGGGGGTCAGCGTCGTCGAGGTGGGAGTGTCGACGGCCAGGACGACGCGAGCGGCGCCCGCGCCCTCCGTCTCGCGTGCCAGTTCGAGTGAGGACAGCGCCGCCTCGGTGATGGCGTCGTCCTCGAGGACCTCGACGTCCTCGCCGCTCATGCCGGTCTCGGGCACGCACAGAACGCCGCTGCGCACGGGCGGCAGTGGGACGGACAGGTCGGACAGGACGGCGGGAACGTAGACGCGCATGGTCACAGTGTAGGCACCCACTCCTCGACAATCGCCTGCAACGCGTCGGAGGCGTCGCAACGCGCACCGTTTTCTCCCAGAGCCTTGCCTCGCAGGGATGCCCGTCCAACGCCCTCGTCCTCGGGGACGACGTGGAAGATGCGCTCGGGCATGAAGGCACCGATCGCCGCCTGCAGGGAGGGCACCGGATGCGGGCCGATCGCCGCGGTGCTCACGCGGTTGACGATCACCTCGACGGGGATGTCACGCTCTTGCTCCTGCCACCATCGTGCCAGGAAGGAGAGCCGGTTGATGCCGACGATGTCGCCGCGTGCGACGATGACGAGCCGATCGGCGCGTTCCAGCACCCCGAGGGCAGCATCGTCACGGCTGGCCCCGCGCGAGGCCTTTTCCAGGCAGGTCGACGCAACATCGACGACCGAGTATCGGGCGCTCAGGCGCAGGGCCCCGACGATGGATTCGATGCCGGGTTTGCTCACTTCGCGCCAGCGGTGGGGCGTCACGAGGCCCGTGATGACGTGGAGGTTCTCGGAGCGCATGACCGATGCCCCGAGCGTGTCCGCGGGGGTAATGGGGCCGCGCGAGGCCGTCCGTGCGAGGGTGGACAGACCCGAGGCGTGGACGGGAAGTCGGAGCAGGTGCGCGATCGAAGGGTTGGCGGTATCCGCATCGACGAGGAGGGTGGAAGCGTGGGCGGACAGCGCGGTCGCGATGCCGACGGCGAGGGTCGTGCGCCCGGGCGCGCCGGATGTCCCCCACACCGCCAGAACGCTGCCCGGAGCGGAGGGAGGCGGGGGGGCGGTGGGGGGCGCGGACGAGGCCGTGGCCGGGGTCGAGCGGCGCGTGCGTGTCGCCGCGATGAGAGAGTTGACAACCTGGTCTGGGCTGCCAGGCGCGGCGACCGAGACGACCCCCAGGGCGATGAGGCGGGAGCGCTCGTGGTGCGGCGCGAGGGCGACCACGACCATGCCGCAAGCGCGCAGCGAGTCGACGGTCTCGATCGTCAGGTCGGGGTCGGATCCGTCGATGACTGCGAGGTCGGCGAGGCCGGCTCGGGCTGCGGCGACGACCTCGGCCAGGTCGGCGCAGCGCCGGACGATGGCGAGGGCGTCCGATCGACCCTGAATCGCCTGGATGAGGGGCGCCTCATAGCGCTGATCGGCCAGGATGACGACCCCGTGGATGGAGCTCACGGCGCCCCCACGGGGACGGCGGCTAACTCGTCGGTCGAGGACTGCGCGGCGAGGAGAACCGGCATGGACTGGGCGTTGGCGAGGATCTCGATCCGCTGGCCACGGTGCGACTGGGACGAGGCCTCGATTCGGCGTACGAAGGTGAAGGTCCCCTCGATCTCGCGAGCCTGATTACCCGTCTGTCCCTGCGTGCGCGCGGGGATCGTCCACAGCCGGATCCGCGTTCCATCAGCGACGCCGTCGGGCAGCCCAGCGCTGACGGTGACGGCGACACGCAGCATGTTACCCTGAGCTGCTGCGCTATCCCCTGCGACAGGTCCGTGCGCATGACGATCTGGCCCGGGGTGATCTGGCGGGTCGCGATGGAGCCCATGGGGGCCTCGGACGTGGGCGCGTAGACGTCGGTGTCGACGTGTAGGACGACCTCGCGGACGTTGTCGGCGGTGAGGGCATCACCCGGGGCGATGGTCGTCGTCGCGGTGTAGACGCGGCTTCCTCCCCGCAGGAGGCCGCTGAGGGCACTGAACGCGATCACGGACGCGATGATGAGGACCAGGCCGATAATGAATCGACGGTCCATCTTGCCGGGGGCGCGCGTCGGGATCGACACTGAAGCTGAGACGCGTTTCACTCTTCTATAATGCACGTTCGATCGAAAAAGCGGTAGGTTGCCGACTATTCATCGGAACCAACCGATCCGATTGGTGAAATGACGCGTAAAAATTGCCGACTCAAACCAATCAAACGAAGCAGCCACAACTGATAGCATGTTGCCATGGCAACACGATTCCTCACTCTCGCTGACGTCGCCGAGACCCTGAATCTCACGATGTCAGCCACCCGCGCCCTCGTTTCCTCCGGTGAACTGCCCGCCATCCAGGTGGGCGGCAAGCACGTCTGGCGGATCGAAGAATCCGTCCTGGAGCAGTTCATCCAGGATCAATACGCCGCGACGCGCGAGCGTCAGAAGGCAGAAAACGCTCAGTAGTCGGCCGACCATCGCTGGCCGAGCACGCGGAGTCGACGAAGCCCCGCAAGTGCCAGCGACACGGTCATGCCTCCTCTTTCATCTCGGCCGTCATAGGGTGAAAGCCTCTCCATCCAGGGCGACATCGACGTGGTCCGCGTAGACCGCGTCGATGATCCCCCGGTGGTCGCCCCCGTCGGATTCGACGACGACTCCGACGCCTCGCGCGACCTAGTTCGCGCAGGACGTGGCCAACACCGACGCCTCCTCGTACGGAGGTCTCTCGCGCGACGCTACGCCCGAGGGGCCAGGCCGCGACGATTGCGGAGAGCATGATCAGGCTGTCGTCGCGACTTCCGCGCAGGAGAACCCACGAGCGGGTCGAGTCGAGCACCGAGCCGCTGATCGTCGAGCCCCCTCGCAGCGCCAGCGTGATGTCTCCGTCCGCACCGGCCAGGCGGGCGGACAGGGTGACCGAGGCACGCTCAGCATCGGTGAGCTCGTCGATGAGCGCATCGAGATCGCGACCGCGCTCATCATCAAAGCGCGCTTCCAGCTCGGCAATAAAAGCTGACATATCCATGCCCCTACGATGCCACACTCGTGAGTTGCGCGTCACATTTAGATATAATCAACTGATACCTATTGACACAATCCGCTACGAAGCGGATAGTTAACGCATCGAATCCGTCCGCTCAATGAAGAGTTCACCATGACTGCTGATTCACTGGCCACCACCGGCCAATCACACCTTACCGACGCGTTCCTCTGGCTCGTCGGATCCCCGCTCTGCCTTCTCGATGCACTCTATCTCTCCCACCTCGCGCCGCCACTGAGCGCGGACCGTCCCGAGACGCTCGTCGTCTGGGTTCTCGGCATTGCTGCCCTCGCGCTCCTAGCGTGGAGCCTTCTATGCTCTGCGTGCGCTCACGTCGCGCTTCTTCGCGTTGCTCCGCCCGCAGCGCGCGCAGCCGCACGCTTCTTCGTCTCCCGTTGCGGCACCCGTCTGGCGCGCTCACTTCTGGCACGTGCCGGAGCCAGCGCGTTGATCGGCTCGGCACTCGTCACCGGAGCGCCCGCCGCCGCTTCCCTCGCGGCACCGCAGGAACAGACCTCCCCCGCCGTCTCACTGACATGGGCGGATACTCCCGGAACTACTTCCCCCGACCAGGAGGCGACGCAGACGGCTCCGGCCGCGCTACCCGCACCCGCGCAGGATGCACCGGCCGCGGATGCTCCCGCTCACCCCGCCTCAATCACGGTCACACCGGGCGATTCACTCTGGTCGATCGCTGCCTCCCTACGCCCCGATGCGGACGACGCGCGCATTGACGCCACGTGGCGGGCAATCCACGCGGCCAACTCCGAGTCGGTTCACGACCCCGCTCTCATCTATCCCGGACAGAGCCTCATCATCCCCCAGGACCTGCCATGAGCACCCAAATCGCGCCCCGGCCTCGTGCCTCAGAGGCCCCCCGGCGACGGACCAGCACGAGGCCCACCCCCAGCCGTCCGATCCAGCCCTTCCCCTTTCGATGGAGCCAGGATCCCGAGTTGGTTGACAGGGTCGCCACGTCGCCGACACCGACCCACTACGTCACTCTCCCGCAGGACAATCTTCCAGATCCCGGACCGTGGGCGGCGAACCTCGCACGCGCCATCGTCGAGGTCGTCACGGGCGTTCGTCAGGCACCCCAGCTACGCCGTTGGCTCTGCCCGACCTCTACGGGGCCCTCGCGACCGTCCATATGTCCCCATGCGCGCGTGGAACGAGGCCCGTCCACGTGCGCACATGCCCCCTCGACGAGCGCACGACAGAGGCCGCCGTCATCGTCTCCACCGTGTCGCGCACCTACGCGCTTGCACTGCGCCTCGAGGAGTACCACGGACGCTGGATCACGACAGCCCTCGAACTCGCCTGACGGACCAGCCGCGCGGCTCGACGGATACACAAACGGGTGAGGGGGCTCCCGCAGGAACCTCCTCACCCGTGACGTGTACCAATCAGCGGCGGCGGCGCTTCTTTAGCAGCAGCGCGACGCTCCGCGCGATTACCGCCCGACGAGGACGCGGACGACTCGATGCCCTCAGCGGAGCTGTAGCTCACGCGGCTCGGTGCCTTCGCGCGGCCCACGTTGCCCATCACCGAACGGGCGTGAGCAACGGCCTCGCGCGCGGCCGCGGAGGCCGCAGACTCGGCGGCGGCAACATCCTCGACGCTGGGCTCAGAGGAGGGCGACGAGGCCTCCTCCTGCGCGGGAGCAACGCTCGCGGCGGCAATCGAACCGCCAGCCTCCTCCTCGGCGGCAGCCAGGGCGCGCTCGAACTGCTTGGCGTAGGAGAACACCTGCTGGACGGACTCCTCGCGGATGCGCTCGACCATCGCCTGGAACATCTGAGCGCCCTCGTCCTTGTACTCGACGAGCGGGTCGCGCTGACCCATCGCACGCAGGCCGATACCTTCCTTCAGGTAGTCCATCTCGTAGAGGTGCTCACGCCACAGGCGGTCCACCACGGAGATGACGACGCGACGCTCGAGGGTACGCATGGGCTCATCGCCCAGCTGCGCCTGCGCCAGCGGGTTGGCATTGAGGCGATCCTCGGTGTCCGCGTAGACGGCGTGAATGTCGCCGACCAGCTCGGTCACCAGATCGTCGCGCACGAGGGACGCAGCACCACCGTGCTCCTCCTCGACCTCTTCGATCGTGACCGACGGCGGGTAGTAGGCGCGCAGGCTCTCCCACAGGGAAGGCAGATCCCACTCGTCCACGGCTTTATCGGCGATCGCCTCGTCGACCAGGCCCGTCACGAGGGACTCCATGAACGCGCGCATCTGCGGGCCCATGTCCTCGCCCTCAAGTACCTTGCGGCGTTCGGCATAGATCGTCTCGCGCTGACCCGTCATGACGTCGTCATACTTCAGGACGTTCTTACGGATCTCGAAGTTGCGGGCCTCCACCTGACGCTGGGCCGAGGCGATCGAGCGCGACACCATGCGGTTTTCCAGCGGCATGTCCTCCGGGTAGGCACCCGAGGCCATGATGCGCTGCGCCATGCCGGAGTTGAACAGGCGCATCAGGTCGTCTTCCATCGACAGGTAGAAGCGGGACTCGCCCGGGTCACCCTGACGGCCGGAACGTCCGCGCAGCTGATTGTCGATACGACGCGACTCGTGGCGCTCCGAACCGAGCACGTACAGGCCGCCCAGCTCGCGCACCTCCTCACGCTCGGCCTCGACGGCCTCTTCCGCGGCCTCGAGAGCCTTGGGCCACGCCTCGCGGTACTCCTCCGGGTTCTCCTTCGGGTCGAGGCCCTCGGCAGCCAGGTTCGCCTGGGCGAGGAACTCCGAGTTACCGCCCAGCATGATGTCGGTACCACGGCCGGCCATGTTCGTGGCCACCGTGACCGCGCCCTTGCGGCCGGCCATCGCGACGATGGCGGCTTCGCGGGCGTGCTGCTTGGCGTTGAGCACCTGGTGCGGGATGTGCTTCTCCTTGAGCATCTGGGAGAGCAGCTCGGACTTTTCGACCGAAGCGGTACCGATGAGGACCGGCTGGCCGGCCTCGTGACGCTCCACGATGTCCTCGATGATCGCGTTCAGCTTGCCCTTCTCCGTCGGGTAGACGAGGTCGGGCTGATCCTTGCGGATCATCGGCTTGTTCGTGGGGATCGGGATGACGTCGATCTTGTAGGTCGACGCGAACTCCGCAGCCTCGGTCTCGGCCGTACCGGTCATGCCGGAACGCGAGCCCTCAGGGTACAGGCGGAAGTAGTTCTGCAGCGTGATCGTGGCGAGCGTCTGGTTCTCGGCCTTGATCTCCACGCCTTCCTTCGCCTCGATCGCCTGGTGCATGCCGTCGTTGTAGCGGCGGCCCGGCAGGACACGGCCCGTGTGCTCGTCGACGATGAGGACCTCGCCGCCGTCCACGATGTAGTCGCGATCCTTGAAGAACAGCTCCTTGGCGCGGATCGCGTTGTTGAGGAAGCCAATCAGCGGGGTGTTCGCCGCCTCGTAGAGGTTCTCGACGCCCAGCTGGTCCTCGACCTTGTCGATGCCAGGCTCCAGAATGCCAACGGTCTTCTTCTTCTCGTCGACCTCGTAGTCCTCGTCGCGCTTGAGCAGGCGCGCGATGCGGGCGAACTCCACGTACCAGCGGTTCAGGTCACCGTCCGCGGGACCCGAGATGATGAGGGGGGTACGGGCCTCGTCGATAAGGATCGAGTCAACCTCGTCGACGATGACGAACGCGTGGCCGCGCTGGACCATATCCTCGCGTACCTGCGCCATGTTGTCGCGCAGGTAGTCGAAGCCGAACTCGTTGTTCGTACCGTAGGTAATGTCGCAGGCGTACATCTCGCGACGCTCGGCAGGCGTCTGACCCACGAGGATACAGCCGCACGTCATGCCCAGGAAGTTATACACGCGGCTCATCAGATCCGACTGGTACTTCGCCAGGTAGTCGTTGACCGTCACGACGTGCACGCCCTTGCCGGTCAACGCGCGCAGGTACGACGGCATCGTGGCGACCAGGGTCTTACCTTCACCGGTCTTCATTTCCGCGATCTTGCCCTGGTGCAGGGGCGATGCCACCCATGACCTGCACGTGGAAGGGACGCATGCGCAGGATTCGCCACGAGGCCTCACGGACCGTCGCAAACGCCTCAACCAGGATGTCGTCCAGAGTCTCGCCATCCTCGAGGCGGTCCTGAACTCCTGGGTCTTGGCCTGCAGCTCCTCGTCCGTCAGAGCCTCAAAAATCCTCCTGCAAGGCATCAACCTGCGACGCAAGCCGATCCAGCTTGCGCAGCACACGCCCTTCGCCAGCGCGAAGGATCTTGTCAATAATCGACACGAATAGCTCCTGACGTTAATCGCCCGCCCCCTTGTAGAGCGGACAGTCAAATCCACCCATTAGTTTACGAACTAACTGCCCAAAGTGGAAACGCCCGCGCGAACTATGGACGTATTTAACGCTGACAGCGCACACGGAGGCGCCCCGGGCATGATGCCCGGGGCGCCCCGCCGTCCTTCAACCGTCAGATTGTCGTGTTCAAGCGAAGCACGCCGTACGTCCACCCGTGGCGGTGGTAGACGACGCACGGCTGGTTCGTGTCCTTATCGACGAAGAGGAAGAAGGGGTGGCCAACCATCATCATCTGATCCAGGGCCTCATCCACGCTCATCGGCGGGGCCTCGTGCACCTTCTGACGGACGATGATCGGGGTGTCACCCCACTGCTCCTCGCGGGCCTCGCCGACCTTCAGGTCCTCAGCGCTACGCAGCGGCTTGGGAGCCTCGGGTTCGGCTGCGGGCGTCTCTTCGACGACGGGAGCTTCGAGGATTTCGGCTTCGGCCAGGTCGCGCGGGTACCGGCGGCGGTGGTCCTTCACGCGATCACGCAGGCGGCGCAGGCGCTCGTAGAGCTTGCCGGCGGCGATGTCGACGGCCGCGTAGCGATCAGCGGACTGAGCCTCAGCGCGAATGATCGGACCCTTACCGTAAACGGTCAGCTCGATGCGCTCGGCAGTGTCGGCCTGGCGGGGGTTACGTTCGTGAGTCAGCTCCACATCCACGCGCTGAGCGCGGGGGTAGAACTGAGTGATCTTCGAAACCTTCTCCTCCACGTATGCCCGGAAATTCGGGTGAATCTCAGCATTACGTGCGACGACGGTGATGTCCATGTGTTTCCTCCATGGTGTGCGGCGGGCATCTTTGCCCGCAGGTGGGGATTGTTCGGTGCTCACTGCCCGAACCGTGGTCTGAGCTATCACCTCCCGCACTGACGTGAGGAGCGTCCCTGCTGCTCACGCTATCGAAAGTCTGTAGCCACATCATACCCCAGCCGGTGACCTGCGTCATGAGATAAGCCCGGGACGGCACAAAGTCGCAACCGCGTCGAGCCCACCCAGCACGCGTTCCATCTCCCGAACCGTCGCCCCCGTCGTCACCACGTCATCCACCGCCACCACGAGAACACCAGGCGGAGGAACCGCGAGCGCACGCATCGACCCCATGCGCCCCACCGTGCGCTGCGCCCCGGCCTTACCCGACTGCGAGGTCGCGCCCACGCGCAGCCGCACCGCGTCCACCACCTGCACGCGCACACCCGGCCGCGCGCCTGCCGCCAGCGCCCGGGCAACAGCGCGCGCCAGCGGCAGCGCCACCTGCCTGCCCCGCAGGCGCCGCTTCCACGACGAGGGCGCGGGCACCACCCACACGTCCACCGCGCTCCCAGTCGACGGCACCCTCCCCGCCAAGGAACCCACAGCGGCGGCGGGCGACCCCGCCACGCCCAGCACCCCACCCAGCGCGGTGCCGAGGCGGGCCCCGGCCTCGTCGAGAAAATCAGTGACGTCCGTGCGCGCGGAGTGCTTGGCAGCGAGGACGATGCGGCGCAGCGGGCCGCCGTAGTCCCCCATCGCCACCAGCGGAAGGGGGCCTCGCGCACCGTCAATCGAGGCCACGTGCGCGGGGCTGGAAGCCAGGGAGCGGCACGAGGGGCACAGCACCTCGTCCCAGGCGCGGCACCCGGCGCACTGGACGGGAAGGATCGCGCCGATCAACCCTCGTGTCAGGCCCCGGACTCTCCTCCCGTCCACCACGGCTCTTACCCCGCGTATCGGGCGGAGGTGAGGGACTCGGGGGCGTTTTGCCACAGCGCGCCCGTGCGGATGAGCACCTGCGGCTTGCCGGCGGCATCGGTGCCCGAGATGACGACCGCGGAGGAGGACCCACCGGCACTCATCGATGTCACGCGGATCGGGAGGGACACGTTGGAGGGCAAACCTCCCAGGGGCAGCGTGACCAGCTGATCATCCTCGCCCACCTCACGCATAACAAGCGCGAGGCCCGTCGGCGTCGTCCACGACACGTCAACAACCGAGCCGTGTTCGAGCGGGATCTGTTCGAGGGAGCGGATCGCCAGCGGGCGCCCGGAGGCCTCGCGTTCGACGACCCCCACCCATGCGCTCGCATCACTGCCGCGCAGGACGAGGGCGCGCGTGCCGTCGGGGGAAATGCGCACCGCGTGAATCTCGCCGGCGCTCTCAGACTCCACGCTCACGCTGAACGCACCATCGGCTCCCCCGCCGACGCTCACCGACGAGGCCGTGGCAGGCCCCCACACCCATCCGAAGCGGTCCACCGACGGGCCGAGAGGCACCTGTCCGGGCAGGAATGCAACCGACGTTCCACCGCGCTGCGCGTACACCCCATCGGTGCCGCTCCAGGCGACCAGGGAGGGGTCCACGGGCGAGACTGTCGGGTTGGAGGCGTCGGTGGCGGCGCTCAGGTTCGTCACTCCCGACGACGACACGATCCCCACCCCGTCGGGGCCAGCCCCGACGAGCGTATCGAGAGAGTAGGTCGGGGGCACCGGGATCCCCTGCACATCCAGGACGTCACCGGACAGCGAGATGCGCACCTGCGACACGTCCGACACCTGGGTAAGGGTGCGGGTGAGCTCCCAGGCGAGGTTCGCACGCGCCCCCTCGGTCGCGGGCGCCACCGCGTTCAGCTCCACGCGAGCCACCCCGTCGACGACGTCGAGCCCCTGGGAGGGAACGGTCGTGCCCGCCGGGATTGCGTTCGCTGTGACCGGCGCGAGGGACTGACGCGGCCCTTCGACGAGGCCCGCGAGCAGATGGGAGGCCAGGCGTCGCGACGGGTACCAGCGAGGATCGGCGACCAGGTCCCCACCCTCTGTCGTCGGGAAGTAGAGATTGGCGAGGGAGAACGAGGCCGTGAAGGACGCCCGGCTCATGAGGACCATGTTTTCGGGGCTGTTGATGCGCCACTGTCCGTCTTCGCGCACGAGGCTGAAGGTGCGCGTCACGGTTGAGGCGGCCACGCGGGTCAGCACGCCCGACGCGTCGATGCTGGCCACGACGAGCACGGAGACCGTCACGTCCACCTCGGAACCGTTCTCGGATCCGGCGGTGACCGCGGGGGCCGCGTCCGTGTCGTAGATGAGGATTTCCGTCTCCGGCTGCCATGAACGCGCCGATGCTGCGCTCAGGAACAGGCGCGCGGTCGCGTAGTCATCCTGGGGGCCGGCGGCGCATGCCAGCAGGAAGTCGCTGACCAGGGTCGCGGCGTCCGCCCCATCGGAGGGCCCCTCGGCGGAAAACTGGATGCCGCTGCCGTCCCGAGCTGACACGTCGAAGGGCGCGGGGGCCGAGGAGGTGGGCAGGGAAGCGCATCCCGCAAGGGCCAGGCAGGCGGCAACGGCGAGTGACATCAGGCGGCGTCTCATTCGTCCTCCCACAGGGCCAGGGGGCGGCTGACGATCTCCTCGCCGGCGCGCTTGGGCAGGGTCATCAGGAAGGACGCGCCGCGCCCGGGTTCTCCGTACGCCTGCAGGTGCCCTCCGTGGATGGCAACGTCCTCAGTTGCGATCGCAAGGCCGAGGCCGGTACCGCCGGTCGTGCGGGCGCGGGCGGTGTCGGCGCGGTAGAAGCGGTCAAAGACGTGGTCGGCGACCTCCTGGGTCATGCCCACCCCGCGGTCGCGCACGCGGCATGCGACGTCTGTCTCGGTCGCGGCGAGCGTGATCGTCACGGGCGTGCCGTCGGCATGCTCGATCGCGTTGACGACGAGGTTACGGATGACGCGCTCGATACGGCGTTCGTCGATCTCGGCCGCGACGCGCGTGGGGGCAACAATGTCAACCGTGACGCCCTGGCGCTCGGCGAGATCGGCGCATGCCTCCACGACGCGAGTAACAATGGGGCGCAGGTCGCGATCCTCGGCATCCAGCAGGGCGCTGGCAGCGTCGTAGCGGGAGATCTCCAGCAGGTCGGCGAGCATCTGCTCCATGCGTTCGGTCTGGTCGTGCAGGAGCTCGGCGGATCGACGCGCGTGGGCTGGCAGTTCGTCGCGGTTGTCCCACACGATGTCCTCCGCCATGCGGATCGTCGTCAGCGGGGTGCGCAGCTCGTGGGAGACGTCGGAAACGAAGCGCTGTTGGAGCTTGGCCAGCTCGTCGTAGCGCGAGATCGTGTCCTGGAGCGAGGATGTCATCGCGTTGAAGGCGTGCCCAAGGTCGGCCATCTCGTCGTCCCCGTGCACGTCCACGCGCACGTCGAGGTCGCCCTTCGATGCCTTCGTCGCAGCTTGGGCGGTGACGCGCACGGGCAGCAAGAGGCGATGCAGCAGCGCGAACACACCTATCGGCAGGGCCACGATGATCGGAAGCGCGGAAAGGATGAGGACCCGCAGGACCACGTCGACCTGCGCCTGATCGGCGGACAGCGAGTAGAGAATGTAGAGCTCGTGCGTGCCCGCGCGGGGCAGCTGCACCTGGGTGCCGACGAGAATTCCGGGGACCACCTTGTCGGAGTCGCTGGAGCGGATGCCAACCGACTGCCACTGCGCGCCCCCGCTCGAGACCGCGGTGCGCATCTGCGGGGTGATGAGCGCGCGCATCTGCTCATCCTCGATCTGGTTAATGCGCAGCGAGGCCGTGGCCCCCTCGGAGCGCAGTAGCGCCACGTTCGTTGCGCCCGCGCCGGCCGCCGAGGCTTTGAGGGAGGCCAGCGCACCGCGCGCGGACTCCTGAACCTGCGCGGGAGACGAGGCCGTGGACGAGGAGAACACGGATTGCGCGGATGAGAAGCGCAGGGACGCGTCAGCCAGAATCGCGTCCTTGCGTGTCTCGAACATGGAGGTACGCAGCTGGGAGGCGATGATCACCCCAAAAACGAGGAGGATGACGAGCGCGGCGACCGTGATTGCCAGGGCGATGCGGGCGGACAGGGAATGCCGGATGCGCCTGGCGAGGTGCGAGGAGGCGAGAAGGGACCACGGCCTCGACGATGCGACGGCACGCGCCAGATCCTTGAGGGCGTCCCTACGCCCCTGCGCCGGCACGATACCCAACCCCGCGGACTGTCACGACCAGCTCGGGACGCTCCGGGTCGCGTTCAATCTTCGAACGAAGGCGCTGCACGTGAACGTTGACGAGCCTGGTATCGGCGGCATGACGGTAGCCCCACACCTGCTCGAGGAGTTCCTCGCGCGAGAACACCTTCCACGGCGAGCGCGCCAGGGTCACCAGCAAATCGAACTCCAGAGGAGTCAGTGCAATGACGCGCCCCTCACGCTTGACGATGTGGCCGGAAACATCGATCGACAGGTCCTGGAGAGCCAGGCCCTCATCGGCCTGCGAGTCCTCGCGACCGCGCAGGCGCGCACGCACGCGGGCCACGAGTTCCTTGGGCTTGAAGGGCTTGGGAACATAATCGTCGGCACCGGCCTCGAGACCCGTCACGACATCAGAGGTATCGGAACGGGCGGTCAACATAACGATCGGAGCATCCGAGACCCGACGGATCGCGCGGCACACGTCAAAGCCGTCCATGCCGGGCAGCATGACGTCCAGGAGGACCAGGTCCGGATTGTGTTCTTGAAATTGAGCCAACGCAGCGGATCCATCGGCACAGAAGAAGACGTCATAGCCCTCGTTCTGGAGGACAATGCCGATCATCTCAGCCAGGGCGACGTCGTCATCGACGACGAGGATGCGCGAACTCATATCACGATAGTGTCACGAAATCGTCACGAACGCAGGAGACTCGCGCAGCCATTCCTCAATTTCTCCCTGAGATAAGGTTTCGCGTCAGTTGCGCATATGGCAGGATGGACACTGTAGAAGCACCATCAACACGGAGGCATCAATGAGCTCCCCCTGGACCTCTCCCGATCCGTCCGCCCCCTACCAGGGTTGGACGCCCCAGCCCGGCGCACCGACGCCTCAGCAGGGCTACGGGGCACAGCCGGGATACACGCCCCCCCAGGCCCCCCAGGGATACGGAGCCCAGCAGGGCTACGCCGCACCCCAGGCCCCCGGCTACGGCGCGCAGCCGGGCTACAACGCGCAGCCCGCCTACGGCGCGCAGCCGGGCTACAACGCCCAGCCCGGGGCATCCGGCTACTCCACCACCAACCGGTGGGGATGGCAGGCCAAGCCCGGTATCATCCCCTTGCGCCCCCTGACGATCGGCGACCTATTCAGCGGCGCCTTCGAGGCGATCCGCTCCAACCCGAAGGTTCTCTTCGGCTTCACCATCGTCATTATGCTGCTCGTGTCGCTCATCGCCAGCGTGTCGATCCTGGTCTCAGGCCTCGGATACGAGTCCGTCATCAATGCTGAGAACGACCCCCAGGCACTCCAGCAAACGACGGAGAATTTCGCCAACGCCCTTCTCCTGCAGATGATTTCGAACTTGGTGCAATGGCTCTCCACGTTCGCGGGCACGAGCATCCTCACGGGCCTGCTGGCCGCGACGGTCTCCCAGATGACAGTCGGCAGGAATCTGACGTTGAGCGAGGCGTGGGCGATGACGCGCAAGCGACTCGGGTCGCTCATCGGCTCCTTCGCGTTGACCGCTCTCATCACGGCGGCTCCGATTGTCCTCTGGATCGTCGCTGTCTTCGCCTCGCTCGTCGTAGCGGCGGAGCACCGTGATTTGTGGTGGCTCTCTGCTCTCGCCTTCTTTGCAATTATCCCCATCTTCATCCTGATGTATTTCTTCCAGGTCAAGCTGCTGTTCGCCCCGATGTGCGCGGTGCTGGAAGAGATCGGTCCCGTCGCTTCGCTGAAGCGTTCCTGGTCGCTCGTCAAGGGTGAATTCTGGCCGACTCTCGGCCGATTCCTGCTGCTGAACCTCATCATCGGATTCATCGGTGGATTCGTGGGATTCGTCATCGGTCTCATCGGCAGCCTGGTCACGATGGCGGTGACGTCCGACCCCTCAAGCCCGATCGGCTTGGCGATCTCCATGTTCTTCGTCATGCTCGGCTCCGGGCTCCTGCTGCCCTTCTCTGCATCTTTCGAGACGCTCATGTACACGGATCTGCGCATCCGCAAGGAGAACTTCGCCGCAGTCCTCGCACAGGCAGGCGCGCAGCAGTAGTGATCGGCCTGCTTGCCTGCGATGCTCCGCTGACCCCCGATGAGGGGGAGGCGCACGAGTGGATCGTTGAGGAACTCTCTCACTCCGAGTACGCCAATGTTCCCAACCCCATCGCGCGCTGGCTCGCGTCGGTCATTAACTGGTTCACGGATGCCCTGTCTTGGAAGGGACAGGGCACTCCCCCGGTTTCCCTGATCTTCATGATCGTGGGAATCATCGCGATCGCCGCAATCATCATTGCGCTCATCCTCAACCCGATCCGACTCGCCAAGCGCGTCTCTCCCGCCGTGTTCGAGGAGGAGGCCAGCGAAACGGAGGCCCAGGCCTCGTTCGACGAGGCCGTGGCAGCCCAGGACTGGGACCTTGCCTACGTGTGGGCGTACCGTCTCATGGTGTTGGGCCTCGACGCTCAAGATGTCGTGACGTCCACGCCCGGATTGACGGCGCGCGAGGCGGCCCAGGCGGCGACGCGAGTTGCGCCCATGTTCGGCCCCCAGCTCGATCATTTTGCGCAGACTTTTGATCAGGTGCGCTACGGCCGCTCCGGCGTTTCATCCGATCAGGTTGAGGCGTTGCGCCGCTTCACCCCGGACCTCCTGCGCGCATGTCACGATGCGGAGGTGGCATCGTGAAAGCCAAACAGGTCGCTGTCGTCACCCCGACGGCGCGCGAGCGCTTCACCGCGGCACGTCCGATGATTATCATCGTCGTGTTCTCACTGCTGTTTGTGATCGTGGCCTCCATGCTGCCCAAGGCTGGGTACAACAACGCACCCGTCGGTATTCGGAACAAAGAGGGCGATGGGGCGCGCGCCCTCGCCCAGGTGCTGGGCGACCACGGTATCTCGGTACGCGAAGTGAACGCGCAGCAGGCCGCGTCAGTCGATGAGAACACAACCCTCGTCGTCATTTTCCCGGCACGCATGACGGACAGCATGGCTCAAGCAATCGAGACGCGTACGAACGTCGTCTACGTCGGCCTCGAAGAGGAACACGGGTCGCATTCCGCCTACCTCCAGGGCTTACGCTCCCAGCGCGAATACAGCAGCAAGACGTGGCTCACCCCCGGCTGCACCTCTGACATTGCGGACCGGACCCAGCATCTGCAGGCCTCGGACTACGTGCTGTCCGGCCCCGCCTCGGGATGGCATCTGTGCTTCTCCGACGACGGCAAGAACTACGCGTACGCCGAGCGCTCCGATTCTGACCGTTTCCGCGCTCTGATCCCCGATTCCCTGCGCCTGCGTAACCGTGCGATCACCGAGGGAGGAAACGCCGCGCTGGCGATCAACACGATCGGTCGGACTCCGAAGGTCGCATGGTATTCGCCGACCCGCTCCGATACTCCGACGGGCGCGTCCCAGGATGGGATGCCCACTTCCCCGTACCTCATGCCCGCTTTCCTCATGATCATCGCCGCCTGCCTGCTGGCGGGCCTCGCGCGTGGTCGCAGGCTCGGCCCACTGACCTCCGAGCGCCTCCCCATCGAGGTCCCGGCCTCCGAGACGCTCATCGGCAAGGCCCGCCTCATGCGTTCACAGCGCGCCTACGAGCACGCCGCCCAGGCGCTGCGTAGCTCCACGGCCTCGCGCATCGCGACCGCCCTGGGCGTTGCGCACACCGCCGACCGGGAAGCCCTCACTCACGCGATGGAACAGCGAGGCCTGCCCGCCTCGCGCTGCTCCGCCCTCCTGTGGGGTCCGCCCCCAACCTCCGAAAAGGCGCTCATCCGCCTCGCCAATGACCTCGACGCTCTCGAAAAGGAGATTCGCCATGACTAGCCCGATCCCCGGCCCCGCGCCCGAGGGCATGCCCCAGCCCAGCCCCATCCCCGCCGCGCCGCCGAACGGCTACGCTCCGCAGGGCGCACCGACCCCCTATGCACCCCAGGTGCAGGTCACCCCGCAGGGCGCCAACGCCTCGTTCTCTGCGCCCACCGGCGAGGGCTGGTCGGGCCGCGCGCTCAATGAGAACGAGAAGCGCACGCAGGAGGCGCTCCTTGCCTTGAAGGCGGAGATCGGCAAGGCGGTCGTCGGCCAGGACGCCGCGATCAGCGGACTCATCGTTGCCCTCGTCGCGGGCGGTCACGCGCTCCTCGAGGGCGTGCCCGGCGTCGCTAAGACGCTGCTCGTGCGCACCCTGTCGCGCGCCCTCGACGTGGACATGGCGCGTATCCAGTTCACCCCCGACCTCATGCCCGCCGATATCACGGGCTCGATGGTGTGGGACGCCGGCCGCTCCGAGTTCGTCTTCCGCGAGGGCCCCGTCTTCACGAACCTGCTGCTCGCGGACGAGATCAACCGTACGCCTCCGAAGACCCAGTCCGCTCTCCTGGAGTCGATGGAAGAACACACTGTCTCGATCGACGGCGAGACCCGTCAGCTCCCTGATCCTTTCATGGTGATTGCGACGCAGAACCCGGTTGAGTACGAGGGCACCTACCCGCTGCCCGAGGCCCAGCTCGACCGTTTCCTGATCAAGCTTGAGCTGCCGCTGCCGTCGCGTGAGGCCGAGATCGACATCATCGCGCGTCACCAGGCGGGCTTCAGCCCGATGGCGCTGGCCGAGGCCGGCATCCGCCCGGTCGCCAGCGCCACCGACATTCAGGCCGCCCATGCGGTCGCATCCCACGTTGAGGTCTCCCCGGCCGTCATGGCCTACCTCGTTGATCTGTGCCGCGCGACGCGCACCTCTCCCGCAGTGCGTCTGGGCGTGTCTCCCCGAGGCGCGACCGCGCTGCTGCGCACCTCGCGCGTGTGGGCGTTCCTCCAGGGCCGAGGCTTCGTCACCCCCGACGACGTCAAGACGATGGCTCCCGTGACGCTCGCACACCGCCTGGGTCTGCGTGCCGAGGCCAACCTCGAGGGCGTTACCGCCACGGACGTCATCACCGGTGTCCTCGCGGCCACCCCCGTACCCCGCTGAGTCCCCCGTGGTTATTTCAGCGCGTAGCGCGCTCCTCGTACTGGTCGGGCTCGTCCCCCTCGCCTTCGCCCCGTCCCGCGCCCTCGCGTGGGCGTGGTGCGGCCTCGTCGTGGCCGTGTGCCTCCTCGATGCCTTCGCCGCGCCCTCGCCGCGCACCCTGCGTCTCAGCCGAGACGTGACCGGGCCGATTCGCGCTGACCAGACCACCGAGTCTCGCCTGCGGCTGACGAACACGACGAAGCGCCACATGACCCTGGACGTGCGCGACGCGTGGCCCCCCTCCCTCAACCCGTCGCCGACGCGCCAGCGAGTGCGCGTGCGCCCAGGGCACCTCCGAGCGCGTCTCCACGGTGCTCGCCCCGAACCGGCGCGGCACCCGCCAGGCCGACGTCGTCACCATTCGCTCGTGGGGTCCCCTGCACCTGGGAGCGCGCCAGGTGAGCCCTGTCCGCTCCCCTCTCCCTGTCGGTGCTCCCCGAGTTCAAAGCGCGCGTCCTGCTGCCCTCGCGTCTGGCGCGCCTCCATGAGCTCGAAGGAACCACACCGACGACGCTGCGCGGCGCGGGAACCGAGTTCGATTCCCTGCGCTCCTACGTCGTGGGCGACGATCCGCGCGACATTGACTGGCGTGCTTCCGCCCGTTCGACAGAACTGATGGTGCGCCAGTGGAGGCCCGAACGCGACCGTCACGTCGTGATCGTCGTGGACTGTGGGCGTGCCTCCTCGGCGCTGCTCGGAGCCCCCGAGCACGAAGAGGTCGACTCGATCGCGCTGGGACGCGCCCCCCGCCTCGATTCCTCGATCGAAACCGCCCTGCTTCTCGCTGCCCTGGCAGACCGGGCGGGCGACAAGGTGCACCTCATCGTCCTCGACTCGGCCGTCCGCGCACGCGTGTCCGGTGTCCGAGGAGCCAAGGTCATCGAAACCCTGGCACACACGTTCACGGATATTTCTCCCCGCCTGGACGTCACCGACTGGTCCGAAATGGTCAGCACGGTCGAGCAGACCGTACATCATTCCGCCTTCGTCGTTATCGCAACGAAGATTCCGCCGGCCGGCATGGAAACCGAGTTCACCGACGCGTTAGCGCGCCTGAGCGACCGCCACACGGTGCTGGTTGCATCGGCGACCGATCCGGATGAAATCCGGGCGCGGGCGGGACGCGGGGACGCCGAGCAGGTGTTCCTTGCAGCCTCCGCCTCCCTCGCAGAACGATCTGACGAGGCGGGAGCCACCGACGCTCGCCTGGCCGGCGCGCTGACCGTGCGCGCCTCGGCGGGTCTGCTTCCCGCTCGGACGGCGGACCGCTACATCGAACTCAAGAAGAGCGGCCGACTCTAAGCCGGGCCCACTTCCCGCACGCGTTGACGCCGCGCGAGCCTCAGCCCGAGACGGGCTGGTAGTAGCCGGCGTCAATGCCGACGTCGGCGCTGGCACCCGCCTGGTGCGCGCGCCGCCCGAGGATGAGGATGTATGCCCACACGGCCCCCGTCATGAGGGCACCGAGGGTGATCTTAACGGCGTCAGGCAGGTCAGAGGGCGTCACAAAGCCCTCCAGGACGCCGGAGCCGGCCAGGAGGATGGCGCAGCCCGCCGCAGCCGTCATCGCGCCGCGAGCCGCCTGTCCGACGGCCTGGAAGCGCGTCATCGGACCGGGCACGAGCAGCGACCAGAAGACGCGCAGGCCCGCCGCGATCGAGATGAACACCGCAGTCAGCTCGGGAAGTCCGTGCGGCAGGATAAAACGGAAAAAGTGCCAGACTCCGCCGTAGCTGAAGACAATGGCCGTTGCCGTGCCGATGCTCGTGGCGTTCTCCCAGAGGATCCTCAGCGGGTAGACGCCCGTGATCCCCGTGGCCACACCCACCAGGGCAATCCAGGCATTATTGGCCCACACAGACAGACCAAACTCCGCGTTCGTGTCCTGGTGGTAGTACTCCACGAACGCGCTCTGAGCGTAGTACTTCAGCTGCTCGGGGGTACCCAGCTCGTTCATGACGTCTGGGTGACTCATCAAGTAATACGCTTGGACGCCGGCGATGGCGATGAACGCTGCCATCACGGCCAGGATCACCCAACGGATCCGGTAGAGCGTCAGCGGTAGGGACACCGTGAAGAAACGTGCGATAACGGCTCCGGACAGCCCTCCGGTGCCCGCGAGACGCCCGCGCGCGGCGGACAGGATGCGAGACAGCTCCGCAATCACGTCGGGATCGGGGTTGAGCGTGCGTACGCGCGCCAAGTCCGTCGTCGTCGAACGGTAGAGACGGTCGAATTCATCAATCTCATCGCCCGACAGCGAGCGCTGGCGCGTCAGCTGTTCCAGCCGTTTCCATTCCGTTTCGCCACTTACCCGCAGCACATCAATGTCCATTGGACTAGCGTGTCATATATGAGCACGCAACGCAGTCAATCGAGCGCCATTCAAGACGACTTTGTGCGCACAGCGAGGCAGTCACCCTGGACGTGACGCCGGCCTCGCCTCCGGAACGCTTCGCCGCCGCCGCCATGGATGCGACGACGTACTTCCTGTGCTTCGTCGTGCTGTTTCTCATGGCCATCAAGTTCACCTCGCCGTCCGCGTCGATGCAGCGCGTGATCGTGGTCGGCTTCACCGCGATGATGATGTTTTTCCTGCCGCTGGTGGTCGAGATCACGACACGTGGGCGTTCCTTCGGGAAGTGGGCATTTAACCTGCGGGTCGTACGCGACGACGGCGGTGCGATCACCGCCCGCCACAGCGCGGTGCGCGTCTCGACGGGCATTCTGGAGAACTGGGCGACGTTTGGCGGCCTGGCGGCACTCGCGGAGATCATGAGCTCGAAAGGCAAGCGCCTGGGCGATCTAGCGGCCGGGACGATGGTGTGCTCACAGGGCGCATCCGTCTTCTATCCGCCCCTCGTTCTGCCACCGGGCCTCGAAGACTGGGCGCGCACCGCGACGATCCTCCCCCCCTCGACGATGCCCTCGTCGCGGAGGCTCGTGCCTTCCTGCAGTCGAATCGGTCGTTGAAGACGGACATTCGAGCACAGGTCGCCGTCTCACTCGCGCAGCGCCTCTCGCGTCGCGTGCAGACGCCCCTCCCCGATGGTCTCCACCCGGAGGTTGTGATCGCGGCCGTGCTGGTGGCCCGCAGGGATCGCGACTGGGGGCGGGAGACTGAGCGCCGCTCGCGCGGCCAGGCCCGCTTCCACGAGGCGACGCAGGCTCGTTTCGGCCTGTAACCCCTAGTCGGTGCCCTCGGTGTCCGTGCCGTCAACGACGGTGAACTGGGCGCGGCGTCGCGCGTAGGGGCTCGACGGGTCGAGCGGGCTCGACGTGTCGGGGGTCCCCACGGAACGTGCGGGCCCGAACGGCCCGGTGGTCGGCTTGCGGGTCTCCTGAGGCGGTGCCGGGGCTGCCTGCGCCTCCTGGGCGACCCTGCGCACGGCGTCGACGAGCGCCGCGAGGTCATCCCCCCCGAGGGTGGAGCAGGTTCGAAGGTGGTTGCCAGACGGACGACCTGCCAGCCGAGCGGCGCGGTGAGGTTATGAGCGTGTTCGTCGCACAGGTCGTAAGAGTTAGGGTCGGCGACAGTCGCGAGGGGACCGACGACGACCGTCGAGTCGCGATAGTCGTACGTCAGGGTGGCGACGGCGACCGTGGAGCAGCCGGGCTTGGAGCAGTGGCGTTGGGCAATCACGCCCCTAAGAGTACGACACTCTGTGCCCGCATCGCCCGCTTCGGCGCGCCATACGCCTACCCTGAGGGGGTGTTTCCTACGCGCCGCCATGTCTTCAGTCGCGACCGCCACGGTCGCGGCCCGCGCGGTCCCCTGTTTTTCCCGGGGACTCCGGCGTGGCGGACGCGGCGTGAGGACTTTGATCTGATGGTCGGTGAGCTCGTCACTGAGCTCATTCGACGATGGCCGCAGGTGGCCACGATCGAGTTTGCCGTCGAGGATGTTCCGCCGTCGAATCCTGCTCCCTGGGAGTCTCACAACGTCGTCGTCGCGCGCATTTTCCCTGCGGATCGGCGTCGCGGTCTGCGCGATCGTATCGTCGTCTATCGTCTGCCGATCACGCTGCGGTGCGCGCCGGAGGAGGTCGCACTCATGACGCGCAGGGTGTTGATCGAACGCATCAGCCACATTCTGGCGCTGCCGCCGGACGAGATCGACGACGCGATGCGCTGAGCGGCGCTTCAGTTGGTGGTGCGGATGGCACCACTGACGGCGCTAATGCCTTCCGTGCCCACGTTCCACGTCGTGGTCATGCGCCCCACGGCCGTGTCCGCAGAGACGACGACGGCCGCCTGGATCGGAGAGTCCGCGCTGAGCGCTCCGCCGTTGTCGGGTAGATCCACGAGGGTGGGGATCCCGGGTGCAACGTAGATGGTGCGCCCGCCCACGCGCACGGCGACCGCTCCGGGCGTGGAGGCGGACGTACCGCTCGACTGTGCGTCCTCCTCGTCGCCGGACTGGCTTGTCCCGGACTGCCCGCCGCTCGGTGAGGGTGAGGCCCAAATGTCGGGGGTGGCGGTCGGGCTGGGGGCATCCGGTGAGGGGGTGCCTTGATCGTTCGACGAGGCCTGGGCGTCCGCAGGTGCGTAGAGCAGGAGGCTCGCGCGCACGTGAGTCACGCCAGAATTGGTGGCCTGAGACGTGGCGCGGATCGGCGTCGTGGAGAGAACGTGGCGCCCCATGCCCTCGATCTGGGTGGCACCAGGAATGGTCGCTTCAGTCAGAGCGGTGGCGGGGGTCGCGTTGGACCGCATGATCCAGGCGCTCGCTCGCTGCGCCCAGGGCGCGCCAAGGGTGATCGTCGTCGTCTGAGCCACGACCTCGTGGTCGGAGGTCACGATGAGCGTGATCGGGGTGGAGTCGCTGGACGCGCCGTCGAGTGGCATGTCGAGGGTGGTGCCTTCGGCGACCGTCGCCTCGCCTCCAGCCAGGGGGTGCACGCCGGTCGAATCGGCGACGGAGACGCTCACGTGAGCCTCTGCGACGGCGAGGCGAGGCGCAGCAGTGAGGTTCCCTTCGGGTCCACGCCGAGGATGGTTTGCGTGGTCGCTGGAACCACAGCGGACGCCAGGGTCGTGCCCTGCGGGATTTCGCCGTTCATGAGGGATGCCTGCGCCCAGGCGGCAACCCCTCCCCCCGTCGGCGCGCACGTGTACGGCCAGCGCGCTCTCGTCGGGGAACCACCCGGCGAGCAACACCGAGGCCGAGGAACGTGCCGGGACCGTGACCTGACGCGGTGCGGCGTTGAGCGGACCCGACGAGCCGTACCCATCGATGCTGACGACCGAGGCTGTGGGGCCGGGGTTGGACAGGATGAGAACCATGTCGGCACCCGCGGTGGTCGCGCCGGTCGCGATCCACTGGGATGTGCGAGCGGCCGCGCAGCCAACGGCGCTGAGGCCGGCGAGTTCGCCGCCGCCCTGACCGGCGAGGGTGAGGGCTGTCGGGATCACGCCGCCCTGACCGGTGACAGAAGCGGGTGCGGGAGACACGGGAGCCGTGGCCAGCGAGGACCAGGTGGTGCCCGCGGCGACGTTCGTGGTCTCAAAGGGGTCGATGATGCCGGAGGGACAAGCGAGCTGGACCTGGGAAGGGTGCGCGCTCTGTGCGGTACCTTCCACGGTGGCGGGAGCTGACGACACCCACATGGACGCCGAGGCCACAACCGCCGCGGCGATCCCCGCTCCCGTCAGGATCGTCAGGGAGTTGGTTGGGACGCTTCGTCATCTCTTCCTCCACGCGGATAGGGCGCTTGCTGCGGCGACGACCAGGCACACGCCGGAGGCGATCTGCCAGGGGATGACCCACCACGCGGCGTAGGTGAGCGTCAGGTGGCCTGCGGCGGGCATCTCGAAGGCCTGAGACCATCCGTCGGCTGCTTCAGTGGCGGCCAGGGCGGCACCGTCGACGGACGCGCGCCATCCGGAGTCAGCGCGCTCGGCGAGGATCAGAGTTCCGTCCGCATCAACGTCTCCGCTGACGCTGAGCTGGCTGCCGCCGACCGGGGTGGTCACGCCGGACGCAGATTCGACGCGGACGCGCGAAGGGGGCACGCCGTTCGGGCGCACGCGCCAGACGGTTCCCGAATTCGTGTCGCCGACCTTTTCGAGGCCGGAGGCGCGGTCGAGCCCGGAGGTGAGGGCCCGGGACCCGCTGGCACCCAGCGGCACAAGAATCGTGTCGATATCGTGGGCGGCCAGGGTCGCCACGGTCGCGTCGTCGGGGTAGACGACGAGGGTGTAGGCCGCCTGGGCGAACGACGCGGTTGCGGGGTCACGCAGGACTCCATCCGCAGCGCCGGAGCGCGCCTGGGCGAGGGCGAGGGCCCGCGTTGCCGGCGAGCCATCGGTCAGGGAGGGGCCCGAGCCGCGCCACAGGGACGCGTTCACCGTGCCGTTCGTGGGATCGCCGTCGAGGACGAGGGTGCGCCCCGCACGCGTCGAACGCTGGGCCTGCGCGGCGACGGCGGAGACGATCGGCGAGGACATCGGGGAAACGGTCGAGCGCTGGGCAAGCGTGAAGGTCGGGGTGTCCGCCGCATCGCCGCGTGCAGCAAAGGCGGAGACAGCCACGCCTCCTCCTGCTCCCAGCAGAACAAGCGCGGTCAGGGCACCGATCGCTCGCACGGCGAAGGAACGCGGCCCGTCCCATGCGGGACGCGAAGCCTCGGCCTCGTCTTCGCCTCCCGACCCGGATCGGGCGGCGAGCACGAGCAGGGCGCCGAAGGACAGGGACAGCGCAGGGGCGGTCCACGCGCTAGCGACGAACGCGCCGGAGATTCCCACGCCGATCTGCGAGGCTGCCCAGCCTGATGCGGCGGCCACGAAGGCTCCGCAGAACGCGAGTGCGGCGAAGCGTGTACGCAGGCGCAGGAGAGCAATGCCCGCGGCGGCGATCACGCCGGCTCCGATAATGCCCAGAGCAACGGCCTCGAGCGGCGTCGACGGCGCGGCGGGCATGCCGAGCATTGCCATCCACGAGTCGGCACGCGTGTAAGCGTGGACTCCCCCGCTCGTCGAGGCGAGCGCCGGCCATGCCGAGGGGCGCGCCGCGATCGAGACGTAGGTGGGGACGAGGAGGACGAGGGCGGGCAGCGCGACAAGGAGAGAACGACGCGAACGCCACGCCAGCAGAGCCGTAGCCAGCGGGAGCGTCCACGGGGCACAGCAGGACGCAACGACGAGGGCGAGAGCGGCGCATCCGCCGTTGATTCCGCGCGGGCGCAGCGGGGCCTCATCGACGCCGCCGGCACCTGCGACCAGCAGAGGCCTGGGCTGACCCCAAGCAGTATGCGACAAAGACCGGTGCCGCCGCGTGTGCGAGCGTCGCGGCGAGAACGCCGTGAGTGGCGCTCATGAGCAGCGAGGGGGCCACAGACCAGGCAAGAGAGACGAGGAAGCGCACACGCACAGACGAGGCGAGCACGCGCGAGGGAATCCAAGCCATCATCGCGGCAATCGGCGTCGACGCGACCAGCAGGAAGGTGGCGAGCGCTCCCGGGGTAATGCCCATGGGCGCGAATGGAGCGCTGAGAATCGCCATGAGGATCGTCAGCGGGTCAGCCCCGCCCGCGTATCCGTCTCCACCCGGGATCCATGCGGACCACGCGGCTTCCCACAGCTCGGCCCACGAGGAGGGCAGAGACACCCAGGCACCGCCCACGAGGCCACTCGCCGTGCCCCACCACTGCATGAGTGCGAGGGTGGCAGTCAGGATGAGAAGCCCCAGGGCAGTCGACGCCGAGCGGAAGCGGTAGCGCCGCATCGATGCGACGACGAGCGGATCGATCCGCTCTCCATGCTCGTCTTCGTCCACGCCCGCGGGTTCCTTGCGCAGCAAGGCGGGAGCCGTCTCAAGCGCGCGGAGGGCCGAGCGGGGAACTCGGCGCGAGTGAGCTGCGCGCGCACGTCCAGCCAGCAGGCGCGGGGTCGCGCCGATCAGAGATACGAGGGCACCGATTTCGGGGAGAGCCAGCGAGGCCCGGCCCGTCAGGATGCGTCCCAGGGCGCGGGCGGGGCTCCACACGAGGAGCCACAGCGCCAGGAACGGCAGGATGAGGGCGGGCACGGCCTTGCACCAGTTGTACATCTGGGCGTAGCGGCGCTTGCGGAACGATCCATCGGTCGCGTCGCCCCCATCGACGAGGGCGTCGGAGACATCCCCCGTCGGTTCGCTGTGGTCCGTGTCCGATGCGCCGTCGAGGCCGGAGTAGAGGGAGACGCGGGCATGACGCACGCGTGCCTTGGGGGCCACGATCACGCGATACCCGGCCAGGTGCAGGCGCCGCCCCAGGTCGAGGCCGTCGCCGAAGGGACCGAGCGCGGCATCGAATCCGCCGACGGCCTCGTAGGCCTCGGCGCTGATGAACAGCCCGGCGGTGCCGACGCCGAGGACGTCGCTCGTGCCATCGTGCTGACCCTGGTCGATGTCGTCATCGCCGATGCGCTCGAGTCGGCGGGCGCTGGCCGTGGCAAAGATTCCGAGTTCGAGGAGGCGGCTGCCGTCCCAGCTCATCTGCTTGACGCCGACAGCTCCGATGGTCTTGCCGACGGCGGCGGCCTGAATGAGCTCGTCGAGGCACTCGGGTTCGGGGGCGCTGTCCTCGTGTAGGATCCACCACCACTGCTCCGAGGCGAAAGGGGCACCCTGCGCCCGAGCGCGACGGATCGCGTCACCGAGGTTGCGGGCGCGGCCGACACGCACGAGCTCGGCACCGTCGGGAACTCGATCAGCGGGGAAGGGGGTGACGTGGCGTCCTGCGACGTCGATGATGGTCAACGAATGCGGGGCCACCGATTGATTCTCGATGGCCCGCAAAACGGACTGGGTGAGCGGCGCCTCTCCCCTTGTGACGAGGATCGCACCGATGGAGCGCTGCGTCGGACTCAACCGGCCATACGGCGCAGGCGCCGCCTCTCGCGCTCGGACATGCCACCCCAAATGCCAAAGCGCTCGTCGTTAGCCAGCGCGTATTCCAGGCATTCTTCGCGCACCTGGCAGGACTGACAAACAGCCTTAGCCTCGCGAGTGGAGCCACCCTTTTCAGGGAAAAATGCCTCGGGATCCGTCTGCGCACACAGGGCGTGCTGCTGCCACGCAAGGGGGCCGTCAATGCGGGCATACTGCGCCGCGTCGGCGTCCTCGGACCATTCCAGGGGCCCGTCACCGAAGATGTTCCACATTGCGGGAGCTCCTTATAACGAATCAATCAATACGAGAATTACACGCGTGTCGTTGTCGGAAGTCAAGCCGTTTCGCGATATTGAGACCTTTCCCGTAGCACTTGACCCAGCGGTAAAACAATGCCCAATTTCAAGGACTTCACAGTTACTAAGTACTTGGGTCGTCTGGGACCTTCGATATACTTGAAACCATGAACAATAAGTCCCTAGAAACTATGAGCAGGCTCACCCACTGTATCACAGTGATTAACGGATGGTCAGGTCCAGCACTCACCCAATACGGCCAGGAGCGGGTCGAACTGGGGGGACCCGTGGTTAGCCGGTGGTTAGCGAAGATAGCAAACTACCTGACAAACGAACTTGCGGCCGACCTGTTCGGCACGGGCGAAGCGACACCAACTCGCATCTACACGACTCTTCAACCCTGGCAGGACACCCTCTGGCAGATCGCAGCGCGCGCGATGGGATGGGAGGTACTCGATACACGACGCCCCCTCCCCGGAGACCTTTTCGTCTCCAATACTCTCGGTTCCGAAGCATCCGACGCATTGGACGCCGGGGCCCACGTGCTGGCACAACCGCCGCAGTACCTGTCGTTCGCATGGGATGGACCCCTGGACGGGGCTCTCGACGGCCTCGCGGAAATCGCCACCCAGCCGGATGCCCTCGTCGTCGACACTCCCCCGCTGCTCCTCCAGGCCCGCGACGAGGCACTGGCTGGGACCCGCCCGTCGGCGCCGGTTCAGGGCCGCCGCGTCGCGCTACTGTGGGACGTGCGCACGGGCGCGGGCCAAGTGCTGGATCAGTGGATGCAGGGACGCTCTGTCGTCGTCATCGATCCGCACGCCGTCTCGCCGGACAAGCTCCCCCACATTCTCACCACGGAGGACGCTGACGGAGGCCTCGTGACCTACCAGAGGTAGAAGGTCACCACACGCCCAGGACGCGCGCACCTGCGAGCTTGAGGCCCTCCACGCGGTCGCGGCGGATCTGCGTCCAGCGCAGGGCGAAGCGCAGCCTCAAGGCGACGCCCTGCGCCTCGAGCTCGTGCAGGATCGCGCGCAGCTGGCGCGCGCGGCGCTCGTCGAACGTGCCGACCTTCTGGGCGGCGCGGGCAGTCAGAATGAACTGGTTGCGATAGAAGCCGTTACGCAGCTTTGCCAGGCGGGCGTCGCGCGCCCCGGATCCGGAGTTTGCGCCCTGCACGTTGCCGCCATGCTGACGATATTCGAGTGTCGGCTCCTCGCCGATCACCCACGTGAGGCCGATTGAGCGGGCCAGCGCATACACATACCAGTCGTGCACGCCGATCTCACTGTAGTCGAGTCCCCTCAGCACGTCGACGAGGGCCTCGTGGGCCTTCGGGCTGAAGACGTAGGTGGAGCCGGGCCCCGCAGCCTCGAAGAGGAAGTCCCAGGCACGCTGGGGCTGCGACTTGCGAATGATGCGACGCTCCCCCACCACCCCGCCGGGCAGCAACTGGAAGGACGTGACATTCGAAGACACGACGTCGGCCCCGCGATCGGCCATGAGGGCCAGCTGGGAACTCAGCTTATCCTCGTGCCACACGTCATCCTGGTCGGTGAAGGCGACGTAGGAGCCGTCGGGGGCGTGCGTCGTGAAGAGGTGCAGGAAGTTGCCCGTCACGCCGGGGGTACCGTCACGCTGGGGCAGAACCGTGATCCGAGGGTCGGCCGCGGCACGCGCCTGAAGGTGCGCGCGCGTTCCATCGCTCGACGCGTCGTCGGACACGACGAGGCGGACCTCCACGCCCACCTGGGCGAGCACGGAGTCCACCTGTTCGTCGAGCCACGCCCCGCCCTCGGCCATCCCGTTGTAGGTGGCCATAAGGACGGTGACTCGGGGGCGAGGCACGGCCTCGTCTCGGGTCACGCGATCCAAGGACTCAGTGTCCTTCGGCGGCGTACTTCGCCTCGACGGCTTCCTTCAGGGGAGCCCACCACGCCTCGTTCTCGGTGTACCAGGCGATCGTGTCAGCCAGGCCGTCGCGGAAGTTCGTGAAGCGCGGCTCCCAGCCGAGCTCGGTGACCAGCTTGGAGTTGTCGATCGCGTAGCGCAGGTCATGGCCCGGACGGTCGCTCACGTGATCGAAGTCGTCAGGGGCGTAGCCCATCAGCTCGTTGAGGATGGCGACGACGTCGCGGTTGTTCGTCTCACCGTTCGCGCCGATCAGGTAGGTCTCGCCGATGCGGCCCTTCATGAGGATGTCCCACACGGCCGTGTTGTGGTCGCGCACGTGGATCCAGTCGCGCACGTTCAGGCCGTCGCCGTACAGGCGGGGGCGCACGCCGCGCAGGCGGTTCGTGATCATGCGGGGGATGAACTTCTCGATGTGCTGGTACGGGCCGTAGTTGTTCGAGCAGTTCGAAATCGTGGCCTCCACGCCGAAGGAACGCACCCACGCGCGCACCAGCAAGTCCGAGCCCGCCTTGGACGAGGAGTAGGGCGAGGAAGGGTTGTAGGGGGTGGTGGGGGTGAACTTCGCGGGATCGTCCAGCTCGAGGTCGCCGTAGACCTCGTCCGTGGAGATGTGGTGGAAGCGCACCTTGTGGCGGCGCACGGCCTCCAGCAGGGTGAAGGTGCCCACCAGGTTGGTCTGGATGAAGGGCGAGGGGTCGAGAAGGGAGTTGTCGTTGTGCGACTCGGCGGCGAAGTGCACGACCGCGTCGGCGCCGGCGACGACGCCGTCCACGAGGTCGGCGTCGGCGATGTCGCCCTCGACGACGCTCAGGCGAGCGGCAAGCTCGGCGGGCATATCGGTCAGGGAGGCACGGTTGCCCGCGTAGGTGAACTTGTCCAGGACGACGACGTCGACGTCCGGGTGGTCCTCCAGCAGCGTGTGAACGAAATTCGCTCCAATGAAGCCGGCACCGCCGGTCACAACGATTTTCATGAGGTCTTCTCCTTTGCGCGCCCGCAGGCGTCCGAGGGTGCTACTCACCCGATTCCTGCCCCTATTATGCCGTAGTTCTCACGCATTCCTCGCCACTGACCCCCACTTCCCCGTCGGATACGTCACTATTCGCCACGCTGGAGGACCGTTGAGGGGCCGTGCGACGCTGATAGATTGGACGTATCCCCCTACAGAAACGGACCCCTCGTGACTCGTCTCGTCCCCTCGCTCGCGATGCTTGCTCTCTGTGCTCTTGCCACGGCCTCGTGCTCCATGCCCGAGGACACCCAGAGCGCACAGTCGATGCCCGCGGCCTCCGTTTCCCCGGGAGAGCCCGGCCAGCCGTCGGGTTCGGCGATGCCGACCCTGCACGCGGCCTCCCCCGGCTGCGCGGCCATGGACGAGATCTTCACCGAGGCGCTCAACGGCTCCGAGACCGGCCAGGCCTACAAGTTGCTGGCGGCCAAGCGCTCGGGGGAAACCAACGCAGACGAGCGTCACCACGCGTGGGAGGCCTTCGCGGCCTCCTTCAAGAACGACTACTCCGACCGCCTCACCCAGGCGGCTACGGACGAGACCTCCAAGCAGGCCCTCGCTGCCCTCGCGGTCTACGTCGAGCGCAACGCGGCCCTCGACTCCGGCGAGATCCCCGAGTTCGCCGATCAGCAGGAGGCCGAGGAGGCCCTCAAGCGCGGCGAAAAGCCCGAGGTGAATCCCGCCTACACGCAGGCCCTCGCCGAGGCCACGAGCGCCCACGGGACGCTGACGACCCTGCATGCCCCACTGGCCCGTCGTGTTCTAACTTTCCTACGGTGTGACGCGCTTACTTTCGTGCGCCTGTCGTGTAAATTAGACCTATCCGTCCCACTCATCCGTCCCACTCAGATTGGTCCTCCATGTCACGTGCACACGCCGATAATTCGACTTCATTGACGACGCGATTCGCCTCCACTGCGGCAAGGCCGCTCGCACTCATCCTTCTCGTCGTCGGCATACTCGCGCTGGGTATGGGATGGGTTTTCGCATCCTCCCCCCGGTTCCTCCCCCGACGATGACTACCACCTCGTATCCACCTGGTGTCCTCGCCCCATCGAATCCTCTGGCTGCGAAACGACCACGATCGACGGGGACCTGTACGTCATGCCTCCCGTGCCCACGGCTTACTCCCAGTGCGAGGCTTTTAATCCCGCCGCCTCGCACGTATGCGGCTACAGGTACTCGGACGACGATACCTACCCTTCGTACCGGTACAACGACGGCCAGTATCCCTACGGCTTCTACCAGTTCCACCACCTTTTCGCCGGGCACAACGTCGAGCATTCAGTATGGGTGATGCGCTCCGTCAACGTCGCTATCCTCCTCATCCTCCTGGGTGCCATCCTCGCCTTCACGCGACCGGACCTGCGGGCCCTCATCGGCCTATCAGCGGTCGTGGCGTGGACTCCGATGGGCTTCTATTTCATCGCCTCCAACAACCCCACCTCGTGGGCGCTGACGGGCGTGTTCTGCTACGGAGCCGCTCTGTTCTCAACCCTGCACGCGAGTGGGTGGCGCCGCTGGACCCTCCTGGGTCTGATGGTTTTCTCCGCCTTGCTGTGCTACGGATCGCGCGGCGATGCCGCCTTCTACGTTTTCGTTGTCTCCCTGGGCATCCTGATCCTCGCGGCGACACGCAAACGCCTGCCCGAGATCGGCACGGCTACGGCGCTGAGCATCATTGGTATCTTGTGCATGTTTGCGACCGGACAGTCGCACCACCTCACCCAAACGGATCCCTCGGTGACCCGATACCAACGCCTCGAGGTCGCGATCCGTAATATCCGCGCTTTGCCCGACTATTTCGCCGGCTTTTTTGGTATGTCCGGCGGTCCCGGCTGGCGTGACACGCCCTTGCCCGGCTACACGACGATCGTCGCTCTCCTCGTCATGGGCGCAGTCCTCTTCTACGGCGCACGCACCATGAACCTGCGCAAGGCACTGGCTGCTTTCGTCGTCTTTGGCGCGATGGCGGGCATCCCGCTGCTGATCGCGACGCCTCCTGAATTCCCTAACATCGGCGCTTACCATCCACGCTACGCGCTTCCGCTCTTGGGCACGTGGCTGATTATCTGGCTCACCTCACACCACAAGAATGCCACTGTATCGAAGAGCCAGCTGACAATGTTCGTGCTCTTCCTCAGCGTTGCTGAAGCAGTCGCCATGCACACGACGATCGCCCGCTACGCTCATGGCCTCGAAAACATCAATGGGCTTGGTTGGATCGCGAAAGGCAACCTGAGTTTGGGCGTCGATTGGTGGTGGGCCGACATGCCGTTGACCCCGATGGTGCTGTGGTTCATCGCCTCGTTGGGCTACGTGACGGCGTTGACGTGCGGGGTGTACCTGGCGTGCACGCGCCCTCGCCTCGCCTGCGATTCCCACCCTGGTGCCTCCACCGCCGATGCGCAGGTGTGCGACACCGATACTCCTGACATCGACGCGTCCCTCGCCGCTCCTACCCCTACGAAGGATGATGCATAATGAGCCCAACAGTCACCATCGTCGTGCGCACGCGTAACCGCCCGGCGATGCTCACCCGTGCCCTCGCATCGATCGCTTCGCAGAGCTTCGACGACTACGAGGTCGTCATCGTCAACGACGCCGGCGACGAGGCCGAGGTCCGCGAGGTCGTGAAGAAGCAGAAGCGCGCCGTTCGTTCGAAGATCACGATCGTCACGAACGAGGTCTCCAACGGCCGCGAGGCCGCGCTCGAGTCTGGCCTGGCGGTGTCGCACAACCGCTACTACGCGGTCCACGACGATGACGACTCCTGGCACCCGCACTTCCTGAAGAAGACGGTCGCCTACCTGGACGAGCACCCCGAGGCGGGCGGCGTCGCCACCCGCTGTGAGATCGTCCGCGAGCGCGTGCGCGCCGACGGCACCTGCATCGAGATCGAGCGCGAGGTCCTGTCGACGGATAACTATGGCCTGTCCCTCGTGGACATGATGGTGGAGAACTACACGCCGCCGATCTCTCAGCTGATTCGGCGCGAGGTCGCCGACCGGGTCGGCCACTGGGACGGATCCCTGCAGACGCAGGCAGACTGGGACTTCAACCTTCGGCTGCTGGCTGCCTCCCCGGTTGGGTTCATCGACGGGGAGCCGCTGGCCTACTGGCACCACCGTGACACGATGGATGCGTCCCTGGGTAACTCCGTCGTCACGGACGCGTACCTGCACAAGTGGGACAACCTGCATATCCGCGACCGCTACCTGCGTGCCATGCTCGCGACGGAGGACCCTTCATCCCCGCACCTGGGCCAGGCTCTGCTGTCGGCGGAGTACTACCGCCGGATGCGCGAGGAGCTGGCGCGCGTGGATTCGGGCGTCCACTCCTCGCTGAATCTTGTGCACGTGAACTTGCTGAACACGATGACGGCCCTGCACGAGCAGGTACACGAGCTGCGCGGAGAGGTCAGTGCCCTGCACGAGCAGCTCGATGCCGGATTCGCCCTGCAGCGGTCGCTGCGCCGCACGGTGTCCCTGCCCAAGCGCATCCTGCGTCGCCTGCTGGGGCGCTGAGGAACACCTGTCTTAGACAGTCGGGCCGGCCGCGGAGCACTGCCGCGGCCGGCCCGCTTGCGTCTCTGGCCTAGGGGCAGCGGGCGCACGACGTCTGGCGTCATGCGGTCCCACCCGTATCCCGCGGTGATGTGCTGCATGCGGGCGGGACGCCCCATCCAGTCGGTGTGGACGATCATGTCGTCGCCCAGGTAGATGGCGACGTGCGTGACGGTGCCGCTCGTCGTGTAGAAGATGAGGTCACCGCGCTGGCGCTGGGCGAGGGGCACGTGCTGGAAGCGCGGGTATGCGTAGAGTTCCTGCGACGTACGGTAGGAGGGCCATGCGTGCTTGATGACGTCGATGGGCTGAGGATCGAGGCCGGCGGCGTAGAGGGATTGGAGGACCAGGCCTGAACAGTCGAATCCCTGGTCGTAGGGGCCCGCGCCGCCCCACGTGTAGGACGAGCCTGTCTGGTTCCACGCGTACCCGATCATGGCCTCAACGCGCTCGCTGCGCGTGGCCGTCAGGGGCAGGGGCGTGGCCTGGTACTGGTCGACGGTCCACGGGTAGCCAGTATCCATGGCATCCCAGGTGGCCTCGTCGACGACGCCGGTGACGGGCAGGCCTGCGCGCTGCTGGAAGTTCTTGACGGCGGCCACGAAGGGAGCGTCGACGGAGGCGAGCTTGTTGGAGTGCCACAGGCCGAGGCGCACCTGGGCGATGCGCACCTTGGTGCCGTTCATGCCCCAGGTGAGCGTGTTGGTCGCGTTCCCGAGGCCCGTGATGTGGTCGGTGGGCTGCAGGTAGCCGGCCGGAGCCTCGTAACCGCGCCACGCGCCCGAGGCGTCGAACTCGTAGCGGCGACCGTTCAGCTCCAGGGGCTCGGTGCGCATGATGCCGGTGTCGGGGTCGAGGTAGTACCACTGGCCCCCGTCTTTCAGCCAGCCGCCCATCTGGGCGCCGCTGGACGCGAAGTAGTGCCACCCGTCGTCCAGGTGCGCCCAGCCGGTGCGCATCGCACCCGACGAATCCAGGTAGTACCACGTGCCATCCACGCCGGTCATGCCGGTGCGCATGACGCCGCTGGCGGGGTCGAGGTAGTACCACTGGCCACCGTCTTTCAGCCAGCCTCCCGTCTGGGCGCCGCTGGACGCGAAGTAGTGCCACCCGTCGTCCAGGTGCGCCCAGCCGGTGCGCATCGCACCCGACGAATCCAGGTAGTACCACGTGCCATCCACGCCGGTCATGCCGGTGCGCATGACGCCGCTGGCGGGGTCGAGGTAGTACCACTGGCCACCGTCTTTCAGCCAGCCGCCGACGAGCGCTCCGGAGGGAGCCAGGAAGAACCAGTCTGCACCGTCGCGCAGCCAGCCGGTGGCCATGTATCCGCTGTCGTAGAAGTAGTAGCGGGTGCCCCCGATCCCCACCCACTGCGAGTGCGGGTACGTGCCGTCGGCTCGCCGCCACCACCAGCCGACCGAGTCACGTATCCACGTGCCCCGTCCGGTCTCATCGGGAGCGCCCATCGTCGGGGGTTCGTCGCTCTCCGACGAGGCCTGGGCCACCCGATCCTCATCGCTCGCTGCGGGGGCGGCGGGCTCGGGCGCGTCCGTGGCCTCGGGGCTGGGAGAGGCCGACGGTGCGGCCTGCGGGGCGGACTGGGCCGCGGTAGAGCCTTGCGCTGCGGACTGCGGTGCGGACTCATCCCCAGCGTCGGCGCGTGCCTGCGCGGGCAGGGCGATGAGCGCGAGGGCCAGGGCTGCGGTGAGGGCGCGCGTGTGCGCGCGACGGGCGAGCGTGGGTGTCGATGCCATGACAGTGCCTTGTCGCTGGAGAACAGTTCTCCCATAAGTGTAGGATGCCCGCCATACTGCGCGGGCGTGTTTGAGTCGGCAACTTGACAAAAAGCCGAGGCCCGGCGGACGTCCACCGCTGGGCCACGGGCATCGAACCCCGATGCGTCAGTCAGTCCTCGTTCTCGAGCTCGTCGGCCTGCTGGGCCTGTATGCGCGCGAGGTGTTCGTAGTCGGCGGCGCCGCGTCGGGGCACGTCACGCATCGGGCGTTCGGGCTCCAGGTGAGTGAAGGTGGCCCCCAGGTTCACGAGGCCGCCGGACTCCATGCCCGGGCCGGGCAGGACGTCGAAGCGGCGCGCCTTTTGCAGGGCGTCGATGACGCTGGTCATGTCCTGGTTCTGGATGGCCGCGGAGATCGTGTAGGCACCCGGGTTGAAGGTCAGACGCGGAATGTCGATGTCGAGGTGACCGGTGCCCGGCTCGATCGAGGTCGGCACGTAGCACGCGTCCATGCCGTGCAGGCCCCACACGAACACTCCCTCGCGGGTGTCGATGGAGGCACCGAAGACCGGGGACTCGACGCGCTCGTTCGCGCGGTAGTGCAGGCGCAGGCGAACCGGATCGCCCGGGTAGACGAGGGACGTGGGCTGACCGGACGCGGAGAGCAGCTCAATGCGCTCGATCATGGCCTCACCGCTGCCGAAGCGCGTGCCACCGCCCTCGACCTCGACGGCGTGGTGAGCGACGTCGGAGTAGGTGTCGATGACCTCGGCGGCCCCGCCCACGTCGACAAGCGTGCCGTGGTCCAGCCAGGCGGCCTGGTCGCAGAAGGTGCGCATCTGCTCGAGGCCGTGGGACACGACGACGACCGTACGCCCCTCATCCTTGAGTTGAGCGAACTTGTCCATGCACTTGTTCTGGAATTCCATGTCGCCCACGGCCAGGACCTCGTCGACGAGGAGGATATCCGGCTCGACGTGGATCGACACGGAGAAGCCCAGGCGCACATACATGCCCGAGGAGTAGTTCTTGACGGGCTGGTCGATGAAGCGCTCAACGCCGGAGAAGTCGATGATCGCGTCCAGCTTGGAGTCGATCTCCTTCTTGCTCATGCCCAGGATCGCGCCGTTGAGGTAGATGTTCTCGCGCCCCGACAGCTCGGGGTGGAAGCCGGAGCCGACCTCGAGCATGGCGGCCATGCGACCCGTCGAGGAGATCGAGCCCTTGTCCGGGGTGAGGATCTTCGCGATACATTTGAGCAGCGTCGACTTGCCCGAACCGTTGTGTCCGAGCAGGCCGAAGGTCTTGCCCTGCGGGATCTCGAAGGAGACATCGTCGAGGGCCCAGAACTCCTCGAACTGGGCGCGCGAGCGCTGCAGGAAAGCGCCCTTGAGGGACTGGTTACGGTTCTTGTAGATGCGGAAGCGCTTGGACACGCCCTCCACCGAAATCGCGTTCGTCATCAGAGTTCCTCCACGATTCGTGCCGAGAAGCGGCGGAAGATCAGCGAGCCGAGGCCGAAGACACCGAAGGCCCAGGCGGCGCAGCCGAGCCAGACCTGCCAGGACGGCATCGCGAAGCCGTACAGCGTCGAGCGGTAGGCCTCGAGGAAGAGCTCGGCGGGGTTGAGGCGGAAGATCGTGACGATCGGGAGGGGCTCTCCTCCCCAGGTCCACCCCTTGGCCGCCAGGTCGGTCTGGACCTTGTTGAGCATCGACAGGGAGAAGACGACGCCGGAGGCGTACATCCAGATCTGGTTGAAGATCTGCCACAGGTGCGAGATGTCGCGGAAGTAGACCGACGCGACCGACAGGATGAGGCCCATGCCGATCACGAACAGCATCGCGAGCAGGGTAATGACGATGACCGCAGGGATCATGAGCAGCACGCCGGGGCCTCCGGCGATGCACATGATGACGATGATGACGCCCAGCTCGAATGCGAAGTCGTAGGCCAGCGCCAGCACCGACGAGTAGATGAGGACCTGACGCGGGAAGTAGACCTTGGTGAGCAGGCCGGAGTTGCCTACGAGAGAGTCCATGCCTCGCTGGATGCCGCTCGACATGAAGTTCCAGGCGATGACGCCCACGCCGATCCACAGCGCGAAGGAAGACAGGCCCGAGTTCACGCCCTTGTCGGCCTCGCCGCGGAAGACGACACCAAAAATCAGCGCGTACACGGCGATCGTCGCGATCGGGTTGATGAAGGACCACAGGCGGCCGAGCGCGGTGCCCTTGAACTCCGAGGAGATCGAGCGCTGCGCCATGCGCACCGTCAGGTCGATGACCCGTTTCGTCTCAGACACGGCTACTCCCATCGCTTCTGTCGTGGTCAGGAAATCTATACTACTTGCCGACGGCCGGCGTGAGCGCGAGGTAGCACTGCGTGAACTCCACGATCACGACGCTGGGCTTGTAGGCCTTGATGAGGGCGGCGACGTCCGTCGGCTGCTCGGAGTCGAGGGCGTGGCCGACCTGGATCGTGTACTCGAAGGTCGCGGCCACGTCGGGTCCCAGGTTGTTGCCCTGGGAGTCACGCACGATGAGCGCGGTGCCGCGTCCATTCGGGTTGTAGGTGAGGGCCGGCTTGTTGAGGAAGTCAACGGGGTTGGCCAGGGACACCTCGGGGGCGGCCGTCACCTCGGCCAGGCGCGCGGCGGTGTCGGCCAGCTCGTCACGGGATTCCAGCTGCAGCAGGTGGACGTTGCCGGGGTCCTGGTCGTAGGTGGGGACCGCCCATGGGCCCGTCTGTGCGGGGGCGCCCAGGGCCTCGTATTCGTTGGGGGCGTCCACGCCACTCACGCCAGACGGCGTCAGGGAGGGCAGATCCCCGAGCTGCGGGTTGACGGCGGCCAGGCACGACAGCGTCTGGTTCCAGGCCACGTGAGCGGCGTAGGGCGACCAGTGGGGGTTGACCGCCGAGTACAGCGGCGCCTCGCTCCCCTCGCGGGCCTCGCGCAGTCCCTCACGCACGTCCACCCACGCGTGAGTGGGCAGCGCCGAACGCATGAGATCCAGGGAGGTCGTGCCCATCAGCGGGTCGGCCCACTGGGGCAGCTTGTCGGAGTAGACGTCCCACGTAGCCGGGGCGGGCATGAACAGCGCGGTCGCGCCCTGTTCACTCGCGGCGGCCTCGATGCCGCTCATGTAGCGGTCCCACGCGCTCACCTGCTCGGGAGTGGGGCGCGCGCGGCCCACTGCCTGCGAGAAGTTCGAGTTGAAGACGTCGGAGAGGAACAGGTAGCCATCGCGACCCCGAACGTAGGTGGTCACGCCGGTCATGGAGTGATCGAACGAGGCCTGGGCGGCATCGGTGGGCAGGTCATCCGCCGTACCGGCGACGCCGGGCGTCCACGGGCCCACGTCGGCGCGCGGGGTGGGCGCGCAGACCTCGGGCAGGGACTGGGGCGTGGTGCGCGCGAAGGACGAGGCCTGGGCGGCCGGTGCCGCGGCTGGCTGAGGAGAGGTGGAGAGCCCGGGCTCGTCGCTCGCCCTTCATGGATCGGATCTTGTGGAAGGCGCCGCGGGGCCGCGCGGTACGCCGGCTGAGAGCGTTGCCCAGTCGGGGTACGCACCATGATGTTGGTCTTGACGGCACCCAGCAGGTTCGGGACCGCGCCCATGCGCGCCTTGAGGAAGGGCACCTGGTCGATCGCGAGGCGGGCATCATCGACGAGGTCGCGGCCAGCTTGTACTCGAGGTAGCCGTGGTACACGCCCGCCCACTTCGGGGGTCATGACGGGGCGCACGTAGTAGCCGCGCGACAGGGACCGCGTAGGCCAGGAGCCGCTCGATGACGTGGGCCAGGGAGCCGTCCTTGTAGCCGCCTTTCCTCGGGGAAGTCCTCGGGGACGAGACCCGCGCCGGTCAACAGAGACAGTGCCTCCGGGCGCGCGATAAACATGGAGCCGTAGGGGCCAGCGGCTGGTGGTCGTCGAAGGGGACGGTGATGCCGACCTTCTTCGCGAACTCGCGGGCGGGGCCTCGGTTCGCGAACCACGCGTGGCCCATCGTCGGGTAGCCCATGTGCGGCATGGGCGCGATCGCCATGCCCAGGCCCGGGTGGGCAGCGAACTCCCGCGAGGATGCCGGCCACGTGATCGGAGGAGGCCAGCAGGTTGTCGTAGAGGTGCTGCTTGAAGAGCTGGGCGGCGTTGTAGTCGTCCTGGACGGACTTCTTGAGTGGATCTTCACGACGATGTCGTACTCGCCTGCAGGTCAGCACGTCGCCACAGTCCACCAGGAACGCGCCGATGTCGCGCCCGCGGTTGGAGGACACGACGCGCACGTCGGCGTCCACGCCTCGTTCCTGGGCGCGCGCCTCGATGAGGGCCTTGTTCTCCCTCGTTCGAGGTCGTGGCCACCAGGTGGTAGCCCTCCGGCAGGACGACTCAGGCGGTCGAGGATCTCGTCGGCCATATCGGCGTAGAAAATGTGGGCGACCGCGAGGACCTTCAGGGAGGCGGCAGCGTCCAGGGTGGCCTGGTCGGCGCGTGGAGAGATGACGGTCGTCAGGCCCGCGTTGGTCACGAGGTCACGCGGACGCGAGGTGCGCGCGAGGTTCGTGAGGATCAGGTCGGTGTCGTAGCCGGCCTTTTCCGCCAGCTCCAGCATGTCCGCGCCGATGATCGCGTGGCGGTCCAGGTAGAGCGGGTCGTGGAAGAGGTTGCGGCGCTTGAGAATCGGGCAGCCGTCCGCGAGCAGCATCGACGCGTTGTCGAAGACGGGGTTGCGCGAGGGGTAGTCCTCCGCGGGTAGGCCACGACGTGCGTGTAGCCGAGGTTGCCGAAGTACTCCGTGAAGCGCGACTCGTGCCACTGGATCGAGTCGTTGTAGGAACGAATCGGCGGCATCTCGTCCCAGTACTTGCGGAAGTCCGGGGAGCTGAGCAGCGGGTTGCGCACGGCAATCCAGTGGGACTGGATGTGGCGCGGCATGCGGGTGGCCGCCAGGAAGGGGTGGGGGCGCACCTCGTCGTGTTCGGTGATGCCCCAGAAGTCCACCGCTCCGGCGGCGTCCACGCGGTCGAAGAGGTTCTTCCACGGGTTGACGGGCGCGAAGAAGGTGTAGTTGAAGAGGATCAACTCGTCGATCTGGCCGAGGCGGTCCCAGCCGAAGCGGGCGATGCCGTCGCGGTATCCGCCCACATCGAAGCCGGTGTTTTTCGCGCTCGAAGACCTCGGTGGCACCCGTGAGGAGGCGCTCCCGAGCGGTGTCGTCCAGAGGAGAGTTGGAGACGACGAGGATCTCGTCGAGGTACTCGCGCAGCGAGGTCAGGCACTCCACGATGTAGTCGTCGACGAGGCCCTGGGGATCAAAGAACAGGAAAATACCGGCGCGCTTCACGGCCTTACTCCCCCAGTACCGTCGACGGTGGCCAGGATCTGGCGGATCTTCGTGGCATCTCCCCACACGCCGGGCGAATCGTAGGGACGATCCGGGAACGCCCCGTACTCGAGGGTAGATATCCAGGTCGTTCTCGCTGGATGTAGGCCTCGACGCGGTCGGCGAGGCTCACGGGCTCACCGCTGCAGATATTGATGATGCCGTCGATCTCGTCCTGGAGACCGTGGCCGCGATCTGGTATGCCAGCTCCTGGATGGAGATGAAGTCGTAGAGGTTCTTGCCCGTGGTGAAGGGGAAGGTCTTTTGCCTTCCTGGGCGGCGGCCAGGGAGCTTGGAGAAGATCGAGGAGCCGTGCGCGTCGTCGCCGACGATGTAGTGAGCCGCGCAGCCACTGCATGGTCGCGCCATGCTTGTCGGTCAGCAGCGTCGTGATCTGTCGCAGCGCGTTCTTGGAGATGCCGTACAGCGAGGCGGGGTTGCACGCGGAGTTTTCGTCGATGGGGCCTTCCCAGTAGCCGACCTCGTGCATGGAACCCATGACGGCCAGGGTGGGTGCAGCCGCCCCTCGAGGAGGTTCTCGATGAAGCGGTAGTGGGCAGGGCAGGGTCCTCGATGTGGGCCGGCGAGTTGTGCACGAAGCCGTCACGCCACGCGAGGTGCAGGACCACGTCCGGGCGTCCGAGCTGGTCGTAAATGTCAGCGTCGCCGCTGAAAATCTGGGTGTCGATGCGACGCGCACGCTCGTCGACACCGTCGAGGCGGAAGTCGACGACACTGACGTCGAGGCCGCGCTCCAGCAGGGCATGAACAATGTGGCGGCCAATGTAGCCACCGGCTCCGGTAACGAGGACAGTCTTCACCATGTCAGCCAGTCTATCAAGGCGTAGGCGCTACGCAGCTCCCGCCCCGCGTTGTGTGCCGTGACGCACCCACCGGCCCCGCCCTCGTTCCCGGGTCGATGGGCTAGGGAACGCGAGGCGGTGCGGTGGTGCAGCGCGCGAGGGCAGGGCGAGGAGCCCCTGGAGGACTCGCGCGCGACGGCCCCGCCCACCCGAGCGCACTACCCGCGCAATCGAGCGTGCGATGGCTCGCGCGACGACGCCCCACGGGGCGTGCTGGGCGGCGACGATGATGCGGTTGCGGGCGTTGACCCGCAGGAACATGGGCGAGGACGTGCCCGAGGAGGCGGCGTGCTCGTGGTCGACGACGGCCCCTGCTGGAAAACGCACCTCGTACCCGGCCTCGCGCAGCTTGTAGGACAGGTCCGTGTCCTCGTAGTACATGAACAGGTCGGTGCGCACTCCCCCGACGGCTCGCCACGCGGCGGCGTCGATGGCGCAGGCGCCGCCGCACAGGCCGAAGACCTCGGGGGCGGGCAGCGGGGAGTCTGCAGGGGTCCAGCCACGAACGGTCGTAGCCGTTGCCGGCCGGATCGACCTCGTTGCCGGTGGAGTTAATGAGGACCTGGCCGCCGCTCTCACCGTCGGCGACGCGCGCGTCCAACGGCTGCCGTCGCGGGCGACGAGGAACTCCGTGTCCGAGGTGTGGAGGGACGCCAGCTGCCCGTCAGGAGGATGAGCGCGGTCGTGGCGCCCACGCCCTCGCCCAGGGGAGCCAGGAGCGCGTCGAGGAAGCCGTCGCGCACGGTCGCGTCGTTGTTGAGCAGGACAACGGCATCTTCGCTCAGGCCGGCCGCTCCTGCCATGACGCCGGCGCCGAAGCCGTCGTTCGTCCCGGCGTTCACGAGGGACACGCGCGCGGGATCGGCGGCACCGCGCAGCTCGCCCAGGCCCCTCGCGCAGGACGGTCAGGGGAGTCGTCGTCGGATCCGTTGTCGACGATGACGAGGTGGTCCCTCTGCCCCATCTGCGGGGCGACCGAGTGCGCCGCGCGCAGGGTGAGCGGTGCATTCTTCCAGTTGACGAGGATGACTCTCGCGCTGCGCGCCCTCATCGCGCACCCGCCAGGGACGCGTAGACGGCGGCGTGTGCGGCGGCGGAGGCCTCCCACGTGTAGTCGCGGGCGCGCTCGATGCCGGCGGCGGCGAGGCGGTCGTGCTCGCTTCCGGCGGCGGCTTCGAGGGCCTGCGCCAAGGCCGAGGCGTCGGTGGCGCGGGACGAGGAGGCCGGCGTCGTGCCAGTAATCTCCGCCATGCAGGTATCCGCGCTGGTCACGACGGGTGTTCCCGTGCGCCATGGCCTCGAGGACGGGCAGGCCGAATCCTCCCACAGCGAGGGGAAGGTGAAGACGCGTGCGCCTGCGTAGGCTGCGGCCAGGTCGGCGTCGTCGAGGCGCCCCAGGACGTGGACGCGTTCGCGTGGCAGGGGGCGCGTCGGTAGGGGTCGCTTCCCCCATCCGGCGGGTCCGACGAGGACGAGGTCGAGGTCGGTGCCGCGCAGCTGCTCGTAGGCGGCCAGGAGGGTGGCTAGGTTCTTGCGGGGCTCGCGGGTGCCGACCCACAGGACGTAGGGGCGCGCAGGCCGTGGCGGACTCGGAACTCCTCCACCTGCGCATCAGTGACGGGCGTGTGGCTCAAGCCGTGCGGGATGACGGTAATGCGGGAGGCATCCAGGCCCGCTTCGATGCAGTCATCGGCGGTGGCCTGCGAGGGCACGATGATGGCGTCGGCTCGCTTCCTCGTGATCTCGAGGGCGCGGTGAAAGTAGGCGGAGCCGTGGGCCGTGAAGTGGTCGGGATCGCGCAGGAAGGCGACGTCGTGGACGGTAACTGCCAGGGGACGGGAGGTCGGCGGGATCGCCCACGTGGTCGCGTGAATGACGTCGGGGTCCCCGACGAGGCCGTGGTCAGCAGGCGGTCAACGCTGGGAGTGCCGAGCCGGTCCCAGGCGGCGTAGAGGGCGCGCCGGGGCAGGGCGCAGGACAGGACGGGGATCGTCAGGCCCACGTCGGCGGGGCTGGGGCTCGCTGGCGCTGTGTCTGGCGTTGATGCCGACGGCGCGCACGCCCAGCAGGGGCCAGGCGGGAGGCGACCTCGATGATGTACCGGCCGGACCCTCCCGGGGACCGGCTGCCACATTTGCTCGACGACCATTCCAACATTGACGCTCATGCGTCCAGGGTAGTTCACGGGCGCGCGGGGCGGGAACAAAAGTATCCGCACGCGCAAAATGGCATACGATAAGGGGAATAGTTGTTGCTCCCGACCCAATGGGGATGATCGTGGCCCACTTCGTTTCTCACTCGCATCCGATCCGCGTCCTGATGGACGGCACCGCAATCCCCGCAGACCTGGGCGGCGTCGGCCGCCACGTGGACGACCTGGTGCCGGAGCTGGTGGAGCAGGGCGTGGACCTGACGATGGCGGTCCAGGAGCGCGACGCCGAGCATTTCGCGCTCCGTCTGCCTTCGGCGCGCATCATCCCGATTTCGCGGCGCTTCGAGTCCCGTCCCGCGCGCATGGCGTGGGAGCAGACGGGCTTGCCCAAGCTGATCCGCAAGGTCCGCCCCTGACGTCCTGCATTCCCCGCACTACACGTCCCCTGCAGTTCCCGGGTGTCCCCGTGGTCATTACACTGCACGACGCGACGTTCTTCTCCCACCCGCAGGCGCACTCGCGCCCTCAAGCAACGTTTTTTTCTCCACTGCGATCCGCCGCGCGATTCGCCGCGCGGACGCCCTCGTGGTTCCTTCCCTGGCCACGCGCGACGAGACCATCAAGTACGCGGGCGGGGATCCCTCGCAGTTCTACGTGGCCTATCACGGCGTGGATCGGACGATCTTCCACCCGGTTTCCGACGCCGAGCGCGAGCGTGTCAAGGTGTCTTTGGGCCTGGAGGGGCGCGACTACATCGGCTTCCTGGGCACGCTGGAGCCCCGTAAGAACGTGCCGAACCTGGTGCGCGGCTGGGTCAAGGCCGTCTCCCGACCGCTCTGAATCCGCCGGCTCTGGTCCTGGCCGGCGGCAAGGGGTGGGACGAGGACATCGACCCGGCCCCTGGCCGCGGTGCCCGAGCACCTGACGGTCCTGCGCCCCGGCTACCTGCCCCTCGAGGACCTGCCCGGTTTCCTGTCGGGCTGCGTCATTTTGGCCTACCCCTCGATCGCCGAGGGCTTCGGCCTCGCCTGTCTTGGAGGCGATGAGCTGCGGCGCTGCGACGCTGACGACTCGTCTGACTTCTCTGCCGGAGGTCGGCGGCGACGCCGTCGCCTACTGCGACATCGACCCCTGATCTCGATCGCCTGCAGCCCCTGGTGGAGCTGCTGGATGACCCCCTCGCCGCGAGGCGTTGGGAGCCGCGGCGATTCCCGCGCGCCGACGAGTTCACGTGGGCCCGCGCCGCGTCCGTCCACATCGACGCATTCCGCGCTGCTGCGCGTTCCTGAAAAGAAGGAGGAAGTACAGATGGTTCCTGAAAAAGAAGGAGGAAGTACAGATGAACGCTGTGCGCGTGGAGCGTGCCAACGAGGCGGAACCCGAGAAGGTGGAGTCGGCCCTCGTCGCGTCCAAAGGCTCCTCGGCGTGGCCGGGCGAACACGGCCGCCCCTTCCCTTCTTGCTGTTCTCATCCTCATCGTCGCGGGTGATCACATCCCGCGCTCGCGTGGGTTGTCGCCTCCCCGTGGGCGCCTCACCCGACGAGGATTACCATCTTGGCGCAATGTGGTGTCCACCTCCCGTGGACGAAACAGGTTGCCAGATCGGCACAAAAGAACGGACAAAAGGCCGTTATCGTGCCCCAGACTCTGGCGAAAGAAAAACGTCACCCTGCTACGCCTTTGAGCACGATAATTCGGCGCGCTGCACCTTCGCGTACTCGGACGATCTGACGGCTACGACCCTGCGGTGGGATGACGGCAACTACCCGTGGGGCTACTACCAGTTTGCGCACCTGTTCGTCCAGCATTCGACGAATCGGGCGGTGTTGGCATTGCGGGTTTTCAATACACTCTTGGCGATCGGACTGCTCGGCGCGATTATTGCCTTGGCCGACTCGGAGCTACGAAGCGCGATCAGCGTCGCGCTAACCATCGCGTGGCTACCAATGGGCTTCTATTTCATCGCAAGCATGAACCCTCCTCGTGGGCGATCAGCGGCACTTTTGCCTTCGCTTCCGCCATGTTGGCAGCCACACGGTCAGCAGGGCCGCGCCGGGCTGGTCTGATTGCCCTGCGCCCTGGCTGGCGCGGTTTTTGGCGTGCACGTCGCGCGGCGACAGCGCCTTCTTCCTTTTCGTCGTCACGGTCGCTCTGGCCTTTGCCGTTCCGCTACGGCGCCGCATCATTCCCGAGGCCGTGGTGGCCTCAATTGCCTCTGTAGTCGGCGTTGTGATCATGCTTCGCACGAATGTGTCGTCGAAACTGGTGCCGGTTGAGGCGAGTGCCGCCACTGTCGGGCGCCGCGCGATTCTCCTGAAGAATCTGGCGGGGATTCCCGGACTATTTGAGGGTTTTGTCGGCTACCGCCTGGAGACGGGGTGGAATGACGTGACTTACCAGGGCGGGGTGAGGCGAACAGCACTGGCGATTGTTATTGTGCTCATCTGTTGGGCCCTGGCGCATCTGTCAGTGGCGTCGGGCACTGTCAGCGTTGGTCGTCCTCGGTGCAATCGTCGGTGTTCCTGTCACGATCGGCGTGCAGGGGCCGTTTCAACAATGTGGAGATCTATCAGCCCCGCCATATGTTGCCGCTCTTCGCTGTGTTTTTGTTGATGCTTCTGGCACCCAGCCCCGCTCGCTCCGATCATCACCGTCGGGGCATTGGTGCCCATGCCGTGCGTCCCCTTCCGGGATTTTCGGACGCCTGTGCGTGGGCGTTGTCGCAACGCTTTTGGGGCCCTGACGTACGCCCGCGCTCTCACCTCATCATTGAGCGCTACGCGTTCGGCTGGAACCCTGCAGAGGTACCCGATTGATCTGTCCACACGCAACGGAGCACGGGATACGAGTGGTGGTGGCCGGGGGCCCCAATCGGCCCGATGGCGGTGTGGATCATCGCCTCACTTTGCGCTTGCGTCGCCGTCGCACTGATGCTCTATCTGTGGAATCAATCTGCGATCCGGGAGCGTATCGAGGAACAATAAAACTCACAGCCAAAAACGTTCGCAAAGTTCTCATTCGATGCTATGATCGAACACGCAGTAGAATTTAATGCTTGCGAACGAAAGGTGATTGCATGCCTTCGACAAACGTCGGCACGCTCAGCGAGCCCCAATTCAACATTCTGACCGCCCTGGCCGCGGCCAATTCCCCTCACGCAGCGAGCGCTGTCGGAGGCCACCGGCATGAGCCTGGGGCGCGTCAACACCGCCACCCGCGAGTGCGAGGCCGCCGGCTACATCAACGAGCGCGCGATCAACGACGCGGGCCGCGAAGCCCTGAGCCCCTACCGCGTCACGGGTGCCGTCATCATGGCCGCGGGCCTGTCCTCGCGCTTCGCGCCCATCAGCTACGAGCGCCCCTAGGGGAACGCTCAAGGTGCGCGGCGAGATCCTCGTCGAGCGTCAGATCCGCCAGCTCCACGAAGCCGGCATCACGAACATCACGCTGGTCGTGGGCTATAAGAAGGAATACTTCTTCTACCTGGCCGACAAGCACGACGTCGACATCGTCGTCAACCGCGAATACGCCACGCGCAACAACAACGGCTCACTCTGGCTCGTCAAGGACCGCCTGGACAACACCTACGTGTGCTCCTCGGACGACTACTTCACCACCAACCCCTTCGAGCCCCTACGTGTACAAGTCCTACTACTCGGCGAACTACGTCGAGGGTCCCACCGACGAGTGGTGCATCAAGACGGGTCCGGGCGACCGCATCACGGGCGCGACAGTGGGCGGCAAGGACGCGTGGGTCATGCTCGGCCACGTCTATTTCGACCGCGTCTTCTCCGCGAAGTTCCGCGAGATCCTCGAGCAGGTCTACCACCCTGCCCGAGACGGTGTCGAAGCTCTGGGAGTCCATCTACCTGGATCACATCAAGTCCTTCGACATGGTGATCCGGCGCTACCCCTGACGGCATCATCCACGAGTTCGACTCGGTCGACGAGCTGCGCAACTTCGATCCCCTGTTCATGGAGAACGTGGACTCTGAGGTCTTCGACCACATCGTCGAGACTCTGGGCTGCGCAAAGTCGGAGATCCGCGACTTCTACCCCCTCAAGCAGGGGCATCACGAACCTGTCGTGCCACTTCGCGGTGGGCGACGACGAGTACGTCTACCGCCATCCGGGGATCGGCACAGAGAGATCGTGGACCGCAGCGCTGAGTTCGCTGGCTTTGCGCCCTAGCCGCCGAACTCGGCATCGACGATACCTTCATCACGGGCGACCCGGCGGCGGGATGGAAGCTCTCACGCTTCGTGCGCGACGTGCGCAACCTGGACGTAACCCGCCCTGAGGAACTGAAAGCGGCCATGGAGATGGACCGTGCGCTGACACGTCCGGTCGCGTCCTGGACCGCTCCCTTCGATTTCGTGACCGAAGGCTTGCGCTACGAGGGTCTCCTGAAGACCTTCGGCCCGATTGATGTCCCCGGCTACTTTGAGCTGCGCGACAAGGTCCTGCGCCCTCAAGGCTTTCGCGGACGCGGACGGGTTCGAGGTCGTCCCCTCGCACAACGACTTCTTCCCCCCGAACTTCCTGGTGGATAACGATGGCAACATCAGCCTCATCGACTGGGAGTATGCGGGTATGTCGGACATGGCCGCCGACTTCGGAACGATGACCGTGTGCACGGCGGAGATGACCCGCGAGCGCGCTCACGCCGCCCTGGAGTTCTACCTGGGTCACGCCCCCAGCGAGGCCGAGGAGCGCCACTTCTTCGCCTACGAGGTCTTCGCGGGCTGGTGCTGGTACCTGTGGGCACTGGTCAAGGAAGCCGAGGGCGACGACGTGGGCGAATGGCTCTACATCTACTACTCGCACGCGACGCGTACGATCGATTCCCTGCTCGCTTCGTACGAGGCCACCTCGACCTCGGGCGCGCAGGTCTCCCAGGAGGGTGAGCTGGCATGAAAACTCAACACGGCGGCAAGCGTTACGGTATTTTCTCGGGTGTCCTGTGGGGCCTCGACACGGTCGTGCTGGCGATCGCCCTGGCCATGATTCCGTTCGCCGACTTCGGCCAGTCGGCGCTGGCGGGTGCGGTCCTGCACGACGTTGCGTGCGCCGTAATCCTGGTGGTCTACATGGCGATTCGAGGCCGCCTGAAGGACACCGTGGCGGCTGCGCACGCGCCCGGGCAAGTCGGTGATCGCGGCAGCTCTCCTGGGTGGCCCGATCGGTATGAGCGGCTACCTCATCGCCATCGACAACATCGGCCCCGGCCTGACCGCGATCATCTCAACGTTCTACCCGGCGCTCGGCACCCTGCTGGCGTTCGTTCTCTCGAAGGGAGCGCATGGCTCCGCGTCAGATCATTGCCCTCCTGGTCGCGCTCGGCGCGATCGTGGCGACGGGCTGGTCGGCGACGGCGGAGCCCATCGAGGGGCGGCAACGCGATCCTAGGGCGTCGCCGGCGCCCTGGCCTGCGTGATCGGCTGGGGTTCCGAGGCCGTCATCCTCACGTGGGGTATGCGCGACGAGGCCGTGGATAACGAGGTGGCCCTCCAGATCCGCGAAACGACCTCGGCGGTGGTCTACCTGTTCGTCGTGGCACCGATCGCGGGAGTCTTCGGCTCACGCTGCATTCGCTGGCCCACCTGTCGGCGGGGCATGGTGGCTCTCGCCGGTCTGGCAGGCACGGCCTCGTACCTGTTCTACTACAAGGTCCCTGTCGGCCATCGGCGCATCGCGAGGCATGGCCCTGAATATCTCCTACTCGGCGTGGGCGATTATCTTCGCCCTGGTGTTGCAGGGCACGGTACCCACGGCCACGCAGGTCGTCTGCTGCGTCGTCATCCTGGTGGGCACCGTCCTGGCGGCGACTCCTCGTGGGGTGATCTACTTCCCAGGGCGCGCGGGTCGCGTCAGCGACAACAAGGCGTGAGACATGGCTGCGGGCGCGCATGCGCCCACCAGCTTTCCGCACCCGGAGGACTTGCGGACGACGCCCCCAGCGACCCTGCGCAAGGTCCATATGCTGCTGACCCTACATCCTGTCGGAGTTCGACCGGGTGTGCGAGGAGATCGGCGTGACCTACGCGTCTACGGCGGCAGCGCGATCGGTGCCGTGCGTCACGGTGGTTTTATTCCGTGGGACGACGACATCGACGTCTGCATGGTCCGCGAGGACTACGAGCTTTTCCCGCGCGAGGCACCAGCCTCCTGTCGGAGGGTTTCCGGATCGACAACCAGGCCAGCACGCCGCGCTATCACCCTGTTGTTCTCCAAGCTTGGCCTGAGGGGACCGTGTTTCGTTCCCAGGGCGAAGTCAACCCCTGATTACACGCCGCCAATCTTCTTGGACATTTTCCCATTGGACACTGTGCCCGAGGATGAGAAGCGTTTCCGTTCGATGCCGCCGCACCTGGTGGTGGGGACGCCTCCCTTCCTGTCGGGTATTCCGACCCCGAGCTTGCCCGGCATGGTGGCGTGGAGCGCTCGCTCGTGCACGCGGTGACGCGCACGGTGAATCTGGCGCTGCGTGCCACGCAGATATCCCCGCGCGGCCTGTACGCCCGGTGGGAGAAGGCCGCGCGGGCGGCGGAGGGCGAGCAGACGGGTACCTACGCCGATTTCACGATGCGTGACCCGTGGAATTGGATCGTGCACCGCGACGAGTTTGTGCCGACGCGCCGCGTTCCTTTCGAGACGATCGAGGCGTCGATCCCTCACGACGTGGAGGCACTGTTGACGCGTGGATACGGCGACTACATGCAGCTGCCTCCCCGAGAAGCGCTACAACCACGAGGCAGCGGTCATCGACTTTTGGCCCCTACGCCGAGTCCCTCTAGGCTCAGCCCCCTGACGATCGGAGACACATGAGCGCCGCAGACCCGCAACCCCTGGCAGCCATTCAGCGCGCACCAAGCGGTGCCTCGCCGAGACCGATCGCGTGCGCCCTCCTCGACCTGCGCTACGTCGCCTACGGCGGCACGGCATCGGAGCTGTGCGCCACCAGGGCTTCATCCCGTGGGACGACGACGGGAAGTGTGCATGCCGCGGGCAGATTACGAGCGTTTCATCGCCGAGGCCCCGCCCTCCCTCGGGGACGAGTTCTTTATCGCCTCCCGCCACTCACCCCAATCTACCCTGATCAGCTTTGGGGTGCTGGGCTTGAAAGGCTCGAGTTCGTCTCGAAAGGTCGCGGAGGACCGCTCCTTCCGCATGCCGATCGGCGTGGACCTGTTCGTCCTGGATGAGATCGCGGATGACCCGGCCGCTTCCGCGCCCACTGGGGCATGCGGGCGCTGCGCGTCAACGAGGCATCGCTGTACAGACGCTGGCTGCGCGCCGCCCCTCATGGGCCGCGAGAACCTGCAGAAAGGAGGCCGACGGCTCGATCCTGTTCGGCGATTTTTCGACGCGCGATCCGCTTCGCTGGAGCGCTACCGAGGCCGAGCTCTTCCCGGCTCGCTCCGTCCCCTTCGAGGACATCACGGTGCGCATCGGCCGCTTACGACGTCGTGCTCACGCGCGGCTACGGGGGATTACATGCGCATTCCGGATCCCGAAGATCGGGTGACCCACGAGCCCTTCCACATCGTTTTCGGGCCGAATGATCCGAGGCCCGAGGCCACAGAGGAGGCCGGCGCGTGAGCGAGAAGGACACCATGGCCCCGTCCTTCCTGACGCGCATACCACCGGCGACGCGCAGGTCGTGGCCACCGAGGAGGCCCTCGAGTCGCGCGGCCAGCTGGGGCGCGACTACCTGCTGGAACACGGCCGCCTCCTCATGTCGAGCCTCGCCGTGGTCATCATGGGCGTGGCGATCATGCGTTCGGGCGCGACGGATTCCTTTGCGCGCGCCCAGTACGGCCTGTTCACCCTGGCGTTGGCAATCGGCCAGCAGTACCAGACGGTGGGCCTGTACGAGGTGCGCACCTTCCACATGACGGACGTGCGGCGACGCTTCGATTTTGGAACCCACCTGTCCACGAGGCTGTTGACTTGCCTCGTGATGGTGAGCCTGATCCTGCTCCACCTGTGGAACCCTCGACGAAGGATCCCCTATCCCGCGTTCACGGTCATCGCGGCGATGGCTCTCCTGCGCGTTTCGACGCCTTCGAGGACGTGTACTACTCGAGTTTCAGCGCCCCGGGCGCTGACATCGCGGGCAAGGCCTGCTTCGCCCGCATTTTCACGACGACGTTCCCTGTGGTCGGGCCTGTACTGGTCACGCAGGATCTGCTCTCGCCACGCTCGTCACCTCGCGGTCACCTGCGTGGTGCTCGTAGGCTTTACGGCCCGCCGCGCGCGCGGCCTGTTCTCACTGCTACCCTCGTTCAATCGACGAGGCATCGGCGGGATCCCTGTGGGAATGCCTGCCCCTGTTCATCGCCGCGTTCCTTAACCAGTACCTGGCCAACGCTCCGCGCTTCGCGATCCACGCGAGCCTCGGCGACGAGGGAGCTGGGCGTTTCGCGATCATCTACATGCCCGCGGTCGCGATCAACATGCTGTCGCTGTTCGTCTTCCGCCCCTGCTCACCCGCATGGCGCTGCGCTGGGCCGAGGGCAAACGCGGGAGTTTTTCGCGATCGTTCGCCGCGGCCTCCTGACGACCGCGCTCGCGTTCGTCCTCGTCGCGCTCGTCACCTACGTGATCGGCGCGCCTCCTCACCCTCGTGTTCGGCACGGACGTGTCCAACTATGTGCCTGAGCTGATGGTGCTCGTCCCTCGGTGGTGCCCCTCAACGCCGCCGGCGTCATCCTCTACTACGCGCTGGCGACCATGCGCCGCCTGCGCGGTCCTCGTCGCGTTCCTGATCGCGGGAGGGATCGCCTACGTCGCGGCCGCGCCGCTCGTGCGCTCCTTCGCCATGATGGGCGCATCCCTCGCTCATGCTTCAACCATGGCCCTGCCCTCGCGGCGCTCTTCGTCGTCGTTCATGCTCATCCCCCGTCCGCAACGCGCCCACCGAAACGGAGTCCGTCAATGGCTGACCGCCTCATCCCCCTGTCAAGGTTGCCATCTTCATGGAGTTCTTCCTGCCCTACCTGGGCGGCATCGAACGCTACCAGGACCGCCTGAGCGAGCAGCTGAGGCTTCTCGGCTACGACGCTCTTCATCGTCACGTCCCCTGCACGACGAGTCGCCGCCTCGTTCTCGAGGACAAGGACGGCCTGCGCATCTACCGCCTGCCCACCATGGGCATCTTCAAGCAGCGCTACCCCTTCTTCAAGCGCGACGCCCGCTTCAAGGAAACGATGGCCGCCGTCGAGGCTGAAAAATGCGGACTTCTACATCGTCAACACGCGTTTCCACCTCACCAGCCTGCTCGGCGCACGCCTCGCACACCGCCTAGGCCGCCCCTGTCGCGCTCATCGAGCACGGCACCGCGCACACGAGCGTGGGCAACCCCGTGCTGGACTACTTCGGCAGCATCTACGAGCACGGCCTGACCCACTTCGTCAAGAAGCACGTGACCTCCCTACTACGGGGTGTCACGCAACTGCAACAAGTGGCTGCGCCACTCGGGATCGAGGCCTCGGGCGTGTGGTACAACGCGGTGACGCCGGAGGATACGGCCGTGGCGGACGACCGCTACGAGCGCGAGTGGCCGCGAGGCCGCGATGACCTCGAGATCGTCATTTCTCACGCGGGGCGCTCATCGCTGAAAAAGGGCATCGTCGCACTGCTGGACGCCTTCGCACGTCTGCGCGCCGAACTGCCGGACGTCCCATTGCGCCTGGCCGTCGCCGGATCTGGCCCCATCGAAGACGAGCTGCACGAACGCTACGGGTCGGATCCGGCTGTGTCGTTCCTGGAAAGCTGGATTTCCCGCCGTCATGAGCCTGTACCGCCGCTCCGACGTGTTCGTCTACCCGTCCATGTACCCCCGAGGGCCTGCCCACCTCGATCCTCGAGGCAGCCCCTGGGCGATTGCGCGATCGTGGCGACGCCTCGCGGCGGCACCGAGGAGGTCATCACCTCCCGCGCTCGGATGGATCGTGGACGGCCGCACATCCGCCGAGCTCTCGGATGCGCTCGTCCCCGCCCTGCGCGAGGCTGTCACCGACCCGGTGCGTCGCGCGTCCTGCGCGGCGGCTGTGGGCGCACGCGTACGCGAGCACTTCACGTGGCGAGTCCGTGGCCCGCGAGGTCGCCTCCGTCATCGACGAGGCCGTGGCGCACTAAGCGTTGATAATCGTTGCCCTGGGGCTGCTCTGTGTGCCGGTGGGCGGCGGCCCGCCCGCGAGATCGCCACACGCGAGCTCCGCTCGGAGTGCTCGATCTCGAGGCCCTGCCCCTGGCCCTGCCACCGCCCACCGGCACCGCAGCCACCTTCACCCCTGCAGGCCTCGCACCACCCTCCAGTCGGGCGGCTACTACCACCTGGCCCCTGCCACCGCCCAGCGGCACCGCAGCCACCTTCACCCCGCAGGCCTCGCGCCACCCTCCAGTCGGCGGCCACTACCACCTGATCCTGCCGCCACCCACCGGCGTCGCAGCAACCCTCAAGCCCGCAGGCCTCGCGCTCATCCAATCGGATGACAATGGGGTTTGCAGCATTAGGAGCTCACTGCCGGCGTGTCGCCGGCGTGTCGGGGTTCTAATGGCGCTATTCCCCCACCTGCATGTCACCTGGGCAGCAGGCCGGGACCAACAGCACTCACCCTCAGCTCCTCCACACGACGACCACCGTCTCTCCTCACCTAGCGACGCAACATCACGACGATACTCCGGCGTAAAACGACGACGAGTTCCCCATGACAAGCACCTCACTCTCCGCAGGCACACACCCGCTTCACGAAGCGTCAACAACACCAGCCTAAGCACAAAAATAAATGGAGGGTGGGCGTCTGCGCCCACCCTCCACTGCGGAGTTGTCAGACTCAGGCGTTCGTCGGGAAGTTCATCCCGACGTAGCCAACCTTCTCGCCACGCTTGGGCCAACGGGTCGTGACGACCTTGGCCTTCGTGTGAAAGCGCACGCCCTCAGGGGCCATGGATGTGGGTGTCGCCCAGCAGCGACTCCTTTCCAGCCGCCGAAAGAGTAGTAGGCGACAGGAACCGGGATCGGCACGTTGACGCCGACCATGCCGGCCTCGACATCGACCACGAAAGTGGCGGGCAGTATCACCGTCGGAGGTGAAGATCGCGGAGCCATTGCCGAACTCGGAGGAGTTGACGATCTCGATGGCTTCTTCGTGGGTGTCGGCGTGCGACGACCAGGACCGGACCGAAAAACCTCTTCGCAGTAGACGCTCAGGTCGCGGTCCACATTGTCGATGATCGTGGGGCCAGCCAGAAGCCATCCGCATACTCCTCACCCTCGGGGACGGTAGCCGCGGCCGTCGAGGACAACGTTCGCACCCTTCGCCCTCGGCCTCGTCGATCCACTTGGTAATGCGCTCCTGGGAGGAACGGGTGATGACCGGACCCATCTCGGAGGCCGGGTCGGTGCCAGGGCCGACGACGATCTTCTCGGCGCGAGCCTGATCGCGGGAACCAGCTTCTCCTCAACACCGCCGACGGCGACAATCACAGGCAGGGGCCATGCAGCGCTGGCCGGCCGCACCGAAGGCGCCGGCGCTGATGTGCTGCGCGGCGAACTCGATGTCCGCGTCGGGCATGACGATCGCGTGATTGTTTGCGCCACCCAGAGCCTGGACGCGCTTGCCGTGGGCCACGCCCGTGTCCTGCACGATGTGGGCGACCGGGGTGGAGCCGACGAAGGAGATAGCATCGATGCCGGGGTGGGTGAGGATGTCGGTAACCAGGTGACGGTCGCCGGCGATGACGTTGAACAGGCCGTCGGGCAGGCCCGCCTCCTTGTAGAGGCGAGCAATGATCAGCGAGGCGCTGGGAACGGTCGAGGCAACCTTGAGGATGAAGGCGTTGCCAGTGGCCAGGGCGACCGGGTGCATCCACATGGGGACCATGGCCGGGAAGTTGAAGGGGCAGATGCCGGCGACGACGCCGACAGGGCTGGCGCAGGGTGTGCACATCCACGCCGGTCGAGGCCTGGTCGGTGAACTCGCCCTTGAGGGCGGCGTTGATGCCACAGGCGAAGTCGATGGTCTCGCGGCCGCGGGCGATCTCGCCGAGAGCGTCGCCGTGGGTCTTGCCGCCCTCGCGCACGATGGCGTCGGCGATCTCATCCTGGTGCTCGATGACGAGCTGGCGGAACTTGAACATGATGTCCACGCGCTTGGCCAGGGCGGTGCGGCCCCATTCCTTCTGCGCGTTGCGGGCGATCTCGACGACACGGTCGAGGCAATGCTTGTCGGCGAGGGCGAGCTGGTCGACGACCTTGCCCGTGGCGGGGGTTTTTCGACGCCGATGGTCTTCTCGGAGTGAGCGACGTACTCTTCACCGTTGACCCACAGGTTGATTGTCATTGGTTTTACCTTTCTTCCCATTCATCCACGAATGGCGAAACATCTTTGTTAGGGACAAATGGTAGCATGTTTCCTGCGACCAATGTCGCGATATCCGCAATACCGGCACATACAGGGACACAGATTGTCCCGTCTATCGGACACGCGCCCATCGCAACTCCCCGAACGAGGCCATGGCCGGGCCTGCCCTCATCGCGGACGTTTTCTCACGCCACGCCTCGTCACCACCGAGCAACAGGGGCGGCCCCGGACTACATCCGGGGCCGCCCACGCCACGCGCCGACGCATCACAGGTAGTGGCGCTGCGGCTTGCGATCGTTCTGGTAGTCCTCGTACGCACGCTGCGTCGACTCGAGCACGGACACCTCCGAGATCGCCACATCCCACCAGGAGGATCCGGGCGGGTTGGGGCCCATCAGGTCGGTCTCGATGTGGATCATGGTCGCGCGATCCGAGGCAGCGGCAGTCTTGTAGGCCTCCTTGAACTCATCGATCGTGTGGACCTCGATCACGTCGATGCCCCACGAACGTGCGTTCGCCGCGATGTCCACGCCAGCGATCGTGTCCGTGTCCTCCAGGTGAGAGCCGGTCCCACGCTGGCGGTACTTCGTGCCGAAGCGCTGGGAGCCCGCGCGACTCGGACAGGGCACCGATCGACGCGAAAGCCGTAGTTCTGCAGCAGGACGTAGATGACCTTGATACCCTCCTGGGCGACCGTGGCCAGCTCCATCGGGCAGCATCTGGTAGGTGCCGTCGCCGACGATCGAGACGACCTCGGACTGCGGACGCGCCAGCTTGACGCCCATGGCGGCCGGGACCTCGTAGCCCATGCAGGAGAATGCGTACTCGACGTGGTACTGGACGGGGGTCTTGGCCTGCCACAGGGCCTGCAGGTCGCCGGGCATCGAGCCGGCGGCGTTGATGACCACGTCCTCGTCGCCCATGAGCTCGTTGAGGGCGCCGAAGACCCTCGGTCTGCGCGGGCAGCGGGGCGTTGCCCACGTGGTAGCACTGCTCGACCTTGGCGGCCCAGGCCTCGCGCTCGGCGGCGATCTCGGCGGTGTAGGCCTCGTCGACGCGGTAGTCGGCCAGCTCCTCGGTCAGCGCCACGAGCGCCTCGCGCGCGTCGGCCACGACCATCTCGGCGCTCTGCTTGGCGGCGTCGAAGGGCGTGATGTTGATGTTGACGAAGGAGACGTCGGGATTCTTGAACTGCGTCTTCGAGGCCGTGGTGAAGTCGGAGTAGCGCGTGCCCACGCCGATGATCAGGTCGGCCTTGTCGGCGAGGTGGTTGCCCGAGTCGCCGCCGGTGGAGCCGACGCCGCCCACGGAGCAGGGGTGATCGCAGTTGATGGCACCCTTACCGGCCTGCGTGTCGGCGACCGGGATGCCTGTCGCGGCCGCGAATGCGCGCAGCTCCTCGGAGGCCTCGGAGTAGATGGTGCCGCCGCCGGCGATGATGAGGGGGCGCTTGGCGGCGCGGATCTTGGCGACCGCGCGCTCGAGGGCGGCGCGCTCGGCTGGGGACGGCGCACGTGCCACACGCGCTTGGCGAAGAACTCGATCGGCCAGTCGTAGGCCTCAGCCTGAACGTCCTGGGGCAGAGCGATCGTCACGGCACCGGTCTCAGCCGGATCGGTCAGGACGCGCATGCCGTTCAGGAGCGAGGGAATCAGCTGCTCGGGACGGTTGATGCGGTCGAAGAAGCGCGACACGGGGCGGAACGCGTCGTTGACGGTCACGTCGAGCGAGGTCGGATCCTCGAGCTGCTGGAGGACCGGGTCCGGGATGCGGGTCGCGAACTGGTCGGAGGGGAAGATGAGGACGGGCAGGCGGTTGGTTGTCGCCGTCGCAGCACCGGTCACCATGTTGAGCGAGCCGGGGGCCGATCGACGCGGTCGTCATCCAGGTCTGCAGGCGGTTCGTCGTCTTGGCGAATGCCGTGGCCGCGTGGACGGCACCCTGCTCGTTGCGGGGGCATGATGTAGGGGCATCGGGTTTTCACCCTCGGCGGGCGCGATCTCGTTCTGCAGCAGGGCCTGACCGATGCCGGCGACGTTACCGTGGCCGAAGATGCCGAAGGCGCCCGCGATGAGGCGGTGTTCGACGCCGTCGCGCTCGGTGTACTGGTTGGACAGGAAGCGAATGATTGCCTGTGCGACCGTCAGGCGCACGGTTCCCTTATAGGCTTCTTTGCTCATGGGTTGTCCTTTCGGGACTGTCTTACTTGTTCATGGGGAGTCGGGGGTCCACTTCCTGGTTTTCCCAGGTCGCACGGATCCAGTGGTGCGCCGGATCGTCGGGGGCAAGCCACACGAGGTCCTCGTTCGGGCCGGCCATGACGTTCAGGTAGTACATGTCGTAGCCGGGGGCCGCGACGCAGGGGCCGTGGTAGCCGTGGGGCACGAGGGCGACGTCACCGTCGTGGACCTCGCAGCACAGGTCGATCGGGCGGCCGGGGCTGCCGTAGGTGCGGTGCAGGCCAAAGCCCTTGGATCCCTCGGGGCCGTCTTCGATCTCGAAGTAGTAGATCTCTTCGAGCTCGCGCTCGTCCTCGGAGTCCTGCTCGTGCTTGTGGGCTGGGTAGGAGGACCAGTTACCGCCGGGGTGATGACCTCGCAGGCCAGCAGGGTGGGAGGTGGTGACGCCCTCGACGGCGAGGGAGTAGTTGTTGACCTGGCGCGAGCAGTCGCTGGCGCCGCGCAGGTCGACGCGGACCTGGCTCTTGGGGTAGTAGGCGACGTCGATGTCGCGGGTGGCGATCGCGGAGGGAAGGCGAAGCGGCCCCCGTCAGCGGAGGTGATGGTCAGGGCTCTTGCCGCGCCCCGACGTACAGGTAGTCGGTGACGCCGGAGAAGACGCCGCGGCGACCCTCCAGCTCGTAGATCTGCCCGTCGACCTCGACGGTCGCGCCCCCGGCGAGGGGCAGGACGAGGAGCTCGGCCTCGCCGGTCTCGACGACCTGGGAGGCACCGGCCTCGAGAACGAGGACGCGCAGACCCGAGAAGGCCCAACCGGCACGCTGGGGGTCAATGTCGACGGTGAAATTGCCGTGGCCGGAGGAGCCGGCGGGAACGTAAATGTCGGGAAGAGTCATCGTAGTCTCCTGAAAGTTGGGCATCGGTGCCGCTGGATTGAAAAAGGGGGACGAGGCTGGGGCGAGTCGGGTGGGTTACGGGAGGACCCCCGTTTCGACGAAGGCGTGCAGCTGCTCGAGGGTCGGGCATCGCTGTCGAGCATTCGATATGCAAACACACGTAGGCTCCCGCGGCCGAGGCGTAACGGATCGTGCGCTCGAGGTCCCACCCTTCGACGAGGCCGTGGATGAGCGCGCCTCCGAAGGCGTCCCCGCACCGAGTCCGTTGACGACGTCCACGTCCCAGGCGTCGACCCACACGCGCTCGTCGGCGGTCTTGGCGAGGGTTCCCCGGGGCCCCTGCTTGACGATCGCGAGCTTGACGCCCCGTTCGAGGAGGGCGTCGGCTGCTCATCGGGATCGGAGACGCCGACGGCCATCTCGCATTCCCTGGCGGTTACCGACGGCGACGTCCACGCGGGACAGGACGGCTGCGACGCGCGAACGCGCCTGGGCCATGCCGCTCCACAGATTGGAGCGGTAGTCGAGGTCGAGGATCGTCACGCCGTTGGAGCGGTCGCGGTGATCGAGGGCGCGCAGGTGCAGGCCGAAGGAGGAGTCGCGCGACAGGCCGGTCACGGTGAACCAGAAGATTCCGGCTCGCTCAACGGCGTCCCAATCCACCTGGTCCTCCCTCAGCTCCAGGTCCGGCGCGCTGGGCTCACGGTAGAAGTAGAGCGGGAAGGAGTCCGGCGGGAAAAAGCTCGGCGAAGGTCACGGGGGTGTGGAGTCGCGCACGGTGACGACGTGGTCGGAGGAGACGCCCAGGCGCTCCAGCTCCCGGGTCACGAAACGGCCGAAGGGGTCATCCCCCACGCCGGTGATGACGCCGGAGCGATGCCGAGGCGCGCGGCGGCGACGGCGACGTTCGTCGGGCTACCGCCGAGAAACTTTCGAAAGGTCTCGACGTCTTCGAGGTGGGCGCCAACTTGGAGAGGATAAAATGTCAATGCCGGAACGACCCATTGTCAGAATGTCGACATAGCGGCGCTCGAGAGACATGGCGTCTCCTTCCTCTCCATTGGGGTGGCCCGCAGACCTTTCTCTCAAGAATGCACTATCAACAGGCAATCGTCAAACTTTGTCCGTACAATATGTAGCAGCGCGTCAGTCTTGCTCCCTGACATCAACGCTGATACCATGTAACCGTATTTAATTAACACAGCCGTCGCGCCGCACACGAAGGTTTGACATGCCCAAAAGCATCGCCCACCCCGGAGAACACCCCCTACGTTCCGGACATCACGCTGGATCGCTCCTCCCCGTGCCGCTATACTTCCAGATTTCAGAGCCCATCGCACAGCTCATCAACTCCGGCGCGCTGCCCGCGGACACGCGCCTGGAGGACGAACTGTCGATGGCTGCGCGACTGCACGTCTCCCGCCCCACGGCACGACAGGCGCTCCAGCGCCTCGTTGACCGCGGCCTCTGACGCGCCGCCGCGGCGTCGGCACGATCGTGTCCCCCGCGCCACGTCCACCGCCCCATGGAGCTCACCTCCCTCATGCGCGACCTCGTCGACGCCGGACACAAGGTCCACACAACGATTCAACGTTACGAGGCGACGCCCGGCCAACGCTCAGGGAAGCCGACATCCTCAAGATCGCCGAGGGAACCTCATCGTCCCACATCGAGCGCACGCGCTTTGCTAACGACGAGCCGATCGCCGTGCTCACCAACTTCATCCCGACGGACATCGCGCCGACCATGCAGGGAGCTCGAGTCCGCCTCCCTCACGACCTCATGCGCGAGCGCGGGGTCACCCTAGCCTCGGCCCGCCAGGTGATCGGCGCCCGCAGCGCGACGACGAAGAAGCCAAGCTCCTGTCCGAGCATCGCGGCGCCGCCCCTGCTGACGACGACAGCGCACGACGTACGACCCCTCGGGGCGCATCGTGGAGTACGGCGACCCATCTACCGTGCATCGCGATACTCCTTCGAGGCCAGCCTTTTTCAGTAGACAAAGGTATTGACACTTTTGTCCTAACAAACTGTTGACAGGTGAAAGCGCTTTCGCCGTAGACTTGCGTCCGACGGAGAAAGTCGAAAGCAATCACAAAGGAGTGCTTCCCCGCCATGTCCATCGAGTACACCCCGGCCCCCTTCTGGACGCCGCGCGTAACACCCCACCGCCCTGTGGAACGATTCCTCGGATCCCAGCGAGCTGGCGCAGTCCATCTCCTTCGGCGGCGTTGGTGCTACCTGCAACCCGACCATCGCCTACACCTGCATCAACCAGCGTCGCGACGTGGCTGCCCCGCATCGCGGAGCTCGCCGAGGAGATGCCCGACGCCACCGAGTCTGAGATCGGCTGGCAGGTCGTGCGCGAGCTGTCCCTCGAGGCCGCCAAGCTCCTCGAGCCCATCTTTCGAGGCCGAGAACGACGACGCAACGGTCGCTGTCCATGCGAGACGGATCCGCGCCTGGCTCGCTCCGCCAGAGGCTCCTGGCCGACCAGGCCGAGAGTTCCACAACCTCGCCAAGAACATCATCGTGAAGATCCCCGCCACCTCGGTGGGCATCGAGGCCATCGAAGAGGCCACCCTACCGCGCGTCTCCGTCAACGTGACGGTCTCCTTCTCCGTCGCGCAGGCCCAGCTCACCACGGGCGAGGCCATCGAGCGCGGCCTCAAGCGCCGCGAGGCCGAGGGCAGGACACCTCCCAGATGGGCCCGGTCGTCACCCTCATGGTGGGGCCGCCTCGACGACTGGATCAGGAGAGGTCGCCGGGCGCGACGAGATGTTCCTGGATCCGGGGCTCACCTCGAGTGGTGCGGGCGTTGCCGCCTTCAAGCGCGCCTACCAGGAGTTCCGAAGCGCGGCACTGCGCGCCCGCATGCTCTCCGCCGCGTTCCGCAACGTCATGCACTGGTCCGAGTTCGTCGGCGGCGACGTCGTCGTCTCCCCGCCGTTCAAGTGGGGCCAAACGCATCTAACGACTCGGACTACCAGATGGAAGAGCGCATGGACATCCCGGTGCGCGAGGACATCATGAAGACGCTGCTCTCGATCGAGTTCGTCCGTGCCTACGAGCCCGACGGCATGACCCCGAGGAGTTCGACACCTTCGGTGCCACCGTCGAAGACCCTGCGCGGCTTCCTGCGAGCGGACGCGACCTCGACGCCCTGGTGCGCGACGTCATTATGCCCGCCTGCGTGATCCACTCGGTGGCCCCGCACGTCGCGTGGGGCCACCACCGGTCACGGTTTTTCCTGCTCAGCACACCCTCTCACCCAGAAAGAAGCAAAGATGCTCAACATTGCCGTTATCGCCGCCTTTACCGCATCGGGCCACGTCCACGCCAAGAATCATCGCCGCCCAACTGGCGCCGCCCTCGCCCTCGTTGCCGATCGCTCTCGGCGACGCCGCGCAGAAGCTGGCCCGAGTCTGCGCGCGCTTCCGCCACACGACCGACGTGGACTCCGTCTTCACCGACGAGGCGTCGACGCCGTGCGTCGTCGGCTCGCCCACGCCGCTGCACATCCCGCACCTGCTCACCGCCGCCGCCAAGGCTGGCGATAAAGGCCGTGCTGTGCGAGAAGCCGATCAAGCGCTGTGGACATGAAGGGACGTCGAGGCCGCCCGCGACGTGAGCTGGGCGCCGTGTCCGGTGCCCGTCATGTTCGGCTTCAACCGCCGCTACGACCGCTCCTTCGCCGCGGTTCACGCCCAGCGAAGAGGAACGATCGGCGATCTGGAGAACCTGCTCATCATCTCGCGCGACCCCTCCGCTCCCCCGGCCGAGTACGTGAAGGTTTCCGGCGGCATCTTCCGCGACATGCACTATCCGCGACTTCGACATGGCCCGCTTCTTCCGCGACATCGTCGAGGTGCACGCCTTCGGCGAACTTTCAACGAGGGAGATCAGAAACTGGCGACTTCGACGCCGCCGTGGTCACTCACTGAAGAACGCCTGCTGGCGCCGTCGCGACCATCGTCAACGACAACCGCAAGTGCTCGGGCTTGGCTTACGACCGGCGCCGAGGCGCTCGACGGTGGCACGTCTCAACGCGGACAACATCGCGCCACCACCGTGCGCCTGGCCAACGCCGAGGTCACGGATGCGGCCGAGCGGTGCCTGGACTTCTTTCCCGCAGCGCTACGCGGACGCCTACCGTGATTGAGCCGACCGCGTTCATCGACGCGGTCGTCGCGGACGCTAGCTCGCACGCTGTCCATCGGCGATGCGATCGAGGCTCTGCGCCTGGCCGAGGCCGCCA
>BNJV01000613.1_pt1 | contig 160088 bp, 205 predicted proteins | sample 8540591 | NCBI WGS metagenome assembly BNJV01 (sample SAMD00202457, study PRJDB9452) | human saliva metagenome | host: Homo sapiens
AGTTTATCATTACATATAAATCTATGTCATCTTAGGGTAAAGCTCTTTAACATCCTCATTAGATTCATATAAAGACATTTCCTTATTCTTCTACAGGTTATTCTCTAATAAGAGCTTTTAGTACAACATTCAGGTTGTAAAGTTCCAGTTACAGAATCTCCTATATCCGACTCTACAGATATAGAATGGGTATCCATAAGATTCTCTTTCATTATATATAAAATACTTCATCTTCTTGACCATTCTTCAATACAGCTATTTCTACATGTAACACAATGTGGATTAGAGCATATACTCTTCTATTAACTTCACAAAATATATTATACTCTTTCTGATGATACCAATAATCTCAGTAACACCGTAAGTTTTAGTATTAGTTGACGTTACTATAAAGTTCTTTAATATTTTCATTATCATCATATTTAGAAACTTTTGTTAATGTCAGTATCTAATGCAGTACTCAAGCACAATATATGGTGGTACATATATGATTATGTACCACCAATTATTCTTTATCTTAGAAGAATGGTGTTACCGCTTTAAGATAATTAATGTATATGTTTCAACGTAAAAGACCCTTTGATGCAGTACTTTTTGTCATTAAATTTAGTTGCTATAATTACTTAGTAAAGTTAAGAATTAGTTTCTTTATTAAGTATATACACCATACATAGTATAGTCATTTGAGATTCTAGCTCTTGTATCAATTGGCTTCTTATCTTTATGACCTTTAGCCTGTATGAGACTCGATACACGTCTTGTTCATATACCATAGTTTAGCTGATTCCGAATTTACAACACCATCCATATTGTACCAAGCTCTCATATGGAATTACTGGCGAACGATTGTGTGTGAGAACTCTCATCAGCCAAAGATTAATCTTTTCTGGTTTAGTGATTAATGAGATCACCCATGGTTATTAAACTCTGTAGAGGATATCTTTAGCTTCGTGATAAGCAGATTCTCGTAAGATTCTATCAGTACTTTCTGTTGGCTTCCGATTGTAAACGTGTTCTTATAAGCTGTACTATCTGATGGTAAGAACAGTTGTTGGTACACCTAAAAGCTATTAGCTTTTCTGTAGCACTTGTAAGTTCTTCTTCACTCAAGTTCTCCATTGTTTAATGGTTTTTATTAACATAGTAAACCATTTATTGATATAAACGTTTTACTACGATTAGAACTGATATCAATGACCTGCCCATGAATTATCTTTAAAGCATCTAACCAAGCAAGCATATCTACACAATCAGTATCAGTACTATGCTTCTTAGTATATGCTTTTAACTTCTCTCAATCTCTTCTGGTGTAAAGACTGGTACACCTGCTGGTAATACTAGGGTCTTGTATTTGATTACCCCAAACATCGTGTAACTATTAGTTATATGTCTGATACTTGAGTTCCATGTATTTTAGAAGATGAGACTTCATAAAGTTATAAGACATTTCATTAGTACAACCAACTAGCTCTAATAGTTTCCAGTCAGACATTTGTTGTAATTGAATAAGCATACCTTTATATAAAGACCATAACTCTTCTAAAAGATACTATAGACTTACATAGGTTCCTAATATAGATTCCTGTATTTAAAGACCATTCTTTAGTAGAATGAGAGTTCTCTACCCTTATTAGCAAGATTGATACCAAACATATTCGCTCTATTAAGAATAGCACTATTCTTTAATTGTACTTCTTCATCACCAATATCAGCTTCAGCATCTTCTTTGATAGATATATTGTCATATTTAATGGGCTGATTCAAGAACTGTTTCTTTTAATTCTTCATATCTATCTGAATTGGTTTTACCGAATAATCTAATAGATACATCATCAGAAACGTTGTTGGTCATTAGTTAAACCATAGAAGATATCCATCTGTCACATAATTCTTTCTCAGATTCTGGTGTAGCTAATACAAATGAATTAGGGTCACAGTTTAAGAATGCTTCTTTAGTATAGTTATCACAGTTTCTACATAGTGTATCAGATAATACATTGTCAGTTAACAATACATCATTCAAAATCAATAGCTGAATCAGTACGATTCATAGTCTTCATTGATAACAAAAGTATCCATCATTACTCTGTCATTACATCAATATCACGGGATGGTCTCTAACTATCTCTTTGGCTTTTATTCTTTTCTAATTCACCTATTAATGGCATATAGTCATCAGGTAACTTAGAAAGTCTATCTCAGCCATTCTGCTTCTTGCTCTAGAGTAGCAATAACAGAAGACATTTTCAACTAATGTTTTATCTGGTTTAAATGTAATCTCTTCAAAGTCTTTATTGTATTTGTTGGTCATGGAGTTGGTTTCAGTCAATTGTTCATAAGTTATTGGCTTCTGGTTTGCGTTTATCTTTCACTTTGAAACGGTGCATAAGTTAAACTTACGGTCTTTTAAAATTCTTCTTTCTATATTCTTTTTGTACCATCAGAGACTTTTACTTTGTAGTATCGTCTTCAGTCTTTCGTTGAAACCATAACCCTCTACTGATTCATCACCAGTAAAAGAGTTACTGTAGCCATGCCATTTGTACTACGATTTGATCACTAGCATTAGCTGGTGGAACTCCACCAACGTTAGCAGTGAACTCTTTTTAGATTAGACATTAATCTTCTCCTTTAAGTTCCTTGATGGCATTCTCACACCATGAGTGAATTCATTAATATTAAAAGTCTTAGTATTATCATTATCCTCTAACTTGAAACGTAGTTCCATGAATATAGCTAATAATTGTGCAAAGTTATTATCAGTAAGACGAATATAGTTATACTTGTCTAGGTGATATTAAACTCTTTTAGCTTTTGTTTTTAGCTCTATATTCAGGCATGCTTCTTGTGTTAGGGTGATCACCCCCATCTTTTAACCTCGATTATGAGGTTATGATATATATATATATCCGTAATCCAATTTCGTGTAACACCGTTTTGGTCTACGTGTTGGATAGTTGGACCAGGCATCATAATATCGCATCACTAGGGATATGTAGAACTTTATCCATCGAACTCAATAGACGTTTTTCGTATGTGCCTTGAGTATAAGTAAACATAGTTCCATCAGAATACTTGAAGTACCAGATATACGTCTATTAGCTAACATCTTTTCTTGATGCTCTGGGTCATGCATGAATGTATATCTCCCTATATACTTTATGCATATTCTCTAAAAACACGTTTACGCATCTCTTTCTTACACTTCTCACTACAATAGCCTTATATCTCAAGTCTTTTCATTCCATGTGTTCATTCTTACAGATGACACAGTTCCTTTGAACTTTTTATTAATTGTATTGAATACAATTCTAGACGAGTAACCCTCAGGGATTAGTTCTTGGTGTTTTATTTTGTATATGTCTTACCAATGGTTCACGTTCTAGACGTTTCTCACAGAAAGGACATTTTGAATCTTTTTCGTTTGCCATATGTACCTCCTTTAGGGCAGTTTATCATATGTTTTTCTGAGCTAACTTTATAATAAGATGCTTAAAGCTACCCAAATAAGCCGAAAGGAGCGTGATGGATACTAATAAATATAAGACATCATCTAAGATTAAAGAATATGCTTTATCGGTAGATTCATTTAATAAACCGACAGAATATACTAATGCTAGAGCTATAGCTGTAGATATTATTAGATTATTCTTATTAGAACCTGGTACATTACAAAACAATCAGAATGTGGTATTGGTTTTGTATAGTAGACTATAAGTTTATAAATAGTGATAGATTACATGAACTAGAGAGCACAGCTAAGAATCGAAATACAAACTTATCTTGCTCTATGTCTTCTTACTGTAGACTGCTCATTTATCAGCGTAAATGTATTACTTATTAGAATGACTATTGACACATCTTCTGTCAATCTAGTTTTTAATAAGGATAACCTTACTTTTCAAAAGATATTTCCAATTCATTTGGGAGGACTATTAGATGGAAAGACTCTCTTATCTGATTTTGCAAGCTAGAAGCTAATGTATCTGCAGAAGAAAATAATAAGCTGTAGAAACACCAGCTGAAGATACACCTGTAACACCACAACCTGTAGAAAGAAAAACCTAAAAGTATTCGTGATAATCACTGCTACAACAGGTAATCCTACAGAAGATGCTATAAAGAAGTAGCAATCGAAGATGTAGCTAAGTATGAAAATGAAAACTTTGCTGAAAAGAATACGAAAAGAAAATGAATGACTTTTGACGAACAAACTCGTCGACATTCCAACGTCGTTTCGGTCCAGCTATCGAAAGTTCAACGTATGGCTGATGAATACGAAGAACGTAAAGAAATCGAAGGTGGAGATGTACGTGTAGTTTCTACTTATGATAAGAATGCTGATAAATCCGGATGAGCTCTTACTAAAAGAAGAAATCGAAGGAGCATAATGCTATTGCCTTGGCGAGCTTAGCATGAAATCTCCAGCTAAAGTTGAAACTAAAAACAGCAGACTCCACGCTACGGTTAGAAGAAACTTCTGAGATGATATCAAGCTGAACTATGGACCAACTGCATTGCCAGAACAAACGGTAGTTGATCCAGAAGATGATGATAAAGAATTAGATATCATTGATGATGATATTATTAATGACTTAGGTCTAGCAGATGAGATGCGTGAAATTGAAGAAAAAGAACGTGAAGAACGATTAAACAAACGATGGCTACGTTCAAAAGATCAATTACGTACTATACTGGTTCCTAATAAAGCAAAAACCGATTTATCTAAATTCAAGATTCTTAAATCTACTATGCCAACAAAGATATCTTGAGCAAACAAGCTGAGAAACGCATACTACACATTGGGTATTACCTTATACTGGTATTTCTGTCTGTTTCTCCATTGTCCGCTATTGAAATTCAAAACTTAATTAATACAGAAGGACGATAACGATTGAGCTGCACGTGCTCAATTTGAATTGATTTTGGAAACACTTGCATCCTAAATGTAATGCTGGGTCTTTTGAAAACTGGTGTAAGAAAATTCACTATGCTGATATTGACCACTTATACTTCGCTGTATATAATATCTTCCAAATACTAATATCATTGACTTCCAATGTCAAAGATACTAAATGTGATAATATCTTTTGCAGAGAAACGTGAAAATCATGGAAATGGTTAAATTTGGTTCTGATAAAGATGAAGAGCTATTCGATAAGTTATATCAAAAGACCCATCTATGGATTGTACTTTAGAAGAAGACTTAATGAAGTCTCTGATAAATATCTTTATCAGTGTAGAGCCCTATACATTATACAATATCCTATTTGAAATCAACTTTGTAGATAAGCTATGACTGAAAAGTATGATACTTTCGTTGGTATGATTTGCTACTATTAAAATCCTTATATCGTATTGATGAAGAGAAAAAAGCATTGATTCTGTGCTTTCCGTACGAATAAGAATGATGTAGTTAAAGACATACAAATACCGTGTAACTTCTCATATAAAATCTTCAATACATTAAAGTGATATTGACTTAAACGATATCCAGTGATCATGTTGGTGAGTATGCTGATAGATATACTGAATCTAGTAATATCTCTTACCAAATGCCAGTGACTACATGCCCTGAGATGTGGTGATGAAATCAATCACTGAGGCTCCAGCTCAACAATTGGTTTTATACGACATCAGCTAGTACAAGTTTTGAACTCCTGAACCAAGTCAATAGGTTATCTTATGAGTATCGTGGGCGAATAACTATCATGGAGATTATGAATGCTCACCTTATGGTATATGGTAGCCCTACGATACTTTAAATACTCAGAACGTGTGGGCTGCTGAAGAAACAAAAAAGATGATATTAAAGCCAAAGCTAAAAAGCAAGCTTTAATAAGAATAAATACACTGGTGACAGCTACTAGAGATGGATATAGCCAGAAAAATGGTCACCATATCCCTGGTTTTGAAGGACTAACTAGAGACGAAGCTGATGATCTTAATGAACAAATGATGGAAGAAGGTTCATCTAATGTATACTATACTAAGAAAGCAATTAATACTGATAGTTTCACTCTATCAAACTTAGAATTGATTCTGAATAAAAGACTGTAATATGGCGCATAGCTGTACTTCTTATATGGTGATACTAATAGTGGTGAAAGATTCTCCAGATGGGATGACCTATTAGAGATGTAGGTATAAATATTTCGAGATAAGCTAACTATAGGACTGAACTCTGAGAATTATTTTCACCTGATAGATTACCATTAGTTATGAAAAGCTATAAAGGAGTCTTAAAGAATCACTAGGTATAAATACACTACAATAGATTGGCGACTATACAGTAACGGTACTAACTTTGAGGTTATAAAGAGATTTCCTAATAACAACTCAAGGGAAAATAGAACCATCAGCATTTCATATGATGGTGAAGATTCTTATAGAAGACTTAAGGGTAATAAACCATCTAATACATTAGATACTCTTAGAAACTAGAGTGAATCTGGATTTGCTAATGATATCATTATTAGATATGCTATTACAGAGAAGTGTATATATGAAAGAGACTTTCGATGCTCTATACAAATTAGGATATGAATATTGAATACTACTTTTATACGTAATTATAATTCTTATGCCATTCCACTAGTTGTGGATACTTTTTAGAAAAGTCTTACTGATACACTTAACTATGTAAAGATACAGTATCGGTTTGTATAATCTACATGATTACTGTAGCAAACGAAGATCAACTGTGATATGTAACTATAGTATGCTTGATAGTCACTTCAGATGGTAGATATCTACCTGCTGTGCTATCTGTGAGGGTATATATACCGATAAGTGAGGCTGATCTATTGAGGTATAATCGTACCTGAAATATATAACTCTTTCGAAACTAACTATATCTATGATAGATCTAAGTGAATGTGCATATGTACAAACCAGATGTGTAAAGAATGCTGTTCATATAAAGCTGGAAGAGATAAATACTACAATAAGAGACACCATCAACAGTGTCATATGGGCATGCTGAACTAGCTGTCTATAATTCTATTTTTAATTGATATTTTCAGGAACATAAATGGACTTACTAGAGTTTTCATCTAAATTTATTATGGGAGACAGATGCATTATCTACATTTTGTCGTCTGTTACCGAGATAATATCTTATACTTTATGCTAGCACCATATGGATGTCTTGGTAATAAACAAATTGTCAAGTCTGACTTATGTGAAGATAGTGTAGCAGTTATATATTTGGTAATAAATCAAATATCGATGCGTTTGAAAAACATTGAAACAGATTACAATAGGAGTAATAAATCGCCATAACACGAATATTGCAATTTCCTGTGATGTCATAAGCCAACTGAAATACAAATGGTTTTCAGTAGGGTTTAGATATGTATATTCCCATAGTCCACATATGGGACTATAGGTTTCTACATATTAATAACTACAGAGGTTATAAAAATATGGCAGATGAAAAGCTTAGAGGAGATCATTTAGGGTCTCTTTATTGAATATGGATGACTTCGTCCAGAGAAGATAATCTGCAACACTAACGAATCCTACCCTGATGTGAGTGGTAGTCCAACTGATGATGGATTGCTATCTAATATCATCTTTGGTATTACTAAACAAACACGTGCTGGTACATTTGCATATATATTGATTTACATGGTAGATTCTTGGCACCGTTAGTATATAAGATTTGGGGTAAGATTGTTACCGTAAACTAAAAGTATCAGTCAAACAGGCACTAGCTACTAAAATAGATTCGAGATGGTCAATTTGTTGAAGATGATGAGAATGGGTGAAACTGGTTTTAGACTTCCTATATAAGAATATAGACAAAGTTAAGTTTAGAGAAACTGGTTCTACTAAACGTAGTCGTTTTCATGAGTTCTTAGAGCAGCAACCGTGAAACTTCTTCATTACTAAACTATTAATCATTCCACCATACTATCGTGACGTTAAAAGTGATGGTGGTAAAGTCTCAGTTGGTGATATTAATATAAGCTATATACCAAAAGACGTATTAGTATCTGCCCGATCTTTAGAAAGAATCTAAATACTATGGTATTAATATTAGTGATGCTAATAAGGGACGTATACAAGACTTACTATGAAAGTCTATAACTGGTTTTAGCTCAATGGTGCAGATCTAATCCTAATAGTGAAAGGTATTCCTGAGGCTGAGTTTGGTGTATTACGTCGTCTAATATCAGTAAGACTACAGACGCATGCTACACGTTTAGTTATGTCTTCCCCTAATCTTAAAGTCGAGCTATGAAGACATCGAAGCTAACCCAGAATACTCAGTATTACCAATGACTTCAGCGTCGCTAACTTCTTTCCATTTGTATTATTCCATATGAGAAGATTCTTTGAGAGAGCAATTTGCTGGACGTACAGTATACGAATGTATTGGCTCTAAAGGAGAAGTCTCATATCCTAGAACTTAGATGGTTGGCGACATGTTTAATGTCAGTCTGAGTTCTTGAAAGAAGAAACTAGACCGTTTCATTCATGGTTATTCTGATAGATTTAGACCAATAGAAAGCACCTATTAGTCCTAAAGAGATGGAACGTATTGGTTGTAAAGGGTGACTTTTATGCATGAAATTTAAAGCTAGATTTAAACGAGGTTGAAGATATTTGCTGAAGATAAAGATTCTGGTGCGCAAAGAGCTGGCAACGCAAGCTAACAATTGCGATGTAATCTTTATGGGTGCTCACAGAAGCTATAAAAGATAAAATGATTCTTATATCACGTTTCCCTATCGATACATTCTATAACCAGTTCTCTACTAAATGTAAAATTATCGTCTACTAACGAGGCTGAAAGTATAGAATTTGATGGTGAGTTACTACCGGAACTCTCCTGAGATTCGTGATTAAGCATATCGGTACTAATACTGCAAATGAGTTTTATTGATACAATGAATATCTGTAATGGCCTTGTTTGGAATCTATTAGTGGTGACTAGTGTGATATGGTAACCATCAAAGGCATATTCTACAGATGAAGCTAATGCTGAACTTAAAAAGCAACTAAGTCTAATGTCCGACTTTGTTGACTTAGGCTGGCAGCAGTGATAGCTAATACTAACGAATGTCATTCAAAGCATTATTCTCTTTAACTATGACATTAGATGAGGATGTACTTACTGACCCTAAATTTTAGCAAAAAGATAACTTCAGTATAGTCGTGGCTATCACCGGGTATATTACGATTCTTTTACGTTTATTACCGTTGAGTAATCCGTTAATTTGTGTAATGGTAGTCTTTTGTACGTTAATAGCGTTTGAGAGGTGATTCTGCGCTGATTTCTTCAAACTCTTGCTTTACTTCTAGGGTCTAATTATATCCTTAAAGTACGGAATAACAACCAAACGTTACTTTGCAGAACTCATCGTTTGGTTTTCGAAATGGCAGATGTTTTAGCTGATTGATATACATTCATAAAGATCTCTCAAGTTTATCAAACTTATTATCTTTACACGAGCTTTCCACCCATCATTTTATAGTCTGAGCATCATTTCAAAGCTTGCCACAGTCTGCAATGAAATATATCGATCGTCTATTCTAGATAAATTTGCCGCCTAACTTCAGTTCCTTTAAATAGTTATAATATTAGACTATAGTTTGACATTTCCTTTTCGAGATCTGGTTATACCAATGAGACTCTAATGGCGGTTCTTGATGGCTGGTGCATTGATGATTTTCTAAAAGTAATCAAGCATAGTCTAATACCCAACTTGGTAAGTGTTCATCTGCTGGTACTGCAACGGTAAAGTATCTCTCTCTAGCATACGTTTGCTCTAATTATCAAAAGAACTTAATCAAGTCTTTCTATATACCGCAGGATTAGACTGCTGTAACTCACCAATGTCTCTATATTAACTTTTGCTATCTCTAAATAGTTTCTGCTATCTAAATCTATTTGGGTTTCAGTACCCTCATCACGAATAAGCTTCACTTATAAGCAATAGGCTTGCTTTAATACCTTGTATTCTCCTAGGGTCAGCATGATGAGAAATAGATTTTACAGATACTGGTTTGTAATAGTCTTTCTCTCAGACTTGATGCCATCATGGATGTTCTTTTTCAATCTTAGCTAATAAAACTAATAACTTCTAATTGGTCGCTTCAGGTTTAAACAATACTTTCTCTCTAAGTATTCCTTGAGGCTCATCTTTAATACTATCTTTGAATGGAGACTTATTGATTTGGAAGACCTTTAATATCCATGGCTTGTTCTTAGGTACTATATTACCCTCTTGAAGCTCTTGGATTTGTGGCGTAGTTCTTCTTAGCTGGTGTAAGTAATACGTTTAAATAAGAACTCATTCTTCATGTCAATAAGACATACCTTATATAGTGTCAAAAGTATTATACTGCTCAACAATAAGATGGAAATGAGATTTAAGATCTTACTTTATGATAGCATAAGATATTTACACCTAGATGCCATACTGCATCACTCACCCTCAGTGATTTTGGTCTCTTCTTCGACTTCTTCGATTTCATCAGTATAGAAGTTGTATAATTCTTTTCTCTCTTTGGTTACAACTTCCTTAAGGTCATTGACTAATGTGTACATCATGGTCTACCAGAATATTATCTACAAGATGATCCATTTTATCTGTACTAATTACAGAAGATCTGTATCTGTAAGCAATACGATATCCCCTAGTCATTGTAGAGCATCTTTCAAACTATCAGTCCAATGTATCTCACTATAACACCATTCCATAAATATGGCTGTAAGACTGTCTTTAGACTTTCGACTATATTCTCTGGTTTGGTTCATTAGGATTCATAAATGGTTCGTTAATACCACTAAAGATATTCTTAACTAAGTCTTGTACATGAGATGAATCAACTTCTGAAGTCTATATAGAGTTGATTCTTATAGTATATCTTATTAAGTACTTCTTGGATTGATACATCAGGATATTTCCAAATGATGTCCTTTACTTACTGAAATGTCTCTTCTGTATCATTAACCCATACACCACAAGACTCTATAACTTTTCTTATGGACTTCTTCCTATAGGAATATCTCCTAGACAATCCTAGTTCTCTACTATATATGAGATGACTCTTTAATAATTCTATTCAAAGAGATACTACAGCTTCATCTATATTCTGGAACTTAAGATTATTAGTGAAGATTTGTTCAAATAGACTAATAGCATGGAGTAATAAACATACGACCTGTAGCTGTAGTCCCTACGGCAACGTATAAAGTTATATGATGCAGATGCTGGTGAACCAATATCGCCATATGTAGCATTACCATCACGTTTAGCTAATACTTTAAATAGATTATACTTATTGAATTCATCTGAACCCACTTAGAATTCAAACATCTTTCCTTCTTATAACTACGTTTGAGTTACATAAGACTCTAATAGTCTATAAAATGGGTGAACCCTTCTTCGTGTTGTTTAAACAAACACCCATTAGGAACTAAAAATAGGTTTTGTCTGTCTCTATCTTATTAACCAAATCAGTTAACTGTAAGTCAACTACAATATCCTTATAATTTATTATCTATACGTACATCTGGATTATTAAACTTCCGCTCAATAGCATCTTCAACTAAAGAACTGTATTTCATCTATAGTCAGTGTCAGGAGTGCATACGTAATAACATAGTCATTTCCTCTTTTGTATTTCTTAATCACATGCATCTAGTTTTCATAGCTCATACCTCCTGGTTAGTTGGTGTTTTCAGCTATATATTTTTGTATTTTAAACCAGATTTGCTAGCTATAGCTATAACAATACAGTAATCGTGATTTACCAAAACCATATATCGTCAAGAAAAATATTTTCTTTTAAATCAATTCTTAATATTAAGGAGGATTATCTCATGTTTTTGATGACGACATTATGTTAGAGACGCTCTGTGCCGAAGATACAGCACAAAGCTGTGGTTGAAGCCTGCAGCATCTTACTTGTCACTGAGCTTGCTAAATTGGATGACAGAAGCTCGTAAAGAATTCGTTGAATCCGCTGAAGCTGAAGCTTTATTGGAAGCAGTTCTTAACAAAAGACTATGGTTCGTTTGTCGTCAAGATGAGTGGCTAACCATCGTGTAAAAATCACTGCTTATCAATTGGCTAAAAGACAAAAGATCCATTGTGGACTAAATTGGTTCTTAACCGTAAATTTAAAGAACGTCAACTTATTACTAGATTGTTCACAAAATACTACAATGCACGTGATTAAACTTGCTAAAGTTGAGTCAACGTGAATTCATCAAAGTCTACGTCGAAGTTAAGCATTACCTAATAAAAATAATTGCAAGTATCCACTATGAGGGCACTGCTCTATGAGTGGGTATTTTATCAAAAATCAACGTTCCGGACATATAAGTGTATTACTGTTGGTAGTAATATACATGGTTTTGATTTTATAAGGAGCGTTTATGATATAACCTAGCTAATTACGGTATCTATGCTGACTATGTCTTAGGTAAAGATATAGTTATAGACGTGAGTTAATATATATAATTGGAATCTCACTACCAAAAGCATTCTAAATATCTTGAAAGATATGATTGAATCTGAATTGGTGAGAACTAAAAGATTAGTGTACAATTGGTGGTAAAAGTTATTAAACTCACATTCCTTTTACTATGATTAATATGATCTTCTGGAATATCATCGTTAAAGTCGGTGATACTATTAAGCCAGAACACTTATTCTTCGATAACTGTATCCCTGGTGAAACTATCAAGCTATATTAATAAACTTATCATTGGTCCATATAGAAATTATTCCGTTGAAGACTTTAATCAAGCTATTGCTGATATGATATTCAATATTGGTTTCAGTGGACCAATTTGCACCATTCTTTACGTAATAATAGTGTAAACACATGACGAAGTTATGATAGCTTAGAATATTCCTGAATATAGAAATCTTATCTATCTAACTTAGATGATGTAACTTTATCTGAATCTAAGTCTTATAGTAATAAATTGATTGATAAGATTCAGGACTATAAAGAACTCTAAAGAATATATGGATATGACCATATCTATGCTAATGCTTTTCAGAGCAGAAAAGAAACTATCAACCTTAAACAGTTGAGAGAGTTTATAGGATTCATTGGTGCTAAACCAGATGGTGAGGGTGGTGTATATCCATACATTATCTCCAATAGCTTTATTACTGGTGGTGTAAATAATAATGTATCCTATTTCATCGAATCTGCTGGTGGACGTATTGCTCAAATCTTAGCTAAAGATAACGTTGGTGATGGAGGTTACTTTGCACGTCTTCTTGGTTTATTAGCTCAAAGAAAGTTATCTCGAAGACCAGAACTTCAAATGCGATACTCAAAACTTAATTCCTATTACATTTGATAATAAAGTCTTCTTTGATAAGTATATAGACAGATGGTGTCGCTTAGAGCCTAATGGCTTTGATGTACTTATTAAGAGACAGCTGGAAAGACCTCAAAGGGGTAAAAGGCTGTATATCTATATGGTCCAGCTACATGTGCATCTACTGTACGCCATGGTCATGAGTATTCTATCGTTGTTATGGTAAGTTGGCTCATGCTAATAATAATATCAATATCAGTAAATTCAGCTGCCAGAGCTTATCAGTAGAGTTTACTCAAGTACTATTATCAGCTAAAACATCTTCTTGAAGTAAAGCTTCAAACTATTGAATGTACCTACTAAGTTCCAAAAAGTACTTTACTATCTTTGATAATCATGCTCCCTAAAGAAGATAGATTTATCTAAAAGTCAAGATTCGTATCTATAAAAGATAGTATCTCTGAAGATACTACAGATGAAAATATGATTCTATCCGTGAAGAACGTGAAGATACTGATATCTTCGATGAATATATCGATAAGTTCACGATCTGATTGATGAAGATGGTGGTGAAGAGATTGATATAACCATGTATCTAAGTTCTATCTTGGTGATATCTTTTGGTAGAATGGTTGGCTCTAGTAGTCCCTGATGATGATAGTAGATGTCTTCGATGTGTACGATTACATGTGGCTAGAAGAATGCTAGCCATTGACAGATTGAAGAACTCCATTATTCTTTATGCGTATTCAAAATAATGAATTAGCTAAAACAATGGAACAAATCACGTATTATCAATATTGCAAGCATAACTCCTAAGTTTACATTACCTGAGAATCATTACTAAGTTTAATGCTACCATCATCGAGGGTGGTCTTAATGTAATGAGTGTACATACTGAAGTTATCATTGCTAACTTAGTTAGGCGACAGATGATGTAGGTAAAACCCTGATTAATGTCTTATCCTGGAAGCTAAGTATCAATTACTCGCATTAAGTACAGCTTTGAGAAAAATCCATCATTGATTATCTCATTAGCATATGAACGTATTGGGATACATTGAAGAATCCTAATACATTCTTCAAAAAGAAACTCCATCTTCTAGATTACTATTAGATGCTTAACCCTCAAAGAGTTCTTAAATCAAGGGCTAGAGACTTGTCTACTAGATGATACTGAAAAGTCAAAACATGTTTGTTAAAGTTGAAGACTAAAGAAACTATACAGTATGACTATTCCCATACTGTATTCTCTTTAAAGAGTATTATAGAGAGCTATAATACGAAATACCTGTATAGTAGTTACTGATTATACTCCAGGTAAAGTACCTGGATTAGAAAAGTACTTTACTATCTTCGATCCTTTGAGCTCATACATATAAATACATGGGAGTTAGATTTGATGAAGAAAAACTTATGCTTCTCTCCTGAGGTAGAATACAGGATTTATAGCTAGAACTTTAGGTGTAGAAATGGAACGTGAATATAATGTGATCCATATGGGCAGACTACTATGACCACTATTAAGTATATGCCTAGAGATGATGTACAAAAGAGCTCTAAGATTCATTCTAGCTAGGGGTGAATACATGGCTAATAGTAATAGGACACAATTATCAGTAAACTTAAATACTGGGTGCTGGTAAAACCTATGCTAACTAATGACTATGGCATATTGGAGATAGCAAAAAGATATGCGTAATTTTACCTCAAATAAGGCATGGTTAGAACAGTGGCAAAACTGTAGCAGAGATATACCAATACCGACATTGAGGGAGGTACTGATAATCACTAGTGCATACTGCTATACAGGAATTCTTAAAGGGTTACTGATTTATCTAAATATAAACATTCTTGGTAACCCACTCTACACTAAAGAACTTTGGTGAACGATTTGGATGGGATTCTATCAGTGAATTATTCAAGAAGCAATGTATATGAAAGTATTCGATGAAGCACATCTTAACTTTGAGAATATTGCTAGTATAGACTATGCTTACAAATACAAAGAAGACTTTTGTATCTTATGCTACTCCTATACGGAGTAATAGTGATGAAATGCTATCTATAAACTATACTTCAGAATGTACCTGAAAGATGAACTTGTTTGATGCTGATAATGATCCACACAGATATCATGCTACTGTATATAGTGAGACCTACTCCACAGATGAGAGCTAACTGTTATAATTACATGTATGCTTAGACCGTAATAATATATGAACTCATTAGTCAATACTGAGGTTTGAAAGATTATGCTTGTTTGATGATGGATAGGATTCTTCGTATAGGTGGTAAAAGGTCTTGGTATATATCAGGGACTAACCAAGCTATAGAAAGTTAAAATCTGGATAGAGAGAACTATCAGAGTATCGTGAGTGATGATGGGTATATTTACATCCACATATACACAAGCAGAGAAGCAAAGTTACTATCTAAGACTATCTCTCTACAACTAAGTCGCTGTGGTCACTTTAGATATACGTGGACTTAAGGCTACATTTGTCTTAAATAGACCCATTTCAAGTCTGAGATTAGCTAGACAGACTCTAGGCAGAACTAAAATGATGATACTGAGTTATATTGAGTTTTGCAGATACTGGGTTTTACATCTACTAGACAGTACTATAGGCAAAAACCTATATTTAAGAAATATGCTTCAGATTGTAAAAGAAATCCAACTAGATTTCAATACATTGAATAATAAGCTGAAGACTTGAGCTTATACGTGAGAATGTAAAAGCTCAATATGAAACTAAAACGTATGTTTATAGATTATCGGGATCATTCGATATAAATAGCGTATATAAAGAAGATAAAGATCGTCAAATAGATTTCCCATATAGGCAGTGCCTATGGGATTTTTCGTTATTAAAGAGAATTTCCGTTTGTATAATATAACTGTAATTCTATTACGACAGATGATAATTTTACCGGAGGTATTGTCATAGAAAGAAATTACATTTTAATGGATCACATACAGTGTTGATCGTGGTGGCTAAAGGTATCGCTCAACAATGGTGATGCTAGAAGCGAGAGCTAATGGAGGCATTCTTTGTGCGCATTGCGACCACATTGCTGAATCCGTAGGCTGTTTAATCGATCAAAGTTGTCGATGCTGGGTTTTATCAGCAGCTTGGTCTGATGAGATCCCATAATACGGAGTTGGGATGTCAATTAGTCGATCAAACGGGGTTAGTGACTCTTCCTGCCACTCAATAGAGGTAAAGAGCCTGGCTTGGTTGTCAGGTGGAGTTTACTGCTGGCTTCCATAGCAGCCAAATATGTAACTCCATCGTAAAGGATTTAAAGTTAGCGAGCTGGATGGTTGATAATCTACTGACCGATGCTGGTCAAATTAAACAGTGATGGTATTTTGTGCGTATCAGATATGCTGATGGGTAGTTAATCTCTCAGTGAGGCCGAAAGAAGAGCAAAAGCTAGCTAAAAGGTACAGCTAAGATGCCGTTATTAAGGATAAAAAGCTAGAAAGTTATTTGAGAATTTGCTCAAAAGTATGATCTCATTCATGATTCCATTCACTAGAAACTTGTTTGTAATCGAAAAGGATTCAAAAATGCTAAGCTAAAAGCATATCTTAGCACTCGCATCAATCTAAAGGCCTGTGCAAGCCGTTATATTATGATGCAAAGCATCGAGATGAAACTTGTTGGTGTGAAACAGGTGGATGAACAAGCACACACCTACACTTTGGAGTTCTGCTTACACTAGTGAGATGGGGTCGAAGCTGAGTAGAAAGCTTCAAACTTAATTTATAAAGACAGGTAACCAATCCCGTCTTTTATTTTTGCTAATCTTCTACAGGACTTTAACTATCTTATGAAAGTTAATTTTTCTTGGAGGAAGCACTATGGAAAATTTTGAATCGTATACTAAGATAAGCGAGAGTATTTGATTTTGGTAATAATCTGATTATGAGAGATTACTGCTTGGCATTCAATACTACAACACTAAGAAACGGTAATACTAAGTTTTGAGTCCATTTACACAATGAGTATACTATAGTTAATGTTGACAAGTAGCTTCATGATCTAACTTTCGAGATCTAAGATATAAGTATGTACATGTCTTTTAACACAACGTGGTAGTAGTAGTATCTCCTAGATTTGACTTGGGAGGCTTCTATGATGGGGTTCCTGTGAGTTAATAGATACAATTCTTGAAGTCACGAGTGTAAAGTGCTGAGGTTCACCATTTGACTATATGGTTGGTAAAAGATGGTGTATCTTATGATTTTAAGATGTAATTCTAATACAGTAAGACCTATGCTTATGAAAGACTATGCATCGATTATGCCAATGACACCTGTGGTAGTGATTAATAAAGAAGACTGGGTGATTCTGTGCTGGTGTAAGTTTTGATATTTAATGAATCATCCCAGAAGATTCGTTCAATGTAACTATAAAGCGCATCAGTTTAAAGATTCACCTCTATCACACAATCCATTGTATGCTGGTACACATGGCTAGAGTATATGAAATGTCAACTGGTTTTTACTTAGAACTAATAATATCTCATTATAAACAAAATATCCACTATGAGGAATTTCCTCATGGTGGTGGCCCTCTATTATACTGTGTACACTGATTAGTTGATTATGCCATTTGCCAGCAGAGTTGACATAGTCTCTTGTAAGAACTGCACAATCTCTTGACGTCTTGTTGCTTGTTGTTCAAGAGAAGATAGTTTAAGATCGATATTAGCAAATACCAAGTCTCAATACCGGCATCAAAGTGTTTTCGAAATATTCAAATAACCAAGTTGCTTTCACATCAGCGTAGCCAATCTGTTCAAATGTTTCCCATCTTAGATTTGGCTCAATAGTCATTGAGATTAGATGGGTGTTTGTAGCGAGATACACCCTAGTGTCATTTGGTCTAGGATATTAGATACTTGACCTGCCATATTCATAGTTACACGAACCATATTAGGTGGAATGTATTCAGCATATACGTTATTATTAAACAAAAGATGCAATGTTTGAATATTGTTGAGATAGCATCATATCATCAAAGCTTAATGCTTTTAGCTGACCTGTATGTACCATATTGCTGTCACCAGTTCTTGTAGTATCCAGAGTCTTCCCACATAAGATCTTTAACACCAGAATTTCATAGTTCTCTGGGATATGTCTATCAAAGAAGATAATAGTCTCCACGTTGATCGTCTTTAGTCAACAAGACTCTAATCATATGAGGAAAATATCTACTAAACGCTGGATAATGTATCTGAATGATTACTTCACTATTACATTTATCTTTAGCTAGTTCAGGCGGTAATCCTAATGGCTTTGTAGCCCTAGACGTCGTTCGATCTTATTAATGACGTCTGTCATTCTATTATATACCATGCCTAGTTGCCTCCTTTAAGGGTTATTTTTGGTTATATATCCATAATGTTGAGGTGATAGATATTATGCGTATTTCTTGTGAAGTGGCCTCTAGATTAATGAGGAAAAGTTGCTGTAAAGTTTATCTTAAGTACAACTTGGGATTATTAATCCATCCACCCATACTACATTGCACGTTCTGGATACTCCATTTACGAGAAGATCCAGATGCGTAACGCAAACACATCGGTGATTCAGGTAAGATTGGTGTGAGTTTATAACCATGTATTCAAATGTAATGGTGAAATGAAGATACTATAGAACCTGGTATATAACTAGAGTCCTGAGGATTGCTTTGACATGGGTGTCTCACTGTGAGACAAACTCTAGACGTTTATCAATTACATTTCCAGAATAGATTGGATTTGATAAATGCTTGAAGCAGAAGAGTATAATTATAGAGCTAGTGCATTTTATGCTTAATAGATTTAGATGGAGTTAAACTAAACTATTGAGTTGCAAAATAGATGTAGATTACATAAAGACTTATTATATGAACAGGTATTCTGATCCTTGGAGAACTTTTGTCTATAGAAATCCTGCTACATACCCTATATATTTGAGCTATGTAATGCTAGGTGATATGGCTAATGTCCACACAGAGGACTGTGATCTCTATAGACAGGATTAAAAGAATTTGGTGATTTGCCAGTGGACGTAATGATATACCGCCCATCCATAAACTCTTTAGTGCCTGAGTGAGAGTCTGTGATAGTGCTGGCCCTGCTGAGGTTTGGAGATTTGCTTAACTCCAAATGAGATAGCTTTGATATTAGTACAAACCTGGGTAGAGTGATTGCTCTACCTAGATTCTTTCCTATTTTTCTTAGAAGTTCTTTTCAGCGTAGCTTCTGAGCTTTCTTTTCAGATATAGTCTTCAGGTTTCATAACCAAATGTAGAACACATCTTGGTTAAACATTTTGGATTGTACCCTCTTTGGTAGCAACAACGCTATCATAGAGGCTAATACCAAATGCTTCACCATGACCTCTAAGTTATGCAGTTTCAGTTTTAACCAAGTCTTTAACTCGTGGACAGTTAGTGATAGGGATAATAGAACCTTGGTAAAAGATTCTTCTACTATAACTTGTTACTATTTTATAGAAGTTGTATCTACATCAGCAGATTCAGTAATAAGTTTTCTACACAAGCTAGCTACTTTGTGGGAAGGTAGATGTCACGAGTGATGCTATTAACTGTATTTTTACATAAGACTTACCACCATTAACTTGCTTAGTGCCTAGGGCACGTAAAGCTGAAAGATGGTTTTCTCATGCATAAGGTCTCTGTAAGAAATAATCACCGTATTGGTGTAGTACCAGTAACGTGACTTTAATAAGATTACCCTCATTCCAGAGTTTAAAGATATTTACAGCAAACTATACTGGATCAAAGTGGTTTGTACGGCAGGGATAACTCTTGGCTCTACTTAGGGTGAGCCCAATTCACCCTTTAAAGATTACCAGTTTCAAGAGAGCTCCATGGCGACTACTTTACGCAATTCTGGCAATACAGAGTGTTGGTAAGTAAATACGTCTATTACGGTTTTGTACACCTAAGTCTTGTAAAATGTTTGAGCAATGAATCTTACCATTATTCTCAGACACAATTTCCAGAAGATGCGATGAGCCATGGGAGCTTCCGTGGATGATCTTAATAGGATGTAATGGACATCTATATGGTACCTCCGATTCTTCTTATGGGATTAAAATTAACTTCATATGTTTCCCTTATAGAGATTGCATTCTGAGGTAAGATTAATTGAGAGAACCTATATGTAATCATCAATTATTTCCTTGAAAGTGAGGTAAGAAACTTATTAAAAATGCTATCAGGCGAGCTAAGACAGCGTAAAAAGCATACTTAGAAAGTAAGCGTACAAACTCACTGGTAGGTTGTCATGTGGCTTGCTGCTTACTGGAAAAAGCCAGGAGAAATCCTGCAGAGGAAAATTTGAAAATTGCAATCGAGAGACCATTTAGAGCTTGGATTATCTGTTTGGAGTGAGATCAGTAGCTAAGTGTGGTTGGTATATATCTTGATGCGTTAGAGATTATTAACCCTGTACGTACATGTGAAAATACTTTTGGCCGAGTATTGAGAGTTGGCCGTCAGGTACAAGACCCTGAACATCATCCGTAGAAGCATGAAGAATATTCTTGCTAACCATTACGGATGCAATCAATGAGGAAGTACTGAACTTGCAAGCATCAAAGATGCTTATAATCCATCTCGTAGAGAAAGAGTCTTAGTGAGGGCTATTTAATGCTCTGACATGACACTTGCTGACCGAGAGTTATTAAGAATCTACAATGATCAATAAACGTTTCAATACAGATAAAGCTTATCTCTGAGATGTGATATCGTGAAGTACAATCTAAGTATATGCTATTAAAGCCAAATGCTGGGTGATTGATACTTACAGGCTTCTGCTCAAGAAGATAAGTATGAGATTACTCCTAGAAACTATTTCATCTATTAGATAGAAAGCTATAACTGTGATTATGATAGTAGATATACTTTGTACTAGAAGCTATTACTGGGTACTTCTCTTCGTAGGAACATCTGATAATGTAATACGAAAAGCTTTGCAGAAAGGAATTATCAAGCATTTAACTACTGTAGTCACTGAAGCTGCTGAAGAGATACTGATCACGTGATAAAGACTTCTATGATGACGGTGGTAATGAGTTACTACGCCAATGTGTATCCGTAGCTTGGAAACGTGGAAACTAGATAGCGATGCAGGTTTCAAATATAAAGGTTGTATCAGCTCTACTAAATGAAGAGGCTCTGCTTCTGAGTTCTATCCAGAGCCTAGTTTTCTATCTGACTATATTCATGAAATCCTGATTTGGTTGTAGCTAAAATCTCTTCTACTCTCCAAAGGTTATGATTTTACAATCAGTTACAAGCCCAGTTATCTTTAAAGGTTATGTGAAGAATTAGAACGCTGTGATATGAAGAATATCTCTGTATATTAGGTGAACTATACTATGCTTTGGAATGTGATGTCAAGGTATCTTTGCCACCTAGTAAGGCTAATCTAGATACTGTAGAAAAGTACGCCCATAGATGAGGTTTTCGTTACAGTCAAGCTGTGGTGTAAAACTAGATAAGAAACTTACTGGGCTATCTGATAATGAAAGATGGCTAGTCATGCCATTCTTGCTGTGGAATGTCACTGTAACTAAAGATACAGAGATAATCTTTGGGGAAGAAGTTGTGCTGATAAGTTTATAAAGCATCTACTATTATTAAACTATCACTGCTGGTGTATTATTATATATAGTGGCACCAACGTTATCTGCTCTAATTGGTTTGTTCGGATGGTAGGTAACTGGACGTCAAGCTTCTGCTGATGGACGTGAAGGCTTGTGGATGGACTAGATACAGCATCAGAATCAATTTAATGTGATCGATGTCTTAAAGGGTGTTCGAAAGATAATTCAGAAAGATTCGTAATCTTACCGAGATCAAGCCAAGAAACTTGTTCTGAAAGAAAGCTTGGATATACTATGGTAGTGAGAGCATGGTGAGGCTATTAGTAAGTCTAAAGATGAGGATGATTAATAATGGAAAACATTTAATCAAGAGATAGATCATCCATTATTTTTTAGTGATGATGATATATATATAAACTTTGATAGATTTGACCATGGTAAAGGATTCTGATATATGGCTTTATACTAGGCTACAGCATCCCTAGGCTGAACAACACTATCATTCAATTAGCTAAAAAGCATAGCTGCTGAATTATTGAATTTGGATGCTACTAATCTATCCACAAAATGGTGATTGGCTAATCGACTATTTAACCAGAAGCACTATAAAACTTTTATATGATTTAATAATAAGAACCCTAAATACCTAAAGTTCATTTAACCATGGGCAAAAGAGTATTTGCTGATAGGAGAACCCTACTGACTCTGAAAAGAAACGAAAACACTTACTAGACGCTTTAGACGATGGTTAACTAAAATAGAATTCTGTATTTCTAAATCACATAAGATAGTCATAGAAGGTGTAGATTTATATCCTATATTTACAATACTTTGTCCAAATTATGCGAATATCCTATAATTGTAAAGGGTACTAGTAAACTTACATCGATGCTCCGATACTATAGGCAGGACCTTGAATCTGCGTTAGGAAGTGCGAAAATGTATTAGATCTAATAGGATATAGAGCGGCAGTCAGCCAAGTTAAATGATTTTAGAATAAATATGAGAGTTTTTTATGAAAGGATAATATATGATTCCTTGACAGACCCACTTCAATTCCTAATATCCTTGAAGCCAGGATAATAAGAAAGAAAAAGATACCTACTGAGATGATACAATGGAACCAGATGTTCCTGAAGATTGGAATATGAAGTTCAGAAGATGATGATACTCCAAAGAAGAACCACCAGCAGATGATACAGCTGATGACGACACCGATGATGATGTTGAGCTGATGATGGTGACGATGAAGTTCCTACTACAGTGACGATGATACAGTACCGGTGATGATGGTACAGATGGTGGGGATACTACAGATGATGTACCAGAAGATGACAGGTAGAACCTGACGAAGGTGATGATATTTCAACTGATGATGACGGTGGAACACTGCTGACAGAGGCACAACGCAGTGGTGGTGGTGGCAAATACTGGTGATGATATCGAACCTGATACATCAGAAGACCGGTACGAGATGTAGCACCAACTGAAGATGGAGATGATGCTCAGATGCTGGTACTGGTAGTACCACTGACGATGCTGCAGGTATTGGCCACGGGTGATGGCGATGATATCAGACCAGATACTGGGTGAGATGGTGATGACATTCCATCTGAAGACGGTGAGATGTACCCCTGATGCGGGAGGAGATGACGGTGGAACACTGATGACTCTGGAGATGGGCACAGGTGATTAGGGTACTGACGATATGGCAGTACTGGTGGGACCCTAAACTAATCTTTGATATCAAAGCCATTGAGATAATCTGCACCAACAATCTAAAACCAGAACAGAAAAATATAGCAATAAAGGAGCTTAAGACTAGATGGATGCGGTTTGTATAGTCAAATCAATCCAGTTTATTACTAAGATCGATTACATTTGCTAAGACTCGAACAATATCAATATAATTACTACGTGCTTATTTCACAAACTTACGCAATAATTGCATGATACAGTTGAACGCCATATCATTAAATACGTTTGCGACTAAGTCCCTATAATGAGAACAAATTCTAGACTATTTACTCGGCACCTTATATTAGATAGACTTACATCAAACTACTTACTACAGTTTAAAGAGACAAGTACAGAAAAAACTGGGTGACCAGGTGTCTGCCCTGTTTATTAATATAACAATATATTAAAATGCGCTAATTTGAGCATTAATAACAAATTAAACTATCCTGAAGGGATTTCTACAAATATACCAGTTAGGTAATCAATCTATGATGTGTATCAGCCGTTCACTTTCCATAAAGGTCTGAATACGAATTCCTAATACCAAGTATGAAATGGCGGAAAATACTCATAAAGCGAACACAAACAGACTTCTTTGCAAGTCTGCTCGTTTAATACGTAATAAGGATATTTGCTCGACACCCTTAAAAACTTCTTACGTAAATAGATCTGCTGATGCAGACGAATTTGCGAAAAAATCCAGCAGGTCTTCGTGACCACGAAATGATGATGGAGCAACTTTTTCGAAATGACCGTCAAAGGTATCTTGGAATATGCTTGTCAATTTCACCACAACCTGTAATGGGTCTTGTATTTACCTTTTACACAAAATGATGATGAATAACGTTTCATTAAAGGCGTTATTCCTAAGCTGTAGCTAAAACTCCTAAGTTCACTTTGAAGGCATGATGCACCAAAATGATCGGTATTGATAGTACTGAAATCGATATATTCTGGGAACAAAATCGTATTTTCAGATTGATGGAATCTTCTGCTCTACACGTCTCGTGTATTCCGTAGAGATTAACCCAATAAACCTACTTCATCCTGGTGCTGACGAAAAGCTATGCGTGAATCCTTGAACTTGGCTCTTTTATGAACACTAGATGGTTTCAACAAAACATGATGCATACTCGATACTACAGCTATCACTGTATTGCTCGTAATCGACGGTACTAACGCTCATGATGGTACTATCGTGAATTTGATTGGCGGCTATAATCTTTGCTGGGTGAAACTTACAAAACTGTGACGTTAAAAACTACGGCTAATACTGGTGACTTGGTTGCATCGCTATTGGCCTCGTCATTTCGAACTGGCTATAGGTAGATTGGACCGTCAAATCACTACTAAATTCAACTTCGTAATAAAACCTGGTACTACAGACGCGTTGAAGGCTATATCACTAAGTTACACAAAAACCAATCAATTCATGATTTCCTGTATTTGGTTCTACTGACATCAAAGGTACTAATCATCAGTTCAAATGACCGCCCCAACGCTATGATGTTCTCATCTGTACGTTGGGATACTGCTGCTCAAATCATGAAATCCTAATGCTAACCCCTCAATTTCCTATTTCTCTGAAAGAAGTAAAAGACATTCAAGCATTATACAACATTGACCAATTGTCAAAACTCTTGGCAGTAAAGACACTTGATGCTTCTGAAGATGATAAAATCCGTAAAGAATTGGATTTATCTCAAAACTATACTCTGACTAACAAACTTACTACATTCATTGCCCACAGACGCATAACATGGATCCAGTAGGCTGGGAGACCGGCCACAGTATTCATGGACCAATTAGATATACTTATGCCAACTACATTTGCTCCAGTATTGAACGATCCTAACGTAACTGTTTCTGTTATCTGGTGCTCCTGCATTGATTCATCGTATTACTCCAGTACAGAATACATACCAATCCCCATCAGCATTGGTCCTGTAGAATTAGATTACAAACGTACAGTTGTAACTTCCGACAAACGTGTTTACAACTTCATTTCTTCCGATAAACTTCGTAACAGTTCCAACAGTCATCGTATTACAGACCCTCATAACACTGACCGTAACCTCTACACTGTTACGATTATCTAATTTATACTTATCCAACGAAATCCATAACAAACCAAAACTACGCTCTCCAGCTGTACGCCCGTTTGAACGTTCCCACTTCTTCTCCTATCAACCCAGTAGAGTCGTCTTACGTATCTTAGACGCTTCAAGTCTTCGTATTACAGTTCAAAATACTAAACCTGTAGCTAAGATTGCAACGAACATTGCGGCACTTAGACGATCATGGTTTCTATGATTCCATCATCTTACGTGTTACTAAAGTTATGTCCCCAACTAGTTACCTTACCTCAAATACGACAGCTTTGGCCTCATTCCTACTCTGCTAGAAGCTGGACGGCTCAGCAGCTCAAGCGGCTAAAGCAGAATTGGATGCTATACGTCTGTGGGTGTAACTAAAGTTGAACCATTCAATTTGGATCGTATGGTTCGTGAAACTGAAAATAATACCACATTCCAGTACTATGCTGATGGTAGATTAGTATAGCATTCGTAGTTTATTTATACAAAAGAGCAGGCCTATAGACTGAGAGTCTATAGGCTCGCTCTTATTTTCACAAGGGGATAAGAATGGATAAAGCAAAAACAAATTATGATTTTATTGATCCTGCTTCTCGTTGATTCATTAAAACAAGATTGCTGATCCTGATGTCCTTCGAAACTTTGCATATAGATTAAACATATTTCTTTTAGAGACGTCAAATGTGAAGTGTCTTATACACTAATAACACAGACTTAGACTTCTTTGGGTGTGTATGTACAACCCAGTCCCAAAAGAAATTATATATCCTTTACTTGCTATCTGATTATACTACCACTATTGATACTATATGAACTGGACTCTAAACTAACTTAATCCATTGCGCAAGTTTGACTAATAGAGATCCTCGCTATTATTCTACATGATAGGTTCAATGATTAACTCATCTGGTCCAATAAGGGCCGTGCTGTAAAGAGATTGGTTATATCTTGATACTTTTCTGGGCTGATTAACCCACTACATGCACAGACAATGTAAACTACGTAGCTTCCATACTTACATTTAGGTTGAAAGACTTATTACATAAATTAACCTCAATCTTCATGGACTTGACTAGCAACGTTGCTATTGATGACTTTATTATGTCTTGTAGGTTCATTAACGAACTAATAGTGCTGTCGTAAACTCAAAAGTTTGGCTACTTAAACATATTCTCCGAAGGTGGTTTCTCCTTCTACGATTGTGCCATGGACCAATCCGGATCCTACAATGATATATCAAAGAGGTCAACGTATCCGTGCTATACATTTACTACGTAAAATTTTGCTTCTTACACTCCAGTACGTTTAGATTGACATGAAATGAATCATATGATTACTGCATTATCTAGAATTGAGTAGTTCTTTTCTATCTTAGAATCTGTATTTGACGACGTTAAGTAGAAATGCAAAAGTACTGACCAAGAAATTCTGTCTCTTCTATTAAAGACTGAAGAAGACTATTATGATTATACTTTCATCACTCTTCAAAACATTGTGTGAGGACGATGCTCTATTACTCTTGCATAGAATTAATAGTCATATGAGGCATTATCGATGCTTGTATTCTTAATGACGATAATCACCAAATCTCTGACGAGAGAACGTAAGCATTCCGCTGATTTATGAACGATATAACAAATTGCATGTGGCGGTATGGCCTAAGAAAAGTATAAACGCTAACTATCGACATGTTTTATGAAACTCGCGAAGATGACTAATAACAAAACAGGTTTCTATGAGGCATTGCTCTATGGTAGCCTATTATCTAAGTAGGAAATTATAGCTAGTATAACACATTCTAACAATCAAAATTAAGTTAGATTTTCTATAGGAGGAAACTTAAATGGCTCTAGGACAATCATTGTTTAACATAAAGGCTGTTAATGGTAGCAACAATCGTTCTATAGAAGCGTATACTGGTTATCAGTTTCCATGTATTCCAGATAGTAACAAGGATAAAGCACCCACTGGTATTGATATTCTTATTGGAATAATGCTTAAACTTACCATTGCCCATTTGCCCATTTAGACCAAGTCTAATGGTAACAATGAGTGACTATTGTCAATGGACCGTGACAGCCGTGCTGATGCATTCTCGACACCAGTTAAAGCACGTATCTTGAGCTTTAATGAGACTTCGTAAGTTTATTGGATGCTGATGGTGCTATTAAATCGCTGGTGTAACTACAGGTAAAACATTTGTAACTGTATCGACTGGTGAAGAATTCAGAGCAGCTAGCAGACTTCCATGCATTACAATTCATAGTTCTCGACGATGCATCTAAAATTGAAATGGAAATCTTCTATGAAATCAATGCTGATTACTATTTCGGTGTACACAACTTCAATCGTGATGATATGGATGGTGAGACACAATACAGATGATTACAAACACATTGAATTAGAAAACTTAATTACTATCTTAGAAGACTTCTATAATGGTATGGCTTATGGTAGTGCTATGCATCTGCTCGTGCGGTATATGACTCACTCTCCAGTTGGTAAATTATTGAAGACTGTATCGGTGATGGTAATAGTTCTTCTGGTTCTAATACTATGAATAACTGATGGGTTCTCTAACGGTTCTTTGGATGACTTATAATGATAGAAAAGATATAGGGAATGGTCTAAGACTATTCTGATATCATATGAGGTATTATTATGTCTGAAATGAAAAGCAATCTTTGGAATTTGAGATGCTATTTGATTTGGATTATATTAGCAACCTAATACAAAAGATATTATGGTAAGTCTAAATACTTTGATACAGTATTAGAAGAAGACTTATAAGTCAGATTGCTTCTTCTTACTAGAACAGAGAAGAATCCTATCTATATACTACGTAAAACCCAGATATTAGAGACTTGCTGATTCTTTATATGAAGAACTTAAAGAAGAGTTCCTCTATGGAATTGTATCTCAGACGTAATATATACTTACAGAATTCTATAAGTTCTTTTCTGTATTGATTAAGTCTGATGGTGCTGTAGCTGATATCGGGGTTATAGTTAATAATAAGAAAGAAGAAGCTATTGAGAGAGAACTATCTCCATTGATTAGGTATTTGATCAAAGAGATAGCTCGTAATGATTATGATGCTTCCTATATAAAAAGATAAAAGATACAGTTGGACTTATAACACCTAGAGTTGAAGGAAAGACTTATAGCTAATTATGGATTCAATCTAACCACTATAGGTGAAGAAAGTCCTGACTTAGAATTTATGGAAAGAGTATAGTGACGATAATGCTATATTTACAGTAGACAGTATATCTCTTCAGTGGTTAAACCTGTATAAATTAAGGAGGAAGAAAGATGCAAATTCTTCTAATATCGTATCTAAAGATAGTCTACACGAAACTAATCTTAAAAACGTTAAAGATTATCCGTGATTCTATATTAACTCTTTTGGTCCTTATGGTAGTGCTACTCAGATTATGCAAACTGACGCTACACCTAAGTTTACTAAAGATGGTAATACTATTCTTAAGAATATTAAATTCTTAGGCCAAATCGAGTAGTCTAGCAGACATTATGGTTGATTTGACTAATAACGTTGTCAAAAGAAGTAGGTGATGGCACCACCTCTGCAACACTTCTTGCGTACAACATTTTATGAAACGTTTTGTTACCAAAGAAGAACCTAACTTCATGGCAACAAATGGAGCGGGAAATATCAAGATTTATGATGATGAGCTTAATAATGTACCACCAGTTATGATTGAACGTACATTCAAAAGCTATCGTAAAAGAGATTAATGAACTTATTGTATCTCGAGCTAAAGAAGCTACTCCTGATGATATGTATCGTATTGCTAAAATCTCTACTAATGGTGATGAAGACTTATCTCTTATCATCGCCAATATCTATAAAGAGATGGGTAATGAAGTATTTATCACAGTTAAACACTCTTCTATCGATGAAGACTATACTCGCACATATGACGGTATGACTATTAACACTGGTTAGTGGTGATAAAGTCTATGTAAATAACAAAGAAGGATTTGCTGAATTTCAAACCATCCACAAATCTACTTTGAAGACCCTGTAGATACACCAGAAATGATTGGTTATGTACAAAATATTATCATGCGTAATATCATGGATCCAATCAAAGCTAATGATATTAAGGGTATGATCCCAACAGTAATTCTATGTCCTAGAACTACTCAGATATTGATACTACTATGGATGCTGTAACTGAAGCTATCTATAAATATCAGTTCTGCTGGTATCCAAACTCATTCTTATTTGTACCAATATTACAGATAAGAATATGATTCTTGACTTAGCTCGTTTGCTGTAATGCTACGACAATCAAGAAGTATGTAGACTTGTCTATTCAAGAAGAAGAACAAAAACAAGGTCTTGCTCCAACTAATGAAACAAGTACATGATTTCTTTGGTTGTGCTGATGCTGTAATCTCTGGATTTCAGTAAAAACTAAGATTATCAATCCTCAGTGAAATGTACAAACAAAGGCACTACAGAATATAGTGACTTATATCAAGGTATGATTGATCATGCTGAACGTGAAGTTGCTGAAGCTAAACGTGATGGTCAAGATGTAAATACTCTTGGTACACTTAAACGTGAGACTTAACTCTTAAAGCTAATACATTAGGACTTATATATTGGTGGGTCTACTCAGAAGAACGTGATAATCGTTTTTGATGCTGCTGGAAGATGCTGTATTAAACTGTATGTCTGCAGCTATCCATGGCTTTTGGTTATGCATCTAACCTTGAAGGATTATTTGCAGACTGAAGATGCTATATAAGAAATATGGTAACGCTTTGATGAAACTCCACATTAGAAGCAGCTATCTCTTCTATTATCTCATAACCTTACTTGGATCTTGTAGCATTGTTATAATGGTACTAAACGTTCTGAAATTCATGAAAGCTATAGTGAAATATGAATATCAAGGTATTGTACATCAAAATGATGGTTGCAGCCTAGGTGGTGAAGATAAACCATCACCTAGAATGCCTATTGATATTACTACAGGTGAACGTTCTGAGGACGGTAGTTACTCTATCCGTTCTGACATTGCAGTATTGACTATCATCTCTAAATTGATGACTATTCTTATCACATGTAATCAGTTCTCTGACTCCAGAGGCTTGAACAATATGTATGATGCTATACGTGAAACTGAAAAGAAGAAATCTGAAGAAAAATAAATAAACGAACAGCTCATCAAGGTTAGGTCACTGACCTAACCTACGGTAGTTTATGATGGAGAATGATTATGGCTAAAAAGATAATGACTCTACGTCAATATATTAAGAACCCATCTGCACAGGTGCATCATTTGCTGGTAATAGAACAGCATTGACATCTATCGTACTCACTGAAAGTTCTTTAAAAGTATTAGTAGACTCACAATACAAGATTGAATACTCTCACACACAGATAAACAAGGCAATTTCTGGTATCATGAAGATACCATCAGAAAATATCCCAGATTCTTTTTATGACGTTATATATAAATTTCTCCAGTTAAAGCTGGTGATGAGCATGATACTAAGCTAGAAGATTACAAAGTACATCCTTTTAGTAATGACCCAGCTTTCATACACATTCTCTTATGCATATCATAAGAATGGTTTAACTATTCCTGAACCAGAGAAGAAGTATAGTTCAGAAGCTATTGGTGATAAACCTAAAACAACTAACCCTAATCTAGTAATTAACTATGCAAAGATATTATACTTTGGGTATTTGACTATTAATGGTATAAGCTACTGATAAGGGTAAATATAAAGATGGTACAGTAAAATCTCAAAGAGATTACTGATGCTGAAACTAAAAATTGCTGAACGTAAAACAGCAAAAGAAATATGGTACTAAGACTAAACGTACCACTTCTAAAAACAATAGGAAATCCACTGCTCGTGGAGATCGTGGTTCATCTAAGACCATAGGTAATACAAAGAGAGTTGGAATTAGTAAAGTTAAAGTAAGTCAATACGTAGCACAAAAATCAACAAAAATCTGTCAAACGAAAGTAAGATATAATGATATATTATATCTGTGCACGTATTAGGGAGGTTAATATTAAATGCAAGCATCTGAGAAACTAAAAGATTACAGAATGTCGATGTTTACCAAACTACCATTTGAGGTCGAGAAAAGTACTAGACCCAAATAAGTTAACTATGGAGGTGATAAAACCGCACTTATTTGCAAAAGGCAGTAATAATATTCCTCGGTGGACTGGATGGGATCCACTAACAGAAGATGAAATGTAAAGAAAATACCTTCCGCTTTTATATATGCCTATAGCTGAGAAGTTAGGACAAGATCCAGAATTAAACGCATCTGGATATCTTTAACCTAAAATCCAAACGAGGCTAGCATACCTAAGGTTAATTTTGACATGCAGGAGCACTTTTGTAAGTATATTAATTACTTTGAAAAAGTTCTATGATCCTGAGCATGAGTTATTAGCAGCATATGCATACATCAAAGCAACTATGGATGCATATCCGCAATATAACAAAGCCAATCTAGAATGGGATATCAGACGATTAATCCTGGATTCTAATATTGGTAAGAAAGTTAAGGAAATGAATGATGCTAACTGTGTATTAGAGCTTCTGTCTGTTCGATGGTGAAGGACGTAATATTGCATTGAATTATAATAACCAACACGTCCATGCTATGATGGAAAGTCAAGTCTATTCCAAGTAATACTATTCCATTATTAACACACTTTGCATTTCATAGACAAGTAGCGAATATTGATGAGTTCTTAATCTACTTCTACAATATTCTTCTTCGTGAAATGCATCCAGAAATGGATTTGGTTAACAAGTTATATCAAACAGTAATGAATGGTGAATGGTATAACTCATAAACGGAATACTGTTATGGGTTGCTGAGATTGCTGTTGGTGTACATGAACAAGCAGCCAATATTTTAAACAACGTAACTCATTCAGTTATTCCCAAATACACTTTTTACATCAGAAACGTAGTTCACTTTTTAACCATACTAGTATCGAACAGACATTGAGCTTTAAGATAGTAGGTGGTAAGTATGATTATGTCTTCACTAGATTTAATCATGATAAACGTGATGATGAAAGCAGTAGTGACTTAGATATCTTTTGAAGCTCATATGAGTAAAAGAAATGAGTCGTTACTATTACATAACCAAGTTAACTATGAACGAGTTATGGAAACTATTGATAATGAGTTTTGGGTCCATTTGGACCTCGAAGAAATCAGCTATTATCAAAAGAGTTATCTAAAGATGCAGATCTCCAGTAAATGAGCTACAACGGGAATTAGTTAGCTATCTATTCTTAAAGATACTTTGGAGATCCATCTCCATTAAAGTCTTTGACTCTAACTGGCTATATCAAACTTACTATAGCTAGTAGAAAAATACTATGCAAAAGGGCCTATATACTATGGCAGCGTATTTGCCCTCATCGGTAAAGTAGTTAAACGTGGAAATCGTAACTCAGTTAATAAGAAAGAATCTACTAAGATTCAATCTTCTCCTGAGTATAGAAAGCTTTATTGACAGATATAAGAGCGAGAAAACTGAGAATTATATTATGGCATCTTTAGCTACTATCCTATCATCTAAGTTCACATGCATTGATTATCATAATCAAGAGAACACTGGTGCACCTATCATGTCTAACTCTGATGTAATCAATGATGAGTTCTTACGTTATGTAATGATGATTGGATAGATTTTAGAAAGTTAATTGTTTATCGAGTAAAGGAGAATCCTATTATGTATGGTAAATTATTTGGAAAGTGACGACTATATTGAGCGACGTTGTTAGAAGATGTCGGGTTTTAGAGAGTTCACAGCGAAATCTTAAAAAGGTGTTGGAGGTATAGTAGAGCTCTGGCACTCGATGAAAACAATGAACCTATACAATACATTGGCAAAAGAAAGTATTAATCAATGTAATGTATTAGAGTTCATTGACAAAGTATATTGGTTGGACTTATCATATCGAACGGTTTGTTACTTGAATACACCAGCAACCCAGATATAAAAGTCTAAAAGTTACATAAATAATATCCCCGTGGAAAATTTAATAGCAAAGAATGTTTCAGATTAGCAGATGAAGCAGTAGTTTCTTTGTAAAATATGATGAAGCATATAAAGATAGTGATAATGCAGCTGTCACTATCCTAAAAAGCAAAAACTAAACAGCAACTAACCGCTTTATCTAATGTATTTGTGGATAGAAGGAAATCAAGATCAGTAACTGATAAACTAGAGCAATTAGATGCTATAATTGGCAGTAGATACAATGATTACAATGATGCTAGAGACCTTATCAGTGAATACTGCTGTTTCTTATATGAATATCTTAATGAAGTATATGATAATGATTTTTACCAATCTACTAGACTTCCGTGTTGGCGATGTAGCATACTGGCCTACAGGGTAGATTATAGAACTGATGATAACTTCTATTATAAAGATGAGTCAGAAGATAATACTAAAAGATTTGCACCACCAACTGTCAATATAAAAACAAATTGACACTTTTAGTATTCATAAAGCGCTAATGATTCTAAATGATATACGCTATGATAGCTTTGAAGAATTTATTGAGCTATGGCAGACACTATGAGCGATCTGTCTTGGTAAAGTAGATGCATCTCAAATTACTTATGCTTTGCATGAATACCGTGCACGAGTTATGAAAAATTCCTAATGTAGAGTTTGATGTGTCTTCTGATGAATTCGAAAGAGTTATAATGACTCTTCAACGAGTTATCAATAATTTGTATAACCCAATGCTAGTTAGTATTATTGATAAAAAGAAAGTTGGTAATAGTCATGTATTATAGCTATTTTGATAAACAGACAGCTATTGATAAGAAAGTAAAGACTGCTGTAAAGACTTTTATCATATGTAATGGATGAAAATCCATTTTACAGTTACAGTAGAAGACGATATACGTTGTAGATTCACATCCAGAGGAACTACAGACAATAATATCTTTCTTTATGCAGAGAAAGAAGTCGGTAATGCTATACGTGAAGACATTGTAAGGATAACTTCTGAGATTGAAGTGTATCATGCCCTAATAGACTCTATTAGATTTCTTGATTATATCAATCTATTCTATGATGATATAGATGCATACTCAAGTGGTGTAGCTTACGATTTACTATATGACTCTATTTAGTAGAATATGGTAGAATAAAATCTCATCCAAGGATAGAAAAGATATTACATTTAAAGATATCAACGACATCTTAATTAATGCTGAAAAGTTTATATTAGCAGCATATAATGTAGATATCTCTAATAAACTAGAAGATGCTCATAAAGCATTATTAGAACTTGATATTATATATACGGAGGCTAGTAAACTAATGAGTTACAGTAAATTAGCAGAGATTGCACAAATTGAATCGTCTTTTTGACGATTATGCTAGTGATATTCTAGATCTATTGGAAGCACCTATTGAGTATTACAAAAAGATGGTGATACTTATGAATTCAAAACTACAGTTAATAGATTAGTTTTGACTCAATTTCAAAGGTCGTGAAGAAACAGTAGAATCGTATACTAAGTCTTTATATAGACTTTGTAGATTTAAAGCTCTTATTCGGTATAGTTTCGCCGAAGGAGCATCTTCATTATGTATATTAGACGTATTCTTTAATGACGACTTCCTGGTGAAGGTGTTACATTCTCACACTATGTCAAGATGTACTTGATGCAGTAGACTGGATTGCTAAAGAATACGACTATCGTGTAAACGAATCTAATGCAAAAGTGTTAATTAATTTATTTGAGTGCTTTAGTAAAGCATTTGATAAATTACGTTAAGAATCAATTGAGGTAGTGGTATGAAATTTTAGAAGGATTGAAAGATGTACAACTTAAAAATAGGTAGTATCATTAATGAACTATATTGGTACTATGAAGGTAATCAGGGTAATGTATTCGAGTTTGAGTATATGATGAGATATATAGACCAATGAAAGATGATTGGTGGGTATATTCAGACAAAGGCGCTTGGTATGATGCAAAAATAGAATATACTATCACTAACGAGTCTTTATTCGTAATCGGCTTTTCTATTCGAATACTTTGTGTACTGTCAATTATACGAAGTTTTTAGTGATATAGAAGACTTTTTAGATAAAAGATTATCACGTAAAGAACTTGACCTAAACAGAGTGGCTGATGGTATATTAGAACCAAAGGTATTGGAAGAGAAATTCCCTGGTGCTAAATTTATCAACGATGCTGATACTATGATTGAGGGTCTTAAAAAGATTCAATATATTTTAGACAATACGATTAATAAAGATATTAAAAACTGTACTAAAGTAAAATAGAAAGGTTCAATGATATGGACATCTATAGTTTAAAAGAGCTATTGAAAGATAGCATACAGGGCTCACACGTTTGCAGCCCAAAGAAAAAGAACTAGTAGCTAGATGTCCATATTGTGACATACATCTAGTGCTAGTAAGAAGCATGTATATATTAGTGTCCAAGAAGACAAACCTATAATGTATAAATCGCTTAAATGTAATGAACGTGGTATAGTTGATCAAGAGATCTTAATGAAACCTTGGTGTAAGAGATATTAATACTATTAAGGAAGTTAATATCTATAACCAGGAAGTAAGAGAGAACTCTGATCATTCCACGTATACTAAGAAGAGAAACTACTCCTAGTATAAATTACAATAAGCTGTATGATAATTTTCCATGCAAAGTGGTAATAAGCTACCTAATGAGATTACATAGAAGAAACTTGATTATCTTAATGGACGTTTAGGGTTGAAACTATCCTATACAGAGATATATAGATAGTCGTATAGTATTTGACTTATCAAATGATGCTATATTATAAGATACGTAAGTATAAGAGAATGACTGATGATGATTTTTGTTATACTCAATAATGAGTATATTGGATCTCGTTAGCAGATCAATCTGGGATAGTTCTCACGTCATATTTATGATAATGAACTTCCCAGATACATTATAATCAATATGTCTGGGAACGATGAAATGGTCAAAAGCTATACAATCCCATGTTGCTAGTATACCCATCGGGCCCTATTAAAATTCATCTCAGAGGGCCAATTTGATATATTGTCTATTCTTTAATGTACGTAATCAAGAGCCTGGTATATATTTAGCTACATCTGGTTCTAACTATATATCAGCTATACAATATCTAGCTAGTAGATATGGTCTATTCAATATGGAATGGCATTTCACTTTGATAATGATGATGCTGGTATGATATCCAAAGAAGTCACTAAGTCTTATATCAAAAGACATGGATTCTATTTCACTGAGATGTATATTTCACAGTAATAAGAAGAAGAAAGACTTTGGTGTACCATTAAGTGATATCGATGAAGAATGTGAATTATTCTAATCCAGTATGGGGATAATACCTCATACTGGGTTTATTTTTGTCTTTAACAGATAGGTAATCGTACACAAGGAGGAATAACTATGGGTAAAATAGCAAATAAGACCTATATCACATCGTCAACTCAATGACAAATAGTATGGTCGATAGAATTGATAATAACTTCTATACATTCATAGATAAGGCCCGACTACAGTAACGTATTATAATATCAATACTGAAAGACAACTATCGATGAAGGTACAGCTATGATGTATAGCTATACTGATAAAGATAGTAGCATTAGATTTAATAAGATCAATGATGTAGTATTATTTGGTATCGATAGAATTGCCATAGATATTGATGCTGGTGATTTTGGTGCTGAAGGTAGTTCCGTAGAAGGAGATGCTTACTTAGTACCTAATGCGTTCAAACCATTCCCTCAAGATTATTTCATCATTAACTATATGAAAGATAAAGCTGTATTTAAGATTACAGCTGTATCTTTAGACACTATGCCTCACGGTGCTAATATGTATAAGCTTTAGCTATAAACTAAGTCTTATGGATGCTGATACTACTGAGCTAGATAACTTAGCTACAGATGAGTATGAAATGGTTGTCGGTAACCAAGGTACTAACCTATCTATGCTTATTAGAAGCACAGACTATGATTATATCACTAGATTAGAAAAATATCTGTAATAGTTTGAGAGCTATCTTTAGAAGCTACTTCTATAGTGATAGAACTCAAGCATATATCTTTAAGTATGATGATCGTAATTTCTATGATCCTTTTATGATAGAGTTTATATTACGTACTGATTGTAGTGAACTCTCCAGAACTGCCATACTTATTTATGGATCACCAACTATATATGCCACAGACTTTCCCATTAGACTATAAGCGTACATTCCAGTAGCTGTAGAGAAAGGTAAAGTCGATGTGCTATGTAATCCAAATCTTAATACTACATTAGTTACAGACCAAACTTCTATGCTGGCTAGATGTTTAGAAGAATACTATTACGTACATTTGTATAGACCTGGTGCTATATTATCCTATCAGTGCTTATGATGATGATACAGCAAGATGTATCCAACAAGCAGATGCTTATGATAGAACTGAACCTGGATTCTATAAGAATATTCTTATAGAGTATTTCTTACGTAGAAACGATAAACGTTTCACAGAAGAGGTTCTAAGAGAACCAGAAGAGTTCAACCACGATAGACCCCTAAATGAACTATTCTACTATCTACCAGTGATTATCTATGTCTTAATGGATAAAAATGTAATCTACTTAGTACAGATATAGCTAAAAGAGGGTAAGTCCAACATATTCATAATTTACAGTCCTTAGAGGTTACAAAAATATGAATGATTTAGACCGATTCTTCCCTAGAGGATCTAGAAGTGAACTATTTCAGACGTTCTGAGTGAAGATACCACATTGGATCTATTAATTGACGATACTCATCGTGGTGATGTTGATGTAGATCCTGCAAGCGATGACTACACAGCCAATTACTTAGATGATGTAGATGATAACAATCTGATCGTGTTATTGATGGTGAAGAAATCGATGATGACGACGATTACGATGATGATTATGATGATTTTATTAAAAAGGAGCTTTGTAACAATGGCTGATGTAATTAGACAAGACTTAGACCGTGATGCTACTGCTGTAATTGATATTGTTAAATCTGGTAGTGCTGATGATCATGTAGTTGATAATGTTATTGACACTGTAACTGATGCTATCTCTGATGTAGAATTAGATGATACTCATAACGATGGTGATGACATTGATGCAGTTGAAGGTTTAGAACCTCAAGAGATCGATATCTATGCTGATGATGAAAAATGATGCAGCTGAAATCGAATTAATGAATGATGCTGGTACAGAAGATGATAGTGATACTGATGATGAAGGTGTTACTGAAGAAATCGTTGACGCTGTACAAGAAGCTATGTCTGAACTAGAAGACTTTTAATTTTTACAAAAATAAAATACTATGTAGAAGAGGCTGTGAACCCTTCTACATATTGCTTTTATTTTTGAGCGCTATGCGTCTAACCCTTTAATAAAGGATAGACAGCCATTGTACTCTTCATAAGAATAGTTTTTGGAATTACCATTCTCATAGTTATGTACAATGGATAAAGCAATTCTTACCTTTAAGGCAAAATTAGCTTTGGCCCTGCATTGAGATTGTAATATCTCATTTGGGCACCTGTCATGGCTCACCTCTCAAACGGTAAGGCACCGTGTATGGATATATTTAGACAGCTATCATAACTAGCTGTATCTACACTATACACAATTATAGTATATAACTATAAAGATTAACTTTTAGTGAAAGAAACCCCTGTATAGGCATTGCTCATACAGGGTATTTTTATGTTTCTTATCGATAGTCGTATTGTTTTTGAATATCATTAGAATATAGAATCCTAATGCTCAGATAATACCATCATAGTTAGTGTAGCTTCACAAGCTCGCTAGTGATTTTTGTCCATATCTACAATGTACCAGATTCAGTAATCATACCATAACCTGGGTTAGCTAAAGCTTTTTAGATAAGTCACGAACCATAGCTTCATATAAGCCTTTACTTTACTGAGTATCTAAACGTTTCTAATTTGCAATCTACCACGTTGGATAGTAGATCTTTAATTCTTCTTCCTCTTCAGCATTAGCTGCTGGATAGTTGCGACTTTATCTTCTACGTTTTTGTAATACATCTTTGATATGTTCTTTATCTTCGATATTAGCAATGATGAATTGTTCAATACCATTAGCTACATGAGTTTTTACAGAATCACCAATATCTTGGATTTTCTTCTTTGTTTTCATCGGAGTTTACTTTATCAACGAATGTTTCAGTATCACTCTGGAGAAACTTTAGGTTCTTCATCTAAGTCATTGGATTTTAAAGCTTCTTCATTATCTTCCATGATAGCTTTATGAGTTTCTGTTACATACTTAGCAATTTGTGCAGTGAATGCATTTGTTTTTGTTTAGTGTAGATAAGATTTTATCAGAACCAGTTTGTCTCAATGAAATTGGAAATAACTTTATTTCTGATTGTACGGTTATCTTCAGACATCATTGATAATTAGCAGATGCTCGAATAAAAATATTCAAAGCTTCAAAGATAAGACCATTACGTACAGAATTAGAGAAGTCTTGACGACAGCTAGCCATTTTACTACGATTAGCAATTTGATCATATAGATTGCTTGTTACTGCAGATTCATGTACTGGTTGGTACTCTAACTTTTTAGACCTTTTACGATTTCTTTCACGTCTAGCGGATTGTACTGCTTTCAAAAATAAAGAACCAGATGTAATTCCTCTAGGTTTATTTTAATATTCATTAATCATTAACCTCCTAGAATAGACTGCTATTAGCACCAGCAGAATCAGGAATGCTGTCACTAATGTCATCATGTTTAAATTTAGTTTTAGAAGAATCTTCTTTGATTTCTTTAGACATCTTAGCTGTAGCCGCTTTATCATTGATGTCTAATTTATCAGCATAACGACGGAACTTAACTGCAACGTCACGTTGGTAATCAGTGCATCTTTCATATCATCATCTTCAATCTTAGAAGCATTGATTTCAACATACTTGCTTTGTACTTCAAGATACTCAGCTAAGCTAGTTCTACAGAAGTAGAAATAGTATACGATTTCACGTAAGATAGGAATAATATTGAAGATCAAGTAAATACACAGCACCAATCATAGAGATACAGCTCATAGTACCTAAGATACCACGTGCATGTGCTTTTTAGTGAATAAAGACAATGCTTTTAGCCAATTTACCATTACGAGAGTTTTTCATTAAAGCGTTCAAGATTCTTAATAACTACGTTGTCATCTAAGACATTGAAGTGTTTAGAACTATAGCGAACTTAGTTGTACCCTCGTTGTCCATAATATATTCTGTAATAGCAGATACCATCATACTAGTAGAAGCAATTATAGACAACAGTGAAATTATAAATAGCACAAGGGTAATCCAAGTTACGCATGAATGCACCAACGTAAGCATATTTATCTTCTCTGCTAGCTAATGCTTCTTTAGTAGTATTTAATGCTTTAGATTGATATTACGAGTAGCTAACAAAGACGTTCTAAAGCGTCTAGTGTTTGTTTCACTAGCTTATAGTGACGTAAACGTTGTACATCACCCTTTGATAATGGAATATCACCAAAGTCTCACTGCATTAGCTTTTAAGCTTTAATGAAATCATAGATCTTATTGATACGTTCATCATAATCATTCGTTGGTCTGCTTCATTTACAGCAGATACAATTGCTAATGTTTCTTTATCACCCAAATCATATAGGAGCAGGCTTTTAAAGTATTTGGTCATGTGTCCTCCTCCTAGGCCATTTTAGTCAATATAGGTTAACGATTTGCTTAGCATCCATATCTTTTTCTTTCTTTATGATTTGAATCGCATTAATTCGTATTCATCATCACCTGTATCAAAGATTAAAGCTACGGATTCTGTAGTTTCATCTACAATACCAATACAGAGTAAGTTATAATCAGACATAATCTTTCTAGCTACTCAGATTTGGAAAGATCAATGTCGTTATTCTTCTTCAATTCTTCAACTTCATCTGTAGTTACCAATAAAGAAGTGATAGCTGTAGCATCATTCTTTGACGGAAGAATTGGTTAAGTTTAGATTTGTAGCACGTTGCTCTAAAGCTTTCACATTTTAGAAGAGGAACCATTACGAGCATTGGAGATAGCATCAACTTTAGCCTTACTCAATGCAAATACAAAGTCTCTCCAGAAACCAATTTCTGAGATGTAGCACGAATAAAGTTGAATAGGCTAATAGCAGAAGAATTCTTAGACATGACACGTTGGATAATATCTCAAACCGGCTACATCAAATAATTTACATTTGATACCTACATAGGCTGGCACACTAATAGGATGCCCATTTGTTTTTAGAGATGAAGTTTATTTTCATCATCAATGGTATAGTTTGATTGATCTTGTCTAACTTACTTTGGTCAAAAACAGGACCTTCATAACCATGACTAGGTATACCCTCTAGATAGTTTTTGCTTTTGGCTACAGAGATTTCTGCAGGGGTTGGTGCTTCTTTGATAATAGTATTAGCAATAGGTAAGCTATGTTTTAAACTATGCTTATAGTTCTCATATACAGCTTTAGTACCAGCAGTAAACATGGTCATAGCACCAGATTCATTATTCAGTTTTCTATTGATAGTTAGATAATCATCTACATCAATACCATCATTGAATTGCATATTACTATGAATATTTTTAATATAATCACAGCATCTGTTGAATTCGTGATAGCCATAGCAGTTAAGAGCATCCTAACCAAACCAGCATATTTAACTTCAGTGCTCTAGCAATTAGCTCAGCTGATGCTAATTCCATATTACGTACTAAACATAACTGGGAATGTAAGCACCAAGTCTTTAGTAGCACTATTAATAGACTTGAAAGACTTATAACCACCAGATTGGGTAGGTAATAATTTGTCTCAAACTAAAATCATCAACTGTAATATTATCATATAGATTAATAATGTCGTTGAGGATTGATTCTTGAATGTAAGACATTATAGTCCTCCTTAAAAATACGTATTCTAAATTCAATATTGAAATTTACTACTATGTTAAACAGCCCCATTTAGGCAAAAATAAAAGCCTAGCCAAATATAGTTACTTAATAAAAATAGACTGTGAAGCTGCATCATTAATACAATGCAACTTATCATAGTAATCAAATTCTTTTGGCATACTCACCAGCGAGTATATTACGAGTCATCATATGTTACAAATAATGGTTCAGGTCTTCTCTATAGAAGTACTGGATCCACAATTATAAAATCTACCAGGACCTACTAATGATAATAATTCATCTATAATAATAGCATAGTCTCAATAGGTCTTTTTCAAGCTATCAACTATTCTACTAGTGTAGTATATATTACCATTCTGGTCTCTTATTGTTTCACCATTTAGGGCTGTATGAAAATCTATATTTCTACCTGATTTACAATAATATCTCATTAGTCTCTACATATTTACCAAGATATGACATATCATAAGTTGAACTGTAATCATTAACGAACTCGTTAGTGTAATAATCATAGCTGCCATGTGGTTACTCTTCCTTTAATCGATGTCTAATAAACAATACGGTGGAGGAGAGTTAACTCTAATGAGTTATCAGCTAGACTCTTATCTCTTTATTCATAGTTATAGTATACAATTAAAGATATCTTTGAAACATCTCTATAATCCTATAAAAGAAAGGAGACTGAGAATGTCCGATGAAACAACTGACATCAGACAGGGTAAAACTTTAACCGAGAATAATCAAGAATATAAGAATCTTAAGCCTCACGGTTGATTCCTCAAAATGATGCTGTAATTCATTAAAAAGAATGGTATATACAATCCGACATCTCTAGATAGATATCATGATTTGCTAGGTTCTCTAAGATAGATCCGTATAATCGTGTAGGTATGACTAGAGAATATATATTCTTTTACAAAACCAGATTTACAAATCTTCTTACACGATAAGAACTTTTCATTGGTAGTGGTAGTAATGATATGTCTCAAAACATTCATTGACTCTAGTAAAATAATAATCCACTATTTGTAGAAGCAGCAACTAAATATCCTGAGGTATTGCATCAACTATGCTATTCTCAAAATCGTTCTGAGCCATTCGTTAATCTTCTTTCAAACCAGAAAAACTTCTAATGTCGATTTGCCAGCTATTAGTGTAGCTAATGATCATAGAGACATCTAGAAATATTTTTAGGTTCTTCTGTATTCTATCGAGGGACTTCAATAGAGAGTGATGAAACCATGAATTAGTGTAGAGTTTCTAGATACTAAGTATCTAGAGGTCTCATGTTTTTCAAGCTGTTTGATGAATACTCTAGATTGAAGCACTTTGGTAGAATCAATCGCCTAATAAAGCTTTATGCTATGCAACGTATTATTCAGACCAAATGTCACGTATAAGTTCATAGTATCTCGGAAGATTCTGGTAGGAAGATATCATCTATTGGGCTAGTATGTTGGTGTACCCTAAGACAGTACCACGTGACGTATTTAGTGATATGGCAGACGTGTTCTGATTTAAGATTTACAGTTAGTTTTAAATCTACATTTGTTTTTGATATGGAAGACTACATTACATGAGTTCAACTCGTTATGCAGTCTATATCTGGCGGTAATGCTGCTGGTGGTGGTTATATAGATGCATTAGATGGTTGGTCTGGTGATTGGATGCAGGCTCCATATATTGCTGGTCTTAATGGTGATGGTAAGAATCAATATAAGTTCTATAAACTTAAATGGAAAGCTCCATCTGATTCTTATAACTTCACTGACAAAACCCTAGAGGGTATGATGAGGTGAAAGAATTTACAAGAATATGCCAGATATCGTGAGAAATATAACGTTTAGGAAGGGGAGATTAATAGCTAATGAACTATTGACGAACTCTAATATTTATGATCTTAATTCATATTGATGCTGTCAAGAAAAACATATCCAAGAAGATGATCTTACCCTCATCTATGGGTATATTTGGTTATCTCAAGTGACGTATCTTCTACATCTCTACAAAAATAATATCATCATGGCTTCTTGAGTTTGGTAATGAAGTTATTCCAACTAGAGCTAAATTGAAAAAGAATATTATTGCTCATGCTTTTAGGTTTAGGTATTACGAATGATTAATGCTAGACCTGCATATATGGATATAGTATTTACTATCTCTGAAGACGTACTATTAGCTAATATGCGTAATGATGTATTTACATTTGATAGAGAAGTAGCTATTAATATTGGTAGGATTTGAATTCCATACCGAGTATGATATCTTGATTCGTCGCGGCATCACCAGACGGTGATTAGTATATACTGCGCAGCAGACTTATCTGCTTTATAATCCAATTATCGATTCATTTGAAATCATTGACCCATACTACTCACCAGTTGGTCGGATTCTTGATGAGAATGAACAAAAGATTTAGTAAGATGTCGTATACGTCAATATACGTATACGAAAAACACTGCTACTATTCTTAATAGAAACCCTATTGAGAATAAAACTTATCAGTTTACATTTGATGATCAGTTAGCTGGTTTCGATGTAACTATTAAGAACTATGTAGTCAGCCAGTTAAATTAACTCAATCTATGAGGGTTTACATATTGGTAGTGAAGTCAACTACTGTAGCTATACATATATAGATGAGAAGACTATTAGATTAGTATTTAGTGATACTCTAATATCTCCTGGTATGAACTCTGAGATTTCTGTCAATCTATATACAACCAAGGGTTCCGAAGGTAACTTCAAGTATATAGACCCCTATCCAATCCATACCTATCAGTGATAGATTTAACTCATGACCGTTTATTCATGGTTATTACCCAACAGGTGATCCATTAGTCTTTACCTCATCTGAAGATGGTTTGATAAGAAGACTCATTGATGAGTTAAAGTTAATGATCTCCTAAAGAAGCATTAGCTCGTGTAGTGTAACTAACTCTAAAAGACGTTAATAACTTCTTTAACTCTTTAAGCTATGGCTTACCTAAGAACAAACTATACTTCTCAAGAAGATGGAATCTCCATTATACCGTCTATATTATGCTTATCTATTAGCTAGCACTGATACACAAATGATTCCAACTAATACAGTTCCTATAGAATTGATTAGACGACTTTGATAACGTATCTAGTGAAAAACTATATCTCAATACTGGTAATACATATTCAGTATGATGCTGGTGGTAGGTAAAGTTATTTATGATAGATCAAAAGAAGATTTAGAATCTATAAATAAGATTAAGTTCTTATACTTCAATCCATTTATGATTGTAATCAATAAGAGTCCTCTGTATGCCTATATTATATCAACTATATGGATACTAAGAAAGCTCTTGAATCTGAGTATATCAATAAGGCTCTAAATACCAATTCATTTGTAATAATCTAACTGGAAGAGAGAATACTTACCGATAAGAATACTTACAAATGTACAGTTAAGCTTTAGTTCAAAAACATCGATAGAAATATTGGTGTGGTTCATAAAAGACAATGAACTAGATCCCGATGAAATTACTAGTGAGATCTTAAAGTCTTAGGTGTATCTCTATAAAGATGGTAAACCTGTACGTTGGACCCAAGGTAAATTCAAGAAGTACAATGAAACAGAGTTCTCTTATATGAGTTTGATATGGAAACAGACAACTCTATTGATATGCTAAACCAACTTAAGATCTCAAATCTAAAGAAGCTGGTTCTGATAATGACTTGTATGGTTATATGCCAAACAATACTCAGTTTAAAAGTATTCACTTTTCATTAAGAATAAAGATGAAGATAGTGCTGGTACATATAAGTCTGAACAAAATATTCACTAGTGGTAACTTAGATGGATATAGTCTTACTAATATCTACAACACTCGTGGTGGTGTAGACTTTATGTATAACTACTCTGACATTATTGAATCTAAAGTTAAAGTCACTGTTGGATAATGGTACACCAAGCTATACTATAGATAAGTGTCTCATGGTTGGTTGGTCTTTCATTAATACTGAGATGAAATTACAAAAAGTTTATCTTAGATTTAGAGAAGAAACGTGTACATATCAATCAGTGTTTGAACGTACTAGAAGACCTCATTCGGTATAGACTTTAAATTGTTTAATGTATATGGTCCATCTAAACTATTCTATGTAGAAGATGGTAAAACCATTGAATAGAACTAACTTAAGTTTACGATTCCGAGTTAAGTTTTATCAATGCTAGTACTAAAGAGATGATTACATTGATTAAGAATGATATTCGATTATATATCGAAGATACTACTCAAATCAATGACTTATACCTAATCTCATCACACATTACTGATAAGTATAAAGATGTATTAGCTTACTCTGAGTTCTTAGAATTCAATGGCATGGTCCAGGTATTCAGCATATCATCGTAGAGATGAAATGATAGCTGGACGTATTCCTGAGTTCTTTTGAATATCAATACTAATACTGAAGAAAAATCAATTAGATATTGAATTGTTATTGTATAAAGGATAAATCAATGATAGACTATCAATTACAAGACATTACCGATGAGTTTGCATTGGATATAGAAAGTTTGATCTATGATGATAATTTGATGACTTACCCTAGAGGGTGATGGTGAAGGAATTATATCTAAGATCAAAGAAAAATTAAGAAAGTATTTGAAACGATACGCAAGTTCGTTATGAAATACTTAATAAGTTAAAAGAATTCTTATTCGGTACAGCTAAAGAAAAGAAAGTAACCAAAGAGGCTATCGCTATGTAATAATATTTTACATGATGAAAGTGCATATCAACCAGTTACTGATACTGTAGACCAAGACCCATCTAAGGCTTCTAAAGTTGATATGCCTACAGGTAATACATTTGATACCACAACGAATAAAGATGGTAAAGCTAGAAGGTTAAAAAGAACTCTTTACGTAGCAATGGCAAAGAAATTTGCACGACGTATGTTTAGATCCTAAACGTATTTTCGTTGTAACTGTAGATACAACTATTCCTCTACCTAAAACATTCGTATTAGATGAGCATGTAGAAAATCGAGAAATTGTAAAGGTATGCAATCTGGTATACAAAAATTTATCAAACGTAATAGTTCAAAATGCAGCTGGAAATGTTTAATGCCAGAACACCTGAAAGAAAGAAGATTATGAAAAATGGTTCGAAGATGCCGCTGATGCTGCTACTGTAGTATTCACCGATAGACGATTAGATATGAAATTCATCAAAGACCATTTTAAAGAAATTGGTGATGTTGCTTTGTAGGTACTACAGCTAAATCTGCAGTAGACAAGTACCAATCGGCTTTTTAATGAAAGGCTGATGCACTCTAAACGTGAATTAGAAAATATTAAGAAACGATTTGATGCTAAGGTAGATGCTCGTATAGACTTAGCAAGTTTCTCAAATGCAAATTCAAGATCTAAAGAGATTGCTGCTAGTTAAATTTTATTTTCCACAACTGTATCTCGTTTAGTATCATCTTTCTCAAAGAAATCACTATGCGATATCGTAGCGCTATTGATATCTTCACATATGTAAATAACTGTGCAGAATCTATCAATTACGCTCGTATTAAAGAAATGGCTATGATAGATGAATATTACAATACTTTCACAGAGTTCTCTGAATTAGGTATAGATTCATCTTATTCTAGAATCCAATCTCAGATGATGCATTCCTCGAAGATGCTGAGTTACGCAATATCCAAGAAGAATACTTAGTAGATTTATTGAATGGGTGATACTAAGGATAGATTTAGACTACTTTATGATGAGAGTGCTTGTTTATCACACCTCATCTGATATAGAGATAATAAATGAAGGGCATATTATACTAGTATTATTGCATGGTTGTGGGCTGCTATAAAAAGCTTAAAGAATTCTTGTCCAAAATGTGGAATAAATTAGTTAGCCACTAGATCTAAGAAAAAGTTACGACTCCAGCTACAACTAGAGTACGTCAAGACACATTAAAATGACCCATCATCTTATAGTGTACTGACACAGAGGCTACATCGTCACTGATAGATGGACTGATGCTAGTGGTAAAACTAACAAGTCGTAGCTTTTAAAACTAATCATATTATCAAGCGAAGAGCTGTTTGAGTAGGAATATTTAAAGCAGTATTCAAAGGATTTGGCCACGATTTGTATCGTACACCAGACGATGCTTTTAGATTTGTCTCATTCATGAAAAGGCTACCAGTAAAGCAATAGACAGATTCTTGATTTTACTAGTAAAAATTATGGATACGGTTAGAAAAGCATGCTAAAACGTACAGTGAAGTTGACGAGTTAGAAAACATGCTGGAAGAATCAACTTTGTGATAATTTTAAAATCAGAAAGATTATGATGGTAAATCCACCACTATAGAATTTAGGTATGGAATGGGTGAAAGATAACTTTAAAAGTAGATAAGGTATTAACTGGGTTATTTATAGAACGCTTGCTGATAAAATGTTTGTTGATGCCAGATATCTTCAGAAGCCAGAAATGTAAGTAAAACTTATAGAGGATGTAACTTTAAACTTGATAAGCAAAGATGTCATCTGATAGGAAAGAAGAGATTACGAGATTTTATAAAAATCGTCCTGATCCTGAGATGAGTTGGCGTGGATGCCGAAAGAGCTGTACAGTGACGACAGATGTAGATCGTGCAATTATTAAAGCAACCTACATCCTAACTGGAGCCTATCTCAGCACATGGATAAGGATAAGAAATTGTGTTAAATCATGATAGCCATATATTGGTAACACAAAATATTTCTACAGAAATCTATAATTACGTAAAAGCTAGGTGTGCTGACTATCGTAAGTATAAATTAGTAAAGAATTTCACAGATTTAGATGATTACTAAGCACAGGATTTGTTATTAGAATATACTGACGGGTTAGATTGTAATATAGTTAGATGATTATATTGGAAAATACAGATCGTCGATTTATAATGAATCATACATATAACTAGCATTTTACTAAGAAGCAATACCGGAGGTATAAATGGAACTGATTTTATATATATGAAGAGAATCATATTGTAGAATATTCTACAGAAGATCTTTATTAGACACTGACTCATGTCAATGAAGGTGTATTGTCTAATATCTGGGAAAAAGGTTAAAAAGTTCTTTAAAGCCAATAAAGACTTTGTAGTTAAGTATTTCAAGAAAGTTCGAGACCTATTCAGAAAAAGAAATCTACTAAGGTAACACCACACGATGTTAAAGCTAGAAGAAACTTAAAAGACCCTAAAGCTTATACTGATAATAGTAAAGACGCAGAAGAAGACAGCACTAATGGTGATACTGATCCTGTAAATGGATGATGTCGAAGAACCAGCACAAATTCTGCAAAGAATGGTATTCATCAGATCTAAGTCTAATCGCAAGATTGTTCGCCGTGCTAAATTATCTAAAGACAAAACTTTAAAGTTAAAACTATTGTGGTTAATGGTGAACGTGTTAAGGATTTAGCGGTTATATTCCAAGAAGAAATATAAACAGTATAGCACAAGGCCGAAGGGCCAATATGGGAAATGCTTAGACTATTAAATTTAGATTATAAAAAACTTGGCTTATCTTAGTACTGAGTAAGAAGTCCTGCATTTCTAATTCAAATGTAGACTTCCTCGATAAGATCTAATGGATCAATCGCTTCATAGTTTCCAGAACGCCATTAATAAACCTCCATCAATAATATCATCAATATCAAAAGTTTGTTTTAGAAACTTTTTGGATAATAAGAATTTTACAGATATTGTGAGTTACTGTCATATTACGACGGATAGCTTCAAATTGTTTATATACAGTATGGTTAGCTGCAATAAAGCACCCATATGGATTTTAAATCCATATTTTACCAGCGTCTGGCAAGTATTTACCAAAGCCAATTTTAGTATAGTTCAAATGACCAAACTGTAACATCGTTATATCCAGTATTTAAACGTGCTAATTTAGACCGGTCCCACCTAAGAAATCGATAATTTTATCAATATTCTTGCGATGTATTCTCTACCAATATCCATGGTATCTCATAGAACTATCTTTAACGATTTCGTTTATAGATCTTATCAGATAATACATCTTTACGGTCACCAATAATAGGATCTTTACAGCAGCCTTAACTGTATTTACAATACCTTTGGCCATACCCTCAACCGTAGCACAGGGTTGATGTGGCTCAAATAATGGGTCACCATTAAAGTATACACTTTCATTCTTATCATATCGGCTACTAGCAGCAGCCGCTGATATGCTTAATATTTTCTGATGTCAAATATCTTGAGATCGCAAAAAGTCTTTATTGAATTGGTTGATTAACCGCATAAAGCTTTTAGTCACAGATTGGATGTATGTTTGTACTAACACGCATTCAATACACTATTTTTCACTCGTCACTCAATACGGTGTATTGTTCCATAACCACCTCTTCTACATCTTCTAAACCAAGCGTATTCGTTAAAACAAAGTATCATCCAAATTAGCATCAAGATCTCAGTATGCATTCTCCATTCGCGAATTCTTCGGCATAGTATCTGCATCTAATTCAGCAACAGCTTCTCATAGCATAGCATGGCGGTAATCTGCAAAGTATTTCACGGAAGGTTGTAAATTTCAGTTGCAGTTTTATGTGTATTCTCACTTGGGTTGTAAATACATTAAGCATGCCTCGGTTAACTTTCACCGACTAGCTGATAATAAACCGGTTAGACTTGATGCGCAGGATCAGCGTTTGGTTTATCTTTGCAAATTTACCCTCTAAGTTTTTATTAGTTGTATTACAGTCGAGCTTCAAGTTCTTTGATAGCCGTTTCTATTATATGTGACAGCATTATTTTATACCACATGCATAAATTTACCACTAGCAAATTCAGCAATACCTATCTTCAAAATGTTTAGTTACACACCATATCTAAAGTCATAGTAGTAGGATTGCGATTAGCTGCTACTTTGTTTATTCTCTCGAATTCTTCCTTAATATTATTAAGTATCGCAACAGCAGCATCTCTGTTGGTGCTTTGAAAATTGATTTACAGCATCAAAATAACTATCCTCAACTCTGTTAATAGACTCGTACCTCTTTATTGATAATATCATTATATACCTAATATCAAAAATAGTATCGATTTTACCATCAAACCAACTAGCATTATCTACTACACTGCAAATTTCTTATTTCTATCTCAAACGTTTACGACGTTTAATTCTTAGCACTCATAAATTTAGATTTCTTAGGTGCATCATCTACAGGAGCAGCTGCTGCTCCAGATGTTGTTGTATGTGTAGTACTAGATGTACCAGAACCAGTACTAGTACTGCTAGTTGACGACTAGAAGATTGTGTATCTTCTTCATCATTATCAGCATCTTTAGAATCAGTATAAGACTTAAGGGTCTTTTAAAGTTTCTTCACACGCTTTAACATCTGCAGGTGTTACTTTAGTATCATTCTTCTTTTAAATAGATCTCAAATTCTGAGGTACTAACCACAAAGTCTTTAATGTATTAAAGAACTTTTTAACCTTTTCACTGATATTGAGACAATACACCTTCATTGACTTAGTCTGTATTATCCATATCTTGTCGTCGGCTGATGATATTCCAGCATAACCTCTTCTTCAATTAAATATATTTCGCTCATATTTAAGCTCCTCTATTAATAATGCTTAGAATATATTGGGAATCAAAGTGATTGACGATCCTCAATTTCTGTTATATATTCACTCATCAATGTTCAAATCAAGTCCTTCTACGTGCTTCATTAATAAGATCAGAACCTTAGAACTCATCAAGCTCAAGTATATTCACGTAAAGATTCATATTTACGATAATCAGCACACGCTTTTACGTAATTATAGTTTCTATAGCCACTTTATTAGCATGCATAAGTTGAGTTGTTACTAACTTGATTACAAAAATCAGCCATAAGTTTTGAGCTACTCATTATAAGATTTAAGGCTTTTTATACCTTTATCAAAAATTATAATGTGGTTTTAACCCAACAGGGCTCCCCGTCTTTTTCTTCCCTGTTCACGACTGCATTTACTGAAATATTTGAGAGTCTCTACTCGAGCTTCCAATTTTCAGTAAACCAATTAACACTCTATTTCTTTGTTGAGATCAGAAATATATTTTTGATCGCATCATTTTGGTTTCAATATGAGTGGTTACAAAATCCATGTCGATGATAATCATCAACTTCACTGTATACACACGTTTCTTTTTAATATAAGCAGCTGACTTCAGTTGAAAGCCTCGTCCGCTGTCATCTACGAAGTTTTTATAATCTAAATTAATAGATTCCAAGCATTTCATATTGGCCTTCGAGCGCCTTTGTTCTGCATATACCTTTATATATTTCTTCTTGGAATATAACCCACTAAATCTTCTATGTTCACCATTAACCATAATGGTTTTAACTTTAAAAAGTTTTTGTCTTTAGATAATAGTTATTTAAGCGAACAACTCTTGCGATTAGACTTAGGATGCATGAATACCATTACTCGCAGATTGTGCTGGTTTCTTCGACATCATTCCTTATTGTGATCAGTATCACCATTAGGAGTACTGTCTTCTTTACCGCTCCCTACTATTAATATCAGTATAAAGCTTTAGGGTCTTTTAAAAGTTTCTTCACAAGCTTTAACATCGTTTGCGTTACCTTAGTAGATTTCTTCGACAAGTCTAGGAACTTATTAGAAATATTTCAACTCACAAAGTCTTTAATGGCTTTGAGAACTTTTTAACTTTTTCCCAGATATTAGACAATACACCTTCATTGACATGCTCGTGTCTAATAAAGAGCTTCTTCTGTAGAATATTCTGCAATATGATTCTTCTTCATATAAAACATCAAGTCTCCATTTATACCTCCGGTATTACTTCACTTTGGTAAAATGCTAGTTATATGTTGGGATTCATTATAAATACGACGATCTATATCACATAATCATCAATCTATATTACAATCTAACCTACGGTATATTTCTGATGCCGATACTTGTGCTTAGTAATCATCTAAATCTAGCAAATTCTTTTACTAATTTCATACTACGATAGTCAGCACGCTAAGCTTTTACGTAATTATGCAGTTTCTGTGGAAATATTTTGTGTTACCAATATCTTGGCTACATAATGATTTAACACTTTGTTCTTATCGCATCCATATCAGCTAGACTAGGCTCCAGTTGGGATGTGGAGTTTTGCTTTAACACTGCTCGATCACATCTGTCTCGTAGCTTACAGCTCTTTCGGCATCACGCCAACTCATCTCAGGATCAGGACGATTTTTATAAAATCTATTAATCCTCTTCTTTCCTATCAGATGACATCTTTGTATCAAGTTTAAATTCATCCTCTATAAGTTTACTTACATTTCTTGGCTTCTATGAAGATATCTCTAGCATCAGCAAAAACATTTTATCGGCAAGCGTCATAAATATCAGTTAATGCCTTATCTACTTTTTAAAGTTATCTTTCACTCATTCGTATAGCAAATTTATAGTAGTGGATTTACCATCATAATCTTCCTGAGTAAAATTATCACAAAGTTCTTCAGCACATTTTTCTAACTCGCCAACTTCACTGGCACGTTTGAAGCATGCTTTTTCTCTAACCGTATCCATAATTTTACTAGTAAAATCAAGAGGTCTGTCTATTTACTTTACTAGTAGCCTTTTTCATAGATAGACAAATCTAAAGCATCGTCTGGTGTACGATATAAATCGTGCCAAACCTTTTGAATACTGCTTTAAATTTTATTCATACTAAGCTAGCTCTTCGCTTGATATTATGATTAGTTTTAAAAGCTACCAACTTGTGTAGTTTTACCACTAGCATCAGTCCATCTATCAGTGACGATGTAGCCTGTGTCAGTACTATAAGATGATGGGTCATTTAATGTATCTTGACATGTCGTAGCTGTAGCTGAATCATTAACTTTTTCTTAGATCTAATTAGGCTAACTAATTTATTCCACATTTTGGACAAGAATTCTTTAAGCTGTAGTATGCCCTAACCATGCAATAATACTAGTTATACTATGCCCTTCATTTATTATCTATATCAGATAGAGTGCTTGATAAACAAGCACTCTCATCTGCAAAGTAGTCTAAATCTATCATAGTATCACCCATTCAATAAATCTACTAAGTATTCTTCTTGGATATTGCGTAACTCAGCATCTTCAAGAATGCATCATCTAGATTAGATTCTAGAATAGATGAATCTATACCTAATTCAGAGAACTCTGTGAAATTATTGTAATATTCATCTATCATAGCCATTTCTTTAATACGAGCGTAATTGATAGATTCTGCACAGTTATTTACATATGTGAAGATATCAATAGCGCTACGATATAGCATAGTGATTTTCTTTAGAGAAAGATGATACTAAACGAGATACAGTTGTGGAAATAAAATTTAACATAACAGCAATCTCTTTAGATCTTGAATTTGCATTTGAGAAACTTGCAAGTCTATACGAGCATCTACCTTAGCATCAAATCATTTTCTAATATTTTCTAATTCACGTTTATGCATCAATATCTTTCATTAAAGCTGATTGGTACTTGTCTACGCAGATTTAGCTGTAGTACCTAAAGCAACATCACCCAATTTCTTTAAAATGGTCTTTGATGAATTTCATATCTAATCGTCTATCAGTGAATACTACAGTAGCAGCATCAGCAGCATCTTCGAACCATTTTTCATAATCTTCTTTTTCTAGGTGTTCTGCATTAAACATTCCAGCACCTGCATTTTGAGCTGTACGTTTGATAAATTTTTATACCAGATTGCTACCTTTACCAATTTCTTTAGATTTTTCTACATACTCATCTAATACGAATGTTTTAGGTAGAGGAATAGTTGTATCTACAGTTACAACGAAAATACGTTTAGGATCTAAACGTACGTCGTGCAAATTTCTTACCATTGCTACGTAAGAAGTTCTTAGCAACTACAACTTTACCATCTTTATTCGTTGTAGTATCAAATGACTACCTGTAGGCATATCAGCTTTAGAAAGCCTTAGATGGGTCTTGGGTCTGCAGTATCAGTAACTGGTTGATATGCACTTTCATCATGTAAAATATTATTACACTTAGCGATAGCTCCTTTAGTTACTTTCTTTCTTTAGCTGTACTGAATAAGAATTTTTTAACTTATTAGTATTTCATCAAACGAACTTACGTATCGTTTTCAAATACTTTTCATCTTTGATCTTAGATATAATTCCTTCACCATCACCCTCTAGGAGTAAGTCATCAGAATTATCATCATAGATCAAACTTTCTCCCATACCAATGCAAACTCATCAGTAATGTCTTGTAATTGATAGTCTATCATTGATTTATCCTTTATACAATAACGAATTCAATATCTAATTGATTTTCTCTAGTATTAGCAGTATTGATATTCAAGAACCCGAGGAATACGTCCAACTATCATCATCTCTACGATGATATACTGAATACCTGGACCATACCCATTGAATCTCTAAGAACTCAAAGTAAACTAATACATCTTTATACTTATCAGTAATGGGCTGTGATAAGATTAGGTATATGAAGATCATTGATTTGAGTAGTATCTTCGATATATAATCGAATATCATTCTTAATCAATGTAATCATCTCTTTTAGTACTAGCATTGATAAACTTAACTCGGCAATGTAAACTTAAGTTAGTTCTATTCAATGGTTTACCATCTCTACATAGAATAGTTTAGATGGACCATATGTATTAAACAATGAAAGTCTATACCGAATGAGTCTTCTAGTACGTTCAAAACACTCGATTGATATGTACACGTTTCTTCTCTAAATCTAAGATAAACTTTTGTAATTTCATCTCAGTATTAATGAAAGACCAACCAAACCATAGGAACCTTATCTATAGTATAGCTTAGTGCTACCATTATCCAACTTAGTGACTTTAACTTTAGATTCAATAATGTCAGAGTAGTTATATATAAAGTCTACACCACCACGAGGTGTTGTAGATATTAGTAAGACATATCCATCTAAGTTACCACTAGTGAAACATTTGTTCAGACTTATATGTACCAGCACTATCTTCATCTTTATTCTTAATGAAAGTGAACACTTTTAAACTGAGTATTGTTTGGCATATAACCATACAAGTCATATATCAGAACCAGCTTCTTTAAGATTTAAGATCTTAAGTTGGTTTAGCGTATCAATAGAGTTGTCTGTTTCATATCAAACTCATATAAGAAGAGAACTCTGTTTCATTGTACTTTTGAATTTACCTTGAGTCCAACGTACAGGTTTACCATCTTTATAGAATACACTCAAGACTTTAAGATCTCACACTAGTAATTTCATCAGGATCTAGTTCATTGTCTTTATGAACCACACCAATATTTCTATCGATGTTTTGAACTAGTTTAACTGGTACATTTGTAAGTATTCTTATCGGTAAAGTATCTCTCTTCCAGTTAAGATTATTACAAATGAATTGGTATTTGGAAGCCTTATTGATATACTCAAATTCAAGAGCTTTCTTAGTATCCATATAGTTGATATAATATGAAGCATACAGAGGACTCTTATTGATTACAATCATAAATGGATTGAAGTATAAGAACTTAATCTCATTTATAGATTCTAAATCTTCTTTTGATCTATCATAAATAACTTTACCACTACCACCAGCATCATACTGAATAGTATTACCAGTATTGAAGATATAGTTTTTCACTAGATACGTTATCAAAGTCACGTCTAATCAATTCTATAGGAACTGTATTAGTTGGAATCATTTGTGTATCATGTGCTAATAGATAAGCATAATATAGACGGTATAATGGAGATTCCATCTTCTTGAAGAAGTATAGTTTATTCTTAGGTAAGCTATAGCTTAAAGAGTTAAAGAAGTTATTAACGTCTTTAGAGTTGAGTTACACTACCACGAGCTAATGCTTCTTTAGAATCATTAACTTTAACTCATCAATAGTCTTCTTATCCAAACCATCTTCAGATGCAGGTAAACTTAATGGATCACCCTATTGGGGTAATAACCATGAATAAACGGTCATAGTTAAATCTATCACTGATAGGATATAGTTGGATAGGGTCTATATACTTGAAGTTACCTTCGGAACCCTTGGTTGTATATAGATTGACAGAAATCTCAGAGTTCATACCAGGAATATTAGAAGTATCACTAAATACTAATCTAATAGTCTTCTCATCTATATATGTATAGCTACAGTAGTTGACTTCACTACCAGTATGTAAACCCTCATAGATTGGAGTTAATTTAACTGGCTGACTACCATAGTTCTTAATAGTTACATCGAAACCAGCTAACTGATCATCAAATGTAAACTGATAAGTTTTATTCTCAATAGGGTTTCTATTAAGAATAGTAGCTAGTGTTTTTCGTATACGTATATTGACGTATACGACATCTTACTGCAATCTTTTGTTCATTCTCATCAAGAATCCGACCAACTGGTGGTAAGTATGGGTCAATGATTTCAAATGAATCGATAATTGGATTATAAGCAGATAAGTCATACTGCGCAGTATATACATAATCACCGTCTGGTAATACCCACGACGAATCAAGATATCATACTCGGTATGGAATTCAAATCCACCAATATTAATAGCTACTTCTCTATCAAATGTAAATACATCATTACGCATATTAGCTAATAGTACGTCTTCAGAGATAGTAAATACTATATCCATATATGCAGGTCTAGCATTAATATTCTTAATACCTAAACCTAAAAGCATGAGCAATAATATTCTTTTCGAATTTAGCTCTAGTTGGAATAGCTTCATTACCAAACTCGAAGCCATGATGATATTATTTTTGTAGAGATGTAGAGAATACGTCACTTAGATAACCAAATATACCCATAGATAGGGTAAGATCATCTTCTTGGATATGTTTTTTCTTGACAGCATCAATATATGAATTAAGATCATAAATATTAGAGATTCGTCAATAGTTCATTAGCCATTAATCTCCCTTCCTAAACGTTATATTTCTACGATATCTAGCATATTCTTGTAAATTCTTTCTAGCCTCATCATACCCTCTAGGGGTTTTTGTCAGTGAAGTTATAAGAATCAGATGGAGCTTTTCCATTTAAGTTTATAGAACTTATATTGATTCTTACCATCACCATTAAGACCAGCAATATATGGAGCCTGCATCCAATCACCAGACCAACCATCTAATGCATCTATATAACCACCACCAGCAGCATTACCGCCAGAATATAGACTGCATAACTGATTGAACTCATGTAATGTGTCAACTTCCATATCAAAAACAAATGTAGATTTAAAACTAACTGTAAATCTTAAATCAGAACCGTCTGCCATATCACTAAATACGTCACGTGGTACTGTCTTAGGGTACACACAACATACTTAGCCCAATAGATGATATCTTCACCACCAGAATCTTCAGATACTATGAACTTATACATTGACATTTGGTCATGAATAATACGTTGCATAGCATAAGCTTTTATTAGGCTGATTGATTCTACCAAAGTGCTTCAATCTAGAATATTCATCAAACAGCTTTGAAAAACATGTAGACCTCTAGATACTTAGTATCTAGAAACTCTACACTGAATTCATGGTTTTCATCACTCTCTATTGAAGTCCCTCGATAGAATACAGAAGAACCTAAAATATTTCTAGATGTCTCATAATCATTAGCTACACTAATAGCTGGCAAATCGACATTAGAAGTTTTCTGGTTTGAAAGAAGATTAACGAATGGCTCAGAACGATTTTTGAGAATAGCATAGTTGATGCAATACCTCAGGATATTAGTTGCTGCTTCTACAAATAGTGGATTATTGGCTACAGAGTCAATGAATGTTTTAGACATATCATTACTACCACCACTACCAATAGAAAAGTTCTTATCGTGTAAGAAGATTTGTAAATCTGGTTTTTGTAAAGAATATATATTCTCTAGTCATACCTACACGATTATACGGATCTATCTTAGAGAACCTAGCAAATCTATGATATCTATCTAGAGATGTCGGATTGTATATACCATTCTTTTTAATGAATTGCAACATCATTTTGGGAATCAACCGTAGGCTTAAGATTCTTATATTCTTGATTATTCTCGGTTAAAGTTTTTACCCTCGTCTGAGTGTCAGTTGTTTTCATCGGACATTCTCAGTCTCCTTTCTTTATAGGATTATAGAGATGTTTCAAAGATATCTTTAATTGTATACTATAACTATGAATAAGAGATAAGAGTCTATTGATAACTCATTAGAGTTAACTCTCCCTCCACCGTATTGTTTATTAGACATCGATTAAAGGAAGAGGTAACCACTATGAGCAGCTATGATTATTACACTAACGAGTTCGTTAATGATTACGGTTCAACTTATGATATGTCATATCTTGGTAAATATGTAGAGACTAATGAAGATATTATTGTAAATCAGGTAGAGAATATAGATTTTTCATACAGCCCTCAAATGGTGAAACAATAAGAGACCAGAATGGTAATATATACTACACTAGTAGAATAGTTGATAGCTTAAGAAAAGACCTATTAGACTATGCTATTATTATAGATGAATTATTATCATTAGTAGGTCCTGGTAGATTTTATAATTGTGGATCCAGTACTTCTATGAGAAGACCTGAACCATTATTTGTAACATATGATGACCGTAATATACTCGCTGGTGAGTATGCCAAAGAATTTGATTACTATGATAAGTTGCATTGTATTAATGATGCAGCACCACAGTCTATTTTTATTAAGTAACTATATTTAGTAGGCTTTTTTATTTTTGCCTAAATGGGGCTGTTTTTAACATAGTAGTAAATTTCAATATTGAATTTAGAATACGTATTTTAAGGAGGACTATAATGTCTTACATTCAAGAATCAATCCTCAGCGACATTATTAATCTATATGATAATATTACAGTTGATGATTTTTAGTTTAGACAAATTATTACCTACCCAATCTGGTGGTTATAAGTCTTTCAAGTCTATTAATAGTGCTACTAAAGACTTGGTGCTACATTCCCAGTTATGTTTAGCTGCAATATGGAATTAGCATCAACTGAGCTAATTGCTAGAGCACTTGAAGTTAAATATGCTGGTTTGGTTAGGATGCTCTTAACTGCTATGGCTATCACGAATTCAACAGATGCTATTGATTATATTAAAAATATTCATAGTAATATGCAATTCAATGATGGTATTGATGTAGATGATTATCTAACTATCAATAGAAAACTGAATAATGAATCTGGTGCTATGACCATGTTTACTGCTGGCACTAAAGCTGTATATGAGAACTATAAGCATAGTTTAAAACATAGCTTACCTATTGCTAATACTATTATCAAAGAAGCACCAACCCCTGCAGAAATCTCTGTAGCCAAAAGCAAAACTATCTAGAGGTATACCTAGTCATGGTTATGAAGGTCCTGTTTTTGACCAAAGTAAGTTAGACAAGATCAATCAAACTATGCCATTGATGATGAAAATAAACTTCATCTCTAAAAACAAATGGGCATCCTATTAGTGTGCCAGCCTATGTAGGTATCAAATGTAAATTATTTGATGTAGCCGGTTTAGATATTATCCAACGTATCGTATCTAAAATTCTTCGCTATTAGCCTATTCAACTTTATTCGTGCTACATCTCAAGAAATTGGTTTTCTGGAGAGACTTTGTATTTGCATTGAGTAAGGCTAAAAGTTGATGCTATCTCCAATGCTCGTAATGGTTCCTCTTCTAAAAGTGGAAAGCTTTAGAGCAACGTGCTACTAAATCTAAACTTAACCAATTCTTCCGTCAAAAGAATGATGCTACAGCTATCACTTCTTTATTGGTAACTACAGATGAAGTTGAAGAATTGAAGAAGAATAACGACATTGATCTTTCCAAATCTAGTGTAGCTAGAAAGATTATGTCTGATTATAACTTACTCTGTATTGGTATTGTAGATGAAAACTACAGAATCCGTAGCTTTAATCTTTGATACAGGTGATGATGAATACGAATTAATGCGATTCAAAATCCTTAAAGAAAGAAAAAGATATGGATGCTAAGCAAATCGTTAACCTATTGACTAAAATGGCCTAGGAGGAGGACACATGACCAAATACTTAAAGAAGCCTGCTCTATATGGATTTGGGTGATAAAGAAACATTAGCAATTGTATCTGCTGTAAATGAAGCAGACCAACGAATGATTATGATGAACGTATCCAATAAGATCTATGATTTCATTAAGCTAAAGCTAATGAAGTAGACTTTTAGTGATATTCCATTATCCAGGGTGATGTACAACGTTTACGTCACTATAAAGCTAGTGAAACAAACACTAGACGCTTTTAGAACGTCTTTGTGCTTCGTAATATCCAATCTAAAGCATTAAATACTACTAAAGAAGCATTAGCTAACTTAGAGAAAGATAAATATGCTTACGTTGGTGCATTCATGCGTAACTTGGATTACCCTTGTACTATTTATAATTTCACTGTGTTGTCTATAATTGCTTCTACTAGTATGATGGTATCTGCTATTACAGAATATATTATGGACAACGAGGGTACAACTAAGTTCGCTATGGATTCTAAACACTTCAATGTCTTAGATGACAACGTAGTTATTAAGAATCTTGAACGCTTTAATGAAAAACTCTCGTAATGGTAAAATTGGCTCAAAGCATTGTCTTTATTCACTAAAGCACATGACGTGGTATCTTAGGTACTATGGCGGCTATCTCTATGATTGGTGCTGGTATTTACTTGATCTTCAATATTATTCCTATCTTACGTGAAATCGTATACTATTTCTACTTCTGTAGAACTAGCTTAGCTGAGTATCTTGAAGTACAAGCAAGTATGTTAGAAATCAGTGCTTCTAAGATTGAAGATGATGATATGAAAGATGCAGCTGATTACCAACGTGACGTTGCAGTTAAGTTCCGTCGTTATGCTGATAAATTAGACATCAATGATAAAGCAGCTACAGCTAAGATGTCTAAAGAAATCAAAGAAGAAGATTCTTCTAAAAACTAAATTTAAACATGATGACATTAGTGACAGCATTCCTGATTCTGCTGGTGCTATATAGTAGTCTATTCTAGGAGGTTAATGATTAATGAATATTAAAAATAAACCTAGAGGAATTACATCTGGTTCTTTTATTTTTGAAGCAGTACAATCCGCTGAGACGTGAAGAAATCGTAAAAGGTCTAAAAGAATTAGGTACCAACCAGTCACATGAATCTGCGGTAGCAAGCAATCTATATGATCAAATTGCTAATCGTAGTAAAAAGATGGCTAAACGTCGTCAAGAGACTTCTCTAATTCTGTACGTAATGGTCTTATCTTTGAAGCTGAATATTTTGTTTCAGAAGCATCTGCTAGTTATCCAATGATGTCTGAGAGATAACCGTACAATCAGAAAATAAAGTTATTTCCAATTTCATTGAGCAAACTGGTTCTTGATAAAATCTTTATCTACACTAAACAAAAACAAATGCATTCACTGCACAAAGTGCTAAGTATGTAACAGAACTCATAAAAGCTATCATGGAAGATAATGAAGAAGCTTTAAAACTCAATGACTTAGATGAAGAACCTAAAGTTTCTCCAGATGATACTGAAACATTCGTTGATAAAGTAAACTCCGATGAAAACAAAGAAGAAATCCAAGATATTGGTGATTCTGTAAAAACTCATGTAGCTAATGGTATTGAACAATTCATCATTGCTAATATCGAAGATAAAGAACTATATCAAAGATGTATTACAAAACGTAGAAGATAAAGTCGCAACTATCCAAGCAGCTAATGCTGAAGAGGAAGAAGAGATTAAAGAATCTACTATCCAACGTGGTAGATTGCAAATTAAGAAACGTTTAGATACTCGTAAAGTAGGCTTATATGAAGCTATGGTTCGTGACTTATCTAAGAAAGCTTTAGCTAACCCAGGGTTATGGTATGATTACTGAATCTGGTACATTAGATATGGACAAAATCACAGCAGCTTGTGAAGCTACACTAACTATGATGGTATTATCTGAAGCATTAGGATTCTATATTCCTAATGATATTCAAAAACAATACGACTATCGATAAGAAACATAAAAATACCCTGTATAGGCAATGCCTATACAGGGGTTTCTTTAAAGTTAATCTTTATAGTTATATACTATATTAGTGTATGTAGATACAGCTAGTTATGATAGCTGTATCTAAACATATCCACATACGGTGCCTTACCGTTTAAGGAGGTGAGCCTATGACTAGGTGCCCAAATGAGATATTACAATCTCAATGCAGGAGCCAGCTAATTTTTGCCTTTAAAGGTAGAATTGCTTTATCCATTGTACGTAACTATGAGAATGGTAATTCCAAAAACTATTCTTATGAAGAGTACAATGGCTGTCTATCCTTTGATTAAAGGGTTGAGACGCATGGCGCTCAAAATAAACAATATGTAGAAGAGGTTCACAGCCTCTTCTACATAATTGTTTTATGTAAAAATTAAAAGTCTTCTAGTTCAGACATAGCTTCTTGTACAGCGTCAACGATTTCTTCAGTAACACCTTCATCATCAGTATCACTATCATCTTCTGTACCAGCATCATTCATTAATTCGATTTCAGCTGCTCATTTTCATCATCAGCATAGATATCGATCTCTTGAGGTTCTAAACCTTCAACTGCATCAATGTCATCACCATCGTTATGAGTATCATCTAATTCTACATCAGAGATAGCATCAGTTACAGTGTCAATAACATTATCAACTACATGATCATCAGCACTACCAGATTTAACAATATCAATTACAGCAGTAGCATCACGGTCTAAGTCTTGTCTAATTACATCAGCCATTGTTACAAAAGCTCCTTTTTAATAAAAATCATCATAATCATCATCGTAATCGTCGTCATCATCGATTTCTTCACCATCAATAACACGATCAAGATTGTTATCATCTACATCATCTAAGTAATTAGCGTGTAGTCATCACTTGCAGGATCTACATCAACATCACCACGATGAGTATCGTCAATTAATAGATCCAATGTAGTATCTTCACTTAGAACGTCTAGAAATAGTTCACCTTCTAGATCCTCTAGGAAGAATCGGTCTAAATCATTCATATAACCTCCATAGGACTATGAAATTATGAATATGTTGGACTTACCCTCTTTTAGCTATATCTGTACTAAGTAGATTACATTTGTCCATTAGACATAGATAATCACTGGTAGATAGTAGAATAGTTCATTTAGAGGTCTATCGTAGTTGAACTCTTCTAGTTCTCTTAGAACCTCTTCTGTGAAACGTTTATCGTTTCTACGTAAGAAATACTCTATAAGAATATTCTTATAGAATCCAGGTTCAGTTCTATCATAAGCATCTGCTTGTTGGATACGTCTTACTGTCATCATCATAAGCACTGATAGGATAATAAGCACCCGAGGTCTATACAAATGTACGTAATAGTATTCTTCTAAACATCTAGCCAGCATAGAAGTTTGGTCTGTAAACTAATGTAGCATTAAGATTTGGATTACATAGCACATCGACTTTACCTTTCTCTACAGCATACTGGAATGTGCGCTTATAGTCTAATGGGAAGAGTCTGTGGCATATATAGTTGGTGATCCATAAACTAAGTATGGCCAGTTCTGGAGAGTTCATGCTAATCAGTACGTAATATAAAACTCTATCATAAAAAGGATCATAGAAATTACGATCATCATACTTTAAAGATATATGTAGCAGGTTCTGATCACTAGTAAAGTAGCTCTAAAGATAGCTCTCAAACTATTACAGATATTTTCTAATCTAGTGATATAATCATAGTCTAGTGCTTCTAATAAGCATAGATAGGTTAGTACCTGTAGTTACCGACAACCATTTCATACTCATCTGTAGCTAAGTTATCTAGCTCCAGTAGTATCAGCATCCATAAGACTTAGTTTATAGCTAAGCATACACATAATAGCACCATTAGGCATAGTGTCTAAAGATACAGCTGTAATCTTAAATACAGCTTTATCTTTCATATGGATTAATGATGAAACAATCTTGAGGGAATGGTTTGAACGCATTAGGTACTAAGTAAGCATCTCCTTCTACGGAACTACCTTCAGCACCAAAATCACCAGCATCAATATCTATGGCAATTCTATCGATACCAAATAATACTACATCATTGATCTTATTAAATCTAATGCTACTATCTTTATCAGTATAGCTATACATCTATAGCTGTACCTTCATCAAATAGTTGTCTTTCAGTATTGATATTATAATACGTTACTGTAGTCGGAGCCTTATCTATGAATGTATAGAAGTTATTATCAATTCTATCGACCATACTATTTGTCATTGAGTTGACAGTATTGATATAGGTCTTATTTGCTATTTTACCCATAGTTATTCCTCCTTGTGTACGATTACCCATCTGTTAAAGACAAAATAAACCCAGTATGAGGTATTATCCCACACTGGATTAGAATAATTCACATTCTTCATCGATATCACTTAATGGTACACCAAAGTCTTTCTTCTTCTTATTACTATGGAAATATACATCTCCAGTGAAATAGAATCCATGTCTTTTGATATAAGACTTAGTGACTTCTTTGGATATCATACCAGCATCATCATTATCAAAGTAGAAATGCCATCTCCATATTGAATAGACCATATCTACTAGCTAGATATTGTATAGCTGATATAGTTAGAACCAGATGTAGCTAAATATACCAGGCTCTTGATTACATACATAAAGATTATAGATAATATATCAAATTGGCCCTCTGAGAGAGATGGTGTAATAGGCCTAGTGGGTATACTAAGGCAAACATGGGATTGTATAGCTTTTGACCATTTCATCGTGTTCCCAGACATATTGATTGAGATCGTGTCTGGGAAGTCTATCATATAATATGACGTAGAACTATCCCAGATTGATTCGTAAGGTAACGAATCCAATATACTCATTATTGAGTATAACAAAATCATCAGTCATTCTCTTATACTACGTATCTTTATAATATATAGCGTCATTGACAAGTCAAACACTATGACTTTGATCATCTATATATACTCTGTATAGGGATAGTTCAACCCTAAACGTCCATTAAGATAACTGCGCTTTCTTCTGTATAATCTCATTGTGGTAGCTTATCATCACTTTGTACGAAATTATCATACAGCTTATTGTAATCTATACCAGAGTAGTTTTCTCTTCTTAGTACGCGGAATGATCAGAGTTCTCTTTACTTCCTGGTTTATAGATATTAACTTCCTGATAGTATTAATATCTCTTACACCAAGTTTCCATTACGATCTCTTGATCAACCATACCACGTTCGTCACATTTGAGCAGTGATAATATTATAGGTTTGTCTTCTTGGAGCCACCAGCCATATAAATGCTTCCACTAGGCACTCAGATGTAGGCGTCCACAGCAATATGGACATCTAGTCATAGTCTCGTTTCTTTTGGGCTGCAAAACATTGGAGCCCTGTATGCTATCTTTCAACAGCTCTTTAAACTTATAGATGTCCATATCATTGAACCTTTTCTATTTTTACTTCTTTAGTACAGTTTTGCATTATCTTTATTAATCGGTAATATGTCTTAAAATATATTGAATCTTTTAAGACCTCTCAATCATAGTAGTATCGGCATCGTTGAGCAAATTTAGCACCAGGAATTTCTCTTCACGTACCTTTTGCGGATTTCTTAATATACCATCAGCCAGCTGTACTAGGTCAAGTCTCTTTACATGATAATCTTTATCAAAAGTCTCTATATCACTAAAAACTTCTGTATACTTGACAGTACACAAAAGTATCTAACAGAGTTGATTACGAATAAAGACCTCGTTAGTGATAGTATATTCTATTTTGCATCATACCAAGCGTGCCTTTGTCTGAATATACCCACCAATCATCTTTCATTGGTCTATATATCTCATCATTATACTCAAACCCGAATACATTACCGATTACCTATAGTACCAATATAGTTCATTAATGATACCATCATTTTAAGTTGCACATCTTTCAACTTTCCAAGAATTTCATACCACTACCTCAATTGATTCTTAACGTAATTTTATCAAAGTTTTACTAAAGACTCCAAATAAATTAATTAACACTTTGCATTAGACTGTTTACACGATAGTCGCATTCTTTACAATCCACCACACATCGGGCACATCTTGACAGTGTAAGGAATGTAACACTTCACCAGGGAAGTCGTCATTAAAGAATACGTCTAATATACATACGAAGATGCTCCTTCGGCGAAACTATACCGAATAAGAGCTTTAACTAAAGTCTATATAAAGACTTAGTATATGATTCTACTGTTTCTTCAATGACCTTTGAAATTAGTCAAAACCAATCTATTAACTGTAGTTTTGAATTACAAGTATCACCATCTGTAATAATTCAATTATCTTCCAATAGATCTAGAATATCACTAGCATAATCATCAAAAGACGATTCAATTTGTGCAACTTCTACACTGTTTCGTAACTCAATATTTGCTTTGTTCGTATATAATATCAAGTTCTAATAATGCTTTATACCCTATTTATTAGAGATATTCACATTATGCCGTTAATATAAACTTTTCAGCATTAATTAAGATGTTGACATCTCTTTAAATGTATCTTTTCATCCTGATAGAATTTTATCTACCATTCACCAAATAGATCATATAGTAAATCGTAAGCTACACCACTGAGTATGCATCTATATCAATGAATAGATTGATATAACTGAAATCTATTAGAGTCTATTAGGCATGATACACTTCAATCTCAGAAGTTATCCTTACAATGTCTTCACGTATACATTACCGACTTCTTTCTCACAAATAAGAAAGATATTATTGTCTGTAGTTCTGGATGTGAATCTACAACGTATATCGTCTTCATTGTAATCAAATGGATTTCATCCATTATATATGATAAAGTCTTTATATAGTCTTTACTTTATCAATATTACAATTGTTTATCAAAATAGCTATAATATATGACTATTACCAACTTTTATCAATAATACTAACTAGCATTACAAATTATTGATAACTCGTTGAAGAGTCATTATAACTCTTTCTGAATTCATCAGAAGACACATCAAACCTCTGTATTAGGGGGAATTTTTCATCTCTAGTAATTGTATTCATGCAAAGCATATGAATGAGATGCATTTACTTTACCAAGACAATTGCCTGTGTGTCTGCTATAGCTCCATTAAATTCTTCCAAAGCTAATAGTATATTTAGAATCATTACACTTATGAATACTAAAAGTGTCAATTTGTTTATATTGACAGCTGGTGCAACCTTTAGTACACCTGACCCACCCTTAATAGAAGTTACATCAGTTCTCAATCTACCCCTGTAGCCAGTACTACATCACCAACACGGAAGTTCAGTAGATTGGTAAAATCAATATCATATACTATTAAGATATTCATATAGAGAAACAGCAGTATTCGTTTGATAAGGTCTCTAGCATCATTGTAATCATTGTATCTACTGCCAATTATAGCATCTAATTGCTCTAGTTTATCAGTTACTGATCTGATTTCCTCTATCCACAAAATACATTAGATAAAGCGGTTAGTTGCTGCTTTAGTTTTTGCTTTTTAGGATAGCGATAGCTGCATTATCACTAGTCTTTATATGCTTCATACATATTTTACAAAGAAACTTTACCGCTTTCCATCTGGCTACCTGTCACATCCTTTGCTATTAAATTTTCCACCAGGGATATTATCTATAGCAACTTTTAGATCTTTTATATCTAGGGTTAGCTGGTGTATCTCCAAGTAACAAAACTGTTCGATATGATAAGTCAACACATACTTTTGGTCGATGAACCTAACACATTACCTTTGATTACTACTCTCTTTTGTACCAATGTATTGTATAGGTTTCATTGTTTTCATCAGCGCCAGAGGCACTACTATGGCCTCCAACACCTTTTAAGATTTCGCTTTAACGAACCTCTAAAACCACGATACATCTTCTCAACAACGTCGCCAATATAGTCGTCACTTTCAAACAATTCTACCATGTACACAGAGACTTCTCCACTCGGATAAACAATTATCTCTCAAAGTCTCATCCAATCATCAATACATAACGTAAGAACTCATCATTGATTACATCAGAGTCAGACATGATAGGTGCACCAGTGTTCTCTTTGATTATGATAATCAATGCATGTGAACTTAGATGATAGGATAGTAGCCAAAGTGCCATAATATACCTTGCTTTCTGCTCATTCGTCAATAAGCTTATACTAGGAGAAGATTAACTAGTAGATTTTCTTATTAACTGACATGATTACACGTTTAACTACTACCAGACAGAATAGCTACAGTATATAGGTTCTTTCGCATAGTATTTTTCACTAGCTATACAAGTTTGATATAGCCAGTTAGAGTCAAAGACTTAATGCAGATGGATTCCAAAGTATCTTAAGAATAGATACAACTAATCTTGCTGTAGCTCATTTACTGGAGATACTGCATCTTTAGATAACTCTTTGATAATAAGTCATTTCTTCATATCAAATGACCAAATTTCATTATCAATAGTTTCACAACTGTTCATAGTTAACTTGATATAATAGTAACGACTCATTTCCCTTTTACTCATGAGCTTCAAAGGATATCTAAGTCACTACTGCTTATCACGTTTATCATGATTAATCTATTGAAGATATCTCATATTTCTACCATCATCATCTTAAAGCCTGTAATGCTCACTGATACTAGTATGTTGGGCGAACTACGTTTGATGTAAGTGTATTTAGGGAATAATCAACACATATGTTAAAAATATTGCTTGTTCATGTACACCAACAGCGGCAATCTCTCAACTTAACCCATAACTTAGTATTCCGTTTATAGTTAACCATTAACCATTCATTACTGTTTGATATAACTTGTTAACCAACCATTTCTGGATGCATTTCACGAAGAAGAATATTGTAGAAGTAGATTAAGAACTCATCAATATACACGGTTCATGAAATGTAAAGTGTGTTAATAATGGAATAAGTATTACTTGGAATAGACTTACTTCCATCATAGCATGGACGTGTTGGTTATTATAATTCAACACAATATTATGTCCTTCACCATCGACGAACGAAGCTCTAATACACAGTTAGCATCATTCATTTCCTTAACTTTCTTACCAATATTAGAATCCAGGATTAACTGTCTGATATCCCATTCTCTAGATTGGCTTTATTATATTGGTGATATGCATCCATAGTTGCTTTGATGTATGCATGCTGCTAATAACCTGCTCAGGATCATAGAACTTTTCAAAGTAATTAATATACTCTCATGTGCTCCTGCATGTCAAAATTAGCCTTTAGGTATGCTATAGCCTCGTTTAGATTTTTAGGTTAAAGATAATCCAGATGCACGTTTAATTCTGGATCTTGTCCTAACTTCTCAGCCATAGGCACATATAAAGCGGGAAGGTATTTTCTTTACAATCATATCTTCTCGGTAGTGGATCCCATCGATCCACCAAAGGAACATTATTACTGCCTTTACAAACTAAGTGCGGTTTTATCACCTCCATAGTTAACTTATTTGCCCAGTACTACTTTCTGACCTCAAATGGTAGTTTGGTAAACATCGACATTCTGTAATCTTTTAGTTTCAGATGCTGTATTTAATATTAACCCTTAATACGTGCACAGATATAATATATCATATCTTACTTTCGTTTGGATGATTTTGTTGGATTTTGTGCCATGTATTGACTCTTTACTTGCTTTTACTAATTCCAACTCTCTTTGTATTACCTATGGTCTTAGATGTCCACGACTCCACGAGCAGTGATTTCTGTTGTTTTAGAAGTGGTAATGTAGTCTTAGTATATTTCTTTGCTGTTTTACACGTTCAGCAATTTTAGTTTTACATCAGTAATCTCTTTGAGATTTACTGTACCATCTTTATATTTCACTCCTTATCAGTAAGTTTTATACTTATTAATAGTCAAATACCCAAAGTATAATATCTTAGCATAGTTAATTAATAGATTGTAAGGTTGTTTTAGGTTTATCAATAGCTTCTGAACTATACTTCTTCTTAGTTCAGAATAGTTAAACCATTCTTAAGGATATGCATAAGAATGTATGTGAAAGCTGGTCATTAAAGAATTGTACTTGTAACTTTCTAGCTAGTATCATGCTCATCACCAGTTTAACTGGAGAGAATTTATATATAACGTCATAAAGAATTAGGGATATTTTCTGATGGTATCTTCATGATACACCAGAAACGCCTTGTTTATCTTTTTTATGGCAGAGTATTCAATCTTATTATTGTAGTCTACTAATACTTTAAAGAACTTCAATGAGTACATAGATGTCAATGCTGTTCTATTACTAGCAAATGATGCACCCAAAGCAGATGGGTTCTTAATATATTGACGTAGAGTCATTATCTTTTTTTAATATAATAATTTCATCATATTCACTGTATAGAGCTAGTGACCCCAACCTTTGATAGCTGTTCAATATTTATTTTTTCTTCAGATTTTCTTTTCAATTTCACTATAGCATCATACATATTATTCGAAGCCTCTGGAGTCAAGAACTGATTACATGTGACAAGAATAGCTACCAATTTAGAGATGAGTCAATACTGCAATGTCAGAACGGATAGAAGCAATCACGTCCTCAGAACGTTCAATTGTAGTAATATCAATAGGCACTTAGTGTCAGTTTATCTTCACCACCTAGAGCTGCAACCATCATTTGATGTACAATAATTATTATTCATATTCACTATAGCTTATGAATTTCAGAACGTTTAGTACCTGTATATAACAATGCCAAGATCCAAGTAAGAGTTAGATAATAGAAGAGAGCAGTTGTCAATGTAGGAGTTTCAATGTTACTACCATATTTCTTATATACATCTTCAGCTGCAAATAATCCTTCAAGGTTAGATGACAACTGAAGCCATGGATAGCTGCAGACACAGTTTAATACAGACTAGCAGCATCAAACGATTATCATTGCCCTTCTTGGAGTAGACCCACCCAATATAAAGTCTAATGTATTAGCTTAAGAGAGTTGTTTACGTTTGCGTACCATATTTACATCTTGACCATCACGTTTAGCTTCAGTAACTTCACGTTCAGCATGATCAATCATACCTTGATATAAGTCACTATATTCTGTAGTGCCTTGTTTGTACATTTCACAAGGATTGATAATCTTAGCTCACTGAAATCAGAGATTATACATCAGCACAACCAAAGAACTATGTACTGTTTCATTAGTTGAGCAAGACCTTTGTTTTTACCTCTTCTTCTGAATATTAAGTTCATACTTTGGATTGTCGTAGCATTGCTACAACGAGCTGGTTAAGAATCATATCTTATCTGTAATATTAGGTACAAATAAGAATGGGATTTGGATACCGCAGAACGATATTTATAGATAGTTTCAGTTACAGTATCCATAGTAGTATCAATATCACGAGTAGTTCATATTAATTACTGTTGAACTGTCTTTAATATCATTAGCTTTGATTGGATCCATGATATTACGCATGATAACATTTTGTACATAAACTTCAATCATTTCCTGGTGTATCTACAGGTTCAAAGGTTTTGTGATGGTTTAATTCAGCAAATCCTTCTTGTTATTTTTACAGACTTTATCACCATAACCAGTGTTAATAGTCATACCGTCATATGTGTGAGTATACCCTTATCGATAGAAGAGTGTTTAACCAGGATAATACTCATTACCCATCTCTTTATAGATATTAGCGATGATAAGAGAGATAAGTCTTCATCACCATTAGTAGAGATTTTAGCAATACGATACATATCATCAGGAGTAGCTTTAGCTTGGAGATAATAAGTTATTAATCTCTTTACGATAGCTTGAATGTACGTTCAATCACAACTGGTGGTACATTATTAAGCTCATCATCAAATTTTGACATTTCCTGCTCCATTTGTTGCCATGAAGTTAGGTTCTTCTTGTAACAAACGTTTGTAAATGTTGTACGTGAGCAAGCCAGAGGTGGTGCCATCACCTACTTCTTTGACAACGTTATTAGTCAAATCAAACCATAATGTCTGCTAGACTACTTTCGATTTGGCCTAAGAATTTAATATTCTAAGAATAGTATTATCATCTTAGTAAACTTAGGTGTAGCGTCAGTTTGTGAAGCAATCTGGAGTAGCACTACCATAAGGACCAAAGAAGTTATTATAGAATCACGGATAATCTTTAACGTTTTAAGATTAGTTTCGTGTAGACTATCTTAGATACGATATTAGAAAGAATTTACCTTCTTCCTCCTTAATTTATACAGGTTAACCACACTGAAGAATATATGTCTACTGTAAATATATAGCATTATCGTCACTATATTCTTTCCATAAATTCTAAGTCAGGACTTTCTTCACCTATAGTGGTTAGATTGAATCCATAATTAGCTAAAATATAGTCTTTCCTTCAACCTAGGTTATAAGTCCAACTGTATCTTTATTTTATATATAAAGTATCATAATCATGAGCTATCTCTTTGAATCAAATACCCAATCAATGGAGACAGTTCTCTTACAATATTTCTTCTTTCTTATTATTAACTATAACCCTGATATCGAAGCACAGCAATTACTCAGACTTAATCAATACAGAAAAGAACCTATAGGACCCCAGAAGTATATTACGTCTGAGACAATTCCATAGAGAACTTTTCAAGTTCTCATATAAAGAATCAGCAGAGTCTCTATTCTGTTTAAGTAGTATGATGGGATTCTTCTCTGTTCTAGTAAGAAGAAGCAATTCAAGACTTATAGGGTCTTCTTCTACTGTATCAAAGTATTTAGATTATTTATAATATCTTTGTATTAGAGTTAAGTAATGTATAATCCAAAATCAAATAGCATCTCAAATTAAAGATTGCTTTTATTTCAGACACATAATAATAATTATATGATAATAGGAATAGTCTTGACTCATTCCTCATCTTTCTATCATTATAAGTCATCTAGAAGAACCGTTAGAGAACCCACCAGAGTTATTCAGTATTAGAACCAGAAGAACTATTACCATCACCCAGATAAGTCATTCAATAATTTACCAACTGGAGAGTAGTCATACTGCACGAGCAGATGCATAAGAATACCATGTCATACCATTATAGAAGTCTTCTAAGATAGTAATTAGTTTTCTAACTAATGTATTTGTAATCATCGTATTGTGTTCACCATCCATATCATCACGATTAGTTGTGTACACCCAGTCAGTAATCAGCATTGATTTCATAGAAGATTTCCATTTCAATTTTAGATGCATCATCAGAGAACTACGAATTGTAATGTAAGGGAAGTTTGCTTTAGCTACTTCGAATTCTTCACCAGTGGATACAGTTACAAGTGTTTTGTTCTGTAGTTACACCCAGCAGATTTATTAGCACCATCAGCATCGGGCTAAACCGGCCGAAGTTCATTAGCTAAGATATGCTTTAACTGCGTCAAGAATGCATCAGCACGGTTGTCACGGTCCATTGTATAGTACTCACCATTGTTACCATTAGACTAACTAAATGGGCAATAGTAAGTTTAAGTATTATTCAATAAGAAATATCAACACTAGTAGGTGCTTTATCTTGTTACCATCTGGCATACGGAAACGACAACTATATAAGCTTACAGAACGATTGTTGCTACCATTACCAGTTTACGTGTGTTAAATAATGATTGGTCCTAGAGCCATTTTAAGTTTCCTCCCATAGAAAATCTAACTTTAATTTTGATTACGAATGTTATACTAGTTATAATTCTCACTTAGATAGGGTTAGGCTACCAGTGGTTAAATGCTCTATGGTAGAACCTGTTTTGTTATTAGTCATTCGCCGTAGTTTACATAAATACGTCGATATTACGTTTATATACTCTCTTAGCTACAACGTCATTACAATTTGTTATATCGTCTATATAAATCAGCGAATGCTTTACGTTCTCTGTCAGAGATTTGAGGATTATCGTCATTAAGAATACCATCGATAACGCTCTATACGACTATTAATTTATGCAAGAGTAATAGAGCATCGTCCTCGTCATTAACGTTTTGAAGAGTGACAGCATAATCATAATAGTCTTCAATGTCTTTAATAGAAGACACATTGTGAATTTTGGTCAAGTACTTTGTGCTTCATTTTAACGTCGTCAACACAGATTCTAAGATAAAGAATCAATAATTCTAAATAACGCAGTAATCACCTATGATTCATTTCACGCTTCTTAACTAAACGTACTGGAGTGTAAGAAGCAGGCTTTACATGGTAAACGTATAGTACTGACACGCTGACTTTGATATCATTGGTGAGTCCGGATTGTCCATTGCAATAAATCGCAGAAGGAGAACCACCTTCGAGAGCATGTTTAAGTGCCAAACTTTTGGGTTTACTAATAGCACTATTAAGTTCGTTAATGAACCCACAAGACATATAATAAAAGTCATCAATAGCAACGTTGCTAGTCAAGTCCGCCGTGAAGATTGAGGTTAATTTATGTAATAAGTCTTTTCAATCCAAATGTAAAGTATAGCTACGTAGTTTACATTGTCTCGTAGTGTACGTAGTACATCATTTTGTAGTATCAAGATATAAATCTCTGATACTTTTACAGCACGGTCTATTGGACCAGATGGTACAATCATTGAACCTTATCATGTAGAACCAATAGCGAGATCTCTCTATTAGTCAAACCTGGCAATGGATTAAATAGTTTAGAGTCCAGTTCTGACATAGCACTTCTCAATAGTGGTAGTATAATCAGATATAAGTAAAGGATATACATGCTGTCTTTAAGACTGGTTGTATACACACTCGTAAAAGAAAGTCTCAAGTCCTGTGTTATTAGGTGTATAAGACACCCTCACATTTTGACGTCTCTGGAAGAACATGTTTAATCATATGCAAAGCTCTCGAGGACATCAGGATCAGCATCTTGTTTTAACGAATCAATTATAGTTAGAGGATCATTAAAATCATGTAATTTCGTTTGCTTTATCCATTCTTGTCCCTTGAAAACAAAGGTAGGAGCCTATAGACTCTCAGTCTATAGGCTCGTGTCTCTTACAACAAACCACGAATGCTATACTAATTCACCATCAGCATAGTATTACCGAATGTGGGTATTATTTTTCAAGTTTCACGAACTACACGATCCAATTCGAATGAGTTCAACTTTGGAAGTTACGACCTGCTGCACGCATAGCATCCACCCTGCTTTTAGCTGCTGTGATGCGTGAGTCAATTCAGCTTCTACAGAGTAGGAATGAGGGTTGGAAGCTAAGTCGTATTTTTACAGGTAAGGGGTAACCAATTAGGATACAACTTTAGTACCGTCATGACGGATGGAATCATAGAAACCATGATCGTTCATGTCGTAACGTTCGTTGTAATCTTTAGTTACAGGTTTAGTATTTGAACTGTACTACGAAGACCGGAAGGTTCAAGATACGAAGACGACCTTTGTACTGGTTGATAGGAGAAGTGAAAACTTCAAACGGCATGTACAGCTGGGAGAGCGTAGCTTTTGTTTGTTACGGATTTCGTTGGATAGGTACAATTGATAATCGTAAATAGTGTAGATAACACGGTCCAGTGTTACGAGGTTCAAATACGATGATCAAGTTGAATCGTTACAGTTTATCGGAAGAAACGAAGTTGTAAACACGTTTGTCGGAAGTTACAACTGTACGTTTGTAATCTAATTCTACAGGACCAATGCTGGATGGGGATTGGTAGTGTATTCTACTGGAGTAATGCGACGAATCAATGCAGGAGCACTCGATAACAGAAACAGTTACGTTGGGATCGTTCAATACTTGGAGCAATGTAGTTACATACATATCTGAATTGGTCCATGAACATTTGTACGTCTCCAGTTTACTGGATCCATGTTATAAGTGTCTCGGTGGGCAGAAGTCGAAATATGGCGTGCAAGTTTGTTAGCTGCAGGCATAGTTTTGAAAAAGATAAATCCAATTCTTTACGGATTTTTGTCATCTTTGTAGTTACCCAATACGTCTTTGATCAAGCCAAGAGTTTTTCGGACAATTGATCAACGTTGTATAATGCTTGAACGTCTTTACTTCTTCGGGAGAAATAGGAAATGTTGATAGGGTTAGCATTAGGGATTTCTACGATTTGAGTTGCAGCATCCCAACGTACAGATGGAGTATCGATCATAGCGTTGGAAGTGTCACGTTGGAATCGATGATTACACCTTTGATGTCAGCAGAACCAACACGGAAATCATGAATTGATTGTTTTTAGTGTAACAGTGATATAGCCTTCAACTACGTCTGTAGTACCAGGTTTTACGAAGTTGAATTTAGTAGTGATTTGACGGTCCAATTCACCATAGCCAGGTTCGAAACGACGAGGGCTATAGCGATAACCAAGTCACCAGTATTAGCTGCAGTTTTAACGCCTCACAGTCTTTGTAAGTTCACCAGCAGCATTTACAGCTTTGGAATCAACTACAGATAGCATCACGCATCATGAGCGTTAGTACCGTCGATTACGATACCAGTGATAGCTGTGGTAATGGAGTATGCATCATAAGCTTTGTTGAAACCATCTTTCAGCACCATAAAGAGCCAGAGTTCAAGAGTTCACGCATAGCTTTTTCGTCAGCACCACCAGGATGATAGGTTTAGTTGGGTTAACTTCTACGAATCACGACGTGTAGGAGCAGAAGATTCATCAATTGAAAAATACGATTTTGTTCTGTGAACATATCGATTTCAGTACCATCAACACCGATCATTTTTGCGCACTTCCTGCTCAAAGTGAACTTAGGAGTTTTAGCTACAGCTTTAGGAATAACGCCTTTATCGAAAAACGTTATTCATCATCATATTTTTGTGTAAAGGTAACACAAGACCCATTACAGGGTTGTAAGAACCGATGGAAGCATATTCCAAGATACCTTGACGGTCATTTTTCAGTTGTTTCCATCATCATTTCGTGGTCGCGAAGACCTGCTGGATTGTCAGCAAATTCGTCTGCATCATGCAGATTCATTTACGAAGAAGTTTTTTGAAGGGCACGAGCAGCGTCCTTGTACGCATTAAACGAGCAGACTCAGTAAAGAAGTCTGTTTGTGTTTCGCTTGCGATATTTTCCGCCATTTCTACAATGGCATTAGCGAATTCGTATTCAGCACCTTTATGGAAAGAACGGCTGGATACAACATCGCTAGATTGATTACTCTACAACTGGCATATTTTGTAGTCTCCCTTTCAGGATAGTTTAATTTTAAAACATTAATGCTCAAATTAGCGCATTTTAATATATTGTTATATTAGCTAAACAGGGCAGACTGGTCACTCAGTTTTTCTTATCGTCTTCTTTAACTGTAGTAGCGAAGCAGTTTGACAAGTCTATCTAATACAAGCAGCAGGTAAAATAGTTCAGACTTATTCTCAATATAGGACTTAGTCGCAAACGTATTAATGATATAGTGTTCAACTGTATCCACGTAATTGTTGCGTAAGTTTAGTCACACGTAGTACTATATTGATATTGTCTGGAGTCTTAGCAATGTAATCGATCTTAGTAATAAATCGATTGATTTGATCATAAAATCCATCCATCTAGTCTTAAGTTCTTTTATTGCTATATTTTTCTGTTCTGGTTTTAGATTGTTGAAAGATTATCTTCAATGGCTTTGATATCAGTATCTAGTTTAGGGTCTCCACCAGTACTGCCATCGTCAGTACCAGCATCACCTATGCCATCTCCAGAGTCATCAGTGTCTCCACCGTCATCTCCTCCTGCATCAGGTACATCTTCTACCGTCTTCAGATGGAATGTCATCACCATCTTCACCAGTATCTGGTTCGATATCATCGCCATCACCTGTGTCATCCCAGCATCGTCAGTGGTATCATCAGTACCAGCATCTGAGCATCATCTCCATCTTCAGTTGGTAGATCTTCACCGTCTTCTGATGTATCAGGTTCGATATCATCACCAGTATCGTCACCACCATCAGCAGCTCTGTCACAGATGTCTCCACCGTCATCATCAGCTGGAATATCATCACCTTCGTCAGGTTCTCTCCGTCATCTTCTAATTTACATCATCTGTAGTATCCCCACCATCAGCCCATCATCACCGGTATCAGTATCATCGTCATCAGTAGGAACTTCATCGTCACGTCATCAGGCTCAACATCATCATCGGTGTCGTCATCAGCTGTATCATCTGCTGGTGGTTCTTCTTGAGTATCATCATCTCTGGAACTTCATCTCCATCTTTCAGGAACATCTGGTTCCATTGTATCATCATCTTCAGCGGGGGTATCTTTTTCTTCTTATTATCCTCTGCTCAAGGATAAGGAATTAGTTAGTTCGTCAAGGAACCTTATGATTATCCCTTTCATACTCTCATATTTATTCTAAAATCATTAACGGTACTGTGCCCATACAGTCATTAGATCTAGCATATGTACTGCCCAGATTCAAGGTCTCGTTTTACATATCGAGCATGATGTAAGTTTCATTAAAATTTAATAATTATAGGAGTATTCCGTAGAGTTCTGGATGTATTAAAATATAGGGATAAATTCCACACCTTCTATGACTATATCTTATGATTTAGAACAATTCTATTATTTTATTAATCCATCGTCTATGTTCAATAAGCTGTATCTCTTTTCAGGAGTCATAGGGTTCTCCCCATCTGTGAAATACTCTTTGCCCATGTATAAATGAACTTTAGGTATTTAGGTTCTTATTAATAAACCTGACTAAAAAGTTTTATAGTGCTTCTATAATAGTCGATTAGCCAATCAATACTTTCTGGATAGATTATAGTATCCAAATTAATAATTCAGCATTATGCTTTTTAGCTAATTCGAATGATAGTGTTGTCTCACCAGATGCTGGGTAGCCTAGTATAAAACATACACATTGAATCCTTTAACGGTCAAATCTATCAAAGTTTACATATATACCATCATCACTAAAAATAATGGATGATCTATCTCTGATTTAAACAAAGCTCATTATTAATCATCCTCATCTTTCAGACTTACTAATAGCCTCCACCATGTTTCCACTCACCATAGTATGTCCAAGCTTTTCTTTTTCACGAGACAAGTTTTGCTGTGATCTTCATGAGATTACGAATCTTTTCTAGTGGTTCTTTCTTCAGCATCTTTAAGATATCGATTACACATATTGATTTCGATATCTGGAGTTTCATCCATAGTTTTCTACGTTCATCAGCAGAAGCTTGACGTCCCGTTACCCACCATCCGAATAAACCAATCACAGATAACGTTGGTGCTCGCTTATATAATACACCAGTAGTGATAGCAAGCTTAATAATAGTAGATGCTTTAGGAACAGACTTATCGGCAATAACTTCAACTCCCTAGCATTATCTTCTGTATCTTTAGTTACGAGCGATATTAGAGTTCTTAATAAGCAGCATCAAAAGTACGACTAACCATCTTTTCGTATCAGATAGCGTCAGTAAGTTTCTCATCTCAGTTTTGCCACCAATAGCTGCTACTGTTATCTAAGAAACTCATTTCCATATGTACTCTTTCTACCTGCTTTCATTCAGATTAGCCTTACTAGGTGTGGTAAAGACACCTTTGATATCACATTCCAAAGCATAGTATAGTTCACGATACGTAGAGATATTCTTTCACATCACAGCGTTCTAATTCTTCTCCATAACCTTTGAAGATAACTACTAGGTGATTGTAATCATAACCCTCTGGAGAGAAGATTTTGAGTTACAACCCGATCAAAGATTTCTTTACGAATATAGTCCAGATAGAACCAGGGCTCTTGGATAGAAATCTTAGCGAAGCTCTTCTGGCTTAGTAGAGGTTGATAACAAACTCTTTATATTTGGAAACCAGTATCGCTATCTAGTTTTAATGCTCTCCACGTACAGATCACATCACTACGTAGTAACTCATTACCACGTCATCATAGAAGTTCACTTTATCCAATATGAGTCAGTATCTTCTTCAGCTAGCTTCAGTGACTACAGAAGAATGCTTGATAATCTTTCTAAAAGACTTTCTTTGTGTACCACATTATCAGTGTCTCTCTCAACGAAGAGTACCCAGTACATGCTTTCTGGTAGGCATATCTCATCATAATCACAGTTATACTTATCCGTAGATAGATAGTTACTCTAGAGTAATCTTATACTTATCTTCGATAGGAAGTTTGTGCACAATCAACCCAGCATTTAATAGCATATACTTTAAGATTGTACTTCATTGAACACATCTCTCAGAGATAAGCCGTATCTGTAATTGAAACGTTTACGTAATCATTGTAGGATTCTTATGACTCGGTCATAGAGTACATAGAACGCTAGCCTCATTGAGAATACTGGCATAGTAGTATTATAAGCATCTTTTGATGCTTAGTAAGTTCAGTACTTTCACTGACTGCATCCGCACGCTAGGGCAAAGAATATTCTTCGTAAGTGCTCTACGGATACGATACCAGGTGCTCGTACTCGACGTACACCTTCTAACACTCAGCCGTATGCTTGTGTACAGGGTGCTTAATCTCTAACGCAGATATGAAACCAATAGACTTGAAGCTCGAGTTCATCTAAATTGGCATCCAAGTTTAAATGAGTTCTCGATTGCAATTTTCCAAATCCTCTGTAGGATTTCTCGCTTTTTCTAATAAGCATGCTTCATGATAACCCCACTAGAGTTTACGCTACTTTCTAAAGTATGCTTTTACGTTGTCTTAGCTCGTTCTTAGCATTTTTACGTTTTACCCTCACTTTCTATGAATAATTGATGATTATATATGGGTTCTCTCAATTAATTTACCTAGAATGCTTATCATAAGGGAAACATATAGTTAATTTAGTAACCTGCAAGAAGAATCGCGTACTATATAGATGTCCATCAAAAGGCATCCCATACATTATCCACGGCTCCTACTGAGCTATCGCATCTTTCTGAGTGTCATGCAAGAATAATGGTAAGATCATTGCTCAAACTATTTTTACAGGAACTTAGGTGTACAAAACCGTAATAGACGTATTTACCTACCCACGATCTATGTGCCAGAATGTGCTAGTGCTAGTCGTGCTGAGCTTCTGAAACTAGTAATCTTAAAGGTGAATTAGGTCACCCTACGGGCCAAGAGTTATCCTGTCAACAAACTATCGATCAGTCCATTAGTTTGCTGTAAAATATCTTAAACTCTGGAATGAGGGTAATCTTATTAAAGCTCACGTTACTGGTGCTAATAACTCAATACGGTGATTATTTCAATAGAGACCTTATGGATGGTGAAAAACCATCTTTCAGTTTACGTGCTCTAGGCACTATAGCGATTAATGGGTGGTAAGTCTTATGTAAAAATATTAAAGTTATCCACTTGGGACCGTGATGCGATACCCTTCCCATAAAGTAGACGGTGTATGTAGACTGGCTACTGAATCTGCTGATGGTGGATACAACTACATAAATAGTAAACGAAGTTATAGTATAAAGAATCTTACCAAGGTTCATGTATCCCTAGTACTAACTGTCCTACAAGTTAAAAGACTCTCCATTAAAACTGAATCTGCTAACTTAGATATCATGGCAGAAGCATTTGCATTAGCTCTTTATGATAGCGTTGCTGTTACTAAAGAGGTTTTAACCAAATGTTTTAACCAAGATGGTTCTTACATTGGTTAAGTGAAACTCACAGACTATATGCCAGCAACCAGGCTACGCTGAAAGGCTTCTAAGATATAAGAGATCTAGGTAGAGCTCAATGACTCTACCTAGGCCATTTATCAAAAGCTATCTTATTTGGAGTTACAAATCTCCAAAACCCTTAGGCCAGTGGTTATCTTGTAGACTTCACCATAGTACTACAAAGAGTTTATACAGGATGGTAATGTATATACCATTACGTCTTGCTGGCAAGGCCCACTCAAATTCTTTTAATCCTGTATAGAGTTCCACTGAGTCTCTAGGGATATTAGTACATGTCACCCAGCATTACATAGTTCCAAATCATATAGGGTATGTGGCAGCTTTCTAGACAGTTCTGTGATCAGAATGCTGCGTCTATGTAGCCATGTCTCTGCGTAATCTACATCATGTTGGTAACCCTAATGGTTTGATTAACTCATCTAATCTATTAAGCATAAATGTTACCAGTTCTATACTCATTTCTCTGCTTCATTTATCAGCAATCTATTCAAAGTGTAAATTGATAAACGTCTAGAGCTTTGTTCACAGTGAGATAACTCATGTAAAGTAATCTCAGTGACTTTAGTTAGTACCGTTCTATAGTATCTTCATTTTCACATATATTTGAATATGTTGGTAAACTCACACTAACTTACCGAATACTGAGTGTTTGCTATGCATCTGGATCTTCTCGTAATGGAGTATCAGAACGGTAATAGTATGTGGGATGGATTAATAATCCACTTTGTACTTAAGATAAACTTAATAGCAGCTTTCCTCATTAATCTAGAGGCCACTCATAAGAAATACGCATATATCTATCACCTCAACATTATGATATATAAACCAAAATAACTTCTAGGAAGGCAGGGCAGCATATATTGAATGACAGACGTCATTAATAAGATCGAACGACGTCTAGGTACAAAGCCATTAGATTACCGCTTGGACTAGCTAAAGATAAATGGGCTAGTGAAAGTAATCATTCAGATACATTATCCACGTTTTGAGTATTTTCGCATGATTAGAGTCTTGTTGACTAAAGACGTCAACGGAGACTATTATCTTCTTTGATAGATACTCAGAACGTGAAATTCTTGGTGTTAAAGATCTTGTAGGAAGACTGAATACTACAGAACTGTGTACAGTAATATCATACTGTTATGTCAGCTAAAGCACAAGTTTGATGATATGATGCTATCTCAACAATATTCAAACATTGCATCTGTTTAATAACAACGTATACTGTTGAATACATTCCACCTAATATGGTTCTGTAACTATGAATATGGCAGGTCAAGTATCTAATATCCTAGACCAAATGACTCTAGGTGTATTCGTTAGACAACATCTAATCTAATGACTATTGAGCCAACTAAGATGGAAACACGGAACGATTGGCATGAGTAGCAACTTGGTTATTTGAATATTTAAAAACACATTTGATGGTATTGAGTCAGCTGCTAATATCGATCTTAAACTATCTTCTCTTGAACAACAAGCATCAAGACGTGAAGATTGTACAGTTCTTACAAAGAGAACTATGTCAACTGCAAATGGCAATCAACCAATTATGTACAGTATAATAGAAAATACTACCGTGAGGAAACTTCATAGTGGATATTTCTGTTTATAATAGATATTATTATTCCAGAACCTGAGGTAGTTACATACTATCGCTAGTACTAGCATGCAATAATGGATCGTGCGAGATAAGAATCTTTAAACTCTTGATCGGTTTATGATTACATTGAACGAATCTTCAGATGATTCACAAATACCAAAACTTACACCAGCATAGAATGACCCAGTCTTCTTATTATCAATTACCACAGGTATACAGTATAATGATGCTATAGTCTTTCATAAGCATAGGTCTTACTGTATTGAATTAGATCTTAAATCATAAGATACACCATCTTTACCAACCACATAGTCAAATGGTGAACCTCAGCATTTACATCAGACTTCAAGAATTGTATCATTAACTCACAGAACTCACTCATAGCCTCCCCAAGTCAAATCTATAGATACATTACTATTACCACGTCGTTAAAGACATGTAACACTTATATCTTGGATTCGTAGTTATCTTATTACCACTATTAACTATAGTATACCCATTATGTAATGGACTAAACTTAGTATTACCGTTTCTTAGTGTTGTAGTATTGAATGCTACAGTAATCTTCATAATCAGATTATTACCAAATCCAAATACTTCCTCGCTTTATCTTAGCATATGATTCAAAAATTTTCCATAGTGCTTTCCTCAAGAAAATTAACTTTCATAAGATAGCTAAAGTCCTTGTAGACAGATAAAAAAGACGGATTGGTTACCCGTCTTTATAAATTGCTGAAGCTTTTATCGGTTTCGACCTCTATCTTACTAGTAAGGTAGTTCCAAAGTGTAGGTGTTTGCTTGTTCATCCACCTGTTTTCAATACCAACAAGCCATCTTTTGCTGCTTTTGCATCATAATATAAACGGCTCTGCCTTAGATGCGGTGTTAAGATATTTTCTTTTATCTTAGCATTTTTGAATCTTTTCGATTACAACCCTAAGTTTCTAGGAATGGAATGTAATTGACTACTTTTGAGCAATTCTGTCAACTTCAGCTTTTTATCTTTACCATCTCTTAGCTTTACCTTTTTAGGTTTAGCTTTTTGCTCTTCTCTGCCTCTGAGAGATTAATCACTCTATCAGCATATCTGATACCATTAAAATACCATTAATTGTTTAATTTGACCAGCATCGGTCAGAATATCAACCATAGGTTTTGCTAACTTTTTAACCTTATTATTGATACATATTTACTACAGTGGAGCTAGCAATCCACCGATAACCAAGTCATACTCTTTACTCTATTGAGTGGTAGGAAGAGCACAACCCTGTTTGACGGACTACCTCGTCCATCTCAATCCGTACAGATCTTTATCGACTCAAGCTGTTGATAAACTCAGCATCGACAACTTGATCGATTAATAGCCATATGATTCAGCAATGTGGTCCAATGGCGTATAAAGAATGCCCATTAGCTCGCTTCTTTTTAGTATCACCATTAGCGATACCTTTAGCCACCACATCAACACTGTATGTATCCATTAAATGTACCCTTTTCATGACTATACATCTATGTAAATTAACAATTGTCAATAGAATTACAGTTATGTATACAACTGAAATTTCTTTAACGAAAAAACTCTATGACGTGTCATACTGGGAATCTTTTATTATCTTTATCTTTCTTATATACGCTATTTATATCGAATGTATCTGATAATCTATAAACATACGTTTTGTTTCATATTGAGCTTTTACATTCTCACGTATAGCTCAAGTTCTTCAGCCTTATTATTCAATGTATTGAAAATCTAGCTGATTTCTTTACAATCTGAAGCATATTTCTTAAATATAGGTTTCTAGCTCTATAGTACTGTCTAGTAGATGCAAACCCAGTATACAAACTCAATATAATCAGTATCATCATTTCTAGTTCTGCCTAGAGTCTGGTCTAGCTAATACTTAGACTTGAATGGTTCATTTTAAGACAAATGTAGCCTTAAGTCCACGATATCTAAAGCAGCACCACTGACTTAGTTGTAGAGAATGATAGTCTTGGATAGTGCAACTTGCTTCTCTGCTTGTGCATATGTGGATGTAAATATACCCACATCACCACGATACTCTGGATAGTTCTCTATCCAGACTTTAATCTCTTCTATGCTTGGTTAGTCCCGACATATACTAGACTTTATCCATACAGAAGAATCTTATCCATCATAACAAGCAATCGTCTTCAAACCTCAGTATTGACTAATGAGTTCATATTTATTACGGTCTAAGCCATGCATGTAATTACTATGTTAGCTCTCATCTGTGAGTAGGTCTGCTATTATACAGTATAGCATGATATCTTGTATGTGGATCATTATCAGCATCAAACAAGTCTATCTTAGGTACATTCTTAAAGTATAGTTTATGATGTATTCTCATGCTATTACTCCGTATAGGAGTAGCAGCAAGATCAAAGTCTTCTTTGTATTGTAGCATAGTCTATACCAGCAATGTTCTCAGTCGAATGTGCTTCAGATGAATACTTTCATATATGCATTAAGCTTCTGAATAATTCACAGATAGAATCATCCAAATCGTTCACCAAAGTTCTTTAGTGTAGAGCGGTTACCACGTGACTGCTTTATATTTAGATAACGCAAAATCCTTTTAAGAATCTGTATAGCGGTTGCACGAGTGATTATCAGATATCCTCCCTTAATGTCGGTATTGTTCTACACAGTTTTGCCACTGTTCTAACCATGCCTTATTTGCAGCAGTTACATGTTTCTATCCAATAGCCATAGCTGCTGTAGTTACAGGTTTTACGCACCAGTATTTTAAGTTTTAGCCGACAACGTGTCCTATTACTATTAGCCATGTATTCACCTGATCTAGAATGAATCTGCTTTTTTGTACATCATCTCTAGTATATAGTACGTGGTCATAGGTTCTGCCATGGATCTACCATTATATTCATGTCCATTTCACACCTAAAGTTCTAGCCTATAAACTGTATTCACTCTAGGGAGATACTAAGTTTCTTCTTCATCAATCTAACTCCTACGTATTTATATGATGAGTCAAAGGATCGAAGATAGTAAAGTACTTTTCTATCCAGGTACTTTTACCATGGAGTATAATCAGTAACTATCTATACAGGTATTTCATTATATAGCCTCTCATAATACCTCTTTAAAGAGAATACAGTATGGAATACTTCATACTGTATGTTTTCTTTCAGTCTGAGCTTTAATAAACATGCTTTTGACTTCTCTTAGTATCATCTATAGACAGGTCTCTAGCCTCTTGATCTAAGAACTTGAGGGTTACATGCAATAGTAATCTATAGAAGATGGAGTTTCTTTTAAGAATGTATTGACTTCATGTATCCTCATATGTTCATATGCTAAGCGAGATAATCAATGTGGATTTTCTCTCAAAGCTGTACTTAAATGACAGTAATTAGACTAGCTTTCAGGATAAGACCAATCAGGTTTTACCCATAATATCATCTGTTGCCTAACCAAAGTCTAGTCAATGATACTCAGTGCACATTAGACTACACCAGATGATGATGCATTAAACTTAGTAATGATTTCAGGTAATGTAAACTTAGAGTTATGCTTTTAAAATATTGATAATACGTTGAGTTTGTTCCTGTTTTAGTTTCATCATTATTTTGAATACGCATAAAGAATAATGGAGTCTCTTCTATTCAATACATGCTTACATACCTAGCCTACATCGTACATCGAAGTATTCACTATCATCATCAGGATACTAGAGTTAACCCATTCTACCAAAAAGATATCACCAAGATAGAACTTAGATACATGGTTCTATATCAACTCTTCACCACCATCTTCATCAATGATCATGAACTATCGATATATTCATTTAAGATATCAGTATCTTCACGTTCTTCACGGATAGAATCATATTCTTCATCTGGTATCTTCAGAGATACTATTTTATAGATACGAATCTTTGACTTTCAGATAAATCTACTTCTTCTAGGAGTGCATTATCAAAGATGTAAAGTACTTTTAAACTAGCTGGGCCATTCAATAGTTTTGAAGCTTAACTCAAGAAAGATGTAGCTTGATATTAGTATTTGAGTAAAACTTCTACTGATAAGTTGCAGCGAATTTACCGATATTGATATTATTATTGGCATGACTAACTTACCTTAACAACGATAGTAAATACCATGACCATGTACAGCAGATGCACATGTAGCTGGACCATATAGATACAGTTTTACCCGAGGTCTTTTCCAGCTGTCTTCAGTAATAAGCACATCAAAGCCATTAGGCTCTAAGCACACCATCTGTCTATATCATCAGACTTTATTATCAAATGTAATAGGAATTAAGTTTTGAGTATCGCATTTGAAGTTCTTGTCTTCATGGAGATAACTTTCTGAGCTAATAAACCAAGAAGACGATAAGTAACCTGCATCACCAATTATCTTTTAGCTAAGATTTGTGCAATACGTCCACCAGCAGATTCGATGAAATAGGATACATTATTATTTACACCACCAGTAATAAAAGCTATTGGAGATAAATATGGATATACACCACCCTCACCATCTGGTTTAGTACAATGAATCCTATAAACTCTCTCAACTGTTTAAGGTTGATAGTTTCTTTTGCTCAAAAAGCATTAGCATAGATATAGTCATATCCAATATACTTCTTTAGAGTTCTTTACATAGTCCTGAATCTTATCAATCAATTTATTACCATAAGACTTAGATTCTGATGACAGTTTACATCATCTGTTAGATAGATAGATTTTATTCCAGGAATATTCTTACATCATAACTTCGTCCGTAAGTTTACACTATTAACGAAGAATGGTGCAAAATTGGTCACGAAAACTAATATTGAATATCATATCAGCAATAGCTTGACGAAAGCTTCAACGGAATAATTTCTATATGGACCAATGATAAGTTTATTAATATAGCTGATAGCTCTACCCGAGATACAGTTATCGAGTACATGTTCTGGCTTAATAGTATCACCGACTTTAACGATGATATTCCAGAAGATCAGTATTAATCATATAGTGTCGAATGTGAGTTTTAATAACTTTACCACCAATTCGTACACCAATCTTTTAGTTCTCACCAATTCAGATTCAATCATATCTTTCAAGATATTTAGAATGCTTTTGCAGTGAGATTCCCAATTATATATGCTAATCTTTCTCTTCTAACTATACTTTCACCTAGACATAGTCAGCATAGATACGTAATTAGCTAGGGTTATTCATAAACGCTCTCTCCTTATAAAATAAACCATGCATATTACTACTACTATAATATACATTTATATGTCCGGAACGTTGTTGAGTATAGGTAAATACCCACTATGAGCAGTGCCCTATAGTGATACTTGTAATTAGTATTAGGTAATGCTTAACTTTGGATGCAGATTTGATGAATTCACGTTGACCAACTTTAGCAAGTTTAACTCAAGCGTATTGTGGTATTTTTGAACAATCTAGCTAATAAGTTGACGTTCTTTAACACGGTTAAGAACCAATCTAGTCCACAATGGATCTGTCTTTAGCCAATTGATAAGCAGCGATTTTTACACGGCGAGCCCACATCATCTTGACTAAAGTCAAACGAACCATAGTCTTTTGTTAAGAACTGCTTTTTCCAATAAAGCTTCAGCTTCAGCGGATTCAACGAATTTCTTTACGAGCTTCGTCATCCAATTTAGCAAGCTCAGTGTACAAGTAAGATGCTGCAGTAGCTTCAACTACGCTTTGTGCTGTATCTTCAAGACAGGAGTCGTCTTCTAACATAATGTCGTCATAAAAACATGAGATAATCCTCCTTAATATTAAGAATTGATTTAAAAGAAAAATATTTTTCTTGGATTTATATGGTTTTGCAACCACGATTACTGTATTGTTATAGCGCTATAGCTAGCAATCTGGTTTAAAAATACAAAAATACATAGCTATAAACACCAAACTCAACCAGGAGGTATGAGCTATGAAACTCAGATTTGAATGTGATTAAGAATACAAAGAGGAAATGACTACGTTAGCTACGTATGCAATTCCTGACATTGACTATAGATGAAATACAGTTCTTTTATTGAAGATGCTATTGAGCGGAAGTTTAATAATCCAGATGTACGTATAGATAATAACTATATGATATTGTAGTTGACTTACAGGTTAACTGATTTGGTTAATAAGATAGAGACAGATAAACCTATTTTAGTTCCTAATGGGTGTTTGTTTAAACAACACGAAGAAGGGTTCACTCCATTTTATAGACTATTAGAGTCTTATGTAACTAAACGTGCTTTATAAGAAGAAGATGTTTGAATTCTCAAGGGTTCAGATGAATTAATAAGTATAATCTATTACAGTTATTGCTAAACGTGATGGTAATGCTACATATGGTGATATTGGTTCACCAGCATCTGCATCATATAACTTATACGTTGCCGTAGGGACTACAGCTACAGGTCGTATGCTTATTACTCATGCTATTAGTCTATTTGAACAAATCTTCACTAATAATCTTAAAGTTCCAGAATATAGATGAAGCTGTAGTATTCTTTGAATAGAATTATTAAAGAGCCATCTCATATATATAGTAGAGAACTAGGATTGTTCTAGAGATATTCCTATAGAAGAAGTCTATAGAGTTATAGAGTCTTGTGGGTGTGGGTTAATGATACAGAAGAGCATTTCAGTAAGTATAGATATCATTTTGGAATATCCTGATGTATCAATCTCAAGAAGTACTTAATAAGATATACTATAAGAATAACTTATATAGACTTGTAGTTGATTCATCTCATGTACAAGACTTAGTTAAGAATATCTTTAGTGGTATTAACGAACCATTTATGAATCCTAATGAACCACCAGAGAATATAGTCGAAAGTCTAAATAGTCTTACAGCTATATTTATGGAATGGTGTTATATGAGATACATTGCATCTGGATAAGTTTGAAAGATGCTCTACAATGACTAGGATGTCGTAGCTGCTTACAGATACAGATTCTTCTGTACTAGTACAGATAAATGGATTCATCTTTGTAGATAATATTCTGGTAGACCATGATTGTACATTAGTCAATGACCTTAAGGAAGTTGTAACTAAAGAGAGAAAAGAATTATACAACTTCTATACTGATGAAATCGAAGAAGTCGAAGAAGAGACTAAAAATCACTGAGGGTTATGATGCAGCATGTATATCTAGTGTAAATATCTTTATGCTATATCGTAAGTAAGATTCTTAAATCTCATTTCCATCTATTGTTGAGCAGTATAATACTTTGACACCATATAAGGTATGTCTTATTGACATGAAGAATGAGTTCTTATTTAAACGTGCATTACTTACACCAGCTAAGAAGAACTACGCTACAATCCAAGAGCTTCAAGAGGGTAATATAGTACCTAAGAATAAGCAAATGGATATTAAAGGTCTTCCAATCAATAAGTCTGTATTCAAAGATAGTATTAAAGATGAGCTTCAAGGAATACTAGAGAGAAAGTATTGCTTAAACCCTGAAGTAGACCAATTAGAAGTTATTGGTTTATTAGCTAAGATTGAAAAGAATATCCATGATAGTATCAAGTCTGAGAGAAAGACTATTACAAACCAGTATCTGTAAAATCTATTTCTTCATATGCTGACCCTATGAGAATACAAGGTATTAAAGCAGCCATTGCTTATAATGAAGCTATTCGTGATGAGGGTACTGAACCAATAGATTTAGATAGCAGAAACTATTTAGAGATACTTAAAGTTAATATTAGAGAGAAAACATTGGTGAGTTACAGCAGTCTAATCCTGCGGTATATGAAAGACTTATTAAGTTCTTTGATAATAATAGAGCAACGTATAAGGGAGAGATACTTACCGTTGCAGTACCAGCAGATGAACACTTACCAGCTGGGTATTAGACTATGCTGATTACTTTGAAATCATCAATACCAATATCAAGAACTTCCCATTAGAGTCTATTGGTATAACTAGATCTGAAAAGGAAAATGTAAACTATACTAATATTATAACTATTTAAAAGGGAACTGTGTTGTATGGCAAATTTATCTAGAATAGACGATTTGATATATTTCATTGCAGACTGTGGCAAGTTTGAATATGCTCAGACTATAAATGATGGTGGAAAGCTTGTAAAGATAATAAGTTTGATAAACTTGAGTATCTTATGAATGTATATCAATCAGCTAAAAACATCTGCTTGGTTTAAAAACCAACGATATTCTGCAAAAGTAACGTTTGTTGGGTTATTCCGTAATTTTATGAATATACTAGACCCTAGAAGTAAAGAGTTTGAAGAAATCAATAAAGAATACTTCAAAGCTATTAACGTACAAAAAGACCACTATTACACAAATTAATGGATTACTCAACGGTAATAAACGTAAAAGAGATGAAAATATACCCAGTATAGTCAATGACTATACTGGGATATCTTTACTAAAATTTAGGGTCAGTAAGTACATCCCCATCTAATGTCATAGTTAAAGAGAATAATGCTTGAATACATTCGTTAGTATTAGCTATTACTGCTTTTTACAGCCCAAGTCAATAAAAATGGACATTAGACTCTAGTTGCTTTTTAAGTTCAGCATTAGCTTCATCTGTAACATGCCTTTGATGGTTACCATATCACCATCATAGTCACCACCAATAGATTCCAAATACATTATCAGATATTCATTGTATCAATAAACTTATTTGCAGTATTAGTACCGATATATTCATCACGAATCTTAGGATAGTTCTTATAGAACTTACCATCAAATTCTATACTTTTCAGTTTCAATAGTAGACGATAATTTACATTTAGTAGAGAACGGTTATAGAATGTATCGATAGGAAACGTGATATAAGAATCATTTTATCTTTTATAGCTTCTGTAGCAACCATAAAGATTACATCGCACATAGTTGGTTTACGTTGAGCTCTTTTGCTACACCAGAATCTTTATCTTCGCAATATCTTCAACTCGTTTAAATCTAGCTTTAAATTTCATGTATAAAGTTTTACCCTTATAACCAATACGTTCCATCTCTTTAGGACTAATAGGTGCTTCTATTGGTCTAAATCTATCAGAATAACCATGAATGAAACGGCTCTAGTTCTTTTCTCTTAAGAACTAGATCATTAAAAATATGTTTGCCAATCATCTATTCTAGGATATAAGACTTCTCCTTTAGAGCCAATACATTCGTATACTGTACGTCCAGCAAATTGCTCTTCAAAGAATCTTCTCATATGGAATAATACAAATGGAAAGAAGTTAGCAGCTGCTGAAGTCATTGGTAATACTGAGTATTCTAAGTTAGTTTCGATGCTTCAAGGGTTTTTCGACTTTAAGATTAGGGGAAGACATAACTAAACGTGTAGCATAGTCTGTAGTCTTACTGATATTAGTACGACGTAATACACCAAACTTACCAGGAATACCACCATTAGGATTAGATTCTGTACCAGAGCCAAACCAGTTATAGACTTCTAATAGTAAGTCTTGTATACGTCCCTTATTAGCATCACTCAATATTAATACCATGTATTTAGATTCTTCTAAAGATTTAGCAGAATACTAATACGTTTTGGTATAGCTATTAATATCACCAACTGAGACTTTACCACCATCACTTTTAACGTCACGATAGTATGGTGGAATGATTAATAGTTTAGTAATGAAGAAGTTCTTACGGTTACGTTCTAAGAACTTAATAAAACGACTCACGTTTAGTAGAACCAGTTTCTCTAAACTTAACTTTTGTCTATATTCTTATATAGGAAGTCTAAACCAGTTTCACCATTCTCATCTTCAACAAATTGACCATCTGAATCTATTTTAAAGAACTTAGTGCCTTTGACGATTTCTTTTAGTTTACGGTCAATCTTACCCCAAATCTTATATACTAACGGTGCTGCAAGAATCTACCATGTAAATCAATATATGCAAATGTACCAGCACGTGTTTGTTTAGTAATACCAAAGATGATATTAGATAGTAATCCATCATCAGTTGGATTACCATTCACATCAAAAATATAGGATTCGTTATAGGTTGTAGATTATTCTTCTTGACGAAGTCATCCATATCTAATAAAGAGACCTCTAAACTGATCTCCTCTAAGTTTATCTGCCATATTTTTATAACCTCCGTAGTTATTACATGTAGAAACCCATAGTCCCATATGTGGACTATGGGAATTTACACATCTCAGACTCTACTGAAAACCATTTGTATTTCAGTTGGCTTATGACATACACAGGAAATTGCAATATTCGTGTTATGACGATTTATTACCTTCCCATTGTAATCTGTTTCAATGCTTTTTAAACGCATCGATATTTGATTTATTACCAAATATAGTAACTGCTACACTATCTTCACATAAGTCAGACTTGACAATTTTATTACTAAGACATCCATATGGTGCTAGCACTAAAAGTATAAGATATTATTCTCGGTAAAATAGACGACAAAATGTAGATAATGCATCTGTTTCTCCCATAATAAATTTAGATGAAAACTCTAGTAAGTCCATTTATGTCTCCGAAAATATCATTAAAATAGAATTATAGACAGCTAGTTCAGCATGCCTAATATGACACTGTTGATGGTGTCTCTTATTGTAGTATTTATCTCTTCCAATAGCTTTATATGAACAGCATTCTTTACACATCTGGTTTGTACATACTGCACATTCACTTTTTAGATCTATCATAGATATAGTTAGCTTCGAAAGAGTTATATATTTCAGGTATACGATTATACTCTAATAGATCAGCCTCTACATTATCGGTATATATACCTCATAGATAGCACAGCAGGTAGATATCTTACCATCTGAAGTGACTAAAGCATATTACCATAGTTACATATCACAGTTGGATCTTGTTTTGCTATAGTAATCATGTGAGATTATACAAATCGATATCAGTATCTTTTACATAGTTAAGTGTATCAGTAAGACTCTTTCTAAAAGTATCCACAACTAGTGGAATGGCATAAGAATTATAATTACGTATAAAGTAGTATTCAATATTCTTATATCCTAATTTGTATAGAGCATCAAAGTCTCTTTCATATTATACACTTTCTCTGTAATAGCATATCTAATAATGATATCATTAGCAAATCCAGATTCACTTAGTTTCTTAAGAGTATCTAATGTATTAGATGGTTTATTACCCCTAAGTCTTCTATAGAATCTTCACCATCATATGAAATGCTGATGGTTCTATTTTTCCCTTGAGTTGCTATTAGAAATCTCTTATAACCTCAAAGTTAGTACCGTTACTGTATAGTCGCCAATCTATTGTAGTGTATTTATACCTAGTGATTCTCTTTTAAGACTCTTATAGCTTTCATAACTAATGGTAATCTATCAGGGTGTAAATAATTCCCCAGAGTTCAGTCCTATAGTTAGCTTATCTGAAATATTTATACTCTTAAGCATCTCTAATAGGTCATCCATCTGGAGAATCTTTCACCACTATTAGTATCACCATATAAGAAGCAATAGCTACAGTCATTACAGTCTTTATTCAGAATCAATTCTAAGTTTGATAGAGTGAAATCATCTAAAGTATTAATTGCTTTCTTAGGGTATAGTATACATTAGATGAACCCTTCTTCCATCATTTGTTCATTAAGATCATCAGCTTCGTCTCTAGTTAGTCCTTCAAAACCAGGGATATGGTGACCATTTTCTCTGGCTATATCCATCTCTAGTAGCTGTCTCACCAGTGTATTTATTCTTATTAAAGCTTTGCTTTTTAGCTTTAGCTTTAATATCATCTTCTTTTTGTTTCTTCTTAGCACAGCACGTTCTTGGTACTTAAAAGTATCGTATGGGCTACCATATACCATACAGGAGCATTCATAATCTCCATGATAGTTATTCGCCCACGATACTCATAAGATAACCTATTGACTTGGTCTAGGAGTTCAAAACTTGTACTAGCCGATGTCGTATAAAAACCAATTGTTGAGCTGGAGCCTCAGCAGCTTGGATTTCATCACCACATTCAGGGCATGTACCGCTGGCATTTGGTAAGAGATATTAATAGATTCAGCATATCTATCAGCATACTCACCAATACGATCACTGATATCGTTTAAGTCAATATCACTTAATGTATTGAAGATTTTTTATAGAGAAGCAATACGGTATTTGTATGTCTTAACTACATCATTCTTATCTGTACGGGAAAGCAATAGGAATCAATGCTTCTTTTTCTTCATCAATACGATATAAAGGATTTAATAGTAGCAGCCATACCAACAAAGTATCATACTTTTTCAGTCATAGCTTTATCTACAAAGTTGATTTCAAATAGGATATTGTATAATGTGATAGGGCCTACACCGATAGCATATTTATCAGAGACTTCCATTAAGTCTTCTTCTAAAGTACAATCTACAGATGGGTCTTTTTGATATAACTTATCGAATAGCTCTTTATCTTTATCAGAACCAAATTTAACTCATTTCCATGATTTCACGTTTCTCTGCAAAGATATTATCACATTTAGTATTTTGACATTGGAAGCCAATGATATTAGCATTTTTGAAGCATGCTTTATATACAGCGAAGTATAAGTGGTCAATATCAGCATAGTGAATTTTTCTTACACCAGTTTTCAAAAGACCCAGCATTACATTTAGGATGCAAGTGTTTCCAAATCAATTCAAATTGAGCACGTGCAGCTTCAACGTTATTACGTCCTTCTTCTGTATTAATTAAGTTTTGAATTTCAATAGCGGACAATGGAGAAACAGATACAGAAATACCAGTATAAGGTAATACCCAAGTGTAGTATGGGGTTTCTTCAGCTTGTTTGCTTAAGATATTACTTGCTGGCATAGTAGATTTAAGAATCTTGAATTTAGATAAATCGGTTTTTGCTTTATTAGGAACTAGCATAGTACGTAATTGATCTTTGAACGTAGCCATACGTTTGTTTAATCGTTCTTCACGTTCTTTTTCTTCAATTTCGCATCTCATCTGCTAGACCCTAAGTCATTAATAATATCATCATCAATGATATCTAATTCTTATCATCATCTTCTGGATCAACTCACCGTTTGTTCTGGTACTGTAGGTTGGTCTAATAGTTCAGCTTCGATATCATCTACAGTTTCTTCTTTAACCGTAGCTGGAGTTTCTGCTGTTTTAGTTTCAACTTTCTTAGCTGGAGATTTCTTACGTGCTTCCGCTAAGGCAATAGCATTACGTTCTTCGATTTCTTCTTTAGTAAGAGCTTCATCTGGACTTTACTTCAGCATTCTTATCATAAGTAGAAACTACACGTACATCTCCACCTTCGATTTCTTTACGTTCTTCGTATTCATCAGCCATACGTTGAACTTCTTCGATAGCTGGACCGAAACGACGTTGGAATGCTCGACGAGTTTTGTTTCGTCAAAAGTCATTCATTTTCTTTTCGTATTCTTTTTCAGCAAAGTTTTTCATTTTCATACTTAGCTACATCTTCGATTGCTACTTCTTTAATAGCATCTTCTGTAGGATTACCTAAGTTGTATAGTGGATTATCACGAATACTTTTTAGGTTTTCTTCTTCTACAGGTTGTGGTGTTACAGGTGTATCTTCAGCTGGTGTTTCTACAGCATTATTATTTTCTTCTGCAGATACATTAGCTTCAGCTTGCAAATCAGATAAGGAAAGAGTTTTCTTTTTCCATCTAATAGTCCTCCTTAATTATAATTGGAAATATCTTTTTAAAGTAAGGTTATCCTTATTAAAAACTAGATTGACAGAAGATGTGTCAATAGTCATTCTAATAAGTAATACATTTACGTTGATAAATGAGCAGTCTACAGTAATAGAAGACATAGGAGCAAGATAAGTTTGTATTTGATTCTTAGCTGTGTCTTCTAGTTCATGTAATCTATCACTATTTATAAACTTATATCTACTATACAAACCAATACCACATTCTGGATTGTTTTGTAATGTACCAGGTTCTAATAAGAATAATCTAATAATATCTACAGCTATAGCTCTAGCATTAGTATATTCTGTCGGTTTATTAAATGAATCTACCGATAAAGCATATTCTTTAATCTTAGATGATGTCTTATATTTATTAGTATCCATAATGCCTCCTTTCGGCTTATTTGGGTAGCTTTAAGCATCTTATTATAAAGTTAGCCCTGTGAAAACATACATGTAAACTGCCCTAAAGGAGGTACATATGGCAACGAAAAAGATTCAAATGTCCTTTCTGTGAGAAACGTCTAGAACGTGAACCATTGGTAAGACATATACAAAATAAACACCAAGAACTAATCCCTGAGGGTTACTCTGCAGTAAATTGTATTCAATACAATTAATAAAAGTCTAAAGGAACTTGTGTTATCTGTAAAGAATGAAACACAATGGAATGAAAAGACTTGGAGATATAATAAGTATTGTAGTGAGAAGTGTAAGAAAGAGATGCGTAAACGTGCTTTAGAGAATATGCATAAAGTATATGGGAGATATACATTCATGCATGACCCAGAGCATCAAGAAAGATGTTAGCTAATAGACGTATATCTGGTACTTACAAGTATTCTGATGGAACTATGTTTACTTATACTGGCACATACGAAAAACGTGCTATTGAGTTCATGGATAAAGTTCTACATATCCCTAGTGATGATATTATGATGCCTGGTCCAACTATCCAATACGTAGACCAAAACGGTGTTACACGAAATTGGATTACGGATATATATTATATACCATATAACCTCATAATCGAGGTTAAAGATGGGGGTGATCACCCTAACACAAGAAGCATGCCCTGAATATAGAGCTAAACAAAAAGCAAAAAGAGTTTAATATTATCACTCTAGACAAGTATAACTATATTCGTCTTACTGATAATAACTTTGCACAATTACTAGCTATATTCATGGAACTACGTTTCAAGTTAGAGGATAATGATAATACTAAGACTTTTAATATTAATGAATTCACTTCATGGTGTGAGAATACCATCAAGGAACTTAAAGGAGAAGATTAATGTCTAATCTAAAAGAGTTCACTACTAACGTTGGTGGAGTTCCACCAGCTAATGCTAGTGATCAAATCGTAGTACAATATGGCTACAGTAACTCTTTTACTGGTGATGAATCAGTAGAGGGTTATGGTTTAACCAAAGACTTAGAAGACGATACTATCAAAGTAAAGTCTTCTGATGGTACAAAAAGAATATAAGAAAGAAGAATTCTTAAAAAGACCGTAAGTTTAACTTATACCGTTTCAAAGGTGAAGATAAATGTAAACTAGAAGCCAATAACTATGAACAATTGACTGGTATGGAACTAATCTCCCATGACCAAATCAAATACAATAAAGACTTTGAAGAGATTACATTTGAACCAGATAAAACATTGGTTGAAATGTCTTCTGTTATTAGCTACTCTAGAGCAAGAAGCAGAAAATGGCTGAGATAGACTTCTCAGTTACCTGATGACTATATGCCATTAATAGGTGAATTAGAAAAAGAATAAAGCCAAAGAGATGAAGTTTAGAGACCATCCTGATATTGATGTAATGACAGATAATGATGGATACTTTGCTATCAATGTAAAGACTATGAATCGATACCTGATTCAGCTATTGATTTGAATGATGTATTGTTAACGGATAATGTATTATCTGATACACCATGTAGCAACTGTGATAACTATACTAAAGAAGCATTCTTAAACTGTGACCCTAATTCATTTGTATTAGCTACACCAGAATCTGAGAAAGAATTAGATGCACAGATGGATATCTTCTATGGTTTAACTAATGACCAACAACGTTTTCTCTGATGATGTATCTATTAGATTATTCGGTAAAACCAATTCAGATAGATATGAAGAATTAAAGAAACAGTTCTTGAATCAGCCTATTAAATATGACAATATATCTATCAAAGAAGATGCTGAAGCTGATATTGGTGATGAAGAAGTACAATTAAAGAATAGTGCTATTCTTAATAGAGCGAATATGTTTGGTATCAATCTTGCTAATAAGGGTAGAGAACTTCATTCTGCAAAGAATGGTCTTTAAATACAGGAATCTATATTATGAACCTATGTAAGTCTATAGTATCTTTAGAAGAGCTATGGATCTTTATATAAAGGTATGCCTATTCAATTACAACAAAATGTCTGACTGGAAACTATTAGAGCTAGTTGGTTGTACTAATGAAACGTTCTATAACTTTTGTGAAGTCTCATCTTCTAAATACAATGGAACTCAAGTATCAAGATATAACTCTAATAGAAGCTACAGATGTTTGGGGTAATCAAATACAAGACCCAGTATTACCAGCAGGTGTACCATTCTTTACACCAGAAGAGAGTTGAAGAGAAGCTAAAAGCATATACTAAGAAGCATAGTACCGATACTGATTGTGTAGATATGCTTGCTTGATTTAGATGCTTATAAAGATATCTGGCGAGTATTGATATCAGTTCTAATCGTAGTAAACGTTTAGCATTCAATAAATGGTTTACTATGGTTAATAAAACCATTAAACAATGGAGAACTTTCTGAAAGTGAAGAAGAACTTACAAGTGCTACAGAAAAGCTATTAGCTTTAGGGTGTACCAACAACTAAGTTCTTACCATCAGATAGTATAGCTTATAAGAAACGTTTACAATCTGTAGCTAAACAGAAAGTAATTGATAGAATCTTACGAGAATCTGCTATTAATGAAGCTAAAAGATATCCCTATAGAGTTTAATAACTATGGTGATCTATTAATCACTAAACCAGAAAAGATTAACTTTGATGATGAGTTCTTTAAAACACATCGTCTATTAGTAATCTATATGACAGCTGGTAATATGGATGGTGTTAAATTCGAATCAGCTAAACTATGGTATATGAATACATGTATCGAGTCTATGCTAAATAAAGGTCATAAAAGATAAAGCTAATGTGATACAAGAGCTAGAATCTTAAATGACTATACTAAGTGTATGGTGTATATACTTAATAAAGAAACTAACTTTAACTTTACTAGTACTATAGCACAACTAAATTTAATGACAAAAGTTATCCGCATCAAAGGGTCTACGTTGAAATATACATTAGACTATCTTAAAGCGGTACTATTCTTAAGATAAAAATAATAATTGAGTGGTACTATAACATATATGTACCACCATATATGTCTTGGGAGGTAATTTACTATGATACTGACATTGGGACAAAAGTTTCTTAAATATGATGATAATGAAAATATTAAAGAACTTTATAGAGTAACGTCAACTAATACTAAAAACTTTTACGGTGTTACTGAGATTATTGGTAATACTGGTAGAAAAGAGTATAGCTAGAGATGTAGTTAATAAAGAGTATAAGGCTCTTAATCCACATTGTAAGTTACATGTAGAAATAGCTGTATTGAAGAATGGTCAAGAAGATGTAGTTATTTCTATATATAATGAAAGAGAATCTTATGGATACCCATTCTATATCTGTAGAGTCGGATATAGAGATTCTGTAACTGGAACTTTACAACCTGGTAAATGTTGTACTAAAAGCCTTATTAGAGAATAACTCTGTAGAAGAATATGAAATGTCTTATATGAATCTAATGAGTGATGTTAAAGAGCTTCATTCTAAGATGACTATAGATTTATATGTAAATGATAACCATAGTACTATCATTCCACTTATTGCAATCTAATACAGTTATTACTGAGAAGATATTTGATCTCTTAGTTGATAGAAAGCTTTGGTATTACATATAACGATACACCTATCGAAGGGTTAACTAAATTCTTTGAAGGAATCAATTTCAATCTTACTTTTAGAGCTAACTTTTAAAATTAAACGAATTGAACTATCGTTTAAAGATAGATATCTTACACATGGTCAATTGACTCGTGGTGATATCTTTGTTCTTGAATCTGAAGCTAGAGCTATCTTCTTAGACTGTATAGTTACTGAGTATTATCATGACGTAAATCTGTATAATATCAAAGGTAAGTATATGCTAGTAGAAGATAAGAATGACAGACTCTATATAGTCAAGTATATAGACAAGAATGAAATCCAAGGAATATATCTATAAAGCCAAAGAGTTTTATGGTTATATAATATAAAGGTGTGTACATGGGTATTGTGTAGACAATTACAGTACCTCCAAACACCTAGGTAATTTTTTCTATATTTATTAACAAGGAGGAAATGACTATGAGTTATTTCAAACCAGGGTTTGTTCAAGACCCAAATTTAATGCAACCTCAGTTTACATCCATGGAATATTTAGTGGATGCAATCAATGCAGGTAATCCTAAAAACAGCGAAGACAATTCTGTACAGAACGAAGATGTCGATATCCAATTGATTTCGCTGACTTTCGATGCAGACTATGCTGGTAAAATTGGTTTTCTACTAATGAAATCTGTTCCCAGTATCTGATATCCTTGGTCGCATTTTTTCCTGATTTTTGCTGGTTGCCGTGAAGCATACAGCAACGGCCGTATCTATATCGAATTAGGTTTCGATATTAACTTAGGTGCTGGTCAAGACGGTATTCGAGCATTAGAAACTTTAAAAGAAGCTCAAGCCAATAATCAATTGGATGAGCAAACACAACGTATCATGGCTATGACTAATAGCATGCGTAATAGCTGTACATCTAACGGATACATTGACGAAGACTTCGCTGGTTTCCGTATGACAGACATGGCTATTACTATCTTGAAAAAGATTGCTATTTCTGATTACAACCGTGATGACAAACACAACAAAGACTTCCGTACAATCAATATCGCTTACGAATATGATCAGTATACCAATAAGATCAGTTTAATCGTTCGTGGTATGACATTGGAAAAAGCTATGTCTTTGGTATATGGCGACAAATACCAATACAAAGTTACATTGGGTGCACAATCCCGTCGTAACGATGTAGGCTATGTATTAGAAGTGCGTCGTATTAAACAGTCCAAAATCAACGAACTTCAAAACCGTTACGTTGGTACAGTTGTTAGCAACGATCGCTTTGCAAAACCACGTCGCTAATAATCTAATACACTATGGTAGGTAAACTATGTGTTCACTTGTTTCGTCATCATCAACCTACCATAGTTGTATATATATAACCCTGCATTAATTTAGGACATACACATTTCCGTGTGCAACCATTAATGACAACCTAAAACGCATATTTCATATAATAATGCAGGGTTTATTTTTCTTTGAGGAGACTATAACTATGGAAAAAGAAACAACTCACATTCGAAGTTGTTGAAGGTGGTATTGATGCTATTAGAAGAAACGAGGTAATACTCTTATTCGTTTAGCTGAAGTATCATGGAATAATAGACCTGCAAAAACTTGAGGTCCGTAAATGGATGGTCAATACTGATGGAGACTTTACTCCCAACAAGGGTGTAGTATTCTCCACTCCAGAAGGGCCAACAGAACTAGTCCACGCTCTATTAGAGAATGGATTTGGTGATAATAAAAAGATCAAAGAGATTATGGAGTCTCGTGGAGTTGATCTTAATGTAACTATTGAGGAATCTGAAACTTTGATAATACAGGGTCAGATTACTATGATCCTAAGGAGATTTTGGAGGACTAATCAGTGGCTTCTGATAATACAGTTTTTATACAAAAATGGAACGGTATATGATAACTCTATATATCTTCTATATCAGAATTGATGGGTAAACTATACCGATCCAAATTCTGGTCTCAAGAAAGAATTGATAAATTATTTAATAGACTAGTGTGGATAAGAAAGACATCAAAGGGTCTACTTATTGTCATGCCTATTCTATACCTAAACTAACATAATATTTCCGATGAGCACATCTTAAGTTATATTGCAAAAATGCTACCATAATAATAAAACTGAGTTATTAGATATGGGATTTACTGAAGACGAGTTCAACTATCTTATCGAAAAATATTAATACCATTCATAAGATCTATACTATGAATGATAAATATATTATATCAATATGCTAAGAACAATATAATGAAGTGGTATTTGCAGATGTCACTTCTTAAAAACCTTTCTTTACAGAATATCCACATATAGTATGCCCCTAACTAGTATTACTAGTTAGGGTTATATTGTTTTATTTTTTATGCTATATAAACAATTCTATAATAGAGAGGCCTGTGTTGGCTTAAGATCCTGCATTCTCTATTGTATACAACTATTGGTGTACAGTTGTTAAAAATCTCTCACGACTGTGGTATATTGCATTATACTACTTGCTTGAAAACTTCGCTCCAAAAATAAATAACTTTAAATATAAAATTCTCTCTTATATAATAAAGAGACACAAAAATAGAACACACTACTACGAATACGTTAAATCCACCACATGTAAACATTTATAGCTGTATAGATCATTGATCTATACAGTCTTAATATTTATTTTTTAAAAAAACTAGACAAAACAAATCATTAATGATGGCTAAGTGTTTACAAATAACTTACAGCTAATTCTGGTTCAATTAGAATATGGTTAATAGTTAACAAACGTACATACATTTTGTATAAAGTCTATCTCATGTAGATTTCTAGCAGTGTTCTTCATAGATGGGTATAACTCCGCTTAAAAAGAATAATATTATTATATCAAGCACTAGCCATCATTATCTCTAAGAAAATAGAAAGTTCCCTCATATAGGCAATGCCTATAGGGGTTTCTCTGTCTCTTAGATACAGTAATTATTAATAAGCTTTTCGATATTTTCCTAGGAGCTATGTAAATTATGTTTAATATGGTCACTAGTTTCTTTAATACCATGTGTACCATCTGCATCAAATGTATCAATATCTGCCATAATGGATACTATACCATTATTGAAAATAGTAAACGTGTATTTAGCAGTCTCATCAAATACACATATACCAATAGCATTTCCACATTTGCGTACTTGCTTACTTAGTTGCACTGTATCATTAAGATGGATATTTTGCTTGGTACTACTAATGCTAGGATAAATACAATTAGACATAGCATCAGATACAATACCAGAAGCTAGTTGTACATCTTCAAGAAGATACTCAAAAAGTGATAAGATTCATAGTTGTCCTCCAGATTAGGTTAATAAAAACGTAAATAGCTATTATAAGTGTTTAATGGACTTTACATTTATATAACCTAAAGAAAAGGATGTGATCTTCTTTATGAATCTAGATATAACTGGTGGTCAAGGCAATCCTATGAATCAAAATGATTCCAGCTAACCAGAACGTTGTAGACTTCTCTCAACGTAAAAATATATTTCCAAATGGGTACAAGAAACCAATCTTTCCTAGATATGCATAAGTATCTAGAAGCTGTTGGTATAAAGAATAATAAGTTCATGCTAACTCTACTGGATCCAGACTTAGCATATATAGACCCACACGATCCAAACCTAAACCAATACTATAAGTCTAAAGTCTTAGCTGAGTGTATGGTAAACTTCTGGTACTTTGTACGTGAAGTTGTACGTGCACCAGCTCAGGTGGTAGTGGTAGTGGTTCATACTATACTTTAACACGTGGTGGTATGGCACTATACTTCTGTACTATATTCAACTACAATATCTTCCTAGACTTACCTCGTCAGCAAGGTAAAACATTGTCCGCATCTATATGGTATCTATGGGCATTTAACTTTGCTACATCTAACTCAACGTTTGCATTTATGCATAAGTCTTTAGATGGTTCTAAAAAGAACTTATTAGGTCTTAAAGACTTACGTGATTGCTTACCACCTTACTTACAAATGACAGAATCATTTACAGTTGGTGATAAGAAGACCAAAGCCCAAAACTCTGTAATGACTTTGTCTCATAGTATTAACTGTAACTGTATTATCACTGTAGCATCTGCTCGGACCCGTGTAGTCAGACAGTCTTTACTACGTGGTATGTCCGTACCATTATGGTGGGCAGACGAATGGGCATTCGCACCATATAATGAAGACATCTATCTTAATGCTATCCCTGCATGGAAACGTGCTGCTATGAACTCTGAAGCCAATGGTGCGCCATTTGGTATACTATTCACTACAACACCAGGATTCTTGACTGATGAAATGGGTAGATATGCTAATAATATGCGTGAAGATGCTACACCGTTTAGTGAAAACTGGTATGACTTAACTAAAGCTCAGATAGATGAAATTAAATCTGCTAATATGAGAAGTAGTTTCGTCTATATCAGATTCACTTATCAACAATTAGGTCGTTCCGAAGAATGGTTCAAACAAATCTGTATCGACATGCAGAATAAATGGGAAGCCATTCGTCGAGAAGTTTTACTTGAATGGGCAGATTTCTCTGAGAACTCTCCATTTACTCAAGATGAATTAGAAACCGTAGATAGACTTACTATAGACCCTATAGCAACTATACCATTAAACAATAACAAGTTTACTTTTGAATATGTATGGTAAGTTTGAATATAAGAATAATGGTGAACCAGTAGACCCACCTATCATAGGGGTAGACGTATCTGGTGGATATAAACGAGATAGTTCTGCTATTACTATTATAGATTCCAAGACTACTAAAGTTATAGCTATCTTAAAGTGTAACTATATCAGCCAGAAAGACTTAGCTAAGTGTATATATGAAATAGTTACCAAGTATATGCCTAATGCTGTAGTCAATGTCGAACTTAATGGTGGTTTTGGTGCATCTGAGTATCTATGCTTATGAAAACTAAGATTAAGAAGAATCTTTACTTTGAATTTAAAGAACGTATCTTAGAAGAAGTCAACGAAGGACCTGGTAAGTTAAACGTACTAAGAAACTAGTAAAAGTATATGGCTTGAACTCCAGTAAAATCTGTACGTGAACTATTAATTCAGATCTTAAGAGAACGTATGGACAATCATAAAGATAAGTTCATATTCTAAGATACTATACCAAGAGTTCCGTGGGCTTGAAGTTAAAACGTAATGGTAAAGTTGACCATTCTGCAACTACACATGATGATGCTACATTCTCCTATTTGATGGCTATGTATGTATGGTATGAGGGTAAAGATCTTAAAGAACGTTTCGGTATCAATAAGACTACCATTATGACAGATGTGCTACTGAAGAAGAAGTATTCAGTCCAGAAGCAGAAGAATTAATGGATATCACTGATGATATCGTTAAAGTTCAAAAAGATATGCTTACCACAGATGATACCAAGAAAGACAATATGGATGTCATTAATGAGCTCCGTAAAGGTCTTGGTATTACATTTGATGAATGGGATAAGAAACGTGAAGCTGATGATGAGAAAGAACTCAAAGAAGCTATGCAAAACCCAGTATTCTTACAAGCATATGCTACTAAGTATAATATGACTAAAGACCAAGTTGATGTATATCGTGATGAAACTACAGCAACTTTACCAGCATCTGCTTTTAATATGCTACCAGATGAAGAGTATAGTGTTCTCCAAGGTAACTTAGCCAACAGATTTAAGAATCTATAATACAATTTCCACAGTAGGGTACTTCCTTACTGTGGAATAATTTTTAAATAGTACCTAAACAAAGCAGTAAAAATTAATTAAACCCTATCAAGGAGGAGAAAAACGATGTTTGGTATCCATCAAAATGAATATGATATTGCATCTGAACGTGAATTAGCAGAGATTCTATCTGTATTCAATTCAGACTATATCTTCGATGTGTAAGTTCTAATATTGCTAGACGATATGAATGCCATATAAGCCCTATGCCTAATATCCCTAATGTATTCAAATACAATTTTTGAAAAATATGTATATTAAATTCCTATGGATAAAGAGAATACTAAAAGCTAGGGAACAAGAAATCTATAATGAAATCATTGACCAAGTATGTAAAGCAACTAATCTCACATTCCAACCAGCTATTGACGGGTTGGATGCTTTATTTTTGTCGCTAACTGTATCTATGATTTAATTGTAGCAAGATTCAGTGATCATATAGGTTACTGCTATCACTAAGCTTATCATCAATGAAGCTAATAATATTTTGTGATGCTTTTAAAATGTAGATGAGCTTTAAAAAGAATAAAGATGCTAGTACTATTTACAATAGAATGAACTATAAGAACGATAAGCTTGTAGTCATTCTATCTAATATGGAACTGGTTCTTAAATATATCGCTGGTTTAACTATTACATTCGATCAGTTTGTAAACTTAGCATATGATGCACCTATCAGTGACGTTATTAATAGTAACTTCAGTGACAATGGTACTATCTTTAAAGATGCTATTGATGCAATCTTATCTAGTAATCAATTATTACCAGACTATATCACTAATATTAGATTAAATCTTCAAGAGTAGAACTATAATGGAAGAAAATAAAGTAGTAGACATTAATGACGTTACTGTAGTTACTGAGAATGAACCAGATACAGAGATTCTTACACAGAAACACCTGTAACTGAAACTACAGAGAAACCAGAAGACAAGACTCAAGAGCAAAATTCTACAAGAAGTTGAAAATGAGATTGATGAATTAGAACTTGATAAGAAAGATATTAAAGCTGTAGATGCAGACTTCGCACAAATCAAAGTAGAAGGCTTTTGAAGATGCACCTGTAGAAGCTATTGCTAAAGTAGCATCTGTATATGATAAACTCCAAGTACCTGAAGGACAAGAAGAACCTAAACTAAATCTTATTGTAGAATTGGGCGATCAATCTGTATACTTCTAAATAAGGCTAAAGAACATGAAGTACCAGAAGATATGCTATCTACATGGCTATATGGTACAGTAGTAGACTTTGGTCAAGCTTGTACTGTACAAGCATTCACTGCTATTAATGAAAAAGATTGAAAAGATCACTAATAAAATCAATGATTCTGGTTTAGCTAATACAGCGACTACAGATTCTTATACTGGTCTTGTACAACGTTTTTAAAGATGGTATTGAAAAAGCAGAGGATCCTGAAATCAAAGCTCAAATGGAACACCGTCTAGCTTGTTTACAAGACTCTGAAAAAGCAGAATACATCTTTAACTACTATAAGACCAATCACTCTGCTTTGAATCCTACAAAGTTATTAAAGAACCGTAAGCATAATCACGATACAATCACAAAAATGCTGAATAAAAATCGGCATTAGTAAACTTGATTCTAGTGTAGTATTTACTGCTCGCACAAGAATTAGGTTTACCATTGTATCCAATCTATGCTGTAGAAAAATGCTCTTGCTAAAAATCAATATCAGTGATAAAGGGAATGTACTATTCTTATTCTATTTCTTACTAAACTTAGCTAATGCTATCTCTGCACGTAAAGCTAAGAAGGAGACAGAATTCACGAAACAAATAATTAATAATTTTCGTGTCTCTTATCACTTATCTTGACAAAGCGATGAATGAGTACATTAAAGAAAAAGAAGCTAATCGTCTTAATCGATTGCAAAGTAAAGGTAAGCCTAAGAAACGCAAAATAATTATTTATTATAAGGAGGCTTTAATGGCAGACTATTTTAAAAATGGTCCTAAGTTCTAGAAGTCGATCCCTACAAGAGATATGCCTTTTTGTAAAAGTATATGATGCTGAGTACACCCTGAGGATACCAATGTCCTCGGGTTGAACTCATTGATGTAACTACATGAGATCAAACAAGCACTGCTTGTTCGATTTCAATATGCGACACCTGAGCATTGCTATGCTTGCTATCTTGAGGCAGGGTCTCCGACTTTATGGGATATAGACTATGTGAAAGATGGCAGATTGGTTAAAATTAAGTAGCCGTGTTAAATGTTTTTGAATTCTTAAAGCACAATACACGTGCACCATTTACTTATAACCTAAACAAAATGGACATGGAAGATCCAACTGTAGTTATCCAGTTTTGATTGCTCTATGGACTATGATTCTAGAGTTGTATCTATTGATATTACCAAACTTCGTAGATTACAATTCTCTAAAAGCAAATTACGATTTCTTAAATGATGGTGTAGCTATCAAAGTACCTAATGATGCTTACAACTTCATGGATCGTAAGTTCCTATTATTAGTAAAAGAGCTAGACTTGTTACCTCGTCCTTTGGATACTAAGAATACTATTGTAGCTGATAATATGTTTGCATTATGCTATGAATTAGCTGATGCTGGTACATTAGATGCTACCAACCTAGTATCTGCAAACTCAATGTTTAGAGAGTGCCGTAAACTTGCTAATGTTAAATTAGAAAAATATTGGTAAACTCACTTCAGCAAATGATATGTTTTATAATAACAAAGAACTCACTTCTGTAGATCTAAGTGGATCTACAGACCTTCGTTTTGCTGATGGTATTTTTCTATCAATGTGAGAAACTTGAGTCTGTAAAACTGGATGTAACTAAATTAGAGACTGCTGATGTGACATTTGCAGGATGTAAAGAGCTTAAAGATATTGAATTGACTCCAGTTAAAGGTCTTAAAACAGATCTTTGGTTAGCTGATTCCAGTAAGATTACAGATAAGACTGTAACTAATATCATTAATGCTTTATCTCCTGATGTAAAAGATAAACATATTGCTTTCCCTAAGAATACAGAATGTCCTAAAAGACGTAGCTAGACTAGCTAATGATTTAATCACTAAAGGTAATTGGGTTCTTGAAGGACTTGTATTACCACCCTAAAGAAGTTTGGGTTAAAGAGACTATTGAGAAAGAAGAGGAAGATAACGTGATTGTTAAAAAGATGGCGTATTAGACCAAGTCGAAACAAAAGACGATATTGTAACTAATAAACCTGAAGATAAAAGAAAATACAACCCCTAATCACCCTGGTACAGATGATACTACACATACTGTAACTCCAGGAAAAGAAGAAACTACCCCTACTGAGGGTACCACTACTGGCGGTAATACAGAAACTCCTGTAGTTCCTGGTACTACGGAAGAAACTCACACTGAAACACCAGAAGCTGGTCATACAGAAGAAAATCATGAAGCTACACCAGTAGTTCCTTCTACAGGTGAAACTCATACAGAAACTCCTGTAGTTCCTGGTACTACAGAAGAAACACATACTTCTGAAGAAGGACATACTGAAGAAACTCACACTGAATCTCCAGCAGTTCCTTCTACAGGTGAAACCCATGAAGCAACTCCTGTTACACCTACACCAGGTGAAGAAACTCACGCTGCAGTTGATGATACTAACCCTGTATTACCAGCTACACCAGCAACTCCATCTACAGGTGAAAAACACACTGAATCTCCAGCAGTTCCTGGCACAACTGAAGAAACACACTGAGACCCCTGTTGCTCCAGTAGGTAATGAAGAACACCATGAAGCTACTCCTGCTGTACCTGGTACAACTGAAGAATCTCATACAGAAGCTCCTGGTACTACAGAAGAACACACTGAAACACCAGCTGTACCTTCCACAGGTGAAGAAGCTCATACTGAAGCTGGTCATACTGAAGAAAACCATGAAGCTCACCAGTAGTTCCTGGTACTACGGAAGAAACACATACTTCTGAAGAAGGACATACTGAAGAAACTCACACTGAAGTTAATGGTAATACAGAAGAGCATAATGAAAGCCCAGCTGTACCTACAACAGGTGAAGAATCTCACACTTCCGAAGAAAACTCATACTGAAACTCCAGTAGTTCCTGGTACAACTGAAGAACACACAGAGACTGGTGCTGTATCTACAGGTGAAACTCACACAGAAGCTGGTACAAGTGAAGAAACTCATACAGAAGTTCCTGGTAATACAGAAGAACACACTGAATCTCCAGCAGCTCCAGTAGCTAATGAAGAACATCATGAAGCAACTCCTGCTGTACCTGGTACAGGTGAAGAATCTCACACTTCTGAAGAAGGACATACTGAAGAAACTCACACTGAAGTTCCTGGTACTACAGAAGAACATCATGAAGCTACACCAGCAGTTCCTTCAGCTGAAGAAACTCACAATGAAACTCCAGTAGTTCCTGGTACATCCGAAGAAACTCATACAGAAGCTGGTCATACTGAAAGACACACAGAATCTCCTGCTGTACCTGGTACAGGTGAAACTCACACTGAAACAGCTGGTACTACAGAAGAAACTCATACAGAATCTCCTGCAGTAGCTACAGGTGAAGAAGCTCACACTGAAGCTGGCACAACTGAAGAACATCATGAAACTACACCAGTAGTTCCTGGTACATCTGAAGAAGGACATACAGAAGAAACTCATACAGAATCTCCTGCAGTAGCTACAGGTGAAGAAGCTCACACTTCTGAAGAAACTCATACTGAAGAAGGCCATACAGAAGAAAACCATGAAGCTACACCAGTAGTTCCTGGTACTACAGAAGAAACTCACACTGAAAATCCAGTAGGCACAGGTGTCTAATATAATATTTTAAAAATGTAAGGGAACGAGTGATATAATGGAAACACATATTTGGACTATTGATGATACCGACTTAACCCTAAGTAAAAAATAATGAAGAACCTGGTGTCGTCCGGGTCAAGACAATTAGCTTTGTCATTTGTAGTATAATTAATATGGTATCTATATATAGTGATATGCGTCCTAAAGTATCTGGGTTTGGGAAATTAAATCAATATAGGGATAGTATCGCTACTAGAGCACATTTAAACCTAGTCCGAAATGCTTTTAGATAGTATTATTAGTGATGGTATCATTAATATATTAGATACTGGTATTGAAGACAATATGCCTATAACTATTAATGAGCTCCTAGAAGTTTTACACTAGTGCTAATGATAAAATCTTTGATAAGTTCTACAAAAGAAAAGTGATCAAGTATAAGAACAAAGAATGTTTACATGTGTATGACTTATTAAAGTGCTTTACCTTAGTTGGTGCTATGTGTATAACTCTAGGAGTATATAATAATAATCCTGAATTTGTAAGTGATGTAAAAAGTAATTTGATGTATAACGATAAAGTAATTATAGATAAAGAGTATTTCATGAATCTATATGATCTAGTCAATAAAGTAATAGAAAAAGTTGAACTTAGGAAATTGGACTATGGTATGCATATATCTAATGATACTCTTAACTCTAGAACGATTGGTACATTAGTAGCCGAAGATGAACAAGGTGCTATTACATTAAATGAAGCACAAAAAGCAATAATGATTCTAGTCCGAAGATGTATCATTCTTTTTCAGACATTCTATAATTAATGAATTTTTGTTTCTATGTAGATTTATTTTTAAGTCGAAAACACATCCATATTAGTTATATAGAAACGTCTAATCAGAAAAAGCATAAATACATTATAACTTAAACAAACCACACAAAAATCTCATCCTACCCTGATAGGCGAATAAAGGCAATCATTCGTTTTTAAAGACACTATTAGCATGACAATTTGTTACTTATCTTATTAACCAGTGTGCTAATAAAAAAACAAAGAACCCCAGTATAGGCATTGCCTATACTGGGAGTTCTTTTTATTTAAGATCCAATATAGTTTGGACGATATGGTCCAATCTATATACAACACCTTTATCACGGTCTTCCAATATAATTATATTTTTCTTTATATTCGACATCGAAACGACCGACAGATGTGTTCTCAGATTCAATAGATTTTTAGATTGTTTACAATCTTTTCTATATCATCTTTAAACAGATTCTTAGCGTACTCTGTCGTAGTCACCGTGATGAGATTATCTTGCCCATCATTCTTATTGACATATACTGTGATACACTTTTATTTCACAGAAATATTCGCTGTCGACAGTAATAGTACGACATATACAACGGAAGTCTGTATTACAGTCTCAATAGTTTTACATCCTGACCTATACACACTTCAATCATGCCGTTTTGGTTGAAAGACATCCTAAAAGGTCTATTATTATTAGCCTCATCCATAATTTCTAATGCCTTTTAGTTTGTTTGCACTTTCAATACCTAAACGAGCTAATTGTCTAAGTACTACGCTGTTGATATTCATATTGGTTTCCTCCTTAAAAATAAATAACCAAATACGTATATAGTTATAATATACAATTACAGGATTACGAAACCCTGTAAAAACTGCTATACTTGAACAACTCATTAAGAAGGAGGTATATATAATGGCAATACCTAAATTTTTAACTAAAGAAGGAGACTCTCTTATCTTTAATGGTGATGGAGAGCTAGTATTCTATATCCCAGAAGATTACTTTAGATCTGATGGTAATATGAAATATGCTGAGTTTGCTGGCGAATATGTAAATACATTAGGCTTATTCAACTATGAAGTGTTTGATAAGAATGGTAAATCTGAAATAGGATTAAAGATGTTTTACTTCCCTATGGTAATATCTTGTATGCCTAATCAAGTAGATAAAGTCAAAGACTATGTAATAGATAAGAAGACACCTATCCCTAAGGACTATCGTTTATTACGTTTCCATAAGGGGGATATAGCTATCTTAAATACTAAGTCTCCAGAAGATATCACTAATGTGGAAAAACATGTTTAAGATCTTCTTGATTACAGGTAATATCCCTAATACAATTCCTTATGATCAATTACATACATTCTTAATGGATAGTATTAAGTATAATGGTAGTTCATTCGGTCTATCTGCTCAAATGTTTGGTATGATTATCTCTCAAGTATGTAGATCAGCTAAAGATGAATCCATCCCATTCCGTTTAGCTAAAGACCCAAATATGAATCATTACAAATCTATTTCAGTTAAGATGGTACCTAAAATATATTTCACCATTCTCATCTATTACATCTGAAAACTGGGATGATGCTGTAGTTAATGCTATCATTAATGATAAGACAGTTGATTCTCCTATGGAAAAATCTTATGGGGGTAATACACCCTATAAGGCTTATATCCAACATAGATGTAAAAAGTTTAGTAATATTATAATATGACTAACCTGTAAAATTTTTTTGATTTTAAAGGAGGAAAACATATGATTGGTACTACAATCATTCTAGAAGATCAGTCCGATATTCCTTCCCTACAGATATCTGACAATACGACAAGACCAGTGGTCTTTTCGGCTTTCACTTCTGATAAGGGTACAGAAGACTATATTCATATCCAAGGTAATAAGTTCTTCGAGCAATATGGCGAGATCTCTTTCCAACGCCATGGCCAACCTTTACTTCAAGTCGCTAACGTTATCAACAATGGCGGTATCTTGTATGCAAAACGTGTAGTGCATCCTGATTCCACATTAGCTAACTTTGCAGTAATTGCTCATCTTAAAGAAGATAAGCAACAATTGTTCCGCTACCGTCATGATGAAAACTTCAATATTCTTCGTGAAGAAGTTGAAGAAAACGGTGTTCGTGTTTTGAAACCTATCAAAGACGAAGAATACTGGTTAACTTCTGACGTAGCATTGTATCGTGAAGAAGCTGATCGTCCTCGATACATCAAAGAAGAAATCATGGAATTAGGTGCTCTGATGGTTTTGATACACCTATCACTGATCCTACTACTATTGATTCTGATCCTCGAGTACAAAAAGCTATCATCAATACTTGCTCTATCAGCTACTCTGTAGAGTCTATCGATTCTGATACTTTATTGAAAGAAAAGATCGGTAATGACATTAAGAAATTAGCTGACTATGTATTGAAGAAAAAGGTAATGCTCTTACAGTAGCTGAAAAGTTCACTGGTGAAGCTATTGCTGCTGGTACACGTATGAACGATTACTTGTTATTCGTAGTAACTGACAATGGTCGTGGTGTTTCTAACAAACGTATCCGTGTATCCTTGGATGCTACATTATCCCGTACAGCTGAATCCGCTCGTTATAAATTGGACGTTTATGAGAACGATGTTGCTTTAGAAAGCATGATCTTCTCCTTAAACCCTGATGAATTAGAACGTGGTTTACAACTTGTACATCGATTCTGTATCTAAACGTTCTGCTGCTCAAATCAAAGTACATGCTTACGAAGACCAAACTAACTTGTTCTTCCAAGCTGTTGCTAAGATGACAAATATTGATGAAAAATATTTTGAAAAACTGCAGATATCTTGAATGGTAAAGACTATCGTGGTCAAGAATTCGCTAAGATTCACATTAATGACAAAAACGAAGATGGTCAAACAACTACATTCTTAAACGTTTCCGAAGGTCACTTCCTTAAAGGTGGCGACAACGGTAAATGGGGTCGTTACCCTCTAACTATAGAGAAAAAAATTGAATGCAGAAGATGCTCGTAAGTTAAACAAAACTTATCGTATTCCTTACGATGAAGAAATGAAGAAAGCTTTCGATGGCACTTTCTCTGACGATATCTTTAATACAGATAACACTCCAATTGACGTTGTAGTTGATGCTAACTATGCATTACCAGTTAAAACTGCTATCGTAGAATTGTGTAAATTCCGTCAAGACGTATTCTTCTTCCGTGATTACGGTATTGGTATGAATACATTATTGGCAATCAAATCTAAGAAAGATATGATCGGTGGTATCGATGCTAACCGTTCTCGTTTCGTAGCTGACTATTGCCAATCCTATGACATCTATGACCCTTACACAAACAAACAAATCACTGTAACTATCGGTTATGATATTGCTCGTTTGATTTGTATGCACTTCAGTAATGGTCGTAACTTGGTATGTGCTAGTGAAGCTAATAGTTGGATCATTCCTAACGTTATTGACAAAACTGTATCTTTCATTCCTAAAGTTACTCCTACATTGGATCAACAAACAAAAATGGAAGATATGCGTGTAAACTATGGTATGAATATTAACAACGTATTCACTATGGTTTCCGAATACACTTCTCAAGACCGTTACACTCAATTATCTTTCATCAATAACGTACTTACTGTACAAGAATTGATTAAAAGAAATTCGTAAAGAATGTCCTAAATCTCGTTACAAATTCATTACTGGTCAAGACTTTGAAAAATACAAAGCTGACGTTAACCGTATTATTGAAAAAAATTCAAATCCAAATTCGCTTCTATCGAATTGGTTATGGAACAAAAATACAATCTATGCAGTTAATAAAATTGTATACGCTTCTATCAAAGTTAAATTCAAAGACTTCGTACAATACGAAATCTTCCGTATCATTGCTATCCCAGTTGCTGATAACGTATAAGGAAAAGGAGAACTAAACAATGGCTTTTTACAAATGGTGAAATCCCTTTCATCTTTGATGGTACAACTGAGACCAAAGACCTAACAGGCTATGCCCTTTTCCGTGGTACTACAGACTGGGCTAACTTACAACAATTCAACCAATTCGAATCTGGTTACTCCTTACTTATTGTATTGGATATTCCTCGATTCTTAACTGAATTGGCTGACCGTAATACTCGTTACAAAAAAACTTATCGATACTTACGTTCATATCTTGGAATATGAATTCCGTGGTTTAAGTGGTCTCGATAACATGCAATCTGAAACTGCAGAATTGACTAATGGTATCCAATCCATTAACGTAATCAACAAAGTTACAACTCCATCTGCTTCTCAGATCTCCATGCGTTTCTTTGAAAAAGCTGGTTCTGTACTTACTAAAGTACATGAATTGTACTTACGTGGTATTAAAGACCCAACTACAATGTGTTAAACACTACAATGGCCTTATCGAAAAGGCGTATTGGATGCTGGTTTCGAAAACGAGATGTTTCACATTTATGTATATCGTAACTAATAACACAATGCGTCATATCGAAAAAGCATACTACTTGGTTGCAACTCAACCAACTAATGCTGACTTCTCTGAATTGTATAACTCTGAAAAAGGTCAATACGAGATTCAAAGAATTGTCCATTGAATACAACTGTGTACCTATCTCTAACTGGTACATCAATGAACGTGCTCAACAATTACTTGACTGGGTACGTAAAAGGTACTATCTGGAATGAATCCGAATTCCGTTACAGTGGTACTTTCAATGCATACCATAAAACTCTTGTTAGCAATGGCACTGGTAATACTGGTGGCACTACTGAATTCAAAGGTTAATATGTATTAAAAGAATCCTATATAGGGCAATGCCTATATAGGGATTCTTTAATGTCTTTAATATCCACCAGAGCTATCATCACTACCATCATCATTAGTAGCTTTGGCTGCTAGTTGTAATTAGTTTGTTTAGCCACTCTATCTACCATATCTTGGTCGATATAAGTACGTAGCATCTCTTTCTTGATATTAGCCATAAACAATGGTTTTTGTTCTTCAGTAAAGTCATCAGAATAAGAATCAGTTATAGCTTGAACCATATCATTCATATTATTAATCATAGTAGATGTATTAGAGGTGTTAAGTAAGATGGCTGTAGTAGGATACTTGATAATAGCCTTAGATCATCATACTCAGCTCTATACAACTGTGTCATAATACGACTAAAGAATGCGTTAGTAATGATTTGGTCACTAATTACAGTTTTTAAGAACTTACTAGATGTCATAGATGCTTGTACTGCATAGTCTAGAGAGTTTCTAGCATTTACAATCTCTACAGGTGCCTGTAGTAGCATCTACAGCCATATCTTCAAACTTTCTGCATAAGTTCAGTTTGAGGGTCAATGTTTTTGCCCTTGCATGATTTCGAGACTGTACAGGAGATTCACCAGAAGCATTTGTAGGAATAATGAAGTCATTGAATTGACCAATGATATTCAATACGTTATTCATATTCTCAAAACGTCTAATATTAAAGTTAGTCATCTTGATTTGCTTCATAGTTTGAAGAAGTAATTGGGAGATATTAGTATCTACACCAGAGTTCTTTACATAGTATACACGTCTATCATAACCACGAGACATAGTAGCTAATGTATTAGAAATATACATACCAGTATATAGCTTAGCTGGAATCATAGAATCATTTAATAGAGAGATACACGATGAGACTCAGGGTCAAATTTATAATAGCAATGAACTAAATCATCAGGAGAGATGAATGTAATGTTTAATGCATTCTCTCCTTTGAGAGTCATGCTATTGTATTTAAGAATAGCATAGACTCTCTAGATAGATCTTTATTTAGTTTAATGAACTGAGTATCAATCATGCCAGAGATTTTTAGCAGCAATACCACGTAGCATATTATCATTAATATTACCAGAATTCTTTAACGCTGCTGTTGGAGATTTAGACATAGCCATACTATTCAATGGATCAGTAATACCAGCCATAGGGTATGCAGTATCCTTATCTAAGAAATTATTAGCAGTTCCTTCGATATAGTAATATCCTAAACAGATATCATCAATATAGATAGGTACAACATTTTTCACGTTTAAGTACTTTCATTAAAGCACCAGCTGCTTTAATCTCTTTACACTTACTTAGCTTTATTAGGGTCAGTAATACCATCTGGAGTTGGTTCAAAGAAGTCTTTTTACGTCTAATTCATCTTTAGGTGTAAGTGCATTAGAGATACTTGTATCTTTCTGTAAAGAGGCTTTCTGTGTGTCGCTCATAGCCTCCAGTACAGGTACATAGGCTTCGTTAAAACTTTGCTCCTGGATACTTTTGAGTCTCTCAGTTGCCTTGATATTGCCACAATAGACTCGTTAAGTAATCCATTATAATAAGATAAGTTTATTTTAAAGTCATTAAAATTGACTTTATCACGAGAATCTTGGTTTTGATAAGTATTAATAAAGTTTTGGTCAAACTCTACAGATTCTTTAACCACATCTGCTGACTTGATTACTATTGTATAGTCTAGTAATAGCTGTAGCATATGGGATAATGTATACGAACTCTTCACCATACTTCATTGCATTATAAAGCAATATCTTGGAACTTCTCTGCTAAGTTATACTTATGCTTAATAAGCTCTACGTTATTAACTATAGTCTTTGGTTACTAACCATAGAGAAGTTAGTTTCTGCTAATGTAATATAGTCTTTAGCAAAATGGTCAGCAGATAATACGTTATCTAATAACGTACTTAATGTTGCATCTAACTAGGCATATACTTACAAATCATATCGATTTCAGCATCATAGTCTTTAAGATTCTTATTATTAAAAAAGCATTATATAAAGACCCACTAAGTTCCATATCATTACCAAAGATTTGGTTCATATCATCACTACTAGCAGTACCACCACGAGAACGTAATAGTTTTAGCATATAGCGTAGATATATTATTTAGACCAGTTTATAACTAGAGTCAGAGATGATACGTTCTACTGATATCAGATATATTTGCATCCGATGCATCTAATTCATCTTTAGCATCTGGTTGAGTCATATAAGCTCTTCGATACAAACCATTGAGCATATTTAGAATAGACTTAGATAAGTCACGTTGCTCAGCTGTATCTTTTTAATATCATCAGCCATCATTTACCTCCTTGAAAAAGTAGCATATTAGTAGAATGTTTCAGCATTTAAAGGCTATGACCCAGAGGCCATAGCCTAAAAATACATACTAGCATAATAATTTGAATACTTGGTCGATAATATACCCATTACGTTTGAATAGTCTAAACACTAATAATTTAAACTTAGACGTAGTTGGAATATCATATAAGTATAATTCCATCTTATCTCCTTTAACAATAGGGAAGATACCACGAGAAATCATACATACATAATCTCTTTTCTTAGTCTCCACTACTAATTTAATAGCACCGTCACTAGCTTTTAGCATCTAAGAAATATTGGAACTTATCATTGAATCTTTCATTATTATATTGGACTTCTAAGTTCTTTGTATCCATATAACTCAAGATTGTATAGTACTTATCTAAGATATCTTGACGACCAAACTCATAGTTATCATGTAAGAATGTAAAGTTCTCTTGTTTCATACAGTTCTTGAAATCAAGACAATTAATATTAGCATTGCCTTCGATAGGTTTTATTTGATGGTGGTGCTACAATTTGCATATAAGACATACTAGGACCAAATCCAAGTAGCACATTATCATTTTCACTATTAAAGATGCTATCACATTTAGCATCTTTATAAGAGTTATTGTAATAGTCTACGTTATACTCTTTCGCCATTGTCAATCTCTCCTTTGGATAATTCTTTAGGTTTAAACATAGATTGTGTTTCTGTATCAGAATGTCTAAACATGTTTAAAGTTGTATATGTATCAGGGTTCAACTTCACCAAGTATACCATCAGTATGAATCATGAATGGTTTCTTAGTTTGAATTCTTGGTGCGTTTATCTTGATGATATGTACCATCTCTTCTATATTAGGCATATTAAACCACTTATGACAGATATGATACTATCATCTGTAGCTATGTCTTCTATGAACTTAGCACCACTTAGTGCTTCATCATTAAACTTAATCATACCAATCTGAGTTGGTGCTGATAGATTGAACTCACGAATAATACTAGGATATAGAGAACTAAAAGTCAAAAGTCTACTGAGTTATCAAATAGTAATACTGGTTGGATCATTAATCTTAATCTTAGCAAAATCACTAATAAGATTAGGATCTGCTACGAATACCAGGGAACTTCTCTTTAGGTTTCTCTTTAAACTTATTGATATTATTACCATGAACAAACCCATCATTGTAATATATCTTAACACGTTGGTTATTAAGATATACAGTTTGTCTATGAGCTTTAGCATATCTAGTATTTGTATCAACTGTGGTATTATATACGTAATCAATATCACCAGTTTCTTTTTCGATACATACCTGAACTATAACGTCGACTACGTTATAGAAGATATATGTCTTGAAGTCTTTAAATGGTAACTCACCAATATCTCTAGTAATAGATGATAATCTAACTTAGCTACACAGCAACTTGTTGACCGATATCATTTAACTTATTAGATTGATAAGCTGCTTGACCTTTACGTCTAGAAAGCAAAACTGAATCATTTGGTCTAAGTATACTGTATATGAAGATATCTGTGCATAATCACCACGTTCAGCTAATGCTTGACCAGCACGTTCATCTACATAGTAATAGCATTCCTTAGTATAGAAGTCTGGATGACAAATATAGTCAGATGCTTTCTCACCAAATTGATCTTCTATACGAGCAATAATATAAGGCAAGTCGAACGCCATGTTCCATGCTAACATGAAATCAGGTTTATCTTCATTAACCTTATCGAATAAAGAATGTAATAGTTCCTTTTTCATCATCAAAAACAAGGCATGCCATTTCATATTCTCTAAACCAAAATGTTTAACCCTATCATTACCACCAACTGTAGAACGAATAAGACTAAACAGTTCACCATCTAATCCACCTTTTCTATACTTTAGTTCAAACTCTTCTACAAGTACATTACGATGGTCTCTAAGAATATATGTATAGATATTATTACCAAAGATATAAGTTACTGCAGATACAGGTGCTTCACCTGGTTCTGGGAAATCGCCAGCAATCTCTGAGATATCAACTTTCGATATCGAAGTATGCTCTAGTTAATTGGAACTTTAATTTCATTAGGAATCTCCGACTAAACCAAAATCTATAATGGTCAGATAATTCCATATCAGATAAGAATACTGTATTGCAAGTATGTAACTTAGTATTAGCACCAAAGTCTCTAGACTTGATATTATTATAAGTATTCTATATTACCTGTATTGTCTGCAATAGATTTAAGAAGCTCACCATTATTACACTTAACTGGTATAACCTTTATCTCGTTCAATGTAATCGTAATGATGAGTTATTGATTTAGTGGGTCTTTAGCCACAAAGTATATGTATTCTGGATTCTCTATCTCATCTAACTTTCTCACCAGTAGAATTATCTCTGGCTACCATAACTATATATGGAGATGTCCACCCAGCTTTGTCTTTCTTAGATTTTTATATAGAATGAGGTTCAGTAATGTTAAGTCTGACCCATCAAAAATATTGATCGTATATGAGCATGATTGTTTCCTCCTATTAATGGTATGTGGTCAGAGTTGTAAAAACTTACTATTCCCGTTGAAATCAAGCTAAATAGGCAAAAATAAATAAGGGTGGCAAGACACCGAAAGGAGTGTCTTGCCGAAGTTCAATGTGATACTGTGGTAGAGGGTGATTATATTCATTATTGTATAGGGAATATTATAGATGGGTGCATAAATAATTTTTCCGTTCATTTTCAATGGTTATATTATTTATTTTTAAAGGAGAGTACCCAAAGGGAGTAGTTGGGTATTAGAGTTTATGCACCTGTGGGGTGTGTTAGATAAGATAATAACTACCACAGTATCACCATTATAGTATATAACTGAAATTATCTTTGGTTATTGCTTTAGTATGCTCATTTAATAGTAGGTATAATTCTCTAGTTATGATTCTATATCCAGGTCCACCACCGTATAGATATTTGATAGCTTTTACCACCATCAAATATAAAATCCTTTAATGCTTCATTAATAGTATGGTCACTTAAGAAGTCCTCTATTGGCATACAGTTACTATATGCTGTATACTTCATGTAGTGCTTAAAGAATGATATAATCTCTTTACCATCTTTATCAGTTATTACAAAAAGAAGCTTGTTCTCTTTCTTTATTTACATCAATAGAAAGATAGAAGTTTTTAAATTCAAAGACAATATCATTAGGACTATATTTTATATTCTTTAGAATAGTTACAATAAACTTCTTGTTTATATCATAGATTAGTTGACTTTTCATAGATATTTCCTCCTGTTAGTTATTACGAAGTTAACGTCTATATAAAAACCAATATGAAGCCTTATAAGGAAAGGAAATAAAAATATGGAAAGTATGTTTACTACAGCCACTGATGTGGACAATAAAGAACTCAAAGTTGAAGTTACTCCACCTAAGAAAAAGTTATTTGGTGGCATGAGAGATAATAATAGTATCAAATTAGAAGAGCCACCTAAAGAGTTAGTTGTTCCAACTAAACGACGTGGTCGTCCACGTAAGGTTAAACCTTTGAATGGTGAAGATGGTGAAGTTAGACAAGAAAAAGGCGACTATCTTAACTACTAATGTACCCTATAGCTGAGATGTATGATGAAACTAATGATATGCTTAGAGAAACAGTATCTCAGCTAGGGTGTATTACTAAGATGAACTTAAGACTGAGTTTAATCAATTACGTATGTCATCTCGTCTTAAAGGTAAATATCAATATATGACTGATATGGCTAGTGTAATCTCTACTATTACTAGTACTAAGCTAAGTGCTATTAAAGCAATCAATGATAATATCACTACAGCACTAAATTGGAATTGTCCCGTGTTAAAGATCTTAAGATTGATGCTGGTGATGATAATCTGCTATCATGGGTCTATACAAAAACTTATTGGATGCTCCAAGACAACAATTGGAATCCACTGGTTTTGTTCCACCACAAGCTATCCAAGGTATGGACTTCCCATCCTTTATTGCTCAACGTGCTAAAGCTTTGATTTTGATTCCTCCGTCTGATAGAACTCAATTATCCCCATCCCAAGAGTTCACTCCAGAACAAAATCGTATGATTATGAATCTAATCCTAATACTAAAGTCGTTGTAGTATATGATAGACGTACAGATGCTAAGTATTTTTAAAATGATGAACTTAGCTACAAAAACAATATATAGAAAACGTAAGTCTACCAGATGACTTCTTGCTTGAGGCTATGCGTATTAACTTTGCTACTGGTACGGCTAGAAACTCCAATACTAATATGGACTTCCCATTAGTAGTTATTAGTAATGATGGTCGTATAGAAGAAGCACCATTAATCTCTCAAGCTAGAAACGGTAACTCCGCATCATTCGATGATGGATTCTATAAAATAAGATAAAGGGATACAGGCTTAATACCTGTATCCCAATCTTTACTTTTGATGCAACTCTGGATCGTTGCGATAAGCAACGTACATTGTTGCTACAAATGGGGACAAGTATCCCCATGAAAACGTACATCCCAACTACTTCTAGTTGGGCCCAACGTATAATAGTTTTTCTGCGGTTTCCCGCAATGCTATTGGAGCGAAGCTGGGAGAATCTCCCAGTTCCAGAAGTCAATGCCAGTTAAGTATATTAATTTGGTTGCAACTACCAAACCAAATACCACAAGAGCGACAAATGTAAAATCTAAGTAATATTTTTAATACGTTTAACATGGCTAATATCCTCCTGTAATAAATAATAAAATAATATACCATTGTATTACCATTATAGTATACAATTGAAATTCCTAAGTTTTACAAAAATATGCAGTTATAACAACTAAGTATAAAAATAATACATGGGTAAGAATGATCTATATCCTTACCCATGTAAACTCAATTATCTATACCCCGTATTTAGGAGTATAGACGCATTCTCCTTGGCGGAACCATGTGAACTATTGGAGTGTCTTTGTCTGGCGTCCGTTCACCAGACTCAGTGCCAACTGGTATGGTTTCAGACACTGAGTCTTCTAACTTCGAGCTCAGGAATCTGAGCACAAAGAGAAAGAAGATATTCTCTATTCATAAGGCTTTCACCTCCTTATGACCTGTAGACTACGTCTACAAGTGTATGGGCAAATTTAGATACAGTTATCGAAACTAACTGTATCTACCATACCTAATTATAGTATGTGCAACTGTAATCATTAACTCTTACAAAAATATATATACCCCATATAGGCAATGCCTATATGGGGATATCTATCTTAGAATTGTGGTAGATTGCTTATAATAGACCCTATGAATGCTAGCATATACCATAAGACTATGCCAACACCATATACTGTAATACCACGAGAGAAACGTATACAAGTCTGCTTAGACTTGGCTCTATTACGTAATATCTCTTGTTCAGTATTACCATTCATTAGTATTTAGACATACTATAAGTTATAAAGTTATAAGTCATTAGTATTAAGAATATAGCACCTGGCATAAATATAAATGCATACCATTCCTAAACGATAGGGAATGTTTTACATTAACATATCAGCAGTAGTATGACTACTATACCAATAACGTAACCAGTTCTCTTAATTATCTCTTGTGCTATTTTTTTCCATCTTATACCATCCCTATAATATTAACTACAATCATCTCAATCACCCATATATATATATATTGCTACTAGAAATACCATAAGCTTTTTCCGTAGTTATGACAAGTCTTAGTAACCATAGCATAGTCTATTCTAGCTTTCTTGCTCTTATCTATATGATCAGCTATTTCATCTAATCTAAGTCTAATATTCATATATAGTATTATTCCTATAGAACCTAATATCCCTGGAATATATACTAATATGATTCTATATAAGTCTTGCTGATAGTTTTATAGCCCAATCAGCACCAACTGTCATTATAGCATGGAAAGCTATAAGACACATTATAAGTTTCATTATGCACCTCTCACTATATTAAACACAAAGAAACTGAGTATAGTCATTGACTATACCCAGCTTAACATTAAATACCTCCGTGGTATGTAATCCACCAGTGGAATAACCCAGCTAGCATTACCATAATAAATATATACTCATATTTCTTATGAGTATTTTTATACAACGCTAGCATAAAAGTAAAAAGCCATCAACACCAGCGAGATTATATACATCAAAATGGTTAGCATTTTTAGAACACTCCTAACCCCTTAAACACCAAAACTATAATATCCACTATAGTAACTAATAAAGCAACTACAAACACCTCTCCACTACCATTGACAGCATTCTTTAATGCTTCTTCGATAGCAATACGCTTACTAGTATTATTAAGAAGATTAGTTTTAATCTTACCACCAGTAAGCTCATTAAATTTAACAAGACCATCTTCTAAATGGTTAATGATGAACTTATTAGAAGAAATGTCTCACTTTGTACAGAAATGATATACCCGCCTATTACTATATTAATAAAAGCCAATGCATATATTTCTTTATACACTAATATAGATACTAATATATTAGAGCATATCAATGTAATAAGCTCTGAAGAAAATTTCTAGGAAGATTTTACTTCCAAAGAGACGTTTTTCCTTTTCCATCAGGTTTACCTCTTACTAATTTAATACTTCGAACCTGGAGCACAATGTATGCTACCATTAATATTAATGTACTAATCATAGCGAACGTATCATTTAACCATGATACATTAATAAGTAGAATTAATGTTAGATTATAACCATATACCAATTATTATTACTTCTTTTTAGTAATCTCTTCCATAGTTGGCATAGTATTGAATAGTTTGAACAACTCTAAAAACTTGTTCAAGACCATAAATAACTTCTACACGTTTGACTTCTGACAATGTTTTTATCTGTTTTCGCTTGTTCGATTCTGTCTTTAACTGTTTCTGGTGTTTCGTTGCTATGGTTTACTAGCATATCAGCAGTCACACGTATAAGACGAATATTATCAACGTATCTATTGTGATGCCAAGCAAAGCAGAATAGTATGACCAATGTGAAACACATAATGGTTCTACTTAACCAGTGAGGGTCTTGATCGCTATGTAGCATATATATGTACCAGACCCACCAGATAATAATGTAAGAAGAATGTATTGAATCTTACTCATCGTTATCACCAACTTTCGTAGTCTCTACAAAAGCAATCATAGCAGTGATAACTAGCATACCAATAATCATATAGTTTGCATCTACAAACCATCTAATTCCATTAAATAAAGTTTCCATTCTTTTAATCATCCCTTCTTTTTAAATAAATTACCTATCTAATACTATACTTACTATAAACCCAGCAGTTACACAAGCTATCATATGAAATAGTCTGTCATACTCTAGGTCCATATAAGCCCATACTACAGTTACTATTAGTATTGTGATAATTAATGGAAGTATATCCATAAAATTATCAAAAACTATACTTTCGTCGCATTACTAAATCTCCTTTCTAAAATATAATATAGCTACTGTATTGTAATTATTATATAATTCAAATCCTGATTACATAATTAAGTATTAGTGGATAAACCACCCTATATTACTTTTAAGCTACACCTAAATCTTTACGATTATATAGCTTCGATTATAGCATTGGTTACAATCTTAGTAAATTCGTCAGCATAATCCATTACACTATGGAATAGATCTCTAGCTTGTACTAGGTCTATTTGGTTATTTTTCACCAAACCATTCATAGTAATGGTAGACATCTAGACTTTACTATACCCTTTAACGTAAGCTGAAAACTCTACTTAGATCTTTTACAAAGTATGGTAAGTCCATGTCAAACTTATCCTTCATGAACAAACGAATTTCTAATACAGAGTTATCTTTATCAAAGAACTCTTTTACTCCAGCTTTTAAGTTTTCGAAACCAGAAACGATTTCTTCAAAAAGTCTATAGAGTCTAAATTTTGTAAAGCCATTAATACAGTCATGATTATTTCTCCTTTCAAATATAAATATAATATAACCATTGTATTACCATTATAGTATATAACTGAAATCAATCAAGTTTTACGATATCACCACATTGTAATTTAATATAGAGTTCACACCTAATATAAATATATTTTTAATTCCACAGGAGGTATATAATATGAGAACCGCAGATAAGGCAGTATATTGATATTGTAAAGAATATGTAGATCATGGTACATATAGCAATAACCGTACAGGTATTCCAACATATAAGCTACCACACCAAATCATGCAGTTTGATTTACAAGAAGAATTCCCTATCTTATCATCTAAGTTTGTAGCAGCTAAGACAGCTCTTAAAGAACTATTATGGATCTGGCAAAATGCAATCTAATGATGTACGTGAGTTACAAAAGATGAGCTGTCATGTATGGGATGAATGGATGAGAGAAGATGGCACTATAGGTAAAGCCTATGGATATCAGATTGCTAAATATAATCAGCTAGACAATCTTATTAATACTATTAAGACCGATCCAGATAGCAGACGTATGATAGTTACCCTCTGGAACATAGAAGATCTTCCAGATATGGCACTGCAACCATGTGCATATAGGAAACATTGTGGGATGTACAAGATAATCAATTAAATTGTATACTTATGCAAAGATCAGGAGATACAGGATTAGGAATCCCTTTAACACGGCACAATACGCAATGTTAGTTCATATGATTGCATGTATGCAAACTAAACCTGGCAAACTGGTACGTATATCGTAAACAATATGCATATTTACGAAAATCATCTGAGCTACAAGAACAAATTAAACGTTATGAGTCTGGCACTCTACCAACACAAGAACCTAGATTATTATCAGCTGGTGGTACAAGACTTCTATGACTTTACTCCAGATAGGTAATTGTGGACAACTACTCCATATGGGTAAAACTCCCTATGGTAGTTGCTGTTTATAATAAGATTAGGGTAGAGTCGTCTCTACCCTATTTATTATGTCTTGTTGACGACCAGGTTTCATATTGAATATGACACCTTGTATACCAAAGCTTTTTGATCTTTTTAAGAAGCATAGCAACTTTAAGGATGTCTACGAGTAAACGATAACCCGCTAATTGCTTCTCGTGTTTGAGGGCAATGGCTGTAATATACTCCAGCCGAAACCTTCCTCAAAGTTTCTGGATAGAGTCGTCATCGTTATAGGTGACATTATCCCACCTCAATGCATTTACTAATGCAATTGTTCTACTCTTTCACCACCAATGCGTCCATATGCCATGGACACATTGAATTGTCTTCTGATCCAAAATAGTCATACTTCAAGTTTTTGAAGCACTCCAATTTATTTTGAAGGAACAGTACTAAAGATGGGAAAGGCATTCTTCGTGTTGTACTTTTGATAAAATTTCATGATATATATCTCCTTTCAAATTAATATACTAAATAATAGAAACCATGAAATATTTACCATTATAGTATACAACTAAAATAGTAGAGATTTTACGATATGTACATCATATACTCAGTATCATAGAAAAGAAAATAATATAGGGCCATTAGGCCCTCATATATTAATCAATATCATCCTCAAACTCATCATCAAAATAATAACTAGGCACTCTAGTGATCCATGAAATTTGGGTAGAATGCCGGGCGCAGCTTTTCTGTGCTTGCCCGCTAATTCATAGACGCAATAATTGCGTCTAAATTTGTTGGCTTCTGATTGTATCGTTACCATATTCATCCAAAGCAAACCACCTCTACTATTATGTGCTGCATTTGGATACCCCAATGCATCGACAAGATCTAATGATGGTATATATGGCACACCTTCAGGGTGCCAATTTCCGCAAACGTAATCGTCATCTAGCAGGTCGTACTTCAATTTTTGAAGCATTTCACGCTCAAATTTTGTTGTTGGATAGCTACGTCAAAAGAATAGTTTGCTCTTTGTACCTTTTACAAATTTTCATGATTAAACCTCCTGTAATAAAATATATAGCCATGACATTACTATTATATTATACAAGTACAGTTTTACTATAATAGCAATATATACCCAAGTATCATAGAGTAAATAGAGTAGGGTGGAATAATATCTCCACCCTAATATTTATTGGTGACCAGGTGCCATATTAGACACTTCTATACACTATTATTACATCTTTAAGAATGCGTGACACCTGACGGTATCTACCGAGCATTCTATACCCGGCAATGATCACCCCTAAGTCTTTTGAGTGCTTTCTACGATATTGTAGAGGTTTGGTTGACATATATTGTCCCAGCGCCATTGCATTTTACACCAGAGATGGCCTAGAACATCGCATGCTGCAACTGCTTTTTCTTCACCCCAATCTCTCAGGGTGCCATTGAAGCTTCTAACCAAGTACCATCTTCGTATAGATCGGTACTTTAGTGTTTTAACATATTCGATTCCAATTTTGTTGGTACTACTGTACATTATTAAGGAATTTGTCGAACCCAGTTACTTTCCATTTTCATGGTTAACACCTCCTTTTTCAATTAATACCAAATAAGCTACAGCTTCATTCTATTACCAGTATCTTCTACAACTGAAAATACTGTTTTACATCAGATGGGCTATAGGCTAGGGATACTACCCCTAGCCTAATTATGCGATTGTCTTTTCTAATTCTTGCTTTCGAACTCAGTTGTGAGTTCTTTGATATAGTCAAAGAAGTCCACAACGTTTGAATTAGATAAATCTAAAATGCTCTTCCATCAGCTCTAGTTGATATCTATTCAAATCTTATCAGCAGATATCATTATTACAAGGGTTGGAGATATCACTCTCTGTCAAATCTACTAGATTTAACAAAACATGATTAATCTCATTAATGTCTTTAGTATCAATTAGATACTTTAACGTTTTGATCATATGGTCTTTAGCCTAGCCCCACCTTTTTAGCTTCATCAAATACTTTGGAAGAACTCGATTGCGTTGATTCTTTCCATCGCTGCTTTTAATGTTTGCTAATTGTTCTGTTGTAGCATTTCTCCTCTGATAATATTCTCCTTTTTCGATTTAATATAAAATAATATAACTCATGATATTACCATTATAGTATAGCCAACTAGAGTTTTACGAAACTACAAATATACCCCAGTAACATAGAAAAGAAAGGATAGCTAGATAGTACATTACATTATCCTGTATAGAATCTATCTTAAACGATATTAGGGATTAAATGCAAAGTTCTTTTTACGAATTGCTTTTCATATCCCATGCGGCGTCTTGTAATGTCTTATGAGTTGAAATTTGTTTACCATTTGAAGTAAATATCCATTCATTATTACTATTTAGCTTAACTCTCAAATCCGTCTAATTCAAAATATATTTTATCATCAACGACTTTCAATACAGCACCTAAATCCCGTAGATATTCAAAACATTTTGAATCTTCTGTTCACTATAGACTTGGTCTATAGTGACTTCAGTCTTAGTAAGATAGACTCAAAATAATTCTTAATATCTTCGTGCTTGTTATTAGTGAGCTCAATGTTTGTTCTTATTGGTGATACAAGGAATCTTAGAATACGACATTCTTATAGACTCAAAGCAGTTTCATCAAGCGCCATTAATATTTTTGCAAGTATACAGACAACCATTAAACTAAACTCCCGTTCGAAAGTTATTTTTAACTTTATAAATGTACCACCACCTTGTTTAGGCACATTAATTTTATTTACCTTAGGTTCGTATCCTAAAGTTTTATTAAAAGCTAAAGTTTTCTAATTTCATTTAAAGTCCTCCCTAAATATTATTTTCCATACGATTTTTTCGACAGCTTCCCAGAATTCTTCATCAAACTCAGGATCTTTATATGGGGTTTGGTCTTGGTTCCTGGGTCATCAAAATAGTGAGCATGTGTATGGTTGCTATAATAGAAACTATTATCATAACAGTCTGATAAGAAATCGTCTAATCCCAAATTCACCGTCAGCCATATCTAAAATCTAAAGTATGTTGTAGCATATACAAATTCATCTCTGGCAGGTTTAGTTGCACTAAATTGACAGCCTCAATAACAGCTTCACATAGTAAACGAAGATCTTTGATTATACATTCATTTCATCAATAGTTTTGCTTTATATTCTGGATCTTCTGGGTCACATACCATATAATTTGAATGTGAAGAGTATTTATCACTACAATAATAGGATTATAATCAACAGAGAACTGTTTACTATCTGGACTACATATATTGATATCATGATGTACCATATCAATCAGTAATAGCATGATTAATAGTCTTCACTATAATATCTCCATAGTTTTTAGTTAGGAATGTTACAGTGGTTGGTGTAGTGAACTTTGTTAGTTGCTCACTTTCTATTCTTAAGTTAGTATACTGTCTTGCTGTGAAAAAGTTGCTGCAATCCAAAAGTTTAACAATAGCATTAGCTAACTCTTGACAAAGTATTTTTCTTCCATCTCTCCAATAGTGTATTTCCATTTCATCTTAATATTCCTCCTGTGGATTTATAAATAGCATCTTTAGTTGCTAAATAAAAATAGTCTTTAGTGCTAAGTCAAAGAATTCCTTATCGTTTATTCTATTGTATTCAGGATAATCAAATTTGAATTCTGCAATAAGTTTAGCCATATAATCAAATATAGCACATTACAGTATCCCTATCTATCTTATAAAATTATTGTTTAATATATTTACTGAGTTCTTAAAGAATGGGGTTAATACAATCCGTTCAACCCTAGTATCAATAATATATCCATCAATACATTTGAATTGTATTACAATATACACATTGATATCTTGTAAATGAATGCCATATTTGATATAGTTATTATCTATATTAAATACATGTACAATTCTTTTCTTTTTAATGAATCCATCAAAGATTCATTATCAAAATGGAATACGACTAAAGAAGTCATTAAACAATCTTGGTATATACTTTTCATATACAAAATCTTCTTCTTTAGCTATTCTTAGAAATTCACTCATAATCACCTTATTAAAAATCGAGATCCATAAGCAGTCACTGTTTTAGTATAATAGATATAATCAATAATAGAATGTCAATTCATATGCATCTGTACTATCAATACCAATGTCATTATACTTAGAACTGGACATTAGAGTCTTCCATACATACTCTAATGCTTCACGTAATAACTCTGCTTTTATAGAACCAATGAGAAATTGTCCTGCTTGGATACCAGTAGGTAATTCCAAAGCATAAAAAGATGTAAGTGAATCTTTTTAGTTTCAGCATCCATTACTTCTAGTAGATGGAATTTCATATTCAAATCTATTAGATTCATTGTGCACTTACAATTACCGTAATTAGTTTCCATAGTTTTTACTATCTCCATTGGTGGCTCAATATCTACACCCTCAGGTGTTTCTCCACCAATAGATAGTGGACTAAAAACTTTCAAAGAACTGTTTAAGTACTTTAGAATCTCATTGTTGACAGATGATACTTGCCATCATAAAGATCTTTAACTTCGCTCATAAAAGCTTATCCTCCTAATTAATCTCATCCAAAGGTCTAGTAAAATCAATAAAGATACATGCTTGTATATACGTGTAGCCATATCAAATATATGCATAGGTAAAATATAAGGTTTACCATCAGAAGCACTAGCAGCCCAATATAATAAGCTATCTACTATCTTCTTTAGCATCATGGTATCAATCTTATGTAGCTCATCAAAATTATTATAAACAATATCATCTACTTTAATGGTTTTTAAAATCAAACGGTCTATCATATGAGACGATATTCTATAACCACATTAAGATCTTTTTATGATCAAAGTAGCCTCATCTTCAGTATCACTTATGATAATTTCAACACGTTTATTTTCTAGCATTATCTACTGACTTCTTTTTGATGTGCCCTAACGGTAGACATCCTATAAAATTATGAAAATCTATAAACAAATCTCTTTTTAGTACGCTCTGTACTCTTAATTTCACTAACAATAAATCCACTCATTTTAAATCCTCCTTTAAAATTAAATATAACCAATGAGTCACAATTATATTATATAACCATAATTTTTATTACTCTAAGAGAAAAGTATACAGGATAGGAACAATGTCCTATCCTGTAATATTCTTTAGATGATGTTTTTGAGGAGCATAGGCTTCTCTTCTAAGCTAGCTTTGTAGTCTGCCATTACTTTAGCGACTTCGGCTAAAGTTTTTACAGACTACAACATCTATATCATTCATACAAACATACCAAGCATCATTTTCAAAAGGTACAATAGTACCCAAGTTTTTAAACTTAAATACTGTAGTATCATTTTTCGATGAATAAGGTACCGTGCAAATTGAGCAATGTTTTCATCGCTTCAATTTTTGTTTGGATCACTTTCGATATCGTGATCCATATCAATCACCATTGCGAGATACTTTGTGAAATACTCCTCAATTTCATTATTGGAAGCTGGTACCCATTTTACAATTTCGACCGCTCAATATAATTGGAAAAGTATTCAGAGCAAAACACGTTCAACTTTACCAGCATCGTTAACCTCAACGCCAGCTTCTTCTTTTAATTGTTGTAAATACATGATATATATCTCCTTTCTAATTAACTAATAAATATATAACCATTGTATTACCATTATAGTATACAACTAAAAAGAGTTTTACGATTATAAAAAAATATACAGGTACTGGAAATTCCAGTACCTGTAATTTTATTTACCTACCGCTATTTTTCTCTAACGTATTTGATAGCCTGGTCTATAGTAAGACCGGCTTTTACAATAGAATAGTCTTTAGTTGTACGTACATCAAAAGCATATTCTAACAAGATACCATCATAACTAGAAATGCACAATGGAATATATTCAAAAAGCATAATTCCATTGTATTTAGTTCTATGATACAATCTGTTTATACTCATTAGTGTATGTCTTACCAATAATAGTAAGAATACCTTCGTTATCACGAATGAATTGTTTATCTTCTTCGCTGATATATCTTAAGAGCTTACGCATCTTAATAATACCATCAATAGCTAATGGGATAGATTGAGATAAATCAGATGTCTCATGTTCGTCCTTAATTACGGATACATATCCAATACCATAACTATTACCACCTGGTATAGATTCGATAATAAGCTGTTTAATATTATCATCTTCGAATATTACAGATACCAATATCTGCACCGAATAATGTACCCTCACCATAGTAAGACTTTCGTTCATAGCTTTTCATCCGGAGACATATCAAATTCGATATTGATTATCTCTTCGATAGCGACTAACGTATTTTCAACTATACTTGTTTCTTCCATATCACTCACCTCGTATGAAAGCTGTTATTTATCTTTTACGTGCTTCAGCGATAACCTTAAGTACGGCTTCTTCTAAGCTATCACATGCTTCACTAATCTCATAGTTATCCCAATAGTAATATTAGGTCTATTATGACTAGGGAATGATACCCAAATATTATTATGCTACACCATTTTCATAATAAGAGATAGAACCATATTACTATTATGACATGTAATTTCAATATGAGCACTAGGCTTACATGCACGTGCTAATAGTTGATACAATGTCATACCATCATCGATTTTCATGAGTATCTAGAATTCTAATAATGCCAGCTATCTTATTCATAGCATTATAAGCATAACCGACAATATTATCAAACCCATCAAGAGCTACTTTGATTTCTAATATATGGAGTCAATGTATTAGATTCAATATATAGCTTAGACTGTTCATTTATATTGCTTTTTTTGTGACTTTTAAAGCCAGCAATTACAATCAATCTTTCTATTGGTTGGTAAACTGAATTCCTCAATATATTCAACATAAGTCTTATTATCAATTATCTTTTGGTTCTTTAACATTGAATAGCTGAGTCATCAAAGAAATAAGATCTAATCTCCACCAACATTCAGATATATTTTTAGGGTAAATATCTTTTTATTACAGATACTGCTCCAGATATAGAGTGTGCAGATTTTGCATACATAATCATACCATTGAATCTGGTCCATACTTCATATAGATTCTCTTCTTCGAAAGCTCTTGTACTCTATAGTCGATAGATGTATTAGTTTCTGGTAAGATGATAGTATAATCAAATAACTCACGACTTACCATTAGAATATTTAATTCTAATTCTGCTAGAAACTTCTATATTACCATATTCATTTATGACATCATAGATTGTATGCTAAGTCTGAAATATATTTAGCTACTTCAGAGAAACTAGCATCATCTATAAGACTAATGATCATTGGTGTAGCATCAATAGTTATTTCCTTACTATACCCTTTAGGTGGTGTAGTTGTTTTTGTTTCAGTTTTTATTACAGCTTGTGGAATACTTTTATTAGAACTGAATAGTCACTTCAATTTTTGATTGACTCAGTTACAATCGGAAATATCCTTATCTAATATAAAGACGTGTTCATATTTGCTAGCAACTAATGGCTCCACCATTCTACTACTAATATTAATAAGTGATTCTCTAAGTTTAGCTACGATTTCTTCATTTTTCATTTTTTACTCTCCGTATCTTGAGTCTTAATAAATTATGTAGAGTTCTTACCTTAATTAATAAGGATTATTACTAGTATCTGGTACTACTTTTACCATCTCATGAATAAGCTATCATACAATTTTTGTACAGAATGCTTTAAAGTAATGAGAACTGTAAATAGCTTTACCATAGATACATTTACCATGCTGATGAAGACTAAGTTTATATTTATCCTTATCCTCATAGGTTAAGATATAATCACTCACTTCAATATACCATGGGTTTTATACCATGCATGGTTCTAGATATGAGACTTTGGTACAGTTTCTAAAACCTCATAGGTCACTTGAGCCAATTCATCATCAATACATGCCATTATTTTTCTCTCCTTTCGTTTCATAGTTACAAACTTAAAACTATAATATTTACGATCTACAACTTCAGTTTCATTTACAACTTTTTACTTTTACCCATTCACTTGATTTTAGTTTAGGGAAAGAAAGTGTCAGCTGGTAACTTCTCATTCACCACTGTAGCTATAATATCAGTAGCATCATCTAAGAATAAATTATAGATTTCTCCACCGCCAATGATAAATATATTAGCCTTTCTAAGACGTTCAGCTTCAGCTAGTACTTCTTCTTTAGAATGAAATACTTTAACTTTATCATTGAATCGTTGTTTAGGTACATATGATTTATCATTAGTAAGAATCCAATTTTCCCTGTGTGGTAATGCGTTAGGGAAGAGATTCATAGGGTTTTTCTGCCCATGACTACAGTACAACCTAGAGTTGTTTTCTTAAAATGTTTTTAGGGTCTTTTAGGGTATATGCCATAATAGCTTACCATCTTTACCTATACCGTTATTTAAGTCATGTGCAACTATCATTAATACTAACATCTCTTCACCCCATTATCTGATTTCTTTCTCAACTATTATAGCTGAAGCAATTAATAAAAAAATATTTACAAACGTCAATCCTAGTATAAGCATTATACATAGGGTATATAGAAACGTTTCTGCCTGTACCCCCATAATATACAGTAAGACCCTTCACCATATAACTCTAGGGATATATGGTTAAGGATCTTACAATACAAGTACAAGACAAGTTATTAATGGCCCACAGAGAAGAATAACTATCTCTCGTTTAATGAAATTCTTTAGTTTTTCCATGCTTTCTTAATCCTTTTTGAATAAATACGACAATATGTACCATATAACCTGAGGGTGTCAAATTACCATACCACCAAACCAGTAACTAAAATTGCGGGACCTATTATATCGTAGATTATATAGTTTATACTATTATGTGCTGGGTACACCCTATATATGAGTATACCCATACAAGACCTGCAAATATACAACCAATCGGTGCTAGGATAACTAGTACAGTAGCAAGGAATCGTTCTATTTTCTCTTTTATTCGGATAAATGATTTCATTTATCTCACCTCAACTGGTCTAGCTGTCATATCTATTACACTTACCCTGTCTGAATACTCCATATTGTGGCTGATTAGGAAGCATTGTTCACACCCAACCATCGAAAATAAGGTTCCCCAGTAGGGTAATAAACTGAATACGATTTTCAGTGTCTAAACCACCATCAATCTCATCTAGCTTAAGGATATTATAGTCTGTACTAGCATTAGCTAAGATAGCAAAACTAATAATCATAGATAGCATACAGATTTGTGATGTACTCATAGAAGAGATATCATCATTCATCAATCCGCTACCTAAACATGGGATTCTAAACTCTGTTTCATTAATAACGAATGGTTTGTATAACGAATTCACCACCAAAGATACATGATGCTAATTCATTAGCCTTAACCATGATATCATTCATATAAGCACCAATGAATATAGTCTGGATACCAGTATTCGGAGATACATAATACTTGATAGCTTCGATACGTTCGTAGTTATCAGTATACTCTTGCATTTCCTTATGATATTCATCAATAAGAATCTTAGTATGAGCAATATCATCACGTTGAGCTATAAGCTCATTGTAATTATCCTTGCATCTTTCTGCCACAGCTGATTCTTCAAGAATCTTAGCATTAAGTTCCTTGATTAGATCACGTTTAGCTTTAGACTCATTAGCTTTCTTCTCTAACTCTCTCATTTCTAGATCAATCTCTTGAATTCTATCTAAATGAGGAAGATTAGTTTCAGATTCTCTAATAGCATAGTCTGTTTCCATAACTAAAAAGATCATAATCAGCTCTTTCACCTCTAAGATCACTTAGTTCTATCTCATAACCATTACATTCTTTTTGTCATTCTATCAATATCACTATTGATTTCATCAATGATGGACTTATTAGCATTATACTTAATAGCTGATTCTTTAAGAGAGTCTACTATCTTAGATACAGACTCTTTAGCTTCAAGTAAGTTATATGAGTTAGTCGCTCTATAGACATACTCTTCTAAGAACTTAGCTGTAGTATTATTAGTAATAGACTCTGTAATCCTTTTCCAAATACCATCAGCACCTATCTTAGTTAGATAAGACTTATTGCTTTCAAAGACAACGTAAAAGCTTCTAGTTTATCCATGAATGATTTAGCTTCATTTGTAAGATGCAGTGTATTATTAAACTCTTTTTAGTCTGTCTTTTTACATCTTTAAGCCTATCAGTCAATGTAATTAAAAACCTTTTTAGGTTTCTTCTTCTCAGCTTCAATAGCTTCTACTATGAATACACAGTCAGTAAACTTACAATCTTTAGGTTTTAAGCTCAAGATTCTTAGTTTTTCTCTACTAAAGACTCATAGAATCCCATATCTGCTTCTATAGATATACGTTCTTTAGTACATGCTTCAATCTCTTTAGTTATAGTAGCTAATGTACTCTCATAGAAAGATGAGTTTCTAGTTACTAATGTATTTACATCTTCTCTAGTAATACATTCATATCTATCCATAATAGCATAGAGAAGTTATTCATCATATCGAATAACTCTTTAAGTCTATCATATTCAGATTTATTATCTATACGATAGTCTAACTTGGCTATATCATTCTCTATAGCTTTAAGATTAGCTACAGCTTCATTATATCTACCAAACTCTTCTTCAGAGAAATCTGCATCAATAAAAGTCTCTAATCTAGACTTCTTCTTATTGATTTCAGTATTGATATTAGCTATCTTTCTTTCACATTCATCATGAGCATTATTTGTACGCTCTAATGCTTCTCTCCAACGTGGGAGATTATCTTTATCTTGCTCTAGCTGACGTTCTAATTCTTTAATGCGCTTAGCACGTTCTTCTACAGTATAGATATTCTCAATATGATGTCTAAATATCGGAGACTGTTTTTAATGTATTAGTAAGAGCTATACGATCTTGCTTAATAGATTCATATCTGATATTAATAGTCTTATACTCTTCTAATAACTTCTCTGCATTGTTTTTCATCTAGTTTAGCTTTTAAGAATAGCTATACGTTGTATAGATGCATCTCTATCAGATATAGCCTGGCTAACTTGTTTTAGTTATTGTATTATATCTAAGATCTAAGTCCTCCTTGTTACCAATACGATTAATCTTTTGCAGTCAAAGATTGTATTAGAACTCTTATACATAGAATGCTTCTTGGATATAATCTTATACATAGCATTGTATGCTTCAATACCATTAATAATCGAAGACACAAATGACTTACGTTCAGCTGGTCTCTTATCAGCTAAACCACGGTCTTCGGAAGATAGTTGACTTAATGCCAAGAAGTTAGCGTCTAAGTTAAATAAAGAGTAAATGATATCCTTAGCAGAACTTATATTCCAAGTCGGATTCAATTCTTCTTTGCCATTAGGTCCCATATTTATAGACTTGACCCCTAGTCTGTTTTACGTTCACCCTTTTTAGTTATAGGGTACTCATATTCTATCTCATAAGTTATACCATTGTGTAAATATCGTATAACCTTTCTCCCAGTTACCCCAGGAACAATAGCATTAGAGTCATCATTAATTGGTGTAAGCGATTTAAGCAATGTACTCTTACCACTACCATTGGTGCCACGTATAATCACGATAGGATTCACATTTTGAGATAAATCTATCTCTAATACATCATCACCACGTCCATTATAAATGCCTATATAGTTCTCTAATCTTATATATGTAATACGCATAGTATATCCCTCCTTATTAGAGGTCTGTTTAAATATCACTAAAAATTGATATACAGTATGGGAGCAGTGTCCCATACTGTATACTTTTGTTTATCCACGAGTTAACTCATCAAGAGCTTTAGGCATAGCCTGTGTAGACCAGTCTATTGGAACTGGTACATCATATCTCCAATCGACTTCATATTCTTTACCACACTTGGTACATTTTGAATTTGAAATCATGTTTATAATCCATAATCCATTTATGAGGATCATCATGCTTATTAAGAATACTCAAATATGGAGTACGTTCTCCCTTAAAGGGATATAAGATATAATGATTCACTTCTACATTCAGGACACTCATGGGCCTGAATAAACATTGACTTAGCCATATTAGTTCTTCTTATTACGATTCTTCTATGAATTCTTCTTTAGCATCTAAGATAGCTTGTTCATTTAGTTTTTGACCAGGTACAATGAAATCACCAGTTGGCTTATAAGATGCTTTAGCATTGTTTTCGAGATCCTTTGAAGTCAGCTAATTCTGGATGGTCTTTCACATAGTTATCAACTTTTTCTTTGATATATGCTACTAGAGTATCACGTTCTTCTTTATGAGATTCATCACCAAGATATTTTTAGTATAGATGGAGCATGTGCTAATGCTTGCATTCAATATGTTTTCATCAGATAACTTTTGTAAACAATTCTTGACAATCATCAGTACAACCAATTCAAAGCGTTCATCTTCAAATACGTGCTACCATACCTTTTACCGATTTCTTCAGTATAATATGGCAGTTTAGTTGCGTTAATAAGCATCTCACCCACTAATGGTACGAAGTACATACAAGCCTCAGTTGTATATAATTTTCTTAATAACTTTAATGATTGGTACATAGTTACAGTAGTTTGTAGTCAATAATGTACGGTATACTTTATTAGCGTATGTATATGGCATTTCCATATCGAGAATAATTGATTATACATGAAATCAATATATAGAGTGATAGCAGTTACCATCCTGATTAGCTTCAGGTGTAGCATTTCTATAGATATATTTGGTTAATTCATAGCATAGACTGATAAATGCATCATAGTTCTTATTTTGTAATGCGTTCAATACAGCTTTGGTGTTGATTAGCATAATTTCATTATACATATAATCATTTTCACCATCAATATCTACACGGATAGTAGAGATGAATTCATCTTTATTAATCTTTTTCATCTTCAGTATCTAGATATACATACCCAACTAGTTTGTTTTGTTGGAATCTATGGATTATCATACGTATTTTATTATAATCTATTTCTTTATCTTCCATAATAAAAATACGGTTAATCCATGAAGCCAGATTTCTAGCGTTTTTCACCATAGTAATCACAATTAGGCATAAGACTATATCTTTCCTCATCCTTGAAGATAGCATTTTTTAAGATCTTCTGCTAATTTAGAGAAGCTTAGTGTAGCTGGAATATTCATTTTTGTTTCCTCCTATTAAAAATAATGTATATAGTATGAGTCATTAGACCCATACTATATACTTACTTAGTTTAAATTACTTCAGTGTGTAATAGCACGAATGTCACCTTCGATAACTTTAACCGCATCAGAGTAACGGCAATCTGCCATATCAAGAATGATATCAGAATATACGCTCAACTCCATTAACGATTACTTTACCGAATTCTGTTTTTAAACCTAGTTGATTATTGCGTTCTTTAAGCTCTTCCATTTGTTGACGAGACATAATGAACACACGATGGTAAATATCTTTTACCGCCATAATAAACACTCCCTTTTAATCTTCGACTATAAGATCTCCAGGTTGATAGTTTGACTGTTTAGCTAGGCTTATGGATTTACCCATTTGATACATTTCATAAATAGCACGATTCTTACCATCATCTGCTCCCTCGAGAACAGCTCCGATATCATCTGCTAATTCAAATGCGGACTTAACACCAATAGCATCTCTATAACTTTGTTTAAGTTCATTGAAAGATGCATCCCAGCTAATAGGGTTCACCATCACTAGTAAACGTATATCCATCATATACACTTTGATTCAAAGGACACATAATACCACTAGTACCAGGTTCAGTTGGTGAAGAGGTATTAAAGTCTAAGATGCCTAAGTGAGATGGAGAGATACGTTTAAGTCTACCCTCGAGATTCTTATTGGATGTTTCACCAGGACCTGTAGGTCCTTTGAAAAGTCCACTTTAATTGTAATATAGCATCACGTTCATTAACCATATTACGGAAACCTTTGATACCACTCTTTTTGTAACTCAGATATTAAGTACATAGGTTTGATATCGATACATTGTCTAAAACGTTTTGATTATAGTATCGGATTTAAGACGTCTAGCTATATCATTTAAACGATACATACCTGTATTTAGTTTCATTACATATAGAGACGCAATCCATTCAGACCATCTAATACGCTTATTAGTAACATCAGTGTTATCTTTAAGTCGAATATTAGAGAACTCTGCCATCATCCATCTTAGTATCATATAAATATTAGATTTGTATTCATATGGTAATCTGATATTCTTCTTAGTGACTATATCGTATTGATCTTCTAAAGAATATAGAGCAGATAAGCCTTTCTCATATTCCATATTATTCTTAACGAAATGTGCACCAAGAGAAATAACCCAGTAGTCTTTGTTGAATAATGACTCTGCTGTATATCAGTCTTTAAACTACGAAGATTATCTAAAGATAGTTATAACTGCTGATTGATATACACGATCATTATCAAATAGTATCTTAGCTACTTTTTACATAGCCTATACGGCTAGTAGTGGCTTGACATTTGAACGTATAGTAATTCTCTTCTTCTTCAAAAGGTTCTTTAGAAATGAAGATAGTGTTATCGAATCCAAATAGACTTAATGCTTCGTATAAACCATACTTAGCAAATAAGTATTTGAATGCTGGAACTTTTCTATCTACTGCATTCTTCTTACCCTTATAGGAGGCATCCATTAGACATGATGGAATATACTGTACCATTAAGTACAGTACCATCAGTAGTCTGATAGTCATGAAGTTACGAATCATACGTAAAGCGCCAAAGACAGTCTTCAATGTAATCTTTTGTACTTTAGATGATTTTTGCTAATGTATTATTGTAAGTACTCCCATCTACTAATTGGAAAGATGGGAAGTACGTGTTACCATTTAAGATGATATAAGCACCTTCGAATACTCTAGGTACTGCTATATATACATCAAATGTATCACTATAACCATTGACCTCAATGTAATAGGTTACCTTGAGTATCTTAAGATAGCTATCTTTGATTGGTACAGTGATATTATCATTGTTTTTCTATGAGAAGTCTGTTTTACTTCATCATAGTCTTCTATAGTATCGAATCCTAATATCTTGACTGTGAAATACTTATCACGTTGACAAGATATAAGCATAACTTTTAGGTCTTCGATAATAGCATCATCGGATTTTAGAGAAGAATACGTCATTAAACTTAGGACGATTCTTATCATTATAATCGGCAATGAACTTGCTTTGCCAACTATTGTTCATCGTTACCCTCCTCTTCCGTTCCATTTGTTAGTTTAACTACTATCTCTTCTCCCATAGGGATTAGGAATATCCCCATCCTTGTCTTTGAGAATGAGATAAGCATCTATATCTGTCTTATCACAGATAGTCACTAACTTATTTAAAGTCATAGATGGCTTATCAAATATACGTTTATCATTATTGAGTTCTCACCAAAACGATATCCATATAAGTCTAAGTCAATCTTCTTCTTTGCAATAGCTGTTTTTCATACCAACCATTTCTGGAGAGTCATCAGAATGAATTGGTGGTGCAAAGATATTGTCTGGTGTGACATTACTAAGCAATCTATTATCCAAAGAGAATGCCTCTTTAGACTTAGCTACTACGTCACTAATACTAGATGTATTATCCCAATCCACATGTTCCAATTTATCAAAAGTAAAGTTATCTCTCTCTTCGTCAGATGGTTCGATAAACTTTAAGAATGGACCATGTTTATAGAATCCAGCTTTACCTGGATTCTTACTTATGTAAGTTTGAGTTGTGCTAGGATAAATAATACCAGTTCTCTCATCAATATACCCCATGAATGATGTATCATTCATAAAGTAATCATTATAGTCTGTATCTATATCATACAGACTAAGTAGTTTCCCTTCACATATTGCACGCTTCATGATTTAACCCCGCTAATAAAAATTATACAAGGACCTAGGGGAAATACCCTAGACCCTGGATTGTATAATCTTATTTACTATTGTTGGTTACATTTGTCGTCTTTGACATAAGTTTTCAATGCAGTACCTGGTTCAATAGCTACTACACGATTACCCTCTTCATCTAAAGATACTGCAATAGTAATAGTATCTTCGATATCGATTTCAAGACCCTCTTCAGTGATTTCATCACGAGTCAAGCTATTAGTGTAATTCAAGATAGTGCTGAATAATACACGTAAGAAATCATAAAGTAGCTCAGGTGTTTTGGAAACGGTTTTAACTTCTTCCAAGATGAATTTGTTTACGAATTCTTGAAGCTCACGTTCAGAAGCTGCAATAGTGTATTGACATAATTCACTATTGTCAACTAATTCCTTATCAGTAGTAAAGGATACATCAAAGGATGTTTTTGTTTTCTTGGTCCACTGTACGGTTAACCAACAATGCACACAGAACACACCATCTGTATTACCAATAGTAACTGCAGATGTAGTAATATCCGCACCACCTACTTTGGATAAGAAGTTAGCCAAAGAGAGATGATTGGACGGAATAGTTCTTTTAAAACTTGCTAATGGAACATCAAAGCCTACTTCATCAACTAGACGAGAGTTCCATGTTTGAAAAATAGTTGTTTCTGTTAGGTTCTTAATCATAATAATATCCTCCTATAACCAAAAAGAAACGAGATAGCAAACCACTATCTCATTTATAATATATACTTATAGATTTGTTTCACTAGGGTTAAACTTTTATATTTAACCCTAGTTGAGCCACTAGCTCATCTATAGTTACAATTGGAATGCCATACTTATCAGCTTTAGCTGTCTTTGAAGATGAGTAATCCTTGTGAGTACTACAAGATAATCTGTAGACTTAGTTATGGATTCGCTAGGCATATCTCCATTAGCCATTAAAGCTGCTTCGACATTAGCATCTCTAATACCAGTAAAGCATATACGTTTAGCTGGCTTAGCATTGATACTATGTTTCAGATTAGGTATCTTTGTATAGATATAGACTAAGTCATCAGCAAATATTACACGCTCTTTGAGAATAGTATCTACCGTACGTTGTCCTATACCTGGAATAGCCAATAGTCTATCAGATAATTCATCATCAGATAGCTTGATAAGACAATCTAATGGAATTACATTAAAGATGTTTGACCATGTACTAAATCAATATCAGTGAAACCTAGGACCCGACAATAACGAAGTCTAGGTTGTCTCTGGATTTGATTTCATTAGCTGGTCTAGGAACTTAGCTATACCACGTTCTCTAAATCCAGCATTGAATAATCTAGTCTCATCTACATTTTCAAATAGATCTCTAAGAGACTTGATTTTCTAGTTTCTCTATAGCATGACCAAAGTTCTTGAAATCCAATCTATCCATCATATTAACCATCTTAGCTTGATGGATACCTGGGCAGGTTAGATTCTCACAAGATATAGTCTTACCAGAGAAAGATTCTACTAATTGACTACCACATGCAGGACAATGATCAATGAATGGTTCTATAGGATATAGCTTCTCATTCTTATCATTGTTTGTATTGTATGGTTTACTACATATGGCATTACATCATTTACATAAGCAACTTCAATCTCATCATTATATCTAAGACTGAGTTTCTTATATCGTTCATAAGAGTGACCACTAGCTTTATAGTGAACTGTACCATTGAACTCTACTGGGTCAAATATAATCATCGGAGTGATTACTCCATTAGAGCCAACTGTATATGAATATCCACGGAATCTAGTTACTCGTTTCATAGCATTAAACTTAATAGCCATGCTATACTTATTGACATGGTTTACACGACCTAAGAGTTGCTTATGATAATTATCATTATAGGATACTACAATACCATCATAAGCAAATGTCATATATGGACGCATCATATCAGCATCTTGAACGAACTTATCTACCATATATAATACATGGTCATATTTGCAGAGAAAGCTTTTATATGCATTGGATACTTTGGTTGCAAAAGTATCTATTCATAAACATAAGCTCTTCTTCTCTAGTATCAAAAGTGTAATGATGTACCTAATGGAACCAAAAGTAATATACTCTAAGTATTCTCTAGCGTTAGCTAAACCTAGAATACCAGATACTGCAGTTCTCATATTGGTATAAGATTTACCAGTCTTTGCTTTAAGTCTTTCCATATCATACTTAGTAATGATAGCTTCAAACTTCATACCAAAGACTTCATTGTCTGGAATAGTATTAGGGAATCTATGCCCATACAATACACTAGTAAGATCTGTAGCTCTATCATTATCTAAATCACCACGAGTTCTAGCAGATACTACATGGTTAGATACTTCGGCTTCAATAGAGATACCATCATACTTGAGTTCCATAACTATATTGAGAATATCATTAGGGATTATTTTACTCCATTATGGAAATGTAATCAATGAAATCTCTTTCGAAGATCTTTACATTAGGATCTTCTGCTACACCAGCAGTATATGCTTGATGGTCTAAAACAAACTTACACTTATCAAGAGTACCAACTAATTCTGGATACTTATGAGCTGTGTCTCTTTGTCTATCAGATACTTGACCATTATTCCATGATAATGGTGTAGCAAACTTAGATGTATTACCGTATGCTAGGGATATCCATACCATATGTATTCTCAATCCCTATAGGGACAGGTATAAACATATTTGGATATTCAGCAATACCATCTTTTGTCTTTACGTACACTATTCATACCAATATTAGCTCCACCAACTTGGAAGTTAGGGTTATATCTCTTATACATTTCTAACAAGAGATCATATACGCCATCTTCAAGTGGTAGCACTTCAATATCAGTACCATTGTATAGTGCATTGCTTATACGTAATACCAACTCTACATCATCAAGACGTACATTATTCTCATCTTGAAGAGCACAAGTTGCTATATGATTCATAAGATATACATTTTGAGGATCGAGGGCAGACTCAAAAGTTGCCCCTAGTATATCCATATAAACTTGTCTCAAATCAGACATAGCTTACTCCTTCTAAGGTTCTTCTTCCTCTTTAGGGTGGATTGATAAACATATTAGGTTTAGGATCATCACCTTTGAAGATGATTTGTGGAATCTTAAACCCTTTCTTATCATCCACCATCTCAATGGTAGGTTTACGATCAGCATCAGGAACTTTGATAAACATGCTTGGGATAGAAGATGGAAGAGCAAAAGATACTCTTAATCACTTTCTTATATTTATCAAATCTAATCCTTAAGCCTATAGTCCGTAGATATACATTAAGCACTTCTACAGATCTAGATTTGGATTCACTATCAACCTTAACGTCGATATTGAATGGAGAATCTGTTAATAGATTCTTTGCTTTACGTCTTGCGTGTGGAGACGTACTATATACTAGAAGCATAATAGCATTGAACCAAGAACCAATGTGTTGCATAGCAGACGTTTCCATTACACCCCAACGTACTGGAGTATTAGGGAATCTATGTCCACCCTCACCTGGGTTCTTATTACGACTATTTTTCATTTCTAGAGTTTGTAGCAGACAATGAAGTTACAGAGAACTTATCTTCTGCATACTGTTTAAGTCTTACAATGTATTGATGACCCACTAGTAAAGGACGTTGGGTTCTTACCTTACGAGGATTACCATTACTATCAAGTAATTGACAATAAGCATAATCAATCTCACATTCGAGGAATAACTCATACATAGCTACTAGTTTATCTAGGTCAATGTTTTCTTGTATTGGAGATACTGATAGGATGATACATCCATCATTCTTCATAGACTTAAGTAAATCTAACTTGCTATCATCATTCAAGGCATAGATATATTCCTGAATGCATTAGCTTGCATTAGAGTGAAGATACTCATAAATGTAGCAATACGTTCTAATGATTGATTTACCTCATATGGGGTATCCATAGGTAAGTATCTTAGAAGTTTAGCTGATGCTGCATTTATTTCAGTTTCAAATATTTGAGCTGGGTTAAGACGGTTAGTAGAAGTACCTTGGTTATAGATCATTTCTACTCTACGACCATCAATAGTCTCAAACATTTCTTCGTCAGGTAGTATACGGCTAATAACACCTTTACCGCCATAACGATTGGTAATCTTATCCCCGATATGTAGTTCATTGTTTTCACGTACTACAACTTCAAGGAAGATATTAGAAAGCTTTCTTACCATCAGAGAGAACTTCTCTCCATCTAATAAACTCTTTGCTCTAGAGTAAAGTACTTGTAGTTCGTATCCAATCTTAGCATTAGGATAACGATCTTTGTACATATCCACTTTATCTACAAGCTCTTGGGAGAATCGAATAGATTCTTTCCAATACGTTCTAAGCTGTGTAGTATGGTTGGATGATTCCATCATCTCTGGGTTATTAGTAATGACATTGACATCAACTACAGTACCCGTAGCAGTAATCTTATTGTCATTCATATTAATATCCATAAGTCTGGAATATACTTGAGAGAACAAGGATTCTTGTTTATTCTCACGTCTTGTAGCCAATAGAAGACTATTGGATACTTCTTCTCCGATATCAGGCATAACTTTATAAATGGTTTCATTACCATATAGATTAAGCATGATATCATTCTCATTGACCATGATTTGGACTTTATGATACAATGGAGAACTTAGTCTCTTAGCACAGCTTTCAGATAATACAATAGCATCTTCTGTAGTATCTGAGATAGCTGCATAAGTAACTAATAGATTTACACCATCCATACGGTTATTATACTCATCAAACCCTTTAGATTTAAGATAAATATCACCTGTACGGATCTTGCTACCAATACCTAGGGAGTCTAAGTACTTAGTATTTTGGTCATACCCATAGCTTTCTGTAATATGTAAGTATGAGCATCGTTCTGCTACATCAATGATATTCTTATTAGCATTGTATGTAAGTAGAAAAATAATGGTGATTAGGTATCCAGTTAAACTTATCAACTTTATCTAGTATAACTAGATCATCACCATGGTATTGTTTGAATGATGTGGACTTATGTCCAAACTCATTCTCATAGCCTGTCTGTAAGAACGGCACTTCAGGTGTGTTCAAAGACATGACTTGATCGGCCTGTGTTGAATACAATAATTTACGGGACCCAGATACTGCTGTCGGAATAGGTTCGGCCAGTTCTTTTACCTAATGCCTCTTCTGGGAATTTCAATCTCCTTTCATATTTCTTAATTTCGTCTACAATATTTACGCTAGTTGCCAATGTACTTACCCCTTTCCATTATGTAACAAGCATAGAGTTGCACCAGAAGATTACTGGAATCTTCTGGCTCAAAAACTATAATATACAATTACTCTTCTACTTGGTCCATTGCTCTAAATAATGCCATTACATCATTAGACAATGTATTATCTACAGACTCAGTTAAAGTCTTAGTTGGAGTCAACAACTTACGACATTCTTCTTTAGCCGCTTCAAAAGAATACTTTTTTGGAAGTCTTTATTACTGAATAGGATTTCAGTAAACTTCTTATTAGTGAACTTCATATCAGCATGCTCATCTAGTTGCATATAAGCCCCTTTGGCTTTAACACGACCAGTATCTTTTAGAAGTAATAATAAAAAGAAGTATGGGTCAAACCCTACATCAAAGTTAAGCAATAATGGTGTAGTCATATTGGCTTTATTAGTACGAGACTTAATCATTTGGACTACGATTTCTTTACCATTGAAACCAAAAGATTCTTCTTTAATCTTCTTATCGTCCAATTTGAAGATATTATTAGCATCGTAGTTAATAGCTTTACCGCCTGGTAATGTTTCATCTTGTTTAAGATATGGGATATCATTCTTAGTTGGCATGAAACCAGTCTCTACACGTTTATTGATGTGGTTGATTGCTAATACAATAATATTAGCAGTCTTAAGTAATTGCATAGTCAATTTGATGAACTGTGTATTAGCTTTAGCGATAGCAGTTGCATCCATTTGACCACCCATTTCACCACGGTTAGCTACACGTTCTGGAACCATATTGGCTACAGAGTCAATTACGTATACAGTTGGTACCATCTTAATGATAGGTAATCCACGAGAATCTACATGACCTGTATCATATAGGTACTCATCTTTACTAGCCATCTTAGCATCATAGATAGATAAAATTTCTTTATAGATACTTTCTACATTAAGACCACTATTACGAATACTTACACGTTTAAATAAGTCATCCCCAAACCAACCAGTCAATGCTTCAAGACGGTTAATAGTAATACCACCTTCGATAGATGCGATAAACATTCTTGCATTTTTCGAAACGACGAATGATATTAGCACCCCATTGGATAGCTGCTGTTGTTTTACCAGAACCAGTACGTCCTACAACTAAGTTAAAAAGACCCATCTACAATACCAAATGCGTCATAAGAGAATTTAGTACCATCTTTATGATAACCATTAATCTTATAGCCATTCAAATAGTCTACATTAAAGAACCCTGTTGGGTATAATACATCATAAATACTCGTACTACTAGATGTACCCATCTTATCAGATACTATGAAATTAAATCTTCACTCATAGTGCTTCCTCCTTACATAATTTCAAAGTATTATATACTTTCTTGTTTCCTAGTATGTAAGAATTAAAGAAGTCCCATATAGGCAATGCCTATAGGGAGTTTCTATATGTAAACTGTTTTACGATTGTATACTATAATTGTGTATGGTAGATACAGCTATTCATATTAGCTGTATCTAAATATAACCATACACTTGTAGGATATTATCCTACAGGTCATAAGGAGGTGAATCCCTATGCCAAGAGATGTCCTTCTTTCTCTTTGTGCTCAGAACCCCTGAGCTCGAAGCGAGAAGACTGGCATCCGAAACCATACCAGTAGGTACTGTGTCTGGTGAACGGATGCCAGACAAAGATACCCCCAATAGTTCACATGGTGCCATTATGGCGCATGCGACTATACCATAAATATGGGGTATAGATAAAGATAATCATGGGTAGGTGTTCGCTCATCTACCCATGTATTATTTTTGTGTTGTTATGGTAAATAATAACCTTCGTTCTTTAGAGTATCAGCTATAATAGCTAATTCTCTATAGTCATCTAATGGTAAGTTTACCAATGTCCATTTCACATCATCTAGTTTAAGCTGTCTTGCTACACAGACTTCACTATATTTGAGTAAAGTATCTTTGATAATGTGTTTAGGCATAGCATTTACTATTCTATATAGAGCAAAAGTAGTATCTTCTTCAGCAGCTCTATATCTATAGTTGTACCATTGTTCACTTCTATGAGTATCTAGCATATTAATGATAAACAATGGTGTCATTTTCACCATAGAATAACGCTTCAAGAATGATGCGGATATCATCTACAGTGGTAGTATTATACTCATAGGTGATCATCAATAAGAATAAGATACGTCTAATATTGATTTCTTCACGTACATCTGAAAATCTTGCTATTACAGCCATAGTATAGAACTTTCTAGGAAGATAATAAATGCTGTCTAAGATTTCACATACATCTTTATTGATTGTCATACCTAAATCATTGAGTATTTCTGTAACCATACCAGGCACTTCATCATTCTGATGTACTACGTTATGGTTATAGATTACTCCATTTATATAGATACGATCTAGTTTATTAAAACTAAACCCTGGAGTATATTTAGTAAGCAGTTGTTTAATTAGCTTAGGAACCATAGGTCGTTCTTCCCAAAGCTTAGCTACTTCAGGAACTTCATAAGAGTATTTAACGAACTCATGGAAGTTATTAAAGATGAATAGTTTAAGTTCATCTTCATTATAACCTTTAGACATAACCTCATTAACAAAGTTATCTCTAATCTCAGCTTTCTCTGCTTCCGAAGGATCATCTAATAGCATATTCAATTCCATCGTATCTACAATAGGATCTAATGCAGGATTCTTCAGGTTATTAAAATAAATGCCCTTCATAAGTCACCCTCGTATATTGGTAGGGATTAATAGTCTTTTGTAATACCATTGCTAGTGATAATTACACGTTTAGGGTTTAACTGGTTCTTCTGGAACTTCAACCGTAGGAGATACTGTAACCTTTTCTGTAGTTTGATTGAAGAAATCATCTTTAGCTAGATACAGTTACACGTGGTTTAACTACAGGTTTGGAACTAGCAAAGAATGCATCTTTATCTGCTTTGGAGATATTTTGTGGACCAGTCTTATCAAAGTTAAACATACCATCTTCTTTATTGATAGTCATAGAAGAAGCTTCATCGAAGAAAGAGTCTTTAGATTTATCAACTTTAGAAGTACGTTCTAAGTAAGTTTGGTAAGCTTTTATTAACTTCATCGATTGGCATTTTAATACCAGAAGCAATGAATTCAATGAACTCTTTACCAGGTTCAGCATCTTGAATATGAGTGAAGAATTCATATGGTTCACCAAGACGTTCACGTAATACATCAGTATTCAAGTCCATGTTTTTGAGCTGCTGGAACTAGACCAAAGATTACACCAATACGTTTAGCTGTAGGTTTGAATTCTAAAAGATTTGCTATAGTCTAACATTTTACGAAGTTCTTTATACAAGTCTTCTGTATTCTTAATGCTAGCGATTTTTAGCTTTTTCGATAGTCATGAAACCAGGAGTAGTAGATAATTTGTATAAGTCTGTATCATCAATATTTTGATCAGATTCTACTAAGTCTTGACCAAGAAGAACTGCCATACGTTGAGTGAATTCTTGGTTAGCCGCACGTTCAGCATCTTGTTTGCTACGGATACCATCTAAGAATTTCTTATTACTAATAGCTTGTACAGTATATTCATCAGATAACTCTTGGAAGTATTCTACAGTATTTTTGGATACCACGAGCATCTTGTTCGAAACCAGTGAATACAAACATGTGCACATTCATTTTCAATACTTGTTTACAGTACTTAGCTACAATAGTAGAAGCACCACAACCAGTACCACCTTCGGAAGAAGATACAATAATAATAGCTTCATCTTGAGGATCTGGGAAAGAGTCTAATTTGAATAAGTCTGCACGTAAAAGCTTCCATAGCTAATCCTTTAGCCATATCACGTTCTTTACCACAACCACCACGGTTATCACCGAATACGATATTAATATCGTTGAATTCGTCTTTCATATCTTTTTGAGTCGTATTCAAAAGTAAAACATCTTTACGATCAAATACACCTTGATTAATAGCATGCATAGCTGCTTTGTTACCAGCAGCTCCAATACCAATAAGTTTTGCTTTCATAATAATTACCTCGTGTTTAAAATAAGTAACTCTATAACAGCCCATATTGGGCCTGATTAATATACAGTTACAGTGAGTGTAAAAATAAATATGTAGTAGAACCAATAAGAGGCTCTACTACATATCTTAGACAACTATTTTTTTATCTTTGTCTTGTTCTTGCTTCAATTGTTCTTGAAGCACTTTTTGATCATTATCATTAAGCTCTTGGAAACCTAATCCTAAGTCACCAACTTCATTGATTACGCCATATTTATTATCTGCCATAATTTTTTTCCTCCATAAATGAATTATTTAGCTATATGTTCAGCTCTGTTATTTAAGTAGACTGCTACATCATATAGGCTATCGAATACTTTTACACCATTAGACTCTACTAAATCCATTAAAGGCTTTCATAGAAGCTAATTGATGATTAGTATAAGTAAAATCACCACCAAAGTCACTATACAATACACATAGTATAGTATTTTCAGGTCTCTTATTACTATCATCTACCACTTCAGCAATAGAGTATACTCCTGACATAGCTGGTGTAATACAATATAGTCTTACGTCATCATGGTCACGATGATACTTTTCTTCGAACTTAGCACGTTCATCCCATACTGACACTACAGGGTTAAATGCTTTTACTTTATCAGTTAGCATTCTAAGTAAATCATTTCTCCATACAGAGCCATTACAGGTACCACCTAAGAATACAGATAGCTGTGGTTCTTGTTCTTCACGTAACGGAGATACAACTTTTTTGCAGACACACTGCTTAATTTAATTTCTGGCATTCCATCAATTTCCATAAATTATCCTCCTTTTTATATAAGTGTGGTATAGGTAACACAGAAAAACCCCATACAGGCAATGCCTATATGGAGTATTCTTGTTGTGTTTTAAAGTGAGTTAATTCGATAACTCTTGAAGAAAGCGCTTGACCCTTATAGTTGATTAGAAGGGAAGTATAGTAGGGATTGAATGGTTGTAGAGATAACCTACTATACTGAAAGTATCAACTATATAAGCCTCTTGATAGGTAGATTTATAAGTTATAGATTATACGAGGTGCTACCTATCACTATATTGTTTATATGATTTTATTTTTACAAAAGACAAATAAAACCCTAGTACAGATTGTATCCGTACTAGGGTTCTACTAAATAGTACATTTAGTTATTTAGGAGTCAAATGAAAAAAATCTTAGCTACTTATATGTTAGGGATCTAGATGAAGCCATTCTATACAAGTTCAATAGTTGCTGATAGGATTCTAAGTTACGATCACTATTAAACTTAGTATGGTATAAGAATAAGATCTTATTATATACGAACGCTAGTTTAACGTAACCAGTCTTTTTTTAAATAAAAAGCTTGTTTTGCTTCAAGATATGATTCATAGTCTTTAGTAATATCAATAATATCTTGCTGAATACGTTTACGTTGTTTAGGTGTAAGATTAGCTGTCTTAAGTTCTTGATTTTAATACAGCTAATGCGACTAATGTACGTTTACTGGAATCAATATGTGCCATTGAATCAATGAAGAACTCAAATACACCTATAATACCAAATGTAACGTAGAACTTAAGAATCCATTCTAATACATTAGACTCTGTAGTGCTTTGTCTAGTATCTAATTTATTAGACTCTAACTTAGTCAATGCTGTAGTCAATGCAGGACCATAACCATAGATAGTGGCAAATGCATCAGACTTCTCTTCTTCATTATCATATTCAGAAACAAAGATTCTTTACTGATTGGTCAAACTTAGTATTCATTACTTTATTGACTACAGTTTTATCACCAGTTAGGAATTTGAATGCATCTGAGATATTACCATTTAAGATAGCATCTTTAACTAAGACTACACCGTTATTAATATAAGCCAAAAGCAGATCTACAATCTAAACCATTGAATGCTTGTTGGATACCAGCATTATATTAGCATCACTAATATTACGAATATCTTCTTTAGCACCATTAGTTAAATTATAGATAGCTTTATTCATATCAGTCATACCACGAACTAGGTTCTTGATACTAGGGAGATTGTATTCATACATTGCAGCTTTAGCACTGAAATGATGACCAATCTCATGCAATAAGATGGCTACTAGCTCTTCGTTAGTAAAAGCTAGTGTCACATAATAAACCATAAGAGAAATATACATTTAGATCATAACCGTCTTTTTGGGCTGAATTGGTATGTACCATTCTTAAAGACAGGTTTACCCATACCATTTAGTTTATCTCTGAATACTAATGTATAAGCATTCTTCGCTGTAGTGAAGTCTACTAAGAAATTAGTATTAGAAAACCCAAATTGATTCTTCATGACTTTAGCTAGTTCTTTAGATTCGACTACTGTATCATTCTTGTACTTTTGTTTACGGATATCTCCGATAATAGATTCTAGTTTGATAAGACTTGGTGTCTTACCAAAATACTGTTCGTTATAAATAAACATTGCTTATTCCTCCTTGGCTTATTAAAGTGTTTCACGGAAACATCTTAATAAAATCAAGGAGGATAATGATAAAGCAAGATAACGAAGTTATACTTAAGAAGATATACCCTCTAATAGAGCAAGCTATCTCTAGAAGGGTTTCCCAATATAAACAATACATCAGTAAATTCATTGCAGCTAGAGCAGAAGACTTATATGCTATTGCACCATATAGACGTATTTACTTTACTGATAACGATAGAGATGAATTCTTCAGAATGCTAGGCATTCAACGTTCTGTCATCCAAAGAATTACGGAATACTTTCTATTTTAGTATTCCGTCTTTTAACTCGGCAGCTGCTAAAGATGAGACGACTATAGCTATGCTATGTATAGTTAGATTCTTTTTAATGAATAGAAAAGAAATACTATAAAAGAATTAGACTTATCATTAGTTAATATAGCTTTCTCTGGGTCTTTCTACCCATCTATTCATTATGGTTCATTCCAAGTTGTACAGCCTATTGAATATAAACACGTAATGGACTATGTGGTTAATAATAAGATGTCTGCTAAGTATGATCTTAAAGTCAAAGGTAATGTGTTTAGTGCAGTACGTTCTATTGCCACAACATGGGCTGAGACTTATCAAGATAAGTTTGAAGACTTTTGATGATGAAGACATCAAAGATATCGTACAGCAATTACATACACGTATTAAATCATTCATGAAGAATATTGCTACGTTGTATTATGAAGCATTTGAAAATCGTAATGAATATCTTAACTATGCTAGTGATGACTATAGTGAAGATAACTATAGATTAGCTGATACTGATAGTCTTATGGCAGAACGTGTAATTGATAAGACCGTACAAGCTATCAGTACTATGGGTGTAAACTATTCTTACTGTAAGATGGCTGCTGATGTCAATGTAAGTACAGATGAAATCAAAGCCATTATAGAATGGGTATTAAAGAATGATACTAAGTCTCTTACTGAAGTTAAAGAGTTCATTAGTCTTCTAGTATATCTATTCTTCAAAGCACAGATAAGAAAGATGTCAAACGTGTTGAGTTTGTAGATTTACTACAGCACCTAGACCTAATAGTAAAGTCAAAGAAGTAATCAGATCTAAGGAAATCTTAGAACGATGGTTGATGAATGGTTCTAGACGTTACCATGTACGTAAGAACCGTGCAGCAACTAAAAGCTAATTACCAACGTTCCCGTTCTAATGTATTTCGCTTTAATGATTCACTTCTCTAATCTATAGGAGGAACTAAATGACACCACAAAGAAAGAAAGCCGAAAAGCTAGTATTCGATGTAATGCTAGCTATGGACCCATCTGGTAAAGTTACTGACTATTATAAAAAGATATTCTCGGATATGAGTGATAAAGAGTTTACTAAGTTCGTATCTGGTAAATATCCATTTAGATTTATCACTCGTGTATTTGAGATTGAACCAACTATGGACCAAGTAGAGAAAAGCTGCTAATGTAATGGGAGTACCTATCTTGAGAAAGTCGAAATGCCATATATCTATACAGATGAGAATGGTCATGGTGCTACATCTCATGAAGCATTAGTTGGGTACTTACATCTAAAACGTATGAAACAGTTCTTGACAAAAAAGAATGCTATCTCTACTAATATAGCTATGCGTGATAATAAGACAGGTATGCTTATCTCTCATGATAAGAATGGTATTACATCTGACGAGAAATGGAATCTCTTGTAGTTAGTGGTATGGATGCAACTATTAAAGAGTTATCCAGAGCACGTGCAGATTCCATGGAAGCTAAACAAGCTATGTATAATACTATCTCCACTTTAGGTTATATCTCCAAGATGATATTCCTGATGATCCTAGTGATCCTATGAGTGAGAACTTACTTAACGTATATATGCTAGGGTGCACATCTATCTACTAACTTAATCAATATTGGTAACGTAACACCATTAACTTTTAAGTGGTAAGAAGATATCCCGTCGTGAATAAAAAAA